>SXGT01600712.1_pt1 | contig 38399 bp, 30 predicted proteins | sample 3176221 | NCBI WGS metagenome assembly SXGT01 (sample SAMN11356862, study PRJNA531348) | freshwater metagenome | isolation source: freshwater sample F1-120 | place: China: Fuxian Lake, Yuxi | collected 2017-12-25 | reverse complement strand
TCGGGTCGACCACCCGAAGAGTTTTTGTCAGACCACACCCGGTGTCGCCGGGTGGATGTGATCCGCCAGTTGGTATGCGATTGACCGACCGGCTGACTATGACGAAGCCCTTTGACAAGCCTCGGTCAACCGCCCGCGCCAGAGGTCGCTCTGCTGAGCCCGAGCTTGGTCTTGAGGACGCTCTCGGTTTGAAACTCCCTCCATGTGAAGAGCCGAGGTGTGCCACAGCCCGCCGTCAGCTGTGGTGATGCCCTACCGCAGGCCCACCGTGCTGCAGGCCCGCCCAACGGTGTATCCGACCTGTGGTCGAACCACATAGGCACGCGGGATGCATCCGCATAGAACTCCACGATCCGAGTGGCCGCAATCGCGCCGGAGTGAGGATCGAGAACAGCGAACATCTGGGCATAACGCCGGCAATGTCGCGCCGAGACCTACTTGTGGTGTTCACCGTGATGGCCGGTGACAATGTAAATGAACTTACTCAATATCTGGCCCCGCTGAACACGGCTGGTAGCGCGCTGACCAGCGCAAGTGCGATCGCAATCGAATCTGCGCTGCAGTTCCGTCTCCAACGACTGCCTCCCGCGGTCGTCATCCCAAGAGTCGCGCACGGCGGGCATCGATGGCGTGGACGAACACTTGATCATGGGCAGCTCGAAGAAGCCGGTCGGCCGTACGAGGCCAGCGTCAACTTGATCGCGGTCGGTGAGCGATTCGATGTTGATCGTCGCTACATACGCGTCGTATTGCCGCAAGCGGCCTTTACGCTGCGCAAATCCGGACCGCAGAAACGTCAATCCTGATGAGTGCAATGATTGTCAGCGAGTTCTCGCGTGATGGCGATCGGGGCTTCAGCGATGTGTGCCATATTTCTGCCACAATTGGCCCGCCTGTCATAAATGCTTGCGTAGGGTTTTGGTCGCTTGTGTCATTCCCACGGGCGGGTTTGGGTCTGCCGACCTGCCGCGCGTGACGAGTGGAGCGTGGGACCCTCAATAAGTCGGCGATACCGTCGATAACAATTGAGGCGGTGGCTTTGTTAGCGCCGAGTAAGGGGTGTGGGATGCGGTTCCTGATCGATACGAATGTCGTGATCAGCGCCGAGCCCACGCGGAGTGTCGATATCGAATCAGCGACACCGGACAGCCTTGACCTCATTCGCCATGCCGCGGGCGTGCACCAGTTACTCGTCCACCCAACCTTGGTCGACGAGATCGCTAAGGACCGCGATGTTGAGCGGCGAGCGATGCGCCTCATCGCGGTGAATCGTTATCCACGACTCGAACACCCGCCGAACCCGACGCGATTGATGCTCGACGCCGTCGGTGTTGCTGAGCCCGGAAGCCATGATTGGTTCGACAATCTGTTGTTGGCTTGCGTCGTCGGAAACGCGGTGCACGGGCTGATCACTGAAGACGGGAGAATCCATCGAAAGGCCCGGCGAATCGGTGTGGCAGACCGCGTCCACACCGTTGTCGACGCAGTAGCAATGCTGAGTTCACTCGCCGACGCGCCACCCTCGTTCATCCCAAGTGTTACTTGGCGACCCGTGCACTCGTTGTCGCTCGATGACCCCTTCTTCGAGTCGTTGCGCTCCGACTATTTGGGATTCGACGGGTGGTTCGAGCGCGCAGCTCGCGAAGGCCGTTGTGCGTTCGTAATCGATGGGCCCGCAGGTGAGATCGCCGGGCTCTGTGCGCTCAAGCCCGATGACGACGAGTACAACCTTGGCGGACGCGTAGCAAAGGTCTCAACGATCAAGGTCGGCGACTCGTTCAAGGGCAGCCGCTACGGCGAGCTGCTTCTGAAGGCTCTGTTCTTACACGCATCGAGCCTCTTCGACGCGCTTTGGGTGACGGTGTTCCCGAAGCATGAGGAACTGATTGATTTACTCAGCACGTTTGGATTCGTACAGCACTGCGATCGAGGCGAAGAGCAGGTGATGGTCAAGCGTGTCACTCCACCAGGCGATGTTCCACGCTCACTCGACCCCCTTTCCTTTCACATTGCCTTTGGCCCGCCTGCATTGCTCGTCACAGAGGAACAGACCTTCATCGTCCCGATTCAGCCTGGATACCACCAAAGTCTGTTCCCGGATGCGCCCGGAGAACAGCAGACGTTTCTGCCACCAAGAGGATACGGAAATGCGCTGCGCAAGGCTTACCTTTGCCGCGCCTCATTGCGTCGAGCCAGACCGGGTGCGACTCTCGTGTTTTATAGGTCCGATGATGCTATGGCTGCGACTGCTATCGGGGTTCTCGAAGAGACGTTGGTCTCCGCTGATCCAGTTGCGATTCTTGAGTTCGTTGGGACGCGGACTGTCTACTCGGTCGCGGAGGTCGAGAAGATGGCAGCGCGGGGTGAAGTGCTCGCGATGTTGTTCCGGCAGGATCGCTTCCTTGACCCACCCATCCCGCTTCGCGAGCTTCAGAACGGGCAAGCTGTGAGGCGAGCTCCGCAGACGACCGTGTCAGTTCGAAAGGAAGGTGTCGCGTGGCTGAGGCAGAGAATCGCCGAGTAGCGCTGCTGTCGATCCACCCTCAGCACGCTGAAGCCATTATGAGCGGCCGAAAGCGAGTCGAGCTTCGACGTGTTCGGCCGTCGTCGCCACTGTCATTTGTGGCCGTGTATGCGACAGCGCCGACTAGTGCCATTATCGGATGGTTCGAGGTCGACGGAATCGACGAAGCGAGCCAAACAAAGATCTGGACAAGTTACGCGAGCGTTGCGGGCGTCACCAGGGCACAGTTTCGAGGCTACTTTTCGGGAGCTCCGCGGGCATACGCGATTCGCGTTCGGCGTGCACACCGCATTGACGCACCGATTCCGCTTGGCGAGGTCCCGGGCGTCGCGCGACCCCCACAAAGTTTCCAGTACCTCGACGACCGTGCCGCCGCGATCGTCGGAATTCCATTCCCGACTGTGGCGCACTGACCAGCCGTTCGATTGTTTTCGCCAGCGCAGCGGCGAGCACACGATCATTCGAATTGGATCGGCTTCGGTTTGCCGTCGGGCCGTTCCATCCCGTCGAGCCGGAACAGGAACTGTTCTAGGCCATTGACGATTTGGCAGTGCATTTCTACGTGCCCACCGAGGTCCTTAAGGATCGGTACGAGAGAAGTCGGAGTCATGTCGACATATTGCTCAAGTTGTTCTGTCGCGGCTACTCTCACCTTGCCGGTGATCATTGAACGAGGAGAACTAGTATGCCGATTACGATTGATCCTGACCGCGCTGACGAGGTCTGTCAGACCGTGAAAAATAAGAGTGCCGAGATGGCCTCCGCGGCAGGCCAGCTCAAGAGCGCTGCCGACCCTGCAGGGTGGTACGAAGGCCAGGGCGCGAGTGCGTACATTACGGCGCTCGAGAACTACCAGAATAGGCAGAACCAACTCGACGAAGCCGTCGAGACGCTTGCGAACCTCATTAACGAGTTCACCAAAGCAGTTGGCCTCGGCGACAGGGAGACGGCCAGTCGAGTTCTCGACCTCGGCATCTAGGGCCGACAGCGAGATGAAGGTCCGCTTCGAGCTTGGTGACCTGCAGAGCTACCACTCGCGCCTTGTGCAGATTCGCGACACCGGAATTCCTGCGCTGGAGCATCAGCTCAGCCTGGCAGCGGGTGGCGTCGAGAGCAGCGAATCACCCGCCGGCCGTCCTGCTGGCGACAAGGCACGGCACTTCAGTAACCGATCCATTGAAGAGTTCAAGTTTCGGACCGAGCGAGCGATCGCAATCGCCGACCTGGTCGTGCAACTCGGGCAGGCCGTGCATACTGGGGATCAAGCGATCTGTGACAGCGTCTCGGACTGACTGCCGAAGGCCCCCAGACCATGCACGTCGATCTCGACTCCCTCGATAACTCCGCGTCGAGATATCGCCTTGCCGGTGCCGAGGCGTCGAAGATCGCTTCCGATCTTTCGGCAGCGTCGTCATTCTTGGCCACTGGAATCGACGGCGACACCGCACGCCGCGCGGACGAGAAAATCACAGCGACGCAAAGCGCATTGGCTGATGCGGAGTCGATGTTTCGGTCAGCCGCACACTCAATCGAAACGCTTTCTGACACTCTTTCCCACGTAAAGGCCGACCACATTTCGACGGACCGTCTACTTTCGCAGGAAGGCGCAAACCTGAAGGTGACGGTGCGACAGCTCGCCGGTGAGTCGGATGCTCACGAGATCACACGCTTGAAGAAGAAGATCAAGACACACAAGGGCACGATCAAACGATACGAAGGCACGCTGCGTACGCTCGAAGACGAAGCAAAGGAAGCCAGCAAGCGCGCTGCCAACGAACTCGAAGACCTTACGGGGTGGGCTGATGCCGCCCAGAGCGCCGCCTTTTACAAAACGCCGATGGGCAGGCTCGTGCGATTCGGAAAGGGCTTTGTTGTCGACGGTGTGGTTGGGACCTTAGATGGACTTGAGGATCTCACGGTCCGTTTCCTCTACGACCACGAGGGCGCAATCGCTTCCTGGCAGGCACTCGGCTCGTTTCTCCTAGCGGTCAATGCGATGACGAGCACGGTCAATCCGATGACGAGCACAATGTCGTACGCTCAGTACAAGATTTTTGGAGATGACCAAACCTACGATGAGTACATGGTTGCGCAAGGCCAGATCGTCTTCGGTGGGCTGAAGACCGCAGTACACTGGGACGAGTTTGCGGAGGACCCATGGCGAGCTTCGGGTGCCGTCGGATGGGATGTGCTTACCCTTGTAGCGGGAGTTGGGGTTCCCAAGCTTGCGAAATTGCAGGCGGCAGGGAAGATGGGAACTGCTGGGAAAGCTTCGCTTGCGACGCTCAAGGTCGTTGAGGCGATTGATGATCCATTGCGAGTTTCACGCATTTTGCCCACTGAAATACAATCTCTTGGTCCCGGCATCGAAAGGCTGTCACAGGTCGACAGAAGTCTGGTACCCCTGACCCCAAATCGAATTAGGCACATCACTGAGCGGCACGGGTTTGGCGCGCCTCAAGTAAAATCTCTATTCCCGCAAAGCTGGACGAGTATCGACATCCAGGAGGCTGTGGCACAGATCGTCCGCGACCCGAATCTTCAATGGCGTCAGCAGACGGGTTCCGGCGATTCCCTCTTCACGCGGAGCGGTGAAGCAGCCAAGTATGTGGTGGAATCGACAGTCAATGGTGTCAAGATTCGAGTAATTATTCAGCCCGCTGGCGAAGGCGTGGTTACCGCATTCCCTATTTATTGAGGTCGTAGGTTGTGAGAGAATCGAGCAATAAATGATTGATATGTCACAAGATGATCTTGACAATTTGCAGCGAGTTGCTGAGCGGTACCTTACAGGCGTAGACCTCGAAGACTTCCTCATCTTCCTCAATGCGGACGAGTATGAACTGGCTGTTGATTTGCTGGCTGACTTCTCGGTCGAGAACGAGGTGGTGTTGGATGGCGAAGCGCGTACCTTCGTGACTCAGTTTTCTGATCGCGCGGTGTTCATCGCGGAAGAGTAGCCAGCACCTGAGCTTTCGTTCGGCGTACCGTCATCGTGCGATCAACGCTACGATCGCTCAATGAGCGGGGGGCGGGGGTTTCGACAGGTCGATGCGGGCGTTGCGGTTACACTGGTATTGGTTGACGGCACCCTGGTAGATCGCCGCATTGAGAGTTCCGGTCCTGCTACCGTCCGCGATCTGATCCACGCGATTGTCCCGGAAGCCACCGACGACCTTGAGCTGATTGTCCGCTCACGTGCCGCTTCGCCTTCGACGGAGCTCAAGACTCTTTCACTTACTCACGGCGATTCGCTCCGCATCGTCCGAGCCAGGAAGGATCACCGAGGACGGCCGCCGGGCATGTCGACGCAGGCGCGCCATTTTCTAAGGCAGGACGACGGTCGGGACCGCGGCACGCTGCTCCCGATTCCCGCCTCTGGACTCCGGGTCTGGCTTAACAAGGAGGGTGACCTGTGTCGAACGAAGCTAAATCTCCGAAATCCGCGCAGGCCTCAGCGGAATTCAATGCTCCTGACGGACGTAGATGGCGGTGTCGCAGTTGAGTCCGACGATGCCGTAACCATCGACGGCGAGACGGTCGTAGGTCGCGGCGTCGCCCACGAAGGTTCAGTAATCCGCCTGCGGTCACGTTCCACAAACCCCGATGGCCTCCCCTGGGAGATTACGTTCGTCTTGATTGCGGGTGGAACCGCTCACAGCACAGGATGGGTGCCGTACAGAGTGGTGAGTGAGGGCAAGGCTGCTCTGATCGCGTTGGACGAGTCACAGGTCCGACTTCCAGCGAAGCCAACAAAGCCGTCTGACAGATCCTTAGGTGATCTGCTATTCGAACTCCTGCCTGGGCTTGCACTCGTTGTACTCATGGGTGCACGGGGCGGTAGTGGCCGTCTCTACAGCACAGCTTTTTTTGTTGTGTATGCGGCGCGCTTTGTATGGCAGCTGCGAAAGCGTAAAGAGGCTACGGAGAAATATGAGAAGGAACTGAAGCAATGGACTCGGCTTCGCGACCACGCTGTAGAGGCTTTCTCTGGCCACGTTGTCACGGAATCATCTGTCCGAAGCGATCTTCTCGATGGTGCACTATCTATGGGCCGCGTCTGGCAAGCCCTTAACCGTATGCCGGGCCTGTGGGGGCGTGGGCCGGATCATCCCTTCTTCCTACACATCCGAATGGGGGTTGGACGCTGGCGATCGTCCGCCGTGTTCCCTATCCCAGGAGGACTTGATCACGATGAGTCGACTGAATTGTTGCGGCAGACGAATGCACTCCGAACCGTGGACCGAGCGCCTATTGCGATCAGTTTGTTCGACGATCATTGTGCGGTCGTCGGAAAGTCAACCGCGGCCAATCGAGTCCTCAACCTTGTGCTTACAGACCTAGCAGTGAATCACTCTCCGCTTGACCTGCGGATCTTCGCACTCCTACCGGACGGCGACGAAGCAGCAACGCAACTTCAGGACTGGCTTAAGTGGCTTCCACATGTTCGCACGGAGGCGGGAGTGCTGCCGAGCGACCGCATCCGTATGGGGAAGGTCAATGCAGACGAGTTCTTGGCGGATCTCGACGCACGTTTCAACCGATCCGCAGGGGCACTAGCCGATCATCCGTACGTCGTTGGTTTGATTCATGAGGCAGTACTACCGGACCAGGCACTGGTTGAGAATCTTGTGCGAGTTTCAGAAGGGAAGGTCCGCATATTGTGGTTTGCCTCTGCCGTCGATCGCGTTCCTGCACTCTGCTCAGAACGTGTGGTTCTCGACGAGTACGAACTGCCGAGTGGCGCGCCCGCGACAGCACAAGTTGATTCCCATCTTCTTGGCTGTTCAACGCTGCCCGAGACCCCAGCCGAGATTGGTGACTACTTGAGCACATCGCAGCATCGCATCCTTTTGCGTAGTACGGCCAACGCAAGCACTCTTCTCGAACTCGCCCGATCACTGGCGCCTTTAGCCGACGACCGGAGAAGTTTCGCTGGAGCCGCGATTCCCTCCGTCGTACCTCTTTCCGAATTGGTGCCGCTTGAAGGCTTACCCACTCAGTGGCACATCAATTCGACCGGCGACTCTCACGAAGACTCATTTCCAATTCCGGTGTTGGCATTGCGATCGGCTGCAGACGAGTTGGTTGTGCAACTTGGGATCGCGTCTGGCACCCTGCTCTCGCTCGACCTCGTAGCAGGTGGCCCGCACATGCTTGTCGGCGGCACTACCGGGTCAGGCAAGAGCGAGTTTCTGTCGTCCCTGATCGCAACAACCGTCGCTCGGTACGATCCTGGTGAGGTTCAACTTGCGCTCATCGACTTCAAGGGAGGCGCAGCCTTTGACGCCTTCTCTGGACTCCAGCACGTCGTGTGCGAAGCCAGCAACCTTGAACCCGATCGTATGGCGAGAGCGATTGACTTTCTTAACGGCGAACTCGACTACCGGATGGGTCTTCTCAGGTCAAGCGGGGCGAAGGACTTTGAGGAACTCAGACGGCAATCGGCCGTGCGACATCCACGCCTCCTAGTAGTCCTTGATGAGTACGCTGCCGCACAGCAGTCGTTTCCTGAGGTCAGGCGTCTCACAGACACAATCGCAGCTCGCGGCCGTTCACTCGGGGTCCATGTTGTCTTTGCCACCCAGAACCCTGCCAATGCTGTGACTGCGGACATGGTGACAAACATTGGTGCTCGTGTATGTTTGCGCATGCTTCACGAGGCCGATGCCAAGGCTGTCGTGTTCGACGAAGCGCCTGCGCGAATTCCGCTTGATCTCCGCGGACGCGCCTTTCTGCGGACGTCCGAAGGATCCCTCATAGAGTTCCAGAGCCCTTTTGCAAACGCGCCGGTGGCAAAGGCATCGGCGCGCGTTGCGCTGGAGCAGTTTCCGCGCGTATGAGCACTAACGGCGAGACGCAAAAGCAACTGAGCGTTTACGTGAAGCGCCTCACTACCCCCGAAGGCATACTCGGCATTAGGCCGGACATGAGCACGCTCTCAGAAAAGGAATACAGCCGGCGGCCGTTGGCCGGGCTGCTGCACGACACTATTGGTGTAGGCCGCTCACCCGTGGACTTGGCGGCCCTACATGTTGAAGCGGGATTGCGTGATGAGCCTTCAACAGGCAAACAGCCTGTGCTAGATCTGGATTTCGGGTCTGGAGCGGTTTGGCTGACGGGCCCTCCAAAGTCTGGCAAGTCTCACGGTTTGCGGTGCATTCTGCACGACTGGACCGAACGCAACGAGTCGAGTGTCGTAATCCACCTGAATGGTGACGCGTCCAACAAGGTTGAGTCGACTGGCCGAAGCCCCGTCTATTTCGACGAAGATGACCTCAACGCGCAGGCGCTTGTCATCCGTCAGATTTGGGCACGCCACTTTCAGCAAGCTGGACCCTATCCAGTACTCCTAGTAGTCGAACGCGTCGATCTCCTGTTGCGGGCGTTCACTGCGGATGAACGAACGTATGAGAACCTCCTTGACCTGCTGCGGGATGGGGTCACACGTTCGGTTTATTGCTGCGTCACAGCAGCCGTAGCGCGCGACTCGCTGCTTGTGGGCGGTGCGCAGGAGATTCGAATGGTACGACGCGCTGACAGTCCGCTGCCATACGCCCGACCGGAGCCAGACACATGGGCGATGTTCTATCGGGATCCAGGCGACCCGAAGCGGTGTGGACCAAGCGAGGGGCCCGACAAACTAGGCGTGCCACGGCGCCCGACGCTTGATGGCCTTGCCGAAAGGATCGAGGGCGATCCCCGGAATGGTCAAGTCCCGATCGGAATCGACTGGCTAAGCCATGAGCCTGTCTGGATTGGCAGGAGTTCATTGGCCATCAGCGGAGATGACGCTGTCAACCAGGACGTGTCTCGACTTGTCGGGCAGCTGTTCACTGCGTCGGACCGAACCGTAGTCCAGTTAAAGGGTGCGAGGGACCCCGATTACCTTTCGTGCGATGCGGCTACGCAAACGCTGCATGTGGTTGATTGGACGGTCGACCGAATCGTTAAGCTCACTGAATTGATATACGGCGGAGTACTCCTGGTGCCAAATATTGATACGAAAGCTGACGTGCTCAGTGACATTTCAAGCAGGGTTGCTGCCGCATTGGCTAAGCAGGATTGGATCGTTGTGGCTTCGGCTGTCAATGCCGGGGCTACGCTCTACGAGAACCCATCAGCGAGAACCAGATACCTTTCGAATTACAGCCAGTGTCTCTGGTTGCGCACCTTGGATCGTGGAAATGTGAGCTTGCACGGCGGTCCAGATCGGTTTCCAGTATGGCCGAGACCTGTTAGCGAGGACGACGGGGACGCCTATCTTCTGCGAACGGACGGCTACTCCCAGACGATCAGGATGCTGGCAACCAGATGAACGCCACCCCCGATCACGACCTGGAGGACCTCGCTGCCCGGACTGAATACCTCCTGAAGCAGTTCGCGTACAAAAGAACCCATACGCGTGGACGGGTAAGAGTTGGCCGCGTTCTGTTGTTACCGGCTCGCTTTGTCGGCGCGGACCCAAGGCTTCTCCAGGAGTGTGGACGCAAACAGCGCCGAAGCACTTTTGTGCTGGCGCTGTCAGTGTTGCTCACCGTGTCCCTTGCAGCACTGTACGGCTTCACGGCGGCTGGCCTTTACGCCTATGGCGCGGTGCGCACGACTCCCCTCACTATTACTTCGGGGTTACTGCTTGCAAGTTTCATCTATATCGTCGAACGCGTACTGCTGGAGATGCTCAGTCGAGAGTTCAAGTTTGCGAGAACCACCGAGGAAATCGAACAACACGGGGTTGGTGACCGGTCATCATCGTTGCGCTCGTTCTTTAAGCTTGTATTCGCGTTCATAACACGGTTCTTGGTGGCGATGCTAATCGCTACAATCGTTTCTGAGCCGATTCTCCTTCTCATCTATGAGGACGATATTGACCAGATACTCCAAACCAAGCGCACTGAAGAGTATACGAATATCAAATTGCCCGAAATCGACGGCCGATACAGTTCAGATCTTGAGAATGAAGCTTCTCGCGCCCAACTTGATTCGTCGGAGTTCGAAGCGCAAGAGCTTGTCGTGGAGCAAAAACGTGGTGAGCTGAACGGATTGCCGGATCTGATCACCGACGCAGACAAAGAAGCCCTTGACAGAAGAAGGCTGGCGGATTGCGAAGACGCCGGGGTTAACGACAATGATGCAGACGATCCGCGATCACCGCAATGCACCGCGGCGATGGATTCAATCAATAGTCGCATCTCGAATCCCGCCGCCGCGGTTGATCTGTCGGGCGCGGAGAAGTGTGATCGACTGTGTAGAGGGCACGAGCTTAAAGCCGTCGAAGCAGAAGCGAAGGCTGAGCAACTTCGCGAGAAGCAAACTGATCTGCCATCCGAGATTGCCCTTGAAGTCGCCAGGCTTGAGCAAATTGAGGCGGACCAAGCCGCCGACCTACGCGCGGCGCTTCAGTTCGAACTGGTACCTGGCTCCGGCATCTTCGCTGACTCGCCGCAGTCGGCGCGCAGGGAGTGCGAACGGACGTTGCAGCGTCTTGTCTATCGGCAGCCAGTGAACGCTGCGCTTGCGAAGGCCCTTTTCACCTACTGCAAGATCGATCCTCCAAGCGCGGCGACCTTCGTTCCATACTCTGGGTTGCAGGCTCGTCAAGATGCGTTCCTCGTTAAATCTCAATGCAAAGACCCGTATGCGCTCCGTACGAATAAGGCTGATGGTACAGAGCCTGTTTATTGCTTCCTGTCGGCGGGTCTTAAAGCACCTTCAAACGCCTCTAGCGTTTCAAACTCTTCGGCCGGGTCGTTCGGGTCGCGCTTCACTCGAACACTTTCGGAAACGTTCGACGTACCGGACTCAAGTCTCGGCCGTTCGGCTGCTCGTATCAGGTTCCTTATTCTCCTGCTTGATACGTTGCCCATCTTCTTGAAGTTCTCTCAGTCACTTAGGAAGTATCGGGCATACGATGCGCTTGAGTCCTTTGAGCATCAGGCGATTCACATCGCGCTGGCCAACGGCATCTCAGAGTTGAGCGGGGATACGCCAGAGGAGAAGCGCAGGCGATCGGATCTCCTGCGCCGCATGCTGTCAATCAGTGGCTCGCATGTCTCTCGCCTTATCGCTCGACCCGGCAAGAAGTTACGAAAAGAAAGTGCCTCAACGTCTACGGATGACGCTTCTCTGAGCGCGATTCCTGGCGCTGTGTATCAGCCAGATCTCAACCCTGACCCGCTCGGCAGGACAGTCATCGAAACGTCGACGGAAATCAGCCGCGATGACTCCGAGCACTCTGATCCTGCCGACGAGAGCTAGGCGGGTCCTGATGGCAATCTCTGACGGTTTCTGGGTTTCCCCGATCGCCGCCGAAATGGGCGAGGACGCGCTGCTTTCTATTGTGTTGCCGATTGCGGTGATAGCTGGACCGAATGGGAACACCGTGCTACTCCCGGTTTTCAACACGCGCCTTGACGCCGAGGAGATGGGTCTACCATTGGCCCCGCAACACTTCGATCGATACATCTTGCGGGATATGGTGCCCGTCGGAACGGCACTCGTAATTGACTACGGGAGCGACCGCCAAGTGATCGTTCGTTATGAGCAGTGGTCCGACGATTCACAGTCTGTCCATCATGGGCGCGACGCCCAGTTGAGCAGCGATTCGTCAACCTGGTTACGTCAGCTCGCGAACAAGCTCAGAGAGCAGGTCGAGTAGCGGGTCTACACTCGCACACTTTGGTGATTGGGGGCGCTTCGGATTTCCCCTATTTGCAACGCAATTTGTGCTTCAAACGGCTCTTCGGACTTCAGCGCGGTTTGATCGTGTCTAGTAGTACCCAGTTTGGGTCGTCCGGGGCGGATCAATGAATAGATCCGTAGTTCCAGAAATTCGTAGTACTCCAAACGCGACACGCTTCACGCGGTTGATCAGATTGTTCGCTGAGTCAAGCGTAGCGTTATAAACACTTGATCGCGTCTGCGAAATTTCGGATCGTGATGGCTAACTCTTGTAATGCGTCTTCGAAAGCTGTCGACGTTCGCGTCATTGTCTCAAGACGCTCGGCATAGCAGGCTGGAATCAGATGCCCAACAAAAATTAGATCTGGGGCTGCCCGAGCGAGAAGTGTGGAGGCGCGATTCGCAGTCTCCCCGCGGTGGTTTGCAACTGCACCGCAAATTCCCGTAGGTATTCAAGATCCATGACAGGACATTACACATTTGTCCTATCGCTGAAAATTAGTAGCGATTACGAGCGCAAACCCTCGACATCAAACTCGGCGCTCCGGCGCGGTATGAACCGTTGACGATCCGATTCGGTGTGCTCCGCGATGAGTTTCGGAACGAGTTCATCATCGGACCTTGGGCAATACGAGGCGTTGCGCCCGCGACGTTTCCGCGGAGTTCATGATCATCAGTAGTCCTTTCCAAGCCCCAAGTTGTGTCGTCCGAGGAAAGCAGTTTTGGTGAGGGGGCGAGCGTGATCAAGCGGGCCGGATCTTGGAGACGCCTTGCGGGAGCGGCTCCAGGCCGAGTGGATCGAGATGGTCCGGGCTTTGTAGCTACGTATCACTGCGACGATCCCGACGCTGATTGCGGCGTGTACTGCGAAAAAATGGATCACCTACACAGATTGGAATGACTTGGAACCGAAGCGGTAGAGAGCCGAAACGCGCCTACGCAGTTTCAAACGTCAAGCGACGCGGCATTGGTGGCCTGCGCCACCAATGCCGCGATGGTCGCTGCGGCTTCGGCTTGCATGCCTGGGATCGCGTGCTGATATTGACGCATCGTGAACTCCGGCGTCGCATGACCCAACCGTTCACTCACAATCTTCGTCGGCACCCCGGCCTGCAACGCGAGCGTCGCATGCGTATGGCGCAGATCATGAAACCGAATACGACGCACACCAGCATTGTGAATCGCACGACCAAAACTCTGACTCACAAAATCAGGCTGCAACGGCACAAGGTTCTCGCGCGCAAACACACCATCACGATCCGTCGCCGGGCCATGGCCTGACTGCGCGCGCTCAACCTGTTGACGCACGCGGTGCGCCTGTATCACCTCAACTGTCAGCGCGTCAAGATCAATCACTCGCGCCTGATGATTCTTCGGCGTTGTCTCCACCAACTTGTAGGCCACCGACACAAGATTGCGGCGTACCGACAAACGCCGGCGACCTAAATCGATGTCACCCCAACGCAACCCAAGCAACTCACCACGCCGCATCCCAGTCATCGCCGCCAGATGCCACAGCGCTTCGAGCCGCGATCCGTGCACGTACGCAAGGAACTGGGCGAGTTCACGTGCTTCCCAGAAATGCAGTTCTGGGCTTGATGAATTGTTCGCGCGAGGTGGCTTCGCCCGATCAGCAGGATTCACAATCAACAACCCATCGTCAACCGCGTCAGCCAGCAGCTTGTGCAACACCAAATGCACATTCCACACCGTCTTCGACTTCAACTCCGTCGTCGCCCGATTGCTCCGCCCATTGGCAAGCATGTCCACATACGCCAACGTGATCATCCGCGGCGTCAGATCCTCCAACGCAAACGCACCCAACCGCGGCACGATGTGCAGCTTGAGAATCCGTTCGTACGAATCAAACGTTGACTCCTTCACCTGGGTCCGCATCACCGGCAGCCACAACTGGCTGACCCATTCAGTGAGCGTCATCGTCTCCGCGCGCGTATTGTCAATCATGTCAGAACCTCTCATTAGGTTTTGGCCAGGTCCCGGGGTACTCGCCGTGCCGCCGGGGCCACTGGTTTGGTTTTGTCTAAGCATCTATACACTTGAGCGTGAGCGATTATTCCTGGAGGGTCACATGGGTCGGAAGATTGATGTCGACGACCTTGTAGGGAGCGCCGAAATCGCATCCAGGCTCGGCCTGAGCCAGGTTGAGAACGTCCACACGTGGCGTCACAGGCACTCGGGTTTCCCTCAGCCCGTGGCCGTAATCGGGCGAACGATGATCTGGGTGTGGGTGGACGTTGAACGGTGGGCTCAACAAACCGGGCGCTTGAAATAGCTCGCCTCACCAGTTTTATATTGTTGACAAATATTTCTGGTATATCTACCATAGGTAGAAATACCAGAAATCAAGGAGTCGACATGAAGATACTGGAAACACGTGTGGAACCCGATGGCCCCGGGCGCATCGTCGTGATCACCCGAATCGAACTCGAAGAGTCGGCGGAAACCGCAGACGAAATTGGGGAAGGACCGACGGGCGAAGCCGTCCCGGACCGAATAGTTCGCGCCCTCATCGACAATCTCCCGCTATCACTGAGTTTGGGCGAAATCCAGCAGGCTGTTGGGGGGAACCCCGGAACTGTGAATCGTCAGGCGTGGACCCTCGCCAACAACGCGTCTGATCTGCAACTTCGCCTGCGGGGTTGGGTCATGCACGTCGAACGCGGAAGGTATGCGCTCACTCCCGAGGCGAAGCGCCGCCTGGGAATCGATTGACAACAGCGTTGATGCTCTGATCAGCCAGACGCAGTTGATACCTGATCGATTGGTTCGGAGATCACTCAGGTGCATCCGGCCCCGCGGGACCCGCCGGATCACCAGCAGATACGGCAACACTCCGAGTCGGATTCGCAACCGTCGGATTCCATGCCGCTTCGGCTCTGGTCAGCCAGAGTCAAGTCGCAGTTACGGACCAATCTGGCGATGTGTCGTGCACGGCGGATGACTCCGGCACACATGGCCGATGCAGTCGTGTATTCCCAGGGCACGAGCAAATTAACCTTTCCCTCATTACCAACGAGTGGCTAAATGGCTGGTCAGGCGCATGCAATGGAACTGCAGCGTCATGTGCCATTAACGATCCTCTCGGATCTGTAAATGTCGATGTTGATCTCGAGGCACACGGAATGACGCTCGCGGCAGTGGGATCAATGAACCCTGGCGTCAGCGTCACAACGACGTTCACAGTTACGAATACCTCGACCCACCCGAGGTCCGGGCTCCGCATTCCCGTCAAAACTCTGTGTTTCAATGTCCCATCCTGGTGCACCTCGCCGCCTGCTTCGACGACCGTCGGCGTCGTCGATCAGACCCCACCGAATGGCGCGCTTGGCGGGTTCACGGTTAACGGCGTAGACCTCGCGTCAGGCGAGTACGTCGTTATTGCGGTCACGACTCCGTGGGCGTACCAATGCGTGCAAGCAACACTCGCGACCCCTTGGTCGTCAGGACTGATCAGCCGAGGCATCAAGGCCGAGAATGGTCAACTCGGAACTTGTTAAGGCACTTGAGCTAGGAGATATGCCGAATGCAGCATGCGGGTCCTTGTCAACCTCAAGTGACCCTCGTTCGTAAATGGACCTACAGGTAGGCGCGATCCTTACGCGTTACTTGATGATCGAATCGGGAACCGAAGCGGGAATTCTCAGACTTGAGTTTCGCGCTTAACGGCGGAGGCCCGGATCGGCCCAACGATCAACGGGTCTAGTGAAGATTCACTGCGTGGATCGACGTCAGCCGCGCGTCGCGTGGCGGAGCGCGAAGTTGACTTCGTACAAGAGAACGCTCAGACCGGGGACAGCCTTTGCCGCGTGGTACAAACGGTCGTTTGCGCCCGCCGCGACGATGATCCCTTTGACGACTTGGTCGACAGTCGCCCATTCTTCTCGGAACCAGCCCATATATCGGGCTGCTTGGCCGACGACTTGGTCGGTTGGTCAACCTCGCTTGAGTTCAATCACGACCAACGCGTCAAGTTCTTGGCGAGCGCCTCGTCGGTTCAGTGACGTGAACCATGCGGAGTTCTGTCCGCGCCATGCATGACCTGTGTGTCGCTTCGTTCACTTGAAAACGTTCCTGACGAGCGATTGCTCGCTGTCCAATCGGCCGGGTTTCCTCGCGCCTTCGTGTGACGCTGTCTGCAGAGTCCGTTGGTGCTTGGGTCGCAGCCAATGCTCAACGTTTACGTATCGACGGTTTGGGAGAAACGCATTGTTGCGTCGCTCAAACGGATGATGGCGCGCCCGTCCGATAGCCAGTGAACAGGATCGCGAAAGCGAGTGACCAGTGGTTCGGCGCTGTTGATGTCGGTGACGCGATAGATGTAGTAGCGGTCTCCCTTATTCAAAGCCCATTGCAGTTCAGCTGCACTGATGTTGAATGGTGCGCAGGGATCATCGTCGGTCGTGGCTTTGACTTCGATATAGATGCGCTGGCCATCTACGTCGATGCTTTCGATGTCGTAGGGGGCGAATTCGTGCGTTTCGGAGCGCCAGACGACGGCGCTCGGATCTATGCCATGTTCACCAAGTCGTTGTCGTTCAGCGGCGATGGCTGCTTTTTCGCCCCGGTGCCCGAGCTCTCGCTGTAGCTGCTCTCTTTGTGCGTGGTCGACTGGTGATGTCGGTCCCAATCCGCCGGTGAAACTGGGTCGCGGCGCGCGTTTCATTACTGCACCTGGAGCGGCGTCGACAATTTTGATGTGTTCAAGGTCGAGATCTGGCATTTCGAAAGAGGCTCCCGAAGTCGCGTCTTTTGGGGTCTGCGGGGTCAGCGCGTCAGGAGACGCGATGGTTGGAGCCTCTTGATCCTGCTGCTGATCGTCTGCAGACGACGTATCCAAAAGAACCAGATCATCGAGCAAGGAGAGATCGATTTCGTCATCGGGTGGCGTCTTGAGCAGAAGCCTCGCCTCGTCGACATCTTCTTGCTGCACGTGGCGTGCCGCAAGGTACTGGCGTCGGGTTGAGTCATCTCCGGCGAGGAGCAGGCCAAACGCGTCGCCCTGCGTTGGCACCTGGAGGAAGTTTGCGATTTGTGGGCCGAGTGTGAACCAGTCGGCGTCGCCGCTGGTGTCGATCTCGATATGGGCGGTGCCGATTCGTCGGCGGCTTGAACCGATGCGTTCAAGCCGTTCCGCGATGTAGCTCGCCGCATCACTGCGGTCGCGCGTCGAATGATCGAATTCATAGCGCAACACCAGTTTGCGACAGAAGTTCAGTTCCAATCGAGCGAGGCCCCTGACGATGCCGTCGCGGCGCGACGGTACTTGCGCAGATGCCGCGGCAACGAGGTATGGCTTGGCTCTCGTAATTTCTCTCACAAGCTCAATAACGCGATCATCGGGAATGACCCCCGATGGCATTGGCGTGATCAATACTTCCTTGTCCAACGAACGCAACCCAAGGTTGCCAGTCAATGTTGAGAGGCCTCGGTCTGCGTCGAGGATCGCGAAGTCAGTACCGAAGGCGTCGGCGAGCAATTGATCTTCTGCGATCAGCGGCTTGGTCACGAACAGGTGACTTCCTGCCTTGCGAGCGAGGAGCGGGACATCTCGATTGATTGGTGCGCTGTTATTCTGGAGCGCGTCGTTGAGCGTTCGCATTGCCCATCGCGCGGCGTCGCTGATACCGGGAGAAGCGGTGTCGCCGTTCGATGCTTCATCAGCGAGTTCGTCGAGCAGTGAGATCAGATTTTCAGGGCGCGGGCGGGCGGTGTCCACGACTCCTAGCGACTCCGCGAAAGTCCCGAAGCCGCGTTGGTCCAACGCTGGTTCAAGCGATCGTATCCGGCTGGCAACGTGCGATGGGATTGAAGCCAGGCGCCAGACTTGCCTTGGTGCGGCTAGCACAGGGTCGTTGCCAAGACGAGCGGGCACCCACTCCGACTCGGTCAGCATCATCGCAAATGCAGAGGGCGCCTTACGATCGCGATCTCCTCCGTGACCTGAGTGCTGACAATGAAAGATCGCATCGCATTTCGCTTGGTAGGTCTCACCCCACCCATCAGCGAGCTCGCGCCAGAGGTGGCCAAGCCGAGTTCGACTACGCGATTCGAGAACTGCGCCGAAACGATCAAGTACGAACGACGCTCGAATTTGTTGACTGTACTCATGTCCTTGAGGGCATTTGGCGAGGCTTCTCACGGGCTCAGACTCCAGCCATTGGGTCCACCAGAGTCCGATGGATGCATGGGGATGGTCCCTACGGCTCGTTGTCAGGTAGCGCCCCTGTGTGGTCATGATTGCGGCGTTGATGCGAGGTCTGCCGGCGACGCCCAGCCATGCCAAAAATTCGCGCTCGGCTCGACGTTGTGCAGCGTCGTCTGGACGCGGCGACGCGAGGAAGTCGCATTGATCGAAGGGTCCGTAGATTTGCTCGAGTCGGTCGTGTCCGAGCCAATCGGCAGAAAAATAGATCTGATCAGCGCGACGAAGGTCATGGGTGGTGCCGTCCGCCGTCTGTGCTGGAAGCAACGCAGCAGAAATCGCAGCGCGGATCGTTTGGTCGCCGCCGCCCTGGGTTTCGAAGTAGACGCGCAGCGCTGCGAAGGCTTGGTCACGCAAAGCGGGTTTGGTGTCTTTACCGGTTACGAGATCCGCGATACGACCAGTGACGAGCGCTCTCCATTCGAAGTCATGAACACCCGCGGCACTCATCAGACCGCGTAGTCGTGGCTCGTCAGGCACATCCGCGATGCTGACTGGGAGGCTTTCCGGAATGCGGATGATCTCGCCACGGCGCGGGAAAAACACACCGTCAGTGGGTGTGACCCATCTGCCCGATTCCGTAAGCACACATTCGACGTCATGCAACATCACAGCGAACCGAGCAACCGTGAGCGCGTCGGCCCAGTCGACGAGCAGTTGGAAGAACGAGTGATGATCGTCGCTTGGATGTTGGAGACGTTTCACTATTTCATCGGCGCCAATCGGGGCGACTCCGAGGCGCTCTGTGAGGAACTTCCTCGCGTCTGCGTCCGCCTCTATATCGGCGATTGCGAGGTGACCGAGGTCATCAAGATTGAGGTGACGGTGCGCGAGGTGCGGATTCGGCACTGAGCTTGGCAGGACCAGTGCGTCTGCCGGTCGTCGATTGGTCCCATCAAGTGAAGGGATGAATGGTGTGTTCCTGAGTTGCTCAACAATTTTGGTTGCGCACTCCGCGCCGAATCCGGAAGCATCCGACGACGCAGCCAGTGCGGTGACCGGAACCGCTGATTGAGGATGGCGACTCGCAAGGTCCATCGCGACATCGTCCGCAACCAATTCTGCGAGCTGCTTGGCCAGCCACGCGTTATATGGCACAGCTTCGGGCGAACGGCTGATATGTCGGCGGTCTAGCTCAAGGACAAAATCGCCCTGCAGAATGCAACCGAATCCAGTGGCTTCTTCGGTCGGGAAGTAGACGTGGAGTGGATACGTAGGGCCTCGCATCGCTCGGCCGTTATCGTCAAGCGGCACTGCCGCAGCAACCGCGACTCGTGTGACCTTGCGCCAGCTGTCACCGAGTTCAGCGACCAATTCAGCTGGCGTGATGTCAACCTCACGTCGGTACACGCGCCAATGCTCGGTTTTCCCGAGGCTTTCGAGAAGTACCTCTGTGGCAGTGGCAGTGTTCGATTCGCGGCTCGCGTATGCGCTGAAGTCGTCAGTCGTGCCTTCAAGAACGAGCTCGTTGGTTGCTCGGAGGAAGAGCAGTAGGCGAGGTGTGAGCGTCGTAAGCAAGTGAGCTTGCACTGCGGATCGTTCCGTCTTCGCCTTAAACGGCAAACGCATCACAGTGCGATATCCGTCGCTAAAGATCCTGTCGACGAGATCAGCGTCAGCTCCGAGATCCTCCCTCGCAACAGGGAAAGGAAACGCGTACACGGGGAGTCGCTGGCCGTCAGGGAGTGCGCCGCCCACCCGGCGCTCAAGCTCGCGAATCAAACGGACTTCGTCAAAGCCAAATCGGTGAGCTCCGGAAATCACCTGCGGACGGTCGGTGATTTCTCCGACCGATTTGAATCCGAGGCCCTTGTACCCGATCGCTTTTCTCGGATCCTTCGACGATCTTCCAAGACTGCAGATGGCCTTGATCTGCTCATCGCCGAAGCCATCGCCATCATCGGCAACGAGGAGTGCTGAATCGGTTAACACGAAACGCGCTCGGCCGACACCGGCGGCCTCCGCCGACGCGTCGTCAGCATTCTGGAGGAGTTCGAATGGATACCGACCTGAGTACTGCTGGCGAACAAGCTCCTGCGCAGCGCCGCGCTCATCAAGCGACTTCAGCGTTTGATCGCAACGATCTTGAACGAGACCAGAATCAATCGCCGCGAACTCATCGGACCGGAGTTTCTCAATCAAGTTCGGCATGGATAGATCTCCTCCGGTCAGATGATGCGTTACAGCGAGTGTGCTTGATCAATTGGTTCTGAGGTCACTCGCCTGTCCCCGACGGTATCTGCAACTCGCGCCGCGGCGATTGCTTTCAATCGGAGGATTCGCCCGAGCCGTTGCACCATCTGCCGACGTTGACTGGCTCCGCCGAAGAAGATCCCAAGGTCGGCTGCCAGCACATTGATTCCCTCGTTCAATGTCTGAGCCGCAGTCAAGGCCTTGATTGAGCCGTTTCCGAACTCCGATAGAAGTCGTCGTCGCGTTTTGCTTGGAACGCCGCTGTGATGTGCCGGGGGTCTGTCGCGGCGTTCAAAGTCGACCGGTGCCAAGAATCTGACGAAGCCAACCACCGCAAACTCGGCCCCTGACACCGGATGCTCCCCCTGTACCGCGGGGTTTCCCAGACGACGATAGCGGCAGCTTCAAGTTGACGTTTGCCGAAGCTTCTACCGGCTGGACACGTTCTTTCTGCCCGATGTCGGTACCAGTGACGACATCGTCGTTACCCTCGCCGCGGGCTGGTGGCTACGTTTAATGCCTGCCAGAATTCGATTTCGTCAATAATGGTTACTCCCTTGCTTCGAGCGTGTCGTGCCTTCTTCGAAGGGCTGGCGATATCCGGTGTAACGAGGTAATCGACTGAGTGCGTGACTTCGACCGCGTTGTTCAATCCTGCCGATGCAACGAGCTGGCGTGCCAACTGCCGTTTGAGCGCGCGGCCGTCGGTGAGCTGAAGGTTGGAATCTCCAGTGAAGGCGATGGTCTTGTTGCGTAACTGGTTGATGGACAGGGCGGTTTTCGTGGATGCCATGACTGCAGGTGACGCTGTTCTCGCTACGGCGCGGGAGCGCGCGGAGCTGCCGTCTGCTCGCGAGGCGACGGGCCCCGTCGCTGCGAGCTGGTGTTGTTGTGCGTCCGAAGTCATAGTCGGCCAGACCTTCGCGAACAATGCTGCGGTCGCGCGAGCGTCGGCGAGTGCGCTGTGGTGATCGCGCAGCGCGACGCCATGCTGTCGACAGGCATCGATGAGTTTCAGTCGTGTCAGTTTGTAGGTGCAGAGACCTTCTGGTAGCTCAGGTTTCTGGTGGCTTTTTAGTTCCTGGTTGAGCATGCGACGGTCGAACGCAGCGTTGTGGGCCACGATCACTCTGCCTGCGAGTCTCGAGAAGAGTTCATCGGCGAGGCCATCAAATGATGGTGCTGCAACGAGATCCCCAGCGCGAAGGCCATGGACCCAGGTTGGGCCGACATCTCGTCCTGGGTTGACAAGGCTCGACCATTCGTTTTTGACCTTCAAGCTGGCGTCGACATGCACGACTCCGATCTCAATGACCCGATCATCGCGGCCAAAGCCCGTTGTCTCTACGTCGATCACCGCGAACTGTGTTGCTCCCATGGAAACCCCTCTGGTTGATGAGAGCCAGATCATGACGGGGAGGTGGGACAAGAACGAAGGAGTATTGCTACGCACCGAGGAATCGCCTGCGGAGCGGGCTCTGCTAGGGGTTGGTTTGCTGGCAACGCGGTGGCGATGTGATGGGCCAGATGGTAATTGGTCCGTAACCCAACCGTTCCACACTAAAGATGGGTTCTTTGGACTTGTGAGAGTCGCATGGGCCCTTGGTGAACGGGAGCGACTAGATGCCGAACGACAACTGGGTGGTCGGCAGAGCTTGATCGACTGTGCCCGTCGGGCAGGGTATGGGACCCGGAGCGATATCGAAGGGTTGATCAATGTCATTCATCGGGGTTGCTCTGCACTTGACGAGTTTGGAGTTGCGTGGACCTGCGCCAGTCTGAGATACGAATCGGCGTTCTCCGCGTTAGCTCGGCAGTTGTGGTCGATTCGCGAGGTCAACTTTTCGCATCACAATCTCGTAGCACCACCATTGGATTTCGTACCGCGTGGTTGCGGGATTGATCAGCGCGGCAAGGTTGTCGTCTTCGGAACCGGTAACGATGAGACCGCGTAGCGTCTTGCCGACAGCGATCTTCTCGTTTTGAAGTTCATCGAGATATCCAAGGATCTGCGTCAGGGGATTGAAACCGGAAAGGTCTCGTTTGACCTCAATTACCACAAGCCCACTGGTGCCTTCGCGACAGATGAGATCGGGGCGTCGTCCGCTTGGAAGCTTGTGCTGGGCCTTCCACAGTCGCAGACCACGGAACGGGTCTTCACTTCCGAGCGCGGAAACAACGAATCGTTCAAGGTCGCTTTCGGTCGGCAACAGCAACGAAGTCGGTCGAAATGCTTTGAGAGCGAATCGGACGCTGTCGGAAGCTGTTAATCCTGGGTCGATCAATTCTCGGTCCGTCGCAATGCCTGCGTTCTTTAACTCGTCATGCAACCTTGCTCTGAATATCTTCGTGGCATTCTTTTGTCCACAAGCCCTGACGACAGTTGAGAGAAGTAATCGTTTGGACGATCCGCTTTCAGCGTATTTTGTCCGCACGGGCTTCAGTTCAGCCTTAAGGGACGCGATGAAGCTTTCAGGTGTTCGTTGTGAAGCCATGGTGTCAGCAGGTTGAGATCATGTGAAGAGACGAGACGGGAAACTGTTATGTGGCAGCACCGTTGAGAGTTCGCCGACCGACCCAACAACGCGCATGCCCCCGCCCTCGGGCCACCACACTCTGATCCATTGAGACTGGTTGTTTGTAGGGTCGATGACTGTTTCGATCTGTTCGCTATCGAGCAGGCAGACAGTCTCGCCTCCGCAAACGAGCGCAGTAAATACGTGCGCATTTGGGAGCGCGAGGTCCGATGCGAGGCCCGCCAATTCTGCCGCGGAAAAGCTGAATTGAAAGTCCGTGCCCTCGTTCGTGCGGTACTTCACGAACATTCGCCGGTCCGCGTTCACTAGGTAATGGCCGTACCTCTGACTTGCTTTGTTTAGTGCTGTAAAGCTGCCGTGTTCGACGATTTGCGTCAGCGCGACGCCGTGGTAGAAGTCTTGCTCTTGGATCTTCACTCGAAACAACCTCCGGTGGCATCATTTTCCATGGGGACATACTGTCGCACAGTTTCCGCTGTGTCTATTTAAAGAGTGCTTTGCGCATCAAGCTCACTCTCCGGCGGGTAACAGTTGCTGTCGTGTGTCGGAGGTTGAGCGGAGGATCAATGACAGACAGCACGACCGGTTCAAGGAGCCCTAACACGGAGCGGTCGTGGATGGCGACGAGCGACACGGAGAGGTGATCAGCGATCCACAAGCTCAGTCGTTCTTCGCCGTCTGACGCTAGTTTCTTGTGCCCGATGGGTTTGAGCATCAAGGGTGCGCGGAGAACCGCGGCGAGCGTGAGACGCATTGTCGACCCGATATCGTCCCGCGGATGTGTTGTGATGCGATCCGGCTCCCGAGTGTCGCGGGCGATGCTTTTCGCGATCGGCTGGAGGTTGCGCCTGCTTGCCCGGTGTATATAAGCGGCCCAATTCCAACGCCGATTTCAGACCTGAGCATCGCGTCGCCCGCCGGATCCACAAACCACGCGTACATCCCCGATTGCCGAGCTTCTGACATTGTTTGAACGAAGCGGTTTGCTGGAATCCGTCCTGATTCCGCCGTTAGCCGTTGGGCGACAGAACGGGCAAGCTCATTTAGGTCGGTCATGACTACAGTCCCTCAATCAATCAACGGCGAACAATGCCGCATACCAAACGCGAGTCCGCCAGGCACAGTTTGAGTCTGACCAATCCGACTGCGGCAGCGCTCGCAAGTTGTTGCGGCAGTCGGTCCAGGTGAGGCTAAGGGCTAGACCCTCAACGATGAGAACCTTGAAGGTTCCGACACGTTTGATAGCACTGAGGGGAACCGACGATGAGGTCTAGGTCAATACAAGCGGCCCGTGATCTCGTCCTGTGATGCCACCTCGGGGAGTCGCTGATAATGCGGGCAACGGACTGATCCAACGTCGTTGCTTCTCAGGTCCAGTACTGATCGTGTAATCCGAGTGCTATCTCATGGCCTCTGCGCAGCGCAGGGCCAACGCTCTCAGAGAACTTCTTTGATTCAGGATTTTGCCAGGCGGAGTTCCCTTTGGCACTTGGGTGGCCAGTGCTGACCCACGCTATGGGTCGTCCTTCAAGCGTCGCGGTAGCGACGTGTTCGTCATGCCATCTAATCGAACCGGAGTCAAAAACCTCAAGCAGACTCCGATGCGGAGTCGCAGTTTTCTTATCTGCGCGACGACCCTGTGAATGCACGATCGTTGGTTTGAGCAATTTCAATACGTTGGTGAGATGTGCAACGCAGCTGTGGTGCATGACGTCTGAGCCCTGTCCTTCACGACTACCGGGTTTCTTGATTGAGGAGCACAACGTCGCGTTGATCAGAGCGTGGGCATTGAGCACATGAACAGCGCCAGTGGCGGTGACGATCAACTCGCCTGCGTTGTCGCGCCCGGCGTCATTTCCGTACAGCACCCTGAGTGCAGATGTGACACCTTTGATATGAGCATTTCTTTGCATGAAATCTTCCGTGACGCGCTGCGAAAATTGCTCGCGGCGTCGTGACATCGTGATTGGTGACTCAACCTCTCCCGTTTGCATCGACACGATTGCAATGCGCCATGGACGGCTGTCGAGTTCTATGGCGTACCTGTCACCTACGAAGCTCAGTTGAGCTGCAGCAAAATGATTCGGGCGTGCAGACTCGTGACATTGACGGTGATGCTCACAGATGCACTCACGACTGGCGAGCACGTTGGCCCCGTAGTAGTCCTGTACCCGGCGCTGGAACTCCCCAGACAGCCCAACGTCACAAGAGAATTTGAATGATTCAGGGGGCGGACGCATAGACAGTCCTCACTTTCCAAGTCCGACATCGTTGACCAGGGCGAAGGCGAATCGTCACCGCCGCGACGTCCAACGGCAGCTTCACAAACAGTACATGACAAGCATGCAGTGAGCTGATGGTCGTCAAGGACGTCACACGTTTCATGTTTGGGCAAGCGTTGCTGAAGAAACGCAAAACAGTAGGCATAGATAGTGTCAACAAACAGGAACTCTCTGCGATCAAGTGTTGCGAGTCCGTTGCGTTGCGCGACCTGAGCAGCGATTCGCCTCGGCCAACCCCATCCAAACATCGCGCGACGAGGGTCCTACTCAATGTGAATAGTCTCGAATTACGTATTCCGGGCGTTCGACTTGCTTTGGGCGCGACGAAGGCGATTCTTTCCGGCTATTCGATGTTGAGTCCGACCTGTTCCAAAATTTCGGTGTGGAGAGACTCTGGAAAGTTCGTGTCCAGCAAATATCGTACGATCTGCGCCAATAGTTGTGGTTCGTTCAATAGTGCGTTTTCGAATTCAGGGCTGAGTTTGCCGGTGCCGTCGCGGCGAAGTACCCCGATCTTGATGGAGCTCGGTTCGCCGGCAGGTGTGCGGATCCATATTGAGGGTTCAAGGTGCAGGAATGGATATTTTGCGCTCGTCTTGTGTCGCGGGCCGAAGTCGGCCAACAGCCTGTCAAGTCGAGCTTCGGCATCGCCGTATCGAATGACGATGTTCTTGCTGTGTCGTTGGAAACGCGCAAGCGCAAAGAGCAACAGGAGCGGCTTGTGTGGTGCCCTCAAGCCGTTGTGTACATTGCAGCGCAATTCGCGGATTGTTTGTAACCAATCGATCTGATTCGTCATCGGCGGAAGTATACGAGACATACCGAAGAGCGCCGCGTGACTTGTATTCATCGAATGGTTTGGTGTGTCGATTCGACGACGAGGAGTTGTTCGCAGACCCAGTCACATGTGGTGACTGTATTGATCGACACCTGGCGGTGCGGCAGTTGTCTGGATCGCTTCTATGCGCATCACATCGTGCATCACGATCGCGATATCTGTTGCGAGCTCCTCAATTGCGGCAGCCCACTCTTGCCGGATCTCATTTTCACTGGCGGTTGGCATGATCTCGGTGGCGGCTGTGACTACGCCCAGAAGTTCGTGTGATCCGTCGGGATGACGTATGGGTGTCGATCCGACCACAACGACTTTCTTGTAGTGCTGAACCTGTTCTGGTGTGAGCCCGTATGCCCCGTTGTGGCAGTCATCGCCGATGACGACAAGCGTCTCATGTCCCGACCACGCCTGGCCTGTGGCTCCGCATCCAGAACGAAACGAATCGACAGAACGTGCCGAGGTTGTGATCGGGCTCAGTATCTGATCTGAGGTCATGTCGGTAGTCGGGCGGTAGACAAAGACACTCACGTGCTCCAACGGATCGCCATCAATGGCTTTGCTGACGATGTCGTCAATGAGCTGCAGGCCAAGATCCTGGCGCCGATCGCCGTTGGCTGCCTTGATCTCTTTGAGCTTAAGGTCGGAAGGTTTGGTCACATTGATGAATTCATATTGAAGTCCGTAGGGGGCACCTCGAACACGATCACGTCTTCCCGTTGTACGGAACTCCTTCAGAATTTCAGCGATCTCTGGGACGCCAGGGTGGAACGCTCGTTCAACGGGGCACGCTGCAAGATTGCCTGGAGCCGCAGCACCATTTCGCATGGTGGCGACGTCAGAAAGATCGGCCAGAAAGACCCAATTCTGTTGTTCTGTGCTCAACGTGATCTGTTCCGCCGCCGCAGCCTTTCGAAGGACGACGACCGCCGGTTTGCCGCGCGTCGCTGGGTATATCGATCGCGAGACGTAAATGATCGCTTCGACGTGATGTGTCGCAAGCGCTGCGGTGATCGCTCCTCGCGGGCCCAGAGCAGAAGCCGGAACCAGCACATAAGCGCGTCCGCCCTCTGCTAGTAGTTCGACGGCTCGCTTGATCCAGCTCTCGAGATCGATCTTCTTGGTCTGTGGCGGATCCAAGACCACGATGTCGGCCAACGGAGCGCATTCGCTTGCGAACATGTCGGCGAGACGTAGGTCAAGGTCCAGATTGCGGCTCGCGGCACGAATGCGTGCGATCTGCAGTGCCTTGGGATCCGAATCTGTTCCGATGAGCCGAGTCGAGCCCGTGCATCTTTTCGCCAAGTGAAGGAGTAACTCGACTTCGCCGGATGCAGGATCAAGGATCGTGACGTTCTTTGTCGTCGCGGCGAGCGTCGCGATGATCCATGCGAGATCACGGTGACTCGCTGATTCGCGGTCGTCGTGCTGATCGAACGATTCGAGTGCGTCTTCGACAACGCCGATGACTGAGATACCCCGGCGGACGAGTGCGTAGAGGATGTCGATCAGATCAGCGATGTCGTTTGCAATGCCGGCCGTTGCGAGACTCGTCTGCTGCGTATTGAGTATCGATTGACCGTCAATCTCGCAGCCAGCGAGCGCATCCGACATGTAGGCGCGGATCTGATCGGGAGTAGGTGCGGTTGGGATTCGCTGGGCATTGGTGTGGACGATGAAGGCGAGGGACGCCAGGAACGCGCGTATGTGCCTTTGCTCATCTCTTGGTGCACGGGCGCCTAGCCGACCGATCGCGTATTGGTGGACTGCGTGTTGCCACGCCCAGGTAAGAAGATGGGTTTCGTAGTTGTGAACGAGCACCTTTTTGGTTGACCCCTCAGTTTGGAACCACTCGATGACCGAATCGGCTCGAAACAGGGGACTGCGACCGCCGCTGATGGGTGGCGGGAAGTCGCTGCGATTCCGCCAGTGCGTGACGTTCGATGCGTGGCATGCACCGAGACGTGCAATTTGACTGACCGTTATGGGCAATTCCTGCCAAAGGCGGCGATCGCTGGAGTTGGTCTCAGTTCGCAGTGGCGAGTTGCTATTTAGTTGTTGTTGCGATTGATCTTTTTGCTGCCCAGTCTGGTGTTCCTCAAGCCGATACGGCTCGGTTCCGGCGGCGAAGTCGGTTGTTGCCTCTGACGCGCTGCGTCCAGCCCTGCGGAGCACCTGCAGTTCGTACGCGCTTGGACTGAAGCCCGCTGTTCCTGGTGATTCGTGGCCTGTCATTCAAGAATCATACACAACTGACTTGACAACGTGACAGGCCGCCACGTAGACTTTGTACAAGTGAGTTGTGCACTCTGCACGATAAGCCAGACCCGAGGAGACACAAAATGAGCATCCGTTACCACGACCCCGCTGGCACCCTCGTCTCATATGAGGCAATCGGCGGCCACTACGTCATTCAAAGTCGCCACGGAGGACCTGGAGCCTCAATCACACACATACCCGAATACATTGCAGTGAGCGCCGAGGAATGGCCACTTGCTCAATTTCTGATTGAGTGCGGAGTTCCAGCTGAGCTTCCCGTATCGCAATACCTCCACCAACGTGGCATCGAATCCGTCCGCCCAGGCGGCGGAAGTACCGCTTTGGCTCCCTGGATTGACGTCGACTCGGATCAATCAGTCACATCGGCACCAACAGCGCCGCCGTCGCCGTCCCGGACACGCGAGCGCGTCGCGCACGCTGTGCCGTCGTTCGCCTCATTGCGCATTATCGAACCCGAATACGAGGCGATTGATTGGACGCCAGATGCCGTGCAGCTCGATTCGCCACAAGCACACCTTGATCGAGGCTGGGCCCGATTGCACAATGGCGAACTTGTCGCGGCCGCCGCGGATGCTGCATTCGCGAGCTCACAAGCGGTTGACAGTGACGAGGCCAACGATGCTTTGTTCCTCCAGGCGGTAGCGCTTCGCGCCGCTGGTGAACTGCAGAGCGCGATTCGTACATTCGAGGACCTTGCAGTCCGAAATCGCGGTGATGACATTCGAGTGGGGTACATCGATTGTTTCGTAGCAAGTTGTTACTCCGACCTTGGTGATATCGATGCTGCGCTCAAGACGCTGGGTCACGCCCGCTGCATATTCGCTGACTGTGGATGGACTTCGGCGGTAGTGCGGTGCTTGATCGATGAGTCGGCGTGTCTCGAGCTGTTGGGCCGTTGCGAGGAGGCCCAACTGTGCTTCCAGACAATCGAAGCGCACTTCGATGAGGAACCGACTTCGATTGTTGTCGAGACCCTTGTGCGATGGGCCGAACTTCTCGGCAACAGGGGTTCGACAATCTTTGACGTGACAGAAGCAATTGAGCTTGCAGAGCGAGCACAAACTCTGGCGGCAGAACGCGACGACGACTATTCATTGAGCATCGCAAACGACACATTGACCCAGCTGCGCACAGCGGCAGGCTGACGCAATGCTGTTGCGTGACATCTCTTGTCGAATGTCTGTGCGGAAAGCGCACGCGTTGGCAACGAGGTGGGAGGTGCCTTGACGCCAGCCCATCGCGCGCATGACCCGGCGAACGCAGATTCGTAACGTGACTACTGCGACTCAGTTCAACCACGCACTATCTAGTACGCAATCGAATCCGAGCATGTCTCGCGATGACGCACCGGTACTGACCCACCCGTCAGCACCTCGAAATATGGAGAATCCCATGACTGACGAAACAGGATCGAATGCCAACCAGGCGAAAGACCGGGGCCCACTGACCGAACGTGGTGGCTACACGACACGCCGACACAACCATGACCGCCGAAATTTGACGACCCAAGAACTCACCCGAACGATCGATGACCTCCTCGACTCCCTATTCGGAGACGTCAACCACGATGTCGAGGCTCAGCGATTCACAGGGCTCATTCCGCGATTTGCACAAGCGTTGCGCGATCTCTGCATCCCGTTCACCGCATCGATCGAAACGGGAACGGCCGGTGTCGCCCTGGCCCTGACGAGTCCCACCGGCGATCTGAGAAGCGCGGACCAACTGCTTTGCATGCTTGAAGATCTCGCTTTGACCCGCACTTGCCGGCACACCCGCATAACCAGATGAATGCACGAGCGTTCACCACTTCGATCACGTTGGCGTCTGCGACGCCATGTCGACAAGGATGCACCGATGAGTAAGTCTGCAGAACAACTTCTCACGCCATCAAAGATCACAGCGTGGCTTGATTGCGAGCACTACCTCACGTTGAATCGACAGGTCGACGAGGGATCACTGAGCTTCGAATCGAGTGGCTTCAACTCGCTGGCCCGTCTCCTCGCCGATAAGGGGCTCGAACACGAACAGGCCTGCCTCGACGCGTATCGCTCACATGGCCTGAGTGTCTTCGAAGTTCCGGAGCGCGCGAAAACAGAACGTTTCGCGTCGTGGGTCGATCGCGTCGGTAATCCGCTTGATGCGGACTACGACGTGATCTATCAAATGCCACTCATCCACAATGGATTACGCGGCGTTGCAGACTTCTTGGTACGAGCGACAGACCAAGACACCGGCGCGTCTTGGTATGAACCTGTTGATGCGAAACTTGCACGCGCCGAAGCCAAACCCGGTCACGTCTTGCAACTGTGCTTCTATTCGGATGCTCTTGAAGCGTTGACGGGCGTACTGCCGCGCGATGTACATCTCTGGTTGGGATCAGGACAAACCCAAACGATCCGCCTCGTCGAAGTGCGTGCGTACTGGCAGCGTTTGCGTCTGCAACTCGCGTTACTGATGATCGACGATGAGCGCTCATCTGATACGAAACCCGAACCCTGCTCGCACTGTATGTACTGTGAATTTGCAGGTGTCTGTGAAGACGAATGGCGTGATAACGACTCACTTGTGTATGTGGCGGGGATTCGATCCTCGGATCGTGCCGCGCTTGAAGACGCGGGTGTGGCAACGTTGGAGAGTCTCGCCGAGCTTGACGAACCGATAGCGGAGGTCCGCGCGGAACGACTTGCGGTATTGGTTTCCCAAGCTGAATTGCAATGCGAAGCGCGCGATGCCCAGTCGGCAGTGCCGCCATTTCGATTGATTGACGAGGCAACAGATCCCTCGGCTATTCAGGGTTTTGACGCGATGCCTGCGCCTGATGACGGCGACATATTTCTCGACTATGAGGGCCATCCATTTTGGCGAGCTGACTGCGGACTGTTCTTCTTGTTTGGCTTGATTGAGCGTTCGGCGAAAGGCAAATGGGTCTACAAAGCTCGTTGGGCTCATGATCTTGATGAGGAAGGTGACGCAACACGATGGCTCATTAACTATCTCCACGACCGCCGAGCGGCGTATCCCGACATGCACGTGTATCACTACAACCACACTGAACGTTCCTCTCTTGAGCGGCTAGCGACAGACCATGGCAGCGGTGAAGTAGAACTGAACGATCTTGTCACCACGGGCCTTTTCATTGACCTATTGGGCATCACTAAGCACGCGTTGCAGGCTGGCGTCGAGTCGTACGGGCTCAAAGAAACTGAACGACTCTGTGGGTATCAGCGCAGCCACGACATCGATCAGGGTGCAGGCGCAGTGGTCGAATACGAGTCATACACCAAGACCCTCGACACGTCGAGCCTTACACGCATCGCTGCCTACAACGAAGACGATGTACGCGCCACGCTTGCGCTACGCGACTGGCTCATTGAACAACGCCCCGATGGTCTGGCCTGGCGCACCGCCCATGTTGAACCACCAGAAACCACGCGGCCCGACCTTGACGAACAAGTCAGGAGACTGCACGAGTTTGAAGTTGGAACTCCCGGACGTCTACTCGGTGATCTCCTCGGCTATTGGTTACGGGAGCATCGAGCGAGTACAGCACCGAAAATTGCAAAATTCGACCTCGACCAATCATCGCTCATCGACGATCCGGAAGTCCTAACTGGTCTTCAATTTGTTGGCGAATGCGAACGACATGGCAAGAGTGGTAAGAGGCTCGATCCCGGCATGGAGTTCGCGTATCCAAGTCAGGAGATCGCGACGAAGTTCATTCCACATGACCTACTTCGAACACCCACGGTCATCTTCGGCGCAGACGAAGGCGCACTGGGCTACGCAAACATTGAAGCCATAGACGTCGATTCACGCTCCATGCGCATGACATGGAGCGAACGATCACGTGAACTTGGCGTAGTCCCGACATCGGTTGTGCTTGATGACTGGGTATCGCCGAAACCGAAACCTGACGCGATCTCGACCCTTGCAGCATCGCTCCTTGATCCGGTGAGCGTCGTCGCACCCCATGCCTGCGCGCGGGCGCTACTGGCACGCGATTTGCCCAAGTTCAAACCCGGTTTCGGACCGCACAAAGGGGTGTTCACCGACGCTCTTGACGAGATCCTCGCGTGGGCTCCACAACTTGATTACAGCGTTGTCGCCATCCAAGGCCCACCAGGGACCGGCAAGACCTACGCCGGCGCGCACATCGTTCACGCTCTGATCAAAGCCAACACACGGGTGGGCATCACCGCGATGAGCCACCACGCGATAGATAATTTGCTCCAAGCTGTCGTTGAAGTATTCCGCGAACATGGTGAGCTGAGTGAATTACGCGCTGTGCGACGCGGTGCAGTCCCCGCGGGTGGAGCATTGGCAGGCACTGAGTATGCCGGAGGGAACCTGCAATGCGCGAGTTCCCAATACAACCTTGTGGCTGGCACCACATGGCTCTTCGCAGGCACAGACATGCGAACGCAACCCGTTGATGTGCTTATCGTCGATGAAGCCGGTCAATTGGCTCTCGCGGACGCGATTGCCGCTTCGATGTCTGCTGACAACCTCATTTTGCTTGGTGACCCACTGCAGCTTCCGCAGGTCTCACAGGCGACACATCCCAATGGATCAGGCAACAGCGTGTTGCAGCACATCCTCGGCGAAGACACAACCTTGCCCGGCAACAGAGGAGTCTTTCTCACCGAGACGCGAAGAATGCACCCTGATATTTGCTCTATTATTTCCGAGCAGATATATGAAGGTCGGCTCACGAGTCACGAAAGCTGCTCCCGACAGAACACAAAACTTGGCACGGGCCTGCGGTGGCTGCGAGCTGAACATCAAGGATGTAGCACGGAGTCATCGGAAGAAGCAGCGATCTTGCATGACGCGATCGCTGGCCTGGTCGGTGCGAGCTGGACCGATCACAAAGGTAAGCGCAGGAAACTCGCGCTCCACAACTTCATGGTCGTCGCTCCGTACAACGACCAGGTTGCGTTGATCAGAACACGACTTGATGCTGATTCCGCGACTAACGGAGTTCGAGTCGGAACGGTCGACAAATTCCAGGGCCAAGAAGCCGCCGTAGTGTTTTTCACTATGACGACATCAAGTGCCTCCGAAATGCCGCGCGGCGCTGACTTCTTGTTCTCGCGCAACCGCTTGAATGTAGCGATCAGCCGTGCTCGTTGCCTCGCCTACATCATCTGCACCGAAGAACTCCTCAACAGCCGCGCCCGCGATTTCGACGACATGAAACTGATCTCAACCTTGTGCGGATTCGTTGACGCTGCGGAGACTCACTCCAGATAGTCGGTACGCTACGACGCAACGAGTCCTAGTAGCGCTGCGGTCTCTGGGGGTGCGATGACGCTGAGCCAGGTTGTGGCGCGACTCACCGCGACGTACAGGATGTCGGGTAGCCATGTGGTACTGGTCGGCTCAAGGCTGACGACGATGACTGCCTGCCACTCCGTGCCTTTGAGGCGGTGCGCGGTCTCGCAAACAACCGAGGTTTCGTCGCGTTGTTCCCATCGAACTAACGGCGCAGCGACGAGTGGGACGGTGAGAATCTCGTCGCGCAATGTTGCACGGGTCGTGATGACGGCAATGTCGGAGGGGGCAACACCGTGTTCTCGGCGAAGCGTGAGAAGTTCGTTGCCGAGACGCTTACGCAATTCCTTGATCGCTTTTACTGATACAAATCGAACTGGTGGTCCCTGGGGGCAACGATCGAATGTTTCGCCACCACCGAGTTTCTGAGCGACTGCGGCAATCGCTTGTGTGTTGCGACAGTTCGTCGTGAGAGGAAATGACACCCAATCATCATTTGGATCAGCGTCGATCCTGTACACGTTTTGTGTGCGGTCTCCGAGCCTGTAGAGCCGATTTGCGCCGTCGGGTTTGAGGAGATTTTCGATTGCAGGAAACCAATGCGGCTGGATGTCTTGCACTTCGTCAAGGATGATCGTGTCGAAGCCGGTGTCAAGTTCGCCGCGGTAATCGAGTAACGCTGTGGCGACGTCGTTGTCCCAAAAGTTCTTGTCGTACTCTTCCGGTGCCGTATAGCTGGTGTTCTCAAGGAGGCGGAGGGCAATCTGATGAAACCCTCCCGCAGTGACTTGTGGTTCGTCTTCAAATATGACTTCGAAAAGCGCTGCCATGGGCGCGTTGTAACACATGAGCAATACTGATTCTCCACGGGCGACGGCTCGTCGTGCCCAGCGGATCGCTAGTCGGGTTTTGCCAGCACCAGCCGGACCTTCGACCCACACTCGGCGGTTGGCATCAAACATTTCGGCAGTGCGCAGCATGTCTTCAGTGCGCTCATCAAGTTGGCGGCTAGCGATAGTGAGTTCTGCCCCGATGCCGGTTCCAAATTCGAGATTGGGTCGCAAGGTTCGGATAGTCGATTGCATCACGGCATGTGACGCCGGAAAATCACGGCGTTTGAGCAGGGTTTCGAGAACGCGATCGGGCCAAGCAAGTTCTTGCGCGGTCATGACCATGGATGATTCAAGGTCGGGGCCAAGCCACTCCTTCGGCACCGCAGGGGCGTCGGGGAACGCGACGGCGTGCGAAAAACGCAACGTTGCAGAGCTGTCGATATCCGCCACTTGCTGTACCTTGCGGAGCAGCGCATACTTCGCGCGTGCCGCTTGCCCTGCGGGGCTGCGCTTGAGCAGCTTGTCGTCCTGGAACCATGATCCGTCGCGCACCGAGATACGCCCGCCTTTGACCTCAATCACAACTGCACCGAAATCGGCATGGAGGGCTACTAAGTCTGCCTCTCCGTCGCTACCTTGATCGACGAACGCCACTTGTGGAACTAGATACCAACCCGCATCGGTTCCGTCAATGAGCGCCTGCAGAATCCGCCGTTCCGACGGTTCGATAACTGTTAAATCGAAGTTGTCTGGAATCAGCCTGCCCACCACCGGAGTCTGGCACACCCGACGAAGGTATGCCGCCGGGCGACACCGCATCATGCCGTATATCACCGATTTGAGAGGTCTTGGCCTCTAATTGACATCAAAGTACTTGGCGTGCAGACGGTTGTACTGTTGACGTCCTGCACGTGTTGATTTTTCTTGATCTAACGATCATGAGGAGCTACGAATGCCCTGGAGCTATCGCAAACGCATTCGAACCGGAAAAAATAGTTGGATCAACCTGTCGAAACGCGGCGCAAGCGGGAGCATGCGCGCTGGGCCGTTCACCTTTAACAGTCGTGGTCGCACCTCGGTGCGACTCGGTCGCGGTCTTTCGTATCGAAGTGGTTGTGCATCGACGTTGATGCTTGCCATCCTGGCAGTGTGCACGGTCGCGGTCGGCGGCATCCGGGTGGGATTGTCGCGCCAGCTCCGCTCCTAGAAATTTTCGAGGAGACGCTCAAAGTCACCGTTGTGATGCTTCACGAACGGCCACACTGATTCGAGCTCTTGGTTGGCGTCCTCAACGGTGAGTTCTTCATGCTGCATCAGCCATGCTCGCAATACCAACGCCGTACGGCTTTCACCCGCATGACAATGCACGACCACGTCGATCCCTTCGTCAAGGAACGCGTTGATCTCTGCAACGGCATCTCCGACAACGAATGCAAGCCCAGGATTCGCGTCTTCTTGATCAATGAGGACGAACTCCCGACGATACTGCCGATCCCGGAATCGGTCACCGACCCGGCATAACGACAGCACCGCCATGTCATCGGGTGTGGCGAGCGCACCAAGAATATTCGCGGCCCATACGCCAGGCCGGATCTCAATTGGTCCACGCCGCACAATGTCACCAGCGATCCCAGGCGCGGGTTGCCCGATCAGGCGCAACGCGAGTTCTTGGAGATCTGCGTTGCGTCGGGTCTTGCCCTCGACCGTCCCATGAACATGCGTTATCCATCTCGACGGGATGCCTTGTACGCCGTAGGTCGCGCCCACCAGTCCCCCCGTGACACACGCGACCGTGTCGACATCGTCGCCGACATCACATGCGAGCCGCATCGCCTCTTCAAATGACGACGTCGATCGCACGACACGCACGGCTTGCGCGAGGCAGGTCCACACTGAGCCGTTGCCAGGCTCATTAGCGATCGCGACGTCACTCATCAGCATTGCTCGATACCATTCGCTATGAGGTGAGGGCAACCGATCAAGTAGTATCGGCAGTATGTCGATCGCCGATGCGCCTCGCAAAGCTGCATGAATCATGCCGTGATAGATCGCCGTTCCCCAACCTGCAGCTGGGTCGCCGTGGGTCAAGGCCGACTGCGCAAGTGCAAGATCACAAGACTGGTCAAGGGTGCCGCCCGCGGAGAAGAGCGCACTGGTCGTTGCTCGCATCAACGAACCGTTCCCCGCTGATTGACCTGTCCGTTTGAAATGCAGTCGTGCGGAGTTTTGCCAGTCACCATCGTGCAACACCGCACGAGTTTGGTTGCCAACATCGGATGCAGTCTTGGCCCATGTTTGAAAACGTTTGAAAACGTCCGCGCCATTCAAGCCGCCGTGATCAAGAAGACTCTCACCAAGAATGACCGCCATCTGCGTATCGTCGGTGAACTCTCCCGCGGCCCAGCCGCAGCCGCCACCTCCGATCATCTCCGTCTGTACGCCCAACCATGGTTGTGGAAACAGTTCGGTGAACCGTCCTTCTGGACCAAACTCGAATGGCGCACCAAGGGCATCACCAATCGCGCTGCCCACCATCGCTCCAATGGCGCGTTGCGAATTGATCTTCATCGAAACTGGACTCCACGATTACTCTTCCTATATCAACTGTATTGGGGAGTGGGACAATATTGATCGTTGCCTCAACTGGCGAACGCATGTGAGGCATCGGCAACGATGTGTTCGTCACCGATGTCGTACAAGTCAGTTTGTCGAACAGGACATAAGGACACGTCGGTGTCACCAGAGTTTTTGAAACAAGAGGAAACAGACCTTGGGACTTGACGAATTCGCAGACCGTGAAAGTTGCGAGGACATGTTCGGTGAGGCGCTATGGACGTGGACCGACCATGCTGGAACCGACTACTACTTTCCCGCCGATTATGCGGAGCTCGAAAACCTTTCCGAGGAGATCTGGTACTGCGATTTCGAAGACATCAACGATGACTTCGGGCCGCGCTGGGAAACCGTCCGCGCCATCGATGATCTCTACATCGCGTGTTCCGACTCAATACTTGAAGAAACGCCAGCTGGAATCGTGCTCGGTCGCTTCGACAACCCCATAGACGCAATCCGCGCAGCACTGCAGTACTTCACTTGGACGGTCTTCGATGAAGACGGGCAAGTCCGCAGCAGGTTCACCGCACCGCCAGAAATTTCCCGGATCACTGAACGCCTCTCAGCCAGTGACGACGTAACGCATTCGTTCAGTCGTACCATCGACCCGACAGACATGCACGAACAGTACGAAGAGGAGGCGCTTGAAATTGTCAATGAGACCATCAACGCGTCATTGCGGACATGGCTGATGATTCAAGGACTTGTCGCATCGGCCAACGAAGTCGCTGGCGACACAGTTCGAACATCCGCGCTGGACTCAATGTTCATTGAGGCGAAGTCAATTGCCGAGGAGATGGTTGCGACTGGCGAAGAACTCATTGACGATCCGTCGGACGCGATCGATCAGGTCGCCGACCTGACCGAATCACGTCGGCATCTTGAACGGATATGTCGCGACGTCGCCCAAGTCGTGCTTGGCATCACAAGCATCGCCGCGTGGGATGCGGCTTCTGCATCGTTGGAACGCTCGGCCGTAGTTGTCGTGACCGATTCGGAGGTCGCAGACCTTGACGGACTCTGCACTGAATTCCGTGCCCGTACCGCTGACGATCTTCTCGTTGAAATCGCCGGACTGTTGTGCCGGCTGTTGCTCGGCTCTTACCGCGAAGTCCAGATCGCCACGG
>SXGT01034040.1_pt1 | contig 38399 bp, 41 predicted proteins | sample 3176221 | NCBI WGS metagenome assembly SXGT01 (sample SAMN11356862, study PRJNA531348) | freshwater metagenome | isolation source: freshwater sample F1-120 | place: China: Fuxian Lake, Yuxi | collected 2017-12-25 | reverse complement strand
GATCGTCATGGCCTTTCTCGGCCAGACCATCGCCGACCCAGACATCCGGATTGACAACGCCTCGATCACCATCCTTGATGACACACCCGGGCGTCGCGCCGTGCGGGGCACAAACTGGGCCGACCACTTGCCGGAACGCACATCCTGATCCGTGGTCCGACCACATAACCTGCACTGGAATGGCAAGGCACACGAACCCTCGGCCTCCAGGACTTCGGGATCCTAGCCAAGTGCCATAAGTCCGGCGCCAATCACGACGGCATCCGATCCAAGCTCGGCCGGGACAACATCCAGTCCTGCGCCGATGGTGTGACGGACACGTTCAAAGACGGTCCGCCGGACCGCGTCAAACCATCTGGTCCCTGCACCAAGGACACCACCACCGACCACAATGACCCCAGGGTTCATCACATTTGCCAGTGACGCCAATCCAACCCCAAGGTACGCGCCACCCCGAACGATGGCGTCGTGGGCAATTTCGTCCCCGGCATCCGCTCGGGCGCAAAGTGACTGCAGAGTCAGGTCTCTGTTGGCCAACCCGCGACTGATCACGAACTGCTGACGTGCTTTCGAACCAGGATCGTCCCTACCCGAACCCTTTCGACGCATCAATCGCCGGTACTCATCGACAATCCGGGGCCCTGCGGCGTACGCCTCTAGGCAGCCCTGCTTCCCACACTGGCAGCGCCGACCCCGATACTCGATGACCGAATGTCCAACCAGGCCCGCAAGGCCCCGCTGTCCTCGACAGAGGTTGCCATCGACAAGCCACCCACCTCCAACTCCTGTCCCGACGGCCACACAAAGCGCGTGACCGATTCCGCGGGCGGCGCCCAGCCGCCCCTCAGCCAGTGCCATCGCGTGACCATCGTTGTCGATTGTCACCGGTAACGATGGCAGTCCCATTCCGGCGAGGGCTTCGGCGAGACGGCGCGCTAACGGAAAGCCGCTCCATCCCGGAACGAGCCCGGAATGAAGCACCACCCCTGAGGCAGAGTCGACATGGCCGGTCGTTGCGACCCCGACAACTGACGGCATGACGGCGTGGGTCGCGCAGAGAGTGATTGCTGCCGAAGCAATCCTCTCCACAAGGCGCACCGCCGGAATGTCACCGTGGCTCACAACCCCGGGCCAACCGTCAGCGACCACGGAAGCCGTTGGGGCAAACACCTGTTTGGCGGGAGTTTGACCAGGAACGCGTGTCGGCATCGTGGTTCGGGCGATAACCTGGCCACCCGGCGTCACGATGGCAATCAGGACTTTGGTCCCGCCGATGTCAATCGCCAGTGCATGTCGTGAACGACGCTGCTGCAAGTCGGTGTGCGACGAGGTCACGCGGTCACTAGCCATCCTGTCACCCCGCCTGACTCGTCCACCGGGACCGGTCAAATCGCTGCAGGCGCCACTGCCTGACTTGGGTGGTCCGCCGAGTGCTCAGCTGCAATCGCGAACCGTACCGCCACGACGGCACTGATCGCAAGACATGCCGTGGCCGCTATCAGAGGCGCAACGTGGTTGACTTCCACCAGCAAGCCGCCCACGGTCGTCCCGGTCAGCATTGCACCACTCCACACCAGATGTGTCAGGCCAACGGCCCGGCCGTACGACCCCGATGAAACCGCACCGCGCATGAGGGCCGGCATCGTCGTTGAGAGTGCCCACGCCATCACTGTCCACGCCGTACCCGCCGCTCCAAGCACATAGACGTTGTCGGTCGCAAAGGTGGCCGCTGCCCCTGCGATAAGCAGCCCAACACTCACGATTGCGGTCAGACGTCGGAGGGCGACCGGCACTCCAGCCACGGAGCCAATGGACATCCGCGCCCCACGGTCTATCAATCTTCCCGTCAATAGTTGACCGCCACTCGCGATCACCAGGCTAACCAGTGCGTAGGTCCCGGGCACCGTCGCGTTGCCCGCAATCCGGTACAGGTAGAGCGGGATCACGAGCGTTGCAATGCCCCATGCCACCGTCGGCCAGAACCGAAGCAGCACGATCGTCCACATCCCTGGCTGCCGGAATACGGTCAGGTAATCCATTCCACCGCTGGCCTGGGACCCCGACCCTGAACGCGATGTGTCCGACCCGAGGTCTGGCAGGAACCGAGCAGCGGTCGCGACACCAATGAGCGCGAGGACTGCTCCACCCGCGGCGACTACGTCGTACCCGAACGCATCCGCCGCGACACCACCGGCCCACGCTCCGATCGCACCACTCATTGTGGTCGTCAGGAAGAAGACCGCGGTTGCGGTTCCGGTCTTCGATGGTTCGACGGCGCTCATCAGAAAGCTCTGGCCTCCACTCGCCTGAAAGCCGGTCAGCACTCCCCACAAGACGGCCATTGGCACGAGGTAAGTCGGGTCGTGCGTCGCAAAGAGAAGCGCGCCTGGAATCGCCGAAGGCACCCCAAGCAACACGATGGTACGCCGACTCAGCCGGTCGCTCAGGGATCCGCCGGCCAGTGCAAAGATCCCACCGACCCCCAACTGGATTGCCAACAGCAGCGATGTGAAACTGGGCGCAGCCTTGACCTCGCCTTCGACATATGCGGGCAGGAGCGCCCGGATTGGTGCCCCCGCAACGCCGCCGATCACCAGAGCTGCGACCAGCCAGTAAAAAGCCCTTCCCATAAGCGGCAGTGTACGCCGGCACTGCTTCAATTGGAGAAAACCGATGGCGTCCCCCGGTCGGCATCACATGACGCCTCACCACGCAGGGTAAACACCTCGTCAGGCCAAATGCTTGCGCCGGATGGACGCATGCCAATTCGAGGAAAGTTCAGGGAAGAGAAGCCTTAGCGCAACTTCACGGCCGCGTTCTTTGGAACCCCATCATCGACTGGGACTGGTACCGCTTTTGAACGGTACATCTCCTGTTTCGCAAATGTGAAAGTCCACACCACGTGGGTCCGTGCCACCAGAACCATTGGAGCACCGGACCAGACTTCGCCAACCGAACGCACCGTGAATAGAAACCGGTACACCCGTGATCGATGATCCGAGACGCCACGTCTGACCATAGCGTCATTCTGAACGCTCGTTGTCCGGATGACCCTGATCTGGCCGCCCCAGATACGCATCACGAGTACACTCGCATAGGTTTACACTGTAGACATGGCATAGGGGAGAATAGTATGGGAAATGAGATTGACGAGATCACGGGACCAACCACTCAAACGGGTCGTGACATTAATGTCATCAATAAACAAATAAAAGTTGAGGTTGGCAATGAGTCCACCATATTCGAGCTTGCACTGTGGATCGTTGGAATAGTGCCCGGGATCATCGTCATCGCCACCGATGCCCTGCCAGTGCTACAAGGCATTGGCGTTCTCGCAGCCGGTTTCCTGCCGGGTGTGATCTTCCAGTTCATGAAGATCAACGCGCTGGCTTACTTGCGCCGACTACAACAGAAGGTGCAGGCCGACGCTTCGCAGATAGACAACTATCTCGAGCAGCGCGTCATCATTCTGCAAAATGTCGTGGGCTTGGTCGAGAAGTCAATCGAGTTGGACAAGGACGTCATGAAGTCCGTGGCTATGTACCGCTCCGGACGGCTTCCGACGACGGACACTGGGCGGAACGAGGCTTCGCAGGAACTCGACGGGATATTCTCCCGCGTCAATGTGGCATTCGAGGCCTACCCTGATCTCAAGGCGCAGGCCACCCTCGCCGATGCGATGCGTCAGAACAGCTACCTCCAAAAGGAGATCACGGCTGCCCGGACGCTCTACAACGACACCGTGACGATCTGGAACCAGGAAATCTACGACTGGCCGACGAAGCAAATCGTCGCGGCCCGTGCCGGTTACACCACACGCATCCCGTTCATCGCATCGGCCGAAACGAAAGCCGAGGCGAGAGGTACGTTTTTTTGATCGAAGATATTCACGAACCTGTCGATCGATACCGGACTGAGTTTCGGGATGCCCACGCCCGCCACACGTCAGAGTACTTCGAGGCCCTCGTGCGGAAGTCAGGGGTCGACGAGGCGGCAAACGCCAAGACAGTCGCCGATTTGCGTGCCATCGAGCAGCAGATGGCCGGCGTGAGTTCACGCATGACATGGTGGAAAGTCCTGCGGGGTGCAGTCATCCTGGCCGGACTAGCCTGCCTGCTCATGACCTGGAACCAGAACCAGCCAGCATGGCTCATCGGCTCCGCGGTTTCTCTGGCATTGGTGCTAGCCAAGCTCAACCCACTCATCAAGGAAAATGACCAGCGCCTGCAGCTGCTCACCTCACAGCGAGACCGGAAACTCGAAGAGGCCTGGCAACAGATGGCACCTCTCAACAGGCTATACGACTGGCAGATGGTGTCGCGCCTTGTGCAGATGACGGTACCCCGCCTCGAGCTTGATCCGTACTTTTCCGACGCGCGGTTCAATGAACTACGCGACGTCTTCGGATGGACTGACCCGCCAAATCCAAGCAGATCGGTCAGTTTCGCCCACAGCGGCGTCCTGAATGGCAATCCATTCGTCGTCGCCCGCACCCTTCACCACTGGATGGGGACCAAGACCTACGAGAACTCCATAGAGATCAGCTGGACCGAACAGGAACGCGACCATAATGGCCGTTGGCAAAGGGTCACCCGAAGACAAACATTGCATGCGTCAGTGACAGAGCCATTCCCCGAATATGGCGGTCACACGGCCGTGATCTATGGCAACGAGGCTGCCCCGGATCTGTCCTTCAGTCGCTCGCCATCCAATCTTTCCAAGCTCGAAGGGGGGATGATCAACGACTGGAGGATAGGCCGAGCGGTAAAGCAGCTCGAGTCCAAGTCTCGTGACCTCGATCACGGTGGCGGCTTCACCGTCATGGCGAACCGTGAGTTCGACGCACTGTTCGCCGCGACCGATCGAGACCATGAAGTCCAGTTCCGGCTTCTCTTCACGCCACTGGCTCAACAAGAGATGCTGAAGCTGCTCAGGGACAAGACCGACGGGTACGGGGACGATTTCGGGTTCACCAAACGGGGAATGGTGAACTTCGTCATGCCTGACCACATGGCCGCGACGGATATCAGCGGTGACCCCGCCAAGTTCCACGCGTATGAGTTGGCTGTGGCACGCAAGATTTTCAACGACTACCACAACGATCTGTTCCGGTCCATTTTCTTTGGGATGGCGCCAATCCTGACGATTCCCCTCTACCAGCAGCATCGCTCGCATGCGGATATTTACGCGGATACCTACGGTCGCAAAGCCTGCTATTGGGAACACGAGACCATCGCCAACTACTTTGGAGAATGGCGTTTCCAGCACCCCGAGTGCCTCACCCGGAGCATTCTGAAGACAACGTCAAGTGTTCAACCTGATGGGTCACACGCAATCCAGGTAACGGCCCTGGGGTACCGGGGACACGACCGCGTCACCAAGGTGTCGGTCTGGGGCGGGGACGGCAGGTACCACAACGTTCCGGTTTACTGGGTCGAGTACGAAGGTGTCAGTAGGGATTCGCATCTCGTCACCCGGGAGATCGAACCAGCCGAGGACGAGGTGAACCGAGGTGCCGAAGTGAGCCGTTGGCACGCCCACTTTCAGGCACTCGGGGCGGATCCCGCAAGTATTGTCATGCGCAGATCAATAATCGCTGCCGTGCTTCCACCAAGAGCGTGAGACCGTCGCGTGACCGCACCAATCCACGCCCAAAGCGTTCAGCAAACGCGGATGCACAGACGCTCTCGTGATCGGTACATTCGACCATTGCTTGCACCTCGAAGCGATCTGCCACCGTTCCGACGTACGCAATTCGGCGTAGCGTTTGCCGATTGATGATTGGTTGACGTACGCAGACAAGACAAATAATCGGTCCCTATTGACCGAAAAACTTGCGAAGAATGGACGCTTGCCAACTCGCTGACAACTGGGGCACAAGAAGTCTTCGTGCGTCTGCCTGGCTGCCTACCGCGCTATCCGGCACTTCGATTTGCAGCGCTTGCGCTTTCGAATGGTGCATCACCCGGTTGGCAAACGCGATGGTCAGTTCCGGGTGGGTTCGTGCCTCGAGCACCACCGGAGCACCGGCCCAGACTTCGCCAGAAGAAAGGACCCTGAAATAGAACCCCGTACTGCCATGATCGATGATCCACGTTGCCAACTGCTTTTCACCAAGGCGCGACGCGAGTTTGTAACACGGTTGCCGGGGCTGCGAAACTTCAACGCGGGCGGTGCCGACCGTCATCACATCGCCAATGCAGACAGTGGTCTCGTCAAAGCCACACATGGTGAGGTTTTCTCCAAACGCACCTCCCGGCAAGGCGCTGCCGAGGCGTGTTTGCCAATGGGCGTAGTGATGGGTGAAGTAGACACAAATCGCCTTGTCCGCACCTCCGTGGTTGATCAAATCGGCCTGTTCGTTTCCAACAAGACCTAGACAGGTCACGGCAACCCTTCCTGACTGGATACGCCGGCAGATTGACGAAGGGACAATCCCGCGAGACGTTTCAAGCGGTTCGGGGATGCCAACCTGCACTGATGTCACGACGCCATTCGTCTCGGACATTGCTACTCCTGCGTGGATGATCAGACCGATCCGACTGCCTGCATGAACGCACCGAGTTTGACCGGGTCGAGGTGACCGTTTGATCGAACCCCGTTGCAGATGTCAACGCCATACGGCTTGACGGTTGCAATCGCCTCACCGACGTTGACCGGGTTCAATCCGCCGGCAAGAAAGACCGGGCGGTTGGTCGAGGCGACAATACGGCGACTGATCGACCAGTCATGGGTGCGCCCGGTCCCGCCAAGTTCGCGAACCGGCCCGGCGCGCGAACCGGTGTCAAGCAGGATCGCATCGACATATGGCGTCATCCCGACCGCCTCGCCGATGGACGCCTCTCCTCCGACATGGATCACGTGCATGAGGCGAACCCCCGGCAAGGCATCCCGAACGCGGCGAAGGTCTTCGTGTGACACCAGTCCGCAAAGTTGCAGGACATCGGCCCGGCAACGTTGCTGCTGATCAATCAGCCCGATCGCCGACACCTGTGACGTCAGCAGTACCGCGGCAACCCCAACAGGTGTGCGCTTCGCCACCGATGCAATCACGGTTTCGTCAATCACCCCGGGTCCGCTTGGCATCTCCGACACAAGTCCGATCGCAGACGCACCTGCTTCGATCGCCATCCGGGCCTCAGTGTGTGACGAAATGCAGCAGATCTTCACCCGTACAACCATCTTGAAGGACCCCACTGGAATGACCGAGCGGACAGGCCAGAGATACATGGGCCGACAGGATCAAGGCTTCGATGCAGCTTCCGGCAACGAGGTGAGATTGTTCCGCAGAGGAAGCCGACGCTGCCAAATCGCGCCTCCGACGCCGGTCAGACCGTTCGAGACCGGAAGAACTGTCGCCAGCGCAGTTGGTTCACCATTCCCAGGCTCCCTATGATCACGACCAACCCTGCTACCTGTACCGGACCAAGCCGCTCACCCAGGAACATTGATCCCCAAATCACCCCAAAGACCGGCAGCAGGAAGGTCACGGTCATGGCCGCAAGTGCACCGGCCCGCGCGACAAGCCAAAAGAAGATCAGGTAGGCAAGCGCGGTAAGGAAGACCGCAAGGATGAGAACGCTTGTCCATGCCACCCAACCGGGGTTCACTGATGGCCAAAGAAGCAGCCCGAGCGGGGCCATCACGACCGCAGCTCCGACTAGTTGACCGGCAGCGAGCGTCATTGATGATGCATTTGGAAACAGGCGTCCTACCAGAAGCGTGCCAACAGCATACGACGCCCCTCCACCAAGAGCGGCCAGTGCAGAGACATAATCAGCAAGTTCATGCAACTCCTGGTCCCACCCCACGACCAGAAGCACACCCCAAAACCCTGCGACCAAGCCGCAAATCCTCTGCAACGACAGCGTCTGACGGAGCCACGTTGCCGAGAGAACGGCGCCGAAGAACGGTGTCGTCGAGTTCAAGACTGATGCCAGTGAAGAGGTGATCCGCAGCTCAGCAAAGGAGAACAGGAAGAAGGGAAGCGCCGTATTGACAACGCCGACCAGTAGCCACTTGCGCCAGTCCCGGCGATCCGGCAGGGTCTGCCCAGTTCCCCAGACATAACCCATCACGATGACAGCTGCGACAGTGATCCGGACGCCCACGAACGCGGCGGGGCCGAACTCCGGTGTTCCAAGGCGCAGGAAGAGGAAGGCCGTACTCCACAGCGCCCCAAGGAAGAGCAGGACGCCAAACTCGAGCAAACCCATTACGGATCACGCTTCTTCCACGGAATGGCCTACCCCCGACGGCGGGTGACATGATCCCTACCCGTAGCTAACGGTGGGGCAGACTGTACAGACCGGACAACCGGGATATTGCGGTTGAGTCAGTCTTTGACGTGCCAGGGCCCGTCCGATGCGCCCACGTTTCAAGAGCTGCGCGGGGTCAAGCAATCAGGCCGGAGGTAGCTCTTCCACTGCATATACGTTGGCGTCCGCCAGACGGTTGTGCGAGATGCCGCCGCATGCGCCCACGGCGGGCGGCGATGCGCACTGACGCCTCGGGCAACAGGAGGACCGGCGGAGTGCGGGAATGGTCGATCTCGTCACAGGCGATTGCCAGTTGGGGGAAACGGCCGGCGAGCAGTTCACCGTCTACCAGAGTTCCTTTGCGAAGCAGACGCTGTACCCGTTTCCGATGTACGGAGGGTACGTCGGAACCGGCAGGTACCCCATCCCCGCATACAGGGCAATTGCCCACGTCATCGTGTTCCCTGTTTCAAGCCCGATGCGCCGGTACCCAAGGCTTCGTGCAAGATCTTCAAGCACCGTGACCAGCCATCGGGAGATCCCTTGGCGTCGGCGGGCGGGGACCGTGTACATGCGCTTGATTTCGGCATGTCCGGGAAGCGCAGACAGTGGCGAGACACCACCACATGCCACGAGGTCCGGACCGTCGTAGACCACCACGAAGGCACCATGGGGATGGGTAAACGGCACCGGGTCGAGCCGGTTCAGACCAGCAAAGCCGAAGATCGACCCAAGTTCACGTTGCTGAGCATCTGACAGTGCCTGCGAATCGGGGTGATCGACCGGCAGGATACGCACGGTCAGGCCGTCGAGTGCGGTGCGGTTCGTCATCCCGTTGTTGTAGCGCATGTGATCCTCAGACAATCACAGGCGCTTCGCGCAAGTCGAACCCGTGGAGTGCCATTTGCGACGGAACCCGGCATCGTGTTCGGGTTACGATCAGCCCGGCCCTCCCATCCCCCACATCCCGCGTCAACCTCGGCCGTTCTGACAATCCAAGGATCGAACCAATGTGGACTTCGCATGACATCGAGGCAAATGGCCTCAAGATCCATTATCTGCGCACGGGTGGCGGTGGCCCACCACTTGTGCTTGCTCACGGTGCCACCGACAACGGCGGGTGTTGGGTTCGTCTCGCGACGGCGCTTGCCGATACGTTCGACGTGATCGTGCCCGATGCACGTGGGCATGGCCTGTCTGATGCACCGGAAGGCGACTACTCGGCATCGACGCTCGGGAATGACCTTGCCGCCTTCATTCACGCCCTGCATCTGCACCGTCCGCTGGTGGGAGGGCACTCAATGGGTGCGAACACCACGCTTGCGTTGATCGCAAACCATCCCCACCTCGCGCGGGCTGCCTTTCTCGAGGACCCGGTCTTCCGCATTGAACCCGCTACATCGACGCAGGAGATTGTGTCCAGACGGGCACGAATGAGGGAAGAATCTCACGCAAGGGCCTCAATCGGGCATGATGGAATCGTGGCGCAAGGGCGTGCGCGCAACCCCCAGTGGGACGATATCGAGTTTGACAACTGGGCGACGGCCAAGATGCAGGTTCGCGATGCCTTCTTTACCGCTGTTCCGGAGGCATTCGATTGGCAGGGATTGCTTGGAAAGGTGGAGTGTCCGACCCTGTTGGTCATCGGCGACCCATCGCTCGGGGGCATCGTGAACCCTGATGCGGCTGGCGAAGCCGAACATCTTTGCCCGACCCTTGAGATCGCTCACATTCCCGGTGCCGGGCACAACATCCGACGCGACCGGTTTGCACCGTTCCTCAGCGAGGTCGGGGCCTTCCTTGCCCGCAACGCCTGATCCCGGGAGTGCAATCGACGGGGACGCTACATCGCTGCGCCCCCATCCACGGTGATCATCGATCCGGTTATCGCGGCAGCATCTGGGGAAACCACGAACCTGACCGTCCGCGCAATGTCCTCAGGGGACATCAGGCGCCCCATCGGGGTCGCGGCCAAGCGCATCCGGTAGTTTTCCGGATTGTTGAGACTCGTGGAGGCATCGTTCGGACTGTATGGCGTGTCGGCCCGGAGAAAGGGCGTATCGACGTGGCCAGGCGAGACCAGGACACACCGGATGTTTTCGGAGGCATAGGACAGCGCCGCCGATCTCGTCAGACCCACGAGCCCCATCTTGGCTGCGCCGTATCCTGGGCTCATCGCACCGGGACGCACTGATGCGATTGACCCAAGGTTGATGATCACGCCATGGCCCGCGCGTCGCATCGACGGCACGGCGGCCTTGATGCCAAGGAATGACCCTTTGAGGATGGTGTCGACGATCAAGTCCCACATCGCCTCGGTCTGATCATCAAAGGTCGTCCGCACATTCGCGCCGGCATTGTTTGCAAGCACCGTCACAGGACCGAAGGCTGCTTCGGTCGTTGCCACGCTCCTCTGCCATTGGTCCAGATCACGCACGTCAAGCGCTGACGCAATGGCGCGACCACCGGCTTTCGTGATCTCGTGGGCCATCGCCTCGGCCTTCGCCAAGTCAACGTCAGCGACCCCTATCGCTGCGCCACTGGAGGCCAGAAGACGGGCCTGTGCGCCACCGATCGCGCCACCCGCGCCCGTAATGACTGCAACTTCTCCATCAAGACGCATGACTTTGCTGCCCCCTCTTCAACTCCAACGCCTCGACGAGCTTTGCACCCGCGTGCAGGTCTACCGGCAGGCCAGCGATCACCGCCCACGCAGTGTCGGCTTCACGCACGAGTGATCGGTTGACCATCCCGACCACTTCCATCCATAGGTGGGCGACTGCAGATGTGGGCGAGGGTCCTCCGCCAGGGTCCGGACACACGACCACCAACGATCCGCCGGCGTGACCGATGACACCACGCACGGCGTCAACTTCCCCAAGGATGGCTGCGACCGTCGCCTCGCGGGCACCGTCGGGAACCACGTCCATGCTGTCCAGACCTGTCTCGATCCATTGCAAGAGCGATGAGGCAAGGGACCCTACGTCGTCTAGCAGGACGACATCGGAGAACCCGACCATCAGGGTCCCGGCAACCGCTGAGGCCAAGTCACTCGATGCTTCGACCGTCACCCAAGAGGACGGACGACGCGCACGATGTGAGGCGATGCGCGTACCCCGCTCGGCACCACCCGACGAAACCGGTGACGTAGCGACGTAGATGACCGGTCGCCCACTCGACAGGCGGGACGCAACCTCCTCGGCGACTGCGCTCTTGCCGCTCGCAATACCCCCGATGACAACGTGAAGTCCGGAGACACGCGTGCCGAATAATGATCGGCCACGGCCATATGCCGGCGCCCATGTCTCGTCGGGCACGCCACCCAGTCCCACCACGAACGCAGGATCCGAGATGTCCAGAGGATTGGCATTCACGCCGGACGCACCAGTCCGGTGTCAGGGACCGCCACTAGGTTGGCGCCCCGTAAGTGGGAAGTGTCATTCCACGTTTCCACGATTGGCCCCTCAGGCCACCAAGCGACGATCGACAACCCGGCATTCCCGGCCGTGAGGCGCCATGCGGCATCAAGGTCAAGCCCGAGGAAGAAGCAACCGAGCGCGCGCACGACGCCACCGTGCGTCGCAATCAAGACGGTCTCGCCAACATGGCGTGCCTGTATCGCCTGAAGCGCCGGCCTGACCCGATCCAGAAGATCACCAAGGTGCTCACCACCCGGAGGTGCCGTGCGCGCGGGATGGCGCAAGCGACGTGACGCGACTTCCGGATCCCTTGCTGCCGCCTCGGCGTAGACCAATCCCTCCCATTCGCCAAAGGCAAGTTCGCGCCACGCCGGATCCCGTGTCACCGGCACTAAGCGCGCTTCAACAGCCAAGTCCGCGGTGCGCCATGCCCTTTGGAGATCACTGGCATAGACCGCGTCAATGGACTCGTCGGCTAGCCTAGGAACAAGTGCCCGCGCCTGCGTCTCGCCCCGATCACTCAGGTGAACATCTGTTTGCCCCTGGATGCGACCGTCGGCATTCCACTGGGTCTCGCCATGACGAACAATGAGCACTCGAACTGGTGGCGTTCCGTGCGATCGTGATGAGGCTGAGTGCCCGACCGTCGCGGGGTCCTGTCCAGTCATCGTCCAACCTCCCAGACAATTTCGATCAGCGTGCGTTTGATGCCGAGGCGCGCGTCATCCGGCAGGGAGGCAACGATCGATGCCGCAGAGGTTCCCAATATCGGATGGATCCAACCTGGTTCAAGGTCCGCCAGCGGTGCCATCACGAAACCTCGCTCATGCATGTGGGCATGCGGGATCGCCAAGTCCGGCCCTTTCTCGATCGTGCGACCCATGGCGAGGATGTCGATGTCGATCACCCGTGGACCCCAACGTCGGGTCGGACGCCGACCGACCTCGAACTCGATGGCTTTGATACGCGCCAGAAGCAGTTGGGGCGAGAGGCCGGTCTTGCCACGCGCCACCAAGTTCAGGAACATGGGTTGGTCAGTGTCCCCCCAAGGTGGAGTTTCATAGACGGGAGATATCGTCAAGTGCTCAAAGTCCTGAGCAAGAAGCCAGAGGGCATGACGAAGATGCGCGACCCTGTCGCCGAGGTTGCCCCCTATTCCCAAGAAGACAGACTCGTCGCTGCTCATGGATGCGTTCCCCGAGGTGCCAAACCGGTCATCGTTCGTGATCACGGACAAGCTCGCACCGTTCTTGATCAAACTCTTCGCTCATCAAACCAGAGGCGTGGCACTTTGCGCCACGAATGCAAGGAACTCGGCAACCTCACAGCTGATCCGCAAGGTATCGCCCGTACGTCCCACCCGACGCATTGTGATTGGGCGGCCGAGAAGCGAGGCAAACACGCATCCCAAAACCCCGGTAGTGTCCCAGTCGGGTCGGACAGAACCGACTCAGTTATCGCGGGAATTCCCGAGACTGCGTTATGCCACTCCTTCGAGCAGCAGCAACCCAACGGAACCAAGGCTGAAAGTCATTCCGCGTCCAAGACAAGTCCCTAGCCGACGGCATAGCCCCCAAGCGATCGTTCTCATCACCATTCGGGGCGTCGTTCTTGCAACTGGAGGGAGGTCCCGGCACACGTGTTCAGATCCATGGCACCGATGATGACGACAAACATGAGACCGACAAGCACAACCAACGCCGATACATCCGAAGCGGGCCGGAGAAGCATGTCAAGCATCAAAGACGACGGCGGAGCAGCTTGGATTTGGGGCGGTGAGGTGTGGCTGCGGTTTCGCCTGTCACATCTTTGAGGACCGACAAGAACGCGAGTGCCCACGCTCAAAATCTGCGCATATCAAACCCGAGGCTCGGAGCCGGGTCGGTGCGCGCCGGTCGGACCGGGATTGGGATGGCGGTCAGGAACTGGCCCGCCAGAGAGAGGTCACACGAACGGGGTTATACTCTCGGGCAATCGCAGAGATCACCCTCCCGACTGATCTGGTCTGATTGCGCTCCGCTGAGACTGCTTCAACACTGCCAGCGGTCCCTGTGAGAGACGCGCCCGGACACCGGTTTCAATGTGTCGCGTGATCCATGGGCACGGGTAAAAGGGCACCAGACTGCCAAGGGCGAGACTTACAAAAGGCAGTGAGGACAATCCGGAGATGCCTGTCTACGAGTACCGTTGCGAAGCCTGCCAGAAGCGTTCGACGCACTTCTTCCGTTCATTTGCTACGGCCACTACTCCAGATTGCCCACACTGCCTTGCGAACGCGGGGCAGATGAAAAAGCTTGTCTCCAAGTTTGCGGTCCTTCGCGGTGATGAGGCTCGACTTGAGGCACTCAGTGATCCGTCGATGTTCTCCGACGTTGATGAGAACGATCCACGGAGTGTTGCGAAGTGGGCCCGGAAACTCGGTGAGCACCTCGGCGACGACCTGCCGGGTGATTACGGGGAGATGGTCGAGCAACTTGAGGCGGGTGGAAGTCTCGCCGACGGTGACGCCGGGGGCGATAGTCCGATGTTCGACGGCGGCTTTTCAGGCGGGGGCGGTGGCTCCGGGGACGACTGAAAATAGTTGGAGTGTGCGCCGGAGCAGCTGCGGCATCACCCTGCCGACCTACTGGACCGGTACGACGTTGGCCACGGTCTCATGCCCCTAGCAACCGACTAGGGGCTCAATCGTGCAGCGACTAGCCTACGAGCGTTCCCTCGACCATTTGTTTCAACGCGGGCTTGGGACGAAGGCCGACCAGGCGTCCAACTTCCTTTCCTCCCTTGAATGCGATGAGCGTGGGAATTCCCATGACGCCGTAACTGCTCATGGTGCGGGGATTATCGTCAGCATTGAGTTTGGCGAAAGTCACGCGACCGTCATATTCCGTCGCAAGGTCATCCACCATCGGGGCGATTGCGCGGCAGGGGCCACACCACGGTGCCCAGAAGTCCACGATAACCGGTGCATCAGCACCGAGAACCGAAGTGGCGAAATCGCCATCGGTGACGATGATTGGCTTGGCCATCTCAAAAAAACCCCTCTCGCCAGATCACGGACGCCATCCAACGTACCGGTGATCCGGTGGACGCACTTCGGTGCATCTTTGCAACACTATCACTATCTGAGCGAACCATTGGCTAGTCGTCGCCCGACCGCACCACGGCAATTGTGCCCGACCAAGGCTACCGCGCCGGCGGCCTGGGTCTAGCCGGCGGCAACCGCCAGATCTGACGGGATGGCCGTCGCTGGTGCGAGCGTCACTTCCGCAATCGACGCACGGACGGCCGCAACGATCTCGGAAACCACCGACTTCAAGGAATCTGTCGTGACCGCGCCATCTGGAAGAGCTACGTATTTTGCTGACCGGCCGTGACGGGCAAGCCACGAGGCAACCACATGCATCTGGTCGAGTTCAGCGAGGTCAATATCCAAGGGTCGCGCTGTCGGAAAGTGAGTGCGAAGGAACCGGACCAGAATGGCCCGGCGTGCGGTTGCACTGCGGCCCGAGGCGTCCGTCTCGACCTCAACCTGGCCCTGCAGGCGTGCGCCGGAAAATGCCAGAACCTGCACTGAGCGGCGTGCAGCTGGTCCAGTCCCGCCCCGGACTACCACCACGAAGTTCGGAGTGTGGGCAACCGACCGCAAGTGCCGTCGCTTGCCGTGCAAGGTTCGCAACGCTGAAGCCATCTGGTGTAGTTCGGACGCCCGTTCAAATCGCAGGTCAGTCGACGCACGGTCCCGTTCCGCGTCGAGGCGCGCGATCAACTGAACGGCATCGCCTCGCAGCAATGCGGTCGCCTCCGCAATTGATGGCGCGTAGTGCAATGGAGCTAGTTCCCGTACGCTCATGCATGGTGCCTGGCACCGGTGGAGCTGCGCATGGAAGCACGACTGCCCGTCGCGCGCCGTCGGCAATCGCCCTTCACACTGGCGCAGGGCAAAAAGTCGATTGACAAAGTCGCGCGTCTGCTCGGCAGACGTACGGTCCCAGAATGGCCCGAAGTACGCCCGGCCGTCCGGATCGATGCCCTTGGTCAACTCCAAGTATGGAACCCCGTCGTTACCCGGGTCGGTAAATCTCAGGAACGTGTAGTGCGGGTACGTTCGAAGGTGGACGTTGTACGGGGGTTGGAAGCGCTTGATCAGGGTGCTTTCCAGGATCAGCGCTTCGACTTCAGAACCGGTGACATACCACTCAACCGTCGAAGCGCGTTTCGCCATGATCCCGGCCTTGCGTTCACGACCCGGTGCGAAATAGTTCGCCAGACGCGTCCGCAATGCAACGGACTTGCCGGTGTAAAGGATCAATCCGTCACCGTCACGCCAGACGTAGCACCCCGGTCCAACTGGTGCGTCACGCACCCCATCGCGGGTTGCAACTGTCGAGCCCGTCGAATGCACCTTGACAGGCAAGTCGGCAAGCACCGCCGAACTGTCGGGCAACAACCGCGCCAGACGCTTGATTTCCACGTTCCGTCAAACGTCCCCGGGGTGCCATCGGTCCTAGCAACGGCATGCCTCAATGCCATCTCGTCGACACGGAGTGACTGGCGGGGGACCTTGGGTGCGATCAGTATGCTTCACATGAGGCAGGTTGATCGCCAACGACCGGCGCATCACCGCGTTCCTCGCGACAGGGTGTACCGGAAACTTCCAATGTTCCAAAGACTTTTCAATCGAAATCAGCCCGACGACGACGCCTTACTGGGTACCGAACCGCGGGCAACCCTCGGTGTCCCCGCCACGTACGTTCGATGCGCCAATGTCCGTGACTTGCATCCGGGAGAAATCAAGCCGGTTCGGGTGCGCGGGGGGCATGAACTCGCACTCGCGATCATTGACGGGCGTGTCCATGCGTTTGAGGCATATTGTCCGCATCAGGCGTGGCCTCTGAAGTGGTCCGAGGCGGAAAATGGTGCGGACGGCGCGCCCAACCTGATTTGCGGCTTGCACGGATGGCGGTTCTGCCTGGACACCGGCGTCACAATTGATCCGCCATCAATGGCTGATCTCGCCGTCTACCCGACGCGGGTCACCGATGGAGTGGTGTATGTCGGCCTTCCCGGCGTCGTGTAAGTCGGGCACACGAAGCCCGCGAGGGTCAACATCAACGGAGGTTCCATGGCCGGTATGCATTCGCGAAGCCGTAGGCAATACATGCGGGATGTGGCCGTTCTGGTGGCACCAACGCTTGCGACTGCGTGCGCCACCGGGAACCCTGCTTCGCCCGCGCCCACTCCGGGGGGATCGGGTGCAGTCTCCAAGCCATTGAACGGGTTCGAGTTCTGGCAACCATGGCCCATTGACCAACCCACCCACGGGGGACCGATTGGGTGGAAACAGCTCAGTGAAGCGTTCAACGCCACGACCACCAACAAGGTGCAAGTTTCAACGCCCGCCGGGGACTACATCGCGACCGTCCAAGCGTCTATTTCAGCGGGGACGCCGCCCGATGGATGGCAAGCCGACCAGCAATGGATGGTCGTCTACGCTTCGAAAGGTGCGTCTGCACCTCTCGATGACTTGATCAAGCGGGACAAGTGGGACAAGGCGTCGATCTTTCCGTCTGCTTACGAGACGATGACCTGGAACGGTCGCGTCTGGGGAATGATGCAGCATCCGGATATTGTGTTCATGTGGTATGCAACGGGCCTGTTGAAGGAAAACGGTGTTGATACGGCCAAACTGCCGATGACTTGGCAGGACCTGGACGTCGTCGCGCAGAAGGCAACCAGAAAGCAGGGAGACGGTTTCGACTTCGTCGGGTTTACTCCGCATCTTGGCACCGACTGGCAGGTCATCCTCGCCCAATCAAACGGAGCGAAACTGGTCTCCGATGATGGCAAGGTTGTGCAATTCGACGCTCCAGACGTAGTTGAGGCAGTCGAATGGATCAAGGGCCACGTGACCCGGCTCGGTGGCATGGGAACCATCGGAAACTGGCAGAAGCTTGTTCCGGGAGGCGATGGGCAGGCTCCAGGAACCCCAACTGCCGGCGCCGACATCTTTGCCCAGAAGCGAATGGCAGCTGTGGTTGGTGGAAACTGGACAGCTGACAATATCCGGCGTGCCAACCGGCGAACGTCGCAAACCCTCGAATTCGCCGTCGGCCCCGTCCCGAGTGGCCCGCAGGGTGCGAAAGACGTCAAGTCAAACGTCTATTCGGGAGGCATTTTGGAAGTTGCGCGCCGGGGTGGCGCGAAGATTGACCAGGTTTGGGAGTTCATGAAGTTCACTGCGACTAGGGAAGGTGGCCTGAACGTACAGCGAAACACAGCCGACGTATCGGCAAGCCGTGAAGCCGCACGGGACCCATCCATTCTGGGGAACCCGGATACGGGGCTTGGACGCAAGGATTTCTACGCCCTCTTCGACACCGGGCTTGGTAGCCGAACCATCAAGCACCCGGCGACGATCGAACTGACAGCCGAGTTCACCAGACCAATTTGGGCATACCTCGGCGACCAGACGACGAACATACGAGACGCCCTCAAGGAGGCATCGCGGGTCGCCCAAGCGAAGGTGGACGCGATCCTGGCAGCGCTCCCCAAGGCGTAGGACTGCACAATCAGGCGTCTCGGTGTACCGATCGAACTATGGAAGCGGCACAATCCGGTACGCCCGACCGGCCTCGACATCGAAGGTGACGACGCAGCCTCCTTCGGTCGCGACGGTGCCGGGTGACCGCCGACCGCGACCGACCGCGCGCACGTTCACCGGTCTCGGTGCGCGCACGCGGCATGTTCCGGAAATCGTCGGCCAGACAGTTGCACCGGTGAGAACGCCATCGGCCCAGACGATGTCAACCTCGTAGCCTCCCTGTGCTCGCAGACCGTTCACACGGCCCTCGACCCAATCTGAGGCGGGCAAGGCCGGCAACAGGTGCACTTCGCCACGATGGCTTTGCACCAGCATCTCGGCGATCGCTGATGCACCGCCGAAGTTGCCATCGATCTGGAAGTAGTGCGGTGGATGGAGATCAAACAGGTTCGGCGCGGTAGAACCGGTCAGCAACGCCACGAGGTGGTGATGGGCGCTCCCACCCTCCTCAAGCCGTGCCCAGAAGTTCGCCACCCAGGCACGGCTCCACCCTGTCTGGCCACTGCCGGCAGCCAAACGCGCCTCAAGGCTTCGGCGCGCCGCCATCGCAAGTTCTGGTGTCTCCCGCGGCGTTATCTGTCCCGCAGGATGCAGCGCGAACAGGTGAGATAAATGCCGGTGTTCCGGCTCGGCCTCTCCGTAAGGCTCCAGCCACTCCTGAAGTCGACCGTCGGGGCCAATTCGGTCGGTGGGCAGTCGTCGACGCGCCGAAATGACCCGCTCACGAAACGCATCATCTACCGACAGGATCTCGGAAGCCTGGATGCAACGGTCAAACAGCTCCCGGATGATCTGTGAGTCCATCGCCGGGGACAGGCACAACGAGCCGATTGTGCCGTCCGGCAGGATGTAGCGGTTCTCCGGTGAAATCGAAGGCCCAGACACCAGCTTCGTCGGATCCGAGGGATGCGGCACGAGGTAATCGAGATAAAACTCGGCAGCTTCACGCAGCACCGGGTAGGCGCGTGTTTCCAGGAATTCTCGGTCACGCCCGAATGCCCAGTGGTCCCACATGTGAAGGGACAACCACGCCGAACCCATGGGCCACATGCCCCACTTCGCCCCGTCGACCGGTTCAGTGTGGCACCAGACGTCCAAGTTGTGATGAGCGACAAATCCTCGCGCTCCGTAATGGACCCGCGCAGTGCGTCTGCCAGACGGGCGGACTGCCTCCAATAGGTCAAACAGCGGTCGATGGCACTCACTGAGATTGCCGACCTCGGCAATCCAGTAGTTCATCTCCGTGTTGATGTTGATGGTCCACTTGCTGTCCCACGGAGGCGTGAGGCTGTCATTCCAGATACCTTGCAGCGTGGCAGGCAAACTGCCGGGACGGCTGCTTGCGATCAGCAGGTATCGCGCGTACTGGAAGTACAAGGCGAGTAGCCCGGGGTCTCGGTCACCACTCCGCACGGCGGCGAGGCGCGTATCGGTAGGTTGCTCTCGCGGACTGCGGCCGTCGGTCGGCGTGCCCCGCAGTTCCAGAGAGACGCGTCCGAACCACGACCGGTGTTCGGCGATGTGAGCCTCACGCAGGACGTCCATCGCTTCCGATGCACCGTGAAGCAATGCCGAGACGCGTCCATCTGGGTCGTCGCCGGCTTGATCAGTCGCAGCGGCGAGCCTCATGGTCACCGATGACGCACCTCTGACAACAATGCGCGCGCCATCCGCAACGGCAGTCCCTCCATTTAGTTCAACCCTGACGGTCGACTGGAAGGCCACACCATCGTCTACACCCGTCCGGCCGTGCATCGTCACCGCATACCCGGCGTCATCGGCAACTGCGTGGACATGTGCCCCTGCCTCGCGGGCTAGGTAAATATCGCAGTCGAGAAGCGCCGGACCATCAGCCGACAGGTGACTGACGATCACTTGATGAACCGCGGAAACAAACGTTTCACGACGATAGGACGTTTGGCCTAGACGGTACGTGACCGTTGCAATGGCAGTCTCGAGGTCAAGTTCACGCCGGTAGCGTGTTGGGCGTACCGCCGCGGGCAACCCCCCTCGCGGGAATTCGACGTAAAGATCACCCAGGGTCTGGTATGGAGGCATGCGAAGAGGCACGCTCATCATGGACGAGTTCGCCAACGCCTCGGCTTCGGCAGGCCGGCCTTCCGCAAGCAGCCTCCGGGCAGTCGGCAGGGCGTCTCGGGCCGCAGGGTTCGTGGCATCCCACGGACCACCGGCCCAAACCCGCTCCTCGTTCAACTGCAGTCGTTCGCGTGCAACGCCACCGAACACCATCGCGCCAAGACGGCCGTTCCCGATGGGCAGCGCTTCCATCCACGTCGCTGCCGGTTTCCGGTACCAGAGGAGTGTCTCGTCAGGCATCTTGCCACGTTTCCATCGTCAACTATGGGCAGTATGCCCGGTCTAGGGTTGTCCGGGCTGTTCCCCGCGACGGCTCAGTTCTGGTCCGCAACGGCAAGGTCCGGCATGATCCGGCGTACAAGGGACGTCACGTGGACGGCACCGGCCTGCATCCCTACGAGGACATTTTCGTGCGTGAGAATCTCCGGTACGTCGGGAAAAGCCAGGTTTGCGACCAAGGAAATGCCGAGCACCCGAGTACCTGCATGCCGGGCAACAATCACCTCAGCGCACGTGCTCATCCCGACTGCATCCGCCCCGACGACCCGCAGGAAGTGGAGTTCCGCACTCGTCTCAAACGACGGGCCGCACACCATCACGTACACACCCTCATGCCAGGGCAAGCCCGCGTCGGTTGAATGCTTGCGCGCCAAGGCACGCAACGATGGGGTGTAGGCATCAACGATCGCCGGGAACCGCTCTCCAACATTGTCGTCATTCGGACCACGCAACGGGTGATGGCCCGCCATCCCCGGCAGAAAGATCTGGTCGCTGATAATCATCATGTCTCCGGCACGGTAAGCCGGATTGATCCCACCCGAGGCATTGGTGACCAACAGGGTGTGGATCCCCATTGCCTGCATGACACGGACCCCAAAGGTCGAATCCGCCATGGAATGCCCCTCGTAGAAGTGTGACCGTCCTTGCATGACGACGCACTGAACTCCGGAAATCGTCCCTAGCACCAACCTTCCGGCATGGCTCTTTACGGTCGACAGAGGCATGTCCGGGATCTCTTCGTACGGGATATGCACGGCGTCTTCGACCAAGTCAGCGACAGCTCCGAGACCGGAACCAAGGACCAACCCGGCCACAGGCACACGCGGATCACGGCGGCGGATCGCTTCAACGGCGCGCGCGACTGGACGGAAGTGGTTGCTGGGAGCGGTCTCGTTCAAAGCATGTTTCCTACGCGAACTGGCGACACAAAAGGCACCCTGACCGACGCCAGACGCGTCCCGGGGTGCCTCCATGTGTCAAAGCGTGTGCGTCGCAGCGGGCGTGGTCACTAGCGGATGATTGTCAGGTGCCCACCCGGTGACGTCGTCGGAGTTGTCGCGGGCGCATTCTGACGATACATCTGCGTGGTCGATATGCTGGCATGCCCGAGACGCTGCTGAACCTCTCGCAAGAGGGCCCCTCCACCGATGAGCTGTGCTGCAAAGGAATGGCGCAGGGTGTGTGGAGTGAGCGTGCCGGCAATACCCGCGTCTTTGGCGTATCCCTTCAACACTAGCCAGAAACCCTGCCTCGTCAGGCGGTCACCGCGGTGATTGAGGAACAGTGCCCCTGAAGCCGCTTCGCGCGCCAGAAGCAGGCGTCCACGCTGCAGGTATGCCTGCAAGGGCGCGAGTACCCGTGGGTCGATCGGTAGCGTTCGGGCACGACCGCCACGGCCCATGCACTTGACGGTTCTTGAAGCGACATCGATATCGCCGACGTCCAGGGAGACGACTTCCGACACACGCATCCCCGTGGATGCCAGCAACTCAAACATGGCCTGATCCCTAAGGGCTTCTACTGTGCGCCGACCGGTAGGAGCGAGGAGGAGCCGATGGATTTCCTCGGTCGTGAGTGTGCGAGGTGTGAACGGACCGACGCGTGGGGTGCCGATACGCGCTGCCGGATCGGCACGCAGTGTGCCTCGACGCACCAGAAACGCAAAAAAAGTCCTCGTCGCCGCAAGTTTGCGTGCAAGCGAGGCAGGGGCGTACGCCTGATCCTTGAGCCACGCCACGAAATTGAGGACGGTAGGCGCATCGGTATCCCAGTCCTTGATGCCCTGCCGGTCTAGGTACCCGCGAAATTGTCGAAGGTCGTTGCCGTAGGCTACCAAGGTGTTCACAGACAGGCGCTTCGCTGACCGGATGTCCGCGAGAAACTCGTCAATGTCCGGGGACATTCCGACCGGCGACGATGGTGTCTTGGGACGCGTCTCCTGAAGTTCAACCGGAAGCAGGCGACGCGCCTCTGGTGGCAGCGTAGGCTTCGAGGCACGTCTGCGGTTCGAACGCGCCTGCGGAGCGGGCGCGGTATCCACCACCCCATGCTCGATCGTTTGCGCCATGATCCTGTTCCTTCTCCCGTCCACCCGGATCAGCGGCCTCCCGAAGTTTGAGGCTCGGATTGCCGCTCACCGCCTGACGTTGCCGGTTTGTCGCTGCCCCAGAGGCTGAAGTGCCCGGACCTTCGCGGCCGCGCATCTGGGAAAGCCCGTGTCACCGGGTTGGAACGCAGAACGCTGTTCCGTGTTCCGCGGGACGGCAAAGAGGCGCACCATAGGCCTTCCAGGACGGCGGGTCAGTCGGAGACAGGTCGTTCTCGGCGACGGGTACCCTTACGGCACCGTGATTGAGAATGCGGAGGAGTACCGCCTCACCCTGGAGGCACTGGCGGACGTCGAAGTACAGTTGGAGGCGGTCGACGAGACGCTTTGCAATCTGCCGGAAGCACTGCGGGACGTCATGCGTCGCGCCCTCGCCGACAATCGGGATGCGCTACTCAAGGAGATAGCGGACTTCGAGCAACTCGCAGGCATGCCCTTGGGTGACGTGGTATCCGGCCGCTCGGCACCATCCGTCGGGTCCTCTATGTGAACGGAATCCGGCGGGTCGATCGCACCAGCTACCGTTGATGAGACTGAACCGGCTTAGCCTGACGCGCACGGCGATAGGCTGGGGCATGCCCGGCACGGAATGCGGACCCACACCAAAGGCGTGTGCGGGGAGTCGATGAATGGCCGTCAGTCATCCGGCGCAAAGCCTTTTTGAGCGACGGTTCATCGCGAGAACTACGAAGCGAGTGTGCGACGCGCTCGCAGTTTCTTGGGCGGACTAGCCCTGAGGGTCGGTCAACACGGCGATCAAGATTGATGCTGCCTTCTGCAGGTCTGCGACAGCGATGTGTTCGGTAACACTGTGAGGTCCCATCATCCCGAAACCGAGATTTGCGGTCTCGATCCCGGCACCCATGAAGATATTGGCATCGCTGCCACCGCCCGTTGAGATGAGGTTCGCCTCGACCCCAACGGACGCCATCGCGCGTGACACTCTCCTCACAACTGCGCTGTCCGGTGACAAGTTGATTGCTGAATAGCTGCGCTCAACCCAGAAATTGACCTGTGCACCTAGTTCATTTGCGGCAAACTCAAAACACTCGCGCATGTGAGCGGTCTGGGCCGCTAACAGAACTTCATCGAGACTGCGTGCCTCACCACGCATCGTGACATGCGCCGGAATGATGTTGGTCGCCATCCCGCCTCGGATCACCCCGATGTTTGCGGTCGTTTCAGAGTCAATCCGTCCGAGACGCATGGCCGCAATCGCTCGTGCCCCCACGACAATCGCGCTGACACCCTGTTCGGGGGCAACCCCTGCATGCGCGGCCTGTCCGGTGATCTCAATCGTCATGGTGTCCTGGGACGGGGCTCGCGCGACGATTGACCCAACCGGCCCCGCGCTATCCATCACGATCGCTGTCTTGGAAGCAAGTTGCGAGAGGTCAAGGTGCTTGGCGCCGATCAGGCCAATCTCCTCCTGCACGCTGAAAGCGACCTCGACTGGACAGCACGACGTACCGTTCCCGTTTGTCTGGCGAAGCGCCGCGAGGATTGCGGCGACCCCGGCCTTGTCATCAGCGCCGAGAATCGTCGTCCCGTCACTGCGAACCACCCCATCCACAATCCGAGGCTGGATGCCGTGGCCGGGTTCAACGGTGTCCATGTGCGCTGAAAACAGCAGCGGGGGTAATGTGGAACCAGAACCGTGACCTGCGCGCCGTGCAAGGAGGTTTCCGATCGGGTCAGACCAAACCTGACAGCCTGCGTCCTGCAGGTAACCCCGCAGACGCTCGGCTACCGCACCCTCATCACCGGACAAGCTGTCAATCCGCACCAAGGTCAGGAAAGTATCAAGAACAAATTGGTCTGCATCCGCGGGCGGTTGGTCAAGTATCCCAGTCATCTGGACTAGTATAGGAGCCAGTGCGGGGCGCGCGACCACGCCCGCGCGTTCCATGTATCGCTGAGAGGCGTTTAGTGGGATGCACCACAAGGTGCTAGTCGCAAGGCTGCTTGGAAGTTTCTGGTGCAGATCGGGATCAACGCCCAAAAGCTGTTCGTCTCGCAGGACTACCGGAACGCCGGGATAAGCCGGTACATCGGCGGGATTTGCGCGCACCTCCCAACTACCCCGGGAGGAGAAGAGTTCCTTCTCTACACGAACCCACAGGTGCGCGAGTGGCCGGGTGTCACTGGGCCACGCCTGAAGCTTTCGCCGACACGCCTGCCAACCCTGTCGCCGATCATGCGCATCCTGTGGGAGCAGACAATGCTCCCCGCTTTGGCACTCCGCGACGGGATAGATGTACTGCACTGCCCCTTGAATGTGCTGCCCATCGCTTGCCGCGTGCCGGTCGTGCTCACCATCCACGATCTGACGTTCATTCGTTACCCAGACCGTTTCCACCCCGCAAAACAGCGTTACCTGGCTACCTTCACCCGCTATGCGGCGCGACATGCCCGGCGTATCGTTACTGATTCCGGCGCAACCCGCGCCGATGTGATCGAAGCATTCGGCATCTCGCCCGGGGTAGTCGATGTGGTCTATCCTGGAGTTGACCCCGACTTTCGCCCCGTTGATCCGGCAGATGTTGGGCAGGCCAGCAAACTTGCGTCATTCCGTGCTCGCCACAACCTGCCCGACAAATTCATCCTTTACCTTGGCACGCTTGAACCCCGCAAGAACGTCGACCGCCTCGTGCGGGCCTTCGCCAGTTTGGTTCGCAAGGGACTACCGCATAGTCTGGTGCTTGCCGGAGGACGTGGCTGGGACTTCGAAGCAATTGACCGGGCGGTAATTGAGGAGGGCATTGAAGACCGGGTACGTTTCCCGGGTTACGTCAGACGCGCCGAACAACCGCTTTGGTACAGTGCCGCAGATCTGTTCGTATATCCATCTCAGTATGAAGGGTTTGGCCTCCCCGTTTTGGAGGCGTTGGCCTGTGGTACGCCTGTCGTGACTAGTACAGCCTCGTCGCTTCCAGAGGTTGTTGGCGCCGCTGGATTGACTGTCAATCCTGATGATGAGAGGGCTCTCGCTGATGCGATTGCCTCGGTGGTGACCGACCGCGTCCTAGCCTCGGCCCTCAGCAGGGCGGGGCCTGAACAGGCGTCTCTGTTTACATGGGCGGCCGCAGCGGAAGGTTGCGTTCACGCATACCGGGCCGCAGGCGGTAAGAGCTTGGGGGGTGCCTCGCCGGGAACCCGCTCCACATTCTGGAAACCTGTGGACCCTTCCCCCCGTTCCGTCCCCGGACAGGTGCGAACTCCATGAGACTGCGCAGTCGGACGGGACGAAGGGACACCCCACGCGACCAACGCCTCGGTGCGGGGGCAACCTCCGGCGTTGCACCGGTCGTGATTGACCCTGCCTCGCCCCCTCCTCAATGGTCCGCACCGAACGAGGCGTGGCGCACACCCGCCGAGGCCGCACGTATCCCCACGAACGGGTCGCGCCTTAGGACCAAGCTAGCACTCCTTGCGACAGACTTCGCGATCTTGAATGTCGCCTTTCTCATGGCCTATTGGCTTCGCTATGACCTGCGCCTGTGGCCGGAAACTTCGGAGTTCTTCGACGCCCCCCTGAGTTCATACTTCACTGCACAAACCATCTTCGTTGGGCTATCCCTTGTCATGGTGCTGCGACAGGGCCTCTACCGCCTGAAGCGGACTACTCAGTGGCTCGACGAGGTCGGCATGATCGCGAACGCGGTCACGATTGCGATCTCCGTCTTGGTAATCATTTTTTTCCTTCTCCGTCCCGGCGTCACTTCGAGGGCAATGCTCGCGTACGTCTGGGTCGGGTCAATCGGGTTGCTTTCCATGTTCCGGTTGGTCCTCCGGTGGATAATTTCCCGCAGAAGGCGCGCCGGCATCGGCGTCAGCCGCATCCTGGTCATTGGGGCCGGACACCTTGGCAAGATGGTGATGCAGCAGATTGCCGGCAGGCCAGGTTTGGGATACGACCTTGCAGGATTCTGTGATGACGTCGCGTGTGCACAGGGGTCGAACTTCGGCCGATTTGAGTGCCTCGGTCCAGTGAACAACCTCCCGGGGGTGATCGCCACTCATCGCATTGACGAAGTGGTGATTGCGCTCCCCTCGGCAGAACACGCAACCATCCTCTCCATTGTCGGCCTGTGCGAACGCATGGGCGTTGAGTTCCGTTTGGTTCCGGAGACGTACGACCTCAGTCTGGGAAGCCTTGAAGTTGATCACATCGCAGGAATCCCTCTGATTGGCCGACGCGAAACAACAATCCGCGGAATAAACCTGATAGCCAAGCGGGCAATCGACATCGTTGTGGCCAGTGTCGCACTTCTTGTGTCAGCACCGGTCATCGCACTACTCGCAGTCGCGGTCAAGATTGATTCACCCGGCCCGGTCTTCATCCCACAAGTGCGAGTTGGCATGCGCGGTCGTACATTTCGTTGCTTCAAGGTTCGATCCATGCACGAGGATGCCGACCGGCGCCTTGCCGATTTGATGAAGGACAACGAGGCGGGTGGGGTCATTTTCAAGATGCGGGATGACCCACGGCGAACACGGGTTGGTCGTGTGCTACGCAAACTGTCGCTTGATGAGTTGCCACAGTTCTGGTCAATCCTGACCGGAGAGATGAGCCTTGTTGGTCCCCGACCACCGTTTCCGCACGAAGTTGCTCAGTATGAGGACTGGCATAAGCGTCGTCTCACCGTGACGCCAGGCCTTACTGGGCTCTGGCAGGTGAGCGGACGCAGTGACCTCCCATTTGATGAAATGGTCATGCTTGACTTGTATTACATCGAGAACTGGTCACTCAGCCTTGACTTGAAAATCATCCTGCGAACGATCCCGACGGTCATTTCCGGTCGCGGGGCGTACTAACCCACCGGCTCTCGGATGCCAGTTACCGCATCCTGGGTCAGCCAACTGCGTCCCTGACTTGGATGAAAAACGCCTCAACCATGCGATTCGCGATCGTCCATGATTACCTCAACCAGATGGGCGGCGCTGAACGCGTCCTGATGGTGTTGCACGACCTCTTTCCGGACGCGCCAATCTACACTTCCATATATGACCCCTCGCGGGTTGATCCCGCGTTCCGCATGATGGACATCCGAACCAGTTTCATGCAGCGTCTGCCACTGGTTCACCGGCACCACCAACCGTTCCTGCCGGTATTCCCATTTGCGTTCGAAAGCCTCGACTTGTCCCGGTACGACGTGGTCCTTTCAATGAGCAGCGCCTGGTCGAAGGCCGTCCTGACGCGCCCTGACGCAATCCACCTGAACTACTGCCTCACCCCGATGAGATTTGCGTGGGCATTCGATGACTACGTACGCGACGAACCCGTGTCGCGCTGGCAGCGGGCAATCCTCGCACCGGTCCTCTCGTGGCTGCGCCGATGGGACGTCATGACATCAAACCGGGTCGACGAATTCTCAGCGATCTCAACGGTTGTCAAACAACGGATTCACAAGTTCTACAACCGCAATGCATCAATCATCTATCCGCCGGTCGACACGACAACTTACGCACGAGTTCGCGCCACAGCCCGCGATGGTGGCTACTTTGTGGTTGCGTCGCGACTGATCCCGTACAAGCGGATCGATCTGGCCATTACCGCGTGTAACCAACTGCGGATGCGATTGAAGATCTTGGGCGAAGGACGTGACCGTGCACGCTTGGAGGCTCTTGCCGGACCCACGATCGAGTTCCTCGGGTGGGTAAGTGAAGCAGAAAAGCGGTCCGTGATCGCCGATGCCACCGGTTTTATCTTCCCCGCCGAAGAAGACTTCGGGATCGCACCGGTCGAGGCAATGGCTGCCGGACGGCCAGTCGTGGCCTTCGGTGCTGGCGGTGCCCTGGATACCGTCATCCCCGGGAAAACCGGCGCATTTTTCCACGAGGCGACACCTGAAGCACTCGTGTCGGTTCTATCCGAAGTTGGCAGACAGTCGTGGGACCGGGACGCGATAGCCTCTCACGCTGCCCGGTTCGACACGGAGACGTTCAAGGCGCAGATGCGTGCGTGGGTTGCCCATGCATTGAGCCGTTTCCATGACGGTTCCCCGGTGAGACGCGGGGACGGTCCGCACCCACCAAACGCAGACAGGATCACCCATGGAGTTTCGTGAATACGGACAGATTGTCTGGCGCCGACGGCGACTGATCACGCCCCTTGTCGTCGTCACATTCATTGCCAGCCTCATATTCAATCTTGTGATCCCGCCCATCTACCGTACGGAGATAACGGTCTACATCCAGGCGATCATCCCGACCCAAGCCCCCGGAGCAACGAATTACTATCCGCAAGACTATTGGCAGACGCTGTACTCCGAGTACTTGACCGACGACCTTGGCGTCATCATCAAGACCCAGGACTTCGCCGACAAGCTTGCACGGCGGATCGAAGCGCGCTACGCCGAGCGCCTTGAAACCAAGGACATCATCGAAGCTTTCCAGACGCGCAAACTGCATCGAGCCCTGATCATCACGATCACCACCGGCAAGGAAGCGCTGACGAGGCATCTCGCCGAGGCTGCGGATGACGTCCTGCGAACCGAAGGTGCAGCGTATTTCACGCGCGATGGCCGGCAACCGGTGAACGTCAACGTGATCGATCCACCGCGCGACCCAAAAGCGCCCAGCATCATCAGGCGTTTCCTTGATGTCGTGATCCAGGCGGCCGTCGCCTTCGTCGCTGGAGTTGGGCTCGCATTTGTCTTGCATTACCTTGACAATCGAATCCAGGACGCCGACGATGCAACCCGCACCCTCGGTTCACCGGTTCTCGGTGTGATCCCGAGTGACCTCCCGGAGCCACCGATCTTTGCGCCGACGCACCCCGTCATGACCGTCCTCGCTCCGATGTTGGGATGGATGCGTCCCGACCCGGCCGTGCCGGTGCGGAAGGGGGCCAACCTAGCGACGACACTGGATGGGAAGGCAACCAAGGCCCGAACCGGCACCGAGGCGACACGAGTAGCCGCCCGGGCGCGTGGCACATCCTGAAATCCCCGGGTAACCGAACCGGGGACGGATCGCACAGACGCTACAGTCTCACGCAGGAGGTGACCGCGATGGAGTTCAGCGCTTATGCGCGGATCGTGTTGCAACGTTGGCGCCTGATCGTTGCCTTGATCCTCCTCGCCACCGTCACCGCATATGTCACGAATGCCCGAGGCCCGGTCGCATACCGGGCATCCGCGAGCCTTTCAGTGACCCCTAGCATCGTTGAGTACTGGACCGGGCAGGCGGTGGAACGGCTGCTGAACAATTACGCCCTTCAAATCCGTTCACGACCCTTTGCATCGAGCGTGGCAAAGGCAGCTGGCTTGCCGGAGGATGCGTTGACTGGTCGGATCCGCGCCGTGGCCGCTCCCACTGAATTCCGACTTTCCCTCGAGGTTGAGGACGCCGACCCTGAACAGGCCTCGACAATCGTCAATCTGGCAGCAAACGCCTTCGTGTCGAAGATCCGAGCGGAAATTTCTGGCAGGGAGCGACAGGATATCCGGCTTGAGGTTCTTGAACCGGCACTTCGACCAGACAGACCCATAAGTCCGAATCCGGGCCGGGCCGGCCTTGGAGGAGCGTTTGCAGGGGCGTTGGTTGGTGCTGCCATCGCGGTCATTCTCACCTTCTGGGATGGTCGGATTTACACAACCGGTGACGCAGAGCGGTCCTGGAACGTTCCAGTCCTCGGAGCCATTCCATCGGGACCGTCGATGGACGGACGGCCGAACTCTGTCGCCCGCAGGGATGGACGCGCGTTCTCCCGTGCGACACACGCACGCCCTACGGGCACTCCGCCACTAGCCGGAACCCGCGTTTCAAGATAGTCAACCCGCCACTCCGACCCATTTGTTGGCAGGGGCATTACCGCGAAGGGGTTTTCAATGACATCCACCAGTGGCGCCCCCGTTCCCTCAAGAACCGGCCCGGCCGTGAAGGGAACGCCCGACGTCATCGTCTACACCGACCCGCGTTCGCCCGCTGCAGAGGCCTACCGGACACTGCGGACGAACGTCCGAGCCCTAATCCTTCCCGCGGGAGGCTCCCCGCTCCGTCAAATCCTCATCGCTAGTGCCGGCGCAGACGAGGGGAAGTCGGAAGCCATCGCCTGCCTCGGCATCGCGTTCGCGCAGGCAGGAATGCGCGTGGTCATCGTTGACGCGGACTTGCGTCGCCCGGCGCAGCACCTCCGGTTCAATCTGCCGAATACCGACGGGCTTTCGAATCTCTTCGGAGGCAAGACACCCCGAACACCGCCTCTCCAGCCGACGACCGTTCCCAATCTGCATGTTCTGACCAGTGGGACTGAACCGGAGAGCCCAGCCGACATCCTGGCCTCGTCCGAGTTAGATCGCATCATGGACCAAGTTGCCCGTGACGCAGACCTGGTCCTGATCGACTGTCCGCCCATTTGCGCGGTCGCAGATGCATCAGTCCTCTCAACGCGCGTCGACGGCGTTATCGTGGTCGTCGGGGCTGGCGTCGTCAAGCGTGACCTCGCGAGACAAGCGCGAGCGCAACTAGACGCGGTCCGTGCAAATGTGCTTGGCCTGGTGGTGACGAATGCTCCATATAACGAGCGCGCGTTCGCAAGCTACTACGACGAGACCCCCGTCATCACCGCCTGATAGGGGGCGTCCCGCCCGCCGTTGAAAAGGTTCGCCCAACCCAAGGCGTCGCATTGTTCGGGGGTCATGATGCCTCTCAGCAACTTCCGCTGAAAGGGGTTGCCTACCACGAGGCGAACCTTGACGCTGCCTTCGAAGCTACGCTGGTAACTGAAATTGTCGCAATGGCCAATCGAGCGCAGGTAGCGTCTGGGCATCCAATGTCGGGGTTGGCAACGCCCGTCAAACACACCTGTCCGTGACCGATTGCACGATGGAGATTCCGGAGCGATTGCCAGACCTGATTGGTCAGGTCCGCTTGTAACTCAGATACCCCGAGTGTCGCCACGGTCCCCACCATGCTGACAAACCCTCGGTCGTTGGGCAAGCACCCCAAAGCGTACTGATTGCCACCCCGGTTATCGACGATCGAATGGGGTGGTTTCGTTACGGGTCGCGTGGTCGGCTTGTCGCATGTCTTTTCCGGTCACGCACGCGAGTTGCATCGAGATTGCACGGGACTGATGGTGACGTCCAGAACGACTCGAGGAGTGCCGTGTTGCACACCAGTCATTCGTCGTTCCTCGGATGAAACACGATCGGTTACGGACATCGTCCACGGTGATACAGACACGCATGCATACCACCAGATGCTAATCCAACGCCTCACGGCCCGAGCCTGATCCGTCCTGACGGCCAAAGCGACCTAAAAATGACGTGTGAAGCGCTTCAAGGAAGCGTTGATGAAGTAGATGCACCGATACATCATCGCCTGCGAGGCGCTGGATGCTTCCGAGACCAAGCAACCCGAACTCCTGGAAGCGCCTTCGCACCCCGCCAAGGCCTGGGGCATAAGCTCTGTGTCACCGTTCGTTCGGTACCGTGCGGTTCCGGTCCGCGTCAAGCCACCGAAGATCCAATCCGACCCTCCCGAGGCGGGCAAGACTTCCGGATATGCTTCGCACCGCAACCGTCCAAGTCGTGATCCATCAAGAAGCTTGGAGCCACATGAAGATTTCACGCATCACACCATGGCTAGTCCGCACCACCGGCTCATTCTGGGGCGAGTACTTCTTCGTCCAGGTTGAGACCGATGAGGGGGTGACTGGATGGGGAGAGATCACGACCACAACCCCCACAGCGAACCGGGCGGTTGCCGGAATGATCCGCCAACTCAATTCGATCATTGTCGGTGAGGACCCGGCCCTCATCGAACGGATCTGGAACAAGATCTTCAGATCGTTCACCTACCTCGGCACGCGCGGCGCCACGTGTCATGTCGTCAGCGGGGTCGATATCGCCCTCTGGGACATACGGGGGCAGGTCCTCGGCCTACCGATACATGCCCTTCTCGGCGGCAAGGTTCGCGAAGACATCCTCCTGTACACCCATCCACTGGGATCGTCTCTCCGTAATGATGAGACACTCGTCGAGGAGATCCGTGCGATCGTCGACTCCGGCCACACGGCCCTGAAGATCGATCCATTCCCGCACGCACCCGGCGAGTCACCGGCCAACGATGACTACCTCGATGGCAACATGACCCGCGCGGGGGAACGTCACGCCGTCCGCCTGACCGCCCGCATCCGGGAAGTGGCAGGACCAGACGTGGAAGTGCTGATCGATGCCCACGGGCGATTCAACGTGCCAACGGCGATCCGTCTTTGCCGGGCACTCGAGGACGCGGCCCAGATTGACTGGTTCGAGGAACCGGTCCCCGTCGAGAGCTATGCGGCGCTCGCGCAGGTGCGCGAGAAAGTCAGCGCACCGATCTGTGTCGGCGAACGTCTCCACACTCGGTGGGAGTTCGCCGCGATCTTCGAACAGAAACTGGCGGACTATGTGATGCCCGACGTTACATGGTGCGGAGGCATCTCCGAACTCAAGAAAATCGCGACGATGGCGGAGACCTACTACATCCCGGTTTCCCCGCACGATGCCAGTGGCCCGGTAAATGTCCTTGCCGGGGCCCATGTCATGATGACCGTCCCGAACTTCTACCGACTGGAAACGTCCCGCTACACGCTTCGCAAGTACGACGAATTCATCGACACCCCGCTCGACAATTCCGGTGGGCGGCTCCACCTCACCGACCGACCCGGGTTGGGGGTCACGATGAACATGGAATACCTGCGTGCGAACATCCTGGATGGGTTCGGCAATCCGTCCACCTGACATGACCACGCCAGCTCATCTACTCCTCAAAATACATATGCGTCTGTAATTGTTTTTACCATTTGCTTGTAACGTTTGATTATCGACAAAAACTTTGTAACGCTATGGGTAACCGCCCCGTTGTTCTCGGGAGCGAAGCAGTTGGGAAGGGCGTCGTGGCACAACTTGTCCGCCCAGGCACTGCGGGCGTCGTGGGCCGACGCAACGAGCCAACTGAACTCCCGGGTCGCGCTCAGTTCATCCGCACGGACGTCCTCGACCAGTATCTGGTCATGGAAGCGTGCCGGAATGCCATCCTGCTTGTCGACGCTTTCGGTTCCGAGAATGCCGGCAAGCTTTGGTTACTCGGTTAGCCGATTGCGATCGAAGCCGTCCTGTCGGGTTGCGAAGTTTCCGGCGCACGACTAGGCTCCTTAAATACTTCATGCATGTTTGGTTTACCGACCGGTTCGTTGCATGAAAAACTTGGCCTTATAACAACCGTCAAGAAGCCCGCAGTGCGTGCGGAAATCACCCGAAAGTGGGCAAGCCCCGCATCACGACTGACGGGTCCGGGTCGCTGCCTGGCGCCCCACAGATGTCTACGGCGCCGGGGTCCACGCATCGCACCGTGGCAGTAAGGTCATGGGCGCTACCGCTGTGGGGCAACACGCCTCCTTCGTCGCACCACTGGATGTGCCCCATGACTTCGCCTACGTTCCGGACATCCACCGGGCCGTCACATCGATTGTTGATGCACCTGGTGACGCTTTCGGTCAGGCCTGGCACATGCCCTGTGCCCCGACGGAAACCGTCCGTGCAATCACGATGCGCGCATTACGTGCGTTCGGAGGACCATTGAACACCAACGTCGCGCCACTTTGGTCACTCCCAATCCTTGGCATCTTCATTCCGTTGCGCAAGGAGATGGCAGAGATGCGGTCCCCGTGGACCGACCGATCCGTGTCGATACATCACGCTTCGACAATCGGTTCTGGGAAGATGCCACATCCTTCTATCAAGGACCACGCGCGACGATCGAGGCCTCCGCATCGGCTTCACGCTGACGGCCGATGATTGCTATAAAGACATCGAAAAGGTCTCGGTCGAACATGGCATTGGTGTTGCCACCGCGGGGCCACCGATGAACCGGTCGGTTCCCGACAGGCCAATTCTGCGAGATGTGGAAATGATGTTGAGCCGGTTACCCAAGTGGGTCTTGTACGTCGGTACCGGAGTGGCAGTAATCACGATTGGCCCGAGTGTTCTAAGCCTGGCATTACGTTTAAGTCTCGGGCTGATCACCATGGCAATCGGGCTGATCACGGCGCTCGCGTTCTTGGGTGTCGCGGCTTTCTTCGCCTACCTCGTCTGGCGCTTCGCGATTGACAAGTTGAACGGATGGTAACCGCGGTCTCCGCAGAGAACAGGGATCACAAGGAAGCGCCCTTCTCCCGTTCGATCCGAGCAAGGACTGCCAATTTCTCGTCCCGAGATGCACGGGACCACCGGGCAATCTCGATGATTGTGCGGTTACACCCAACACAAGTGTCGTGTTCGACGATGCAAATGTGGCGGCAGGGGCTTGGCACGTAATGATCCATTGGTCGGCATCGCACACACCATCGGTGCTCCGACCCCGTCAACATGCCACAACCTAGGCAAGTGGTCATTTCAAACCCTCATCAGAATTGCCCATTCCAAACAACCGGATTGACCACCCCTCACCGCGCATCATGGCCAGAACATCAACACCAGCCCGATGGCAAGGGTTACGACGAAAGTTCCGACCATCAGGAGGTGCATACGCAACCAAGCTGAACCCCTCACCCCAGACTTCCGCCCGAAAAGGTCTCTGAACGCATCGATTGGGAGCAAAACACAAGTGTATTCATGGGGGATGCGATTGCGATCGTTTCCAGGCCGTGTTCTGCCCGGAACCCCCCAATGCGTGGAAAGGAAACCGCAATGATTTTCCGCCTTCTACGGAGACTCGTAGTCATGTGGGTTGGCGCGTTCGTGTTCCGACTGATCACATCCGTGTTTCGGGGGGGCCGCCGGTAACCGCGATCGGAACCCGGTTTCTTGAGAAGCCACACCTAATCCTTTGGTTTGGCCCAGTCCGGCGTATTGGTGCGAAGTGGGACATCACGTCCCTCTTCGACGTCTATGAGGTCGGGCCAGGTAAAAATGTCGGTACGGCCACGACCGCGCCTCTCACGTGCTTCACGAAACCAATCGACTTCCTCGGTTCCCTCGGTCGGTGCGTTGCCCAGAAGAATGTCGTTGTACCCAGCAATCGCTTCGTCCGACTTGCTGGAAATTCGGTCCGAGACGAATCGAGCGACCCCAGAATCGTCAGCGCTACTGGTCACGGCGTTGAGGTACTCCGTGGCGTCCGCGCCGATGAACGCGAACAACTGCCGATCCATGGAGCAGTTGTAATCCACCTGGCCAACCACCCCAGTTGCAACCACCCGCGCCTTGTCGGCGGTCCGAGCGGCCATTGCAAGACCCGAAATCGTATCGCGGGGACTCCTGAGCGGCTTTACCGTGTCCATTGATCGTCCAAGCCTTCCTGATCCTGTGTTTGCCTGTGGACCATTGCATACGTCGACAACGTCAAAGGCAATGGCAGTGACCGAGTGTCCTGACTTCCAAGCGAGAACGCCGGTTCCAACTCCTTGGAACCGACGTCGAGGTCTGACGCATCAAACGTCACATTGTCGGTCATTGCGGGGGCTTGGCCCAGTCTGGAGTGTCGGAGCGATGAGGAACGTCAGGCCCGTCCTCAACATGGATGAGGCCAGGCTGCGTGAAGATGTCAGTGCGACCATGCCCAATTTTTCCACGGCCGGAGAGAAAATAGCCAACACCGTCAGCACCGGCCTTGCAGGGTGGCCTATCAGGTTCTGGTTGTAGGCGTCGACTTCTCCGTGCGACGTGGAGGCGATTTTTCCGTGATCTGTTCCGGGACACCCGTGTCGTCTCTCGAACTCAACACCGCATCGAGGAATTCCGCACGGTCGGTTGCAAGAAGGCCTGAGTGCATGCGATCCATGCGGCAGTCGTAGTGATATTCACCCAACGTGCCCGCTGAGAATGCATCGCCCTCGTCAGCAGTACGGGCCTCGATTGTGATACCGGCAGTTGTGTCTCTGGGTCTCCGGGGGAAGGACTTGGTCAATTCCATGGTCCATTCATGTTTTAGAAACACACTGGCCCTGATGCGCTCGCATCACCCTTCTCCACTATGAATTCAATAGTGTCGATGACCGTGCCATCAGGCCGAGTTCCTTCGAACGTCGCCCAATTGTTGCGCGGTTGAAGGACACGGGTCAACGCCAAACGTTCTTGGTTTAGCGCGCATCGCAAACATGCGCGTACGAGCCTCCGTCGGTTGATAGGGCACACCGACCGGAGTCGTCCCAGTCCGATCAAGGAGCCCATAAGTGCCGGAACTACCGCGCCACGAATCGGAACCAACTGAAGAACGCGGGATACACACAGAACCTGACACCAAACCGGGTGCCGGTAGCCAACCAACTGACCCCGAGGCCCAAGCGGATATGGCAGCGCACAGAGGGGAAGGTGAACACGATCCAGTTCTGCCAAGCCAAACCCAAGACGACGATGTCCGTCACGCCGAGGTTGAAGCTACGCCAAAAGATGGAACCGGCATCACCGCGAACACATCGGTTGGTTCAGCGGCTCCGTCGACGCGGAAATCACTACTGAGTGCTTCAGACGCTTGGAACCGGGTCCGCCAGGTGCGCCCGCCAGTCCTGTGCCTTGGCTACGCGCCATCGTCGCACCGCATCCACGATGTCCTCGCCGCACTTGCAGCACGCCCGGTCGCGGCAGGTTCGGCACATGATGCAGCCGAACTTGCCGCAAACTCGAAGGCCATTCTGATTGACACAACCGCATCGGCCAGCGAACGTTGGGAACCGATCCACGTCATATGCCGGCAGGCACGGCGCGACGGGGTACCCGTCGTCTTCGCACCATCCGGTGTCGACCGGTCTGGGTGGCTTCTCAATGAGGCACGTCGGCTGGTCGCGGCGGTGCGCCCAGCGATCATACGCGGTTCAATCGCTGACCTGACGACGCTTGTGAACGCCCACGTGCCCAACTATCTCGCTTGGCCCGTGCCTCCGGACGCGTCAGCTAGCCGCGAGGTGGCAATCGCGACTGCAAGTCTGGCGGTACGGGTCGCCAAGGCAACTGGCTCGCTCGTGGTGATGACCGGCGAAACGATTGCGATCAGCGATGGTCACGAGACCTGGACCCGAAACATCTCTTCCGGACCAATCCGCGACTTGATCCCCAATCTGGACGGAGTGATCGACGCGGTCATCGGTGCCATTGCGTCAAGCGGGGTCGATCTCGCCTCATCGGCCGTCGCAGGTGTCGAGATCTTTGGCGCGGCCGTAGACGCTGCACAGTCAAAGGGTCCGGGACAGTTCTGGCCTACGCTGCTCGACACTTTGGCTGGAGTTGCCACCCAAAGCCATTTGGCACCAAGGCATGACTGGATACCGGATGCACGCGTCCGGAACGCCGTCAGGATTGTGCTGCGAGCTGATGCCAGTCTCGTGGCACCTGATCGTCTCCCCGACATTGTCGAACAGTCACTGGCCGGAGGCGTGACGATGGTGGAATTACGACTCGACGGCCTCACCGTCGGCCGAGGCGTGCTGCTTGCCCGTGAGGTTAGGGCGCGATGCCACATATCCGGGGCTCCGCTTGTCATTCGGGGACGCGCGGACATCGTCCTGGCATCGGCATGTGACGGGTTCGTCACGTCATTGGCAATCGACGACCTCGGTCCTGATGAGGCAACCCGTCTGGTTGGCCCCGACCGCATGATCGGCGTGGAGGTGGCTTCAGCCTCGGATGCCGAGACCGCAAAGCGCGCCGGCG
>SXGT01184302.1_pt1 | contig 38410 bp, 31 predicted proteins | sample 3176221 | NCBI WGS metagenome assembly SXGT01 (sample SAMN11356862, study PRJNA531348) | freshwater metagenome | isolation source: freshwater sample F1-120 | place: China: Fuxian Lake, Yuxi | collected 2017-12-25 | reverse complement strand
GCAACCCGTGCGGCCGTCGAAGAAGGTATCCTCCCCGGTGGCGGCGTGGCTCTGCTGCGAGCAACCGCCGGCCTCAAGGGTAAAGGTCTCAGCGACGACGAGACGGTCGGCTACAACATCATCCTCCGAGCCTGCCGTGCTCCGGCGACGCAAATCGCCGACAACGCCGGCGTGGACGGTGGAGTGATCTGCGAGAAGATTCTCGAACTCGACGGCAACAAGGGCTACAACGCCGCGACCGGCAAGTACGAAGACCTCGTGAAGAGCGGCATCATCGACCCGACCAAGGTGACTCGCTCCGCGTTGCAGAACGCCGCCTCGGTCTCAACCCTGCTGCTCACCAGCGACGCCCTGATCGCCGAGAAGCCGAAGGACGACCACAAAGACAGCCACCACGACGAAGACATCTACTAAGCCGTCTTCAACTGAGATCGACCACTGTGATTAAAACAGCCCTCGACGAGTCCGCTCGCCGAGGGCTGTTTGTTTTTGTCAGTAAGACGGCATCTTGCAATTTCAAATCGCTGTCGAATCGATTCGAGCCGACTAATCCACACGCTGCGGCGTTCGGATGATGACAAATGCCAAACGTCTTTGGCTTACAGTCGCTGGTTGACATCCGAATTCGCCCAATACACTGTGTCGTCCGAAGTAAGCTTTGTGATTCAACATTGCGACGAGTTCATTGAATACAAGGTTCTGGTCATGTTGGACTCAATTCCGATCGGTTTGATCGATCACTTGATAGAAATTGGTCGGCAGGAGGCGTTCGAGGATTTGGAGCAGATCGGGATGGTTTTTCCCGCTGCTAGCCAAGGTGCCTTTATGCGTTTGCGCTCCAATCCCTGGGACCAAATCGCTCAGGATCTCTCGGAGGAGAGTTTGATCTGCTTGATCAAGTCTCTGACGGTGCTTGAGCAACAATCCAATTTCAAAGCAGGAAGCGTCGCACCGGTAATCTGGCTTTACCGTCATGTGCCGAATGGACGCGAAAGAATTGATCTCATCGATTGGATTCTGAGTCACACGAAGAATGACTACTTGCCGTTTGGTTCTTCAAATCATGGTGCCAAATCGTTTGAAGAACTTCGGCTCCTGTCGGAACAAGTCGCCCACCGGACTCAAGCACGTCAGGACAGTGAGATTGAACGACGACGCGACGCAAAAGCGAGAAAGCAGAAAGAGGCATCACAAAGACTCTTTGGCGCAATTCGACGCCGAGACATCAAAGCAATTGATTCACTCTTGGCGCGAGGCGCTGATTGCAATGTGGTCAATGAACTTGGCCAAACAGCGTTTCAGTGTGCAGAGTCTTCTGGACTTGGTCATCTTTTTGCCGCAGCCTCTGACAAATCAGCCAAATGACAATCTACTTCACATCGAGCGTGAAGTCGGGATGTCCCAAGTCGTCGAGTTGGCGAGTGAGGCGGAAGGATTTGCCGAACACAGCGGACTTTCGCCAGCCGCCGGAGGGGCGAGTCGCCACGTAACCGCGAGAGGTGTGACGCAGAATTTGGAACTCGATCCGCTCGCCGCGAGCGTCCACCAGCCAGTACTCGCGAATGCCGGCTTTCCAGTAGAGGTCCATCAGCACGTCGTTGTCCTTCTCCACCGAACTGTCGCTGACCACTTCCAACACCATGTCGGGCGAACCTTCGATCTCGACGTAGCCTTCGATCGCTCCTTCGATCAACCGGACGCGACCGCTGCGGACACTTTCGCTGGTCACGAGCGTCCCGTCGGGATTTCCTGAGAGATCAGCGTCGGCGTTCGTGAGCAACAGGCCGTCCGGGAAAAAATCACCCAGGCGTTGCTTTCTCGCCAAGGGACCGAGCACCTCAAAGAACCGCTGCTTCAGTCTCACATGCGAAAAGAGCTGTTGCTTGCTCATGTCGATCCAGACCTCGCCCGCAAGAAAGAAAACAGGTGTTTGTTCCGGCGACTCGTCGGAAAGCATCCACCGCCGGAAGGACTCCAGATCGCTGACCCAAATCGGAATGTGGATCGAGTCGGAATAGAGATGAACTGAGATCATGGAGTGCTCACTCAAGGACGGTTTGTTGGCGAAGCGACTTGGTCATGAGCTACTTGTCCGATGTCTCGGCCGCACGCAACGTAATCCGAGCTTTCGCCTGTAAGAGATTCAACAAGCTGCCCACGCGCAAGTATCGTTCGAGCACGATTCGATCGGCCGCCGAAATCGTGCCACGCTGGTTTTGCTGAGCCAACTGCGTGATCCGTCGATCCGACTTCTTCGAAAATCGCCAGCGTAGAACCGTCGCCGCCACGTCTGGCACATGCTCGCCGCCATCTGCCGCGAGAACTTCCGCCAAGATGTCTGAGTCCGAAATGGATTGAGTCGCTCGCATGGCCGAGATGCTATCAGCCCCCAAAGAATTGGGAACTGCCAAACTTCAACTCACCCCAAGACGGGGCCTCGGCCTACCGGACATCGAGTGTGAAGTCGGGATGTCCCAAGTCGTCGAGTTGGCGAGTGAGGCGGAAGGATTTGCCGAACACGGCGGACTTCCGCCAGCCGCCGGAGGGGCGAGTCGCCACATACCCGCGAGCGGTGTGACGCAGAATTTGGAACTCGATCCGCGCGCCGCGAGCGTCAACCAGCCAGTATTCGCGAATGCCGGCTTTCCAGTAGAGGTCCATCAGCACGTCGTTGTCTTTCTCCACCGAACTGTCGCTGACCACTTCCAGCACCATATCGGGCGACCCTTCGAGTTCGACGTAGCCGTCTTCCGCCCCTTCGATCAGTTGAACTCGGCCGGTGCGAAAGCTGTCGTTGGTCACGAACACTCCGTCGGGATTTCCGGAGAGGTCTGCGGCTTCATTGGTCACGAGCATTCCGTCGGGGATGAATCGCCCACACGCTTGTTTTTCGAGGCCGGAGAGCACTCGAAAGATGACTTTCTTGAGCTGGTTGTGCGAGAAGAATTGCTCTTTGCTCATGTCGATCCAGACCTCGCCGGCCAAAAAGAAGAGCGGGACTCTTTCCGGCGATTCGTCAGACAACATCCACCTGCGAAACGACTCCAGATCGTTCACCCAAAACGGGACTTGGACACAATCCGAATAGAGATGGACCGTCATCATTGCTCACAAACCTCCGCCACCAAGTTGGCCATTACGATAAGCGCTTCCGCCTGGATTGGAAATCCGATCTCCGTCAGCCCCGAAGATTGCTGCGACCGTCCGGGGGCTGATGCCCTCCGGCTCGCCAATGAAACGGGATCCGTGGTCTTCTTTAGCTTCATTGACGACCTGCAAGCCGCTCCTGAAACTGTCGAGCGTCGTCAGGTCCTCCGCAATTCTTGGAAGGAGCAAGCAGCATGAAATCGGTGACGTTGTTCAACTCTCGGTTGGTTCGATGGTCCGGAACTGTTGTTGTCGCGCTGGTGGGATTGTCAGTCTCCATTAACACCGTTCGCGCGGAGAACTGGCCGCAGTGGCGCGGGCCGAAGAACAACGGCATCTCGAATGAGACGAACACGGCGACGAAGTGGTCGAAGACGGAGAACGTCGCGTGGAAGCTGCCGATGCCGGGGCCAGGGGGAGCGACTCCGGTGGTCTGGGGCGAGCGGATCTTTCTCACGTCGGTTGATAAGAGCTCTGGCGATTTGCTGCTGCTGTGCGTCGGGGCTGACGGCAAGGAAAAGTGGCGGCAGGTGATGTCGTCTGGCAATAAGGACGTTCGTGGCGACGAAGGGAATTCCGCGTCGAACTCACCGAGCACGGACGGTCAACACGTTTGGGCGATGATGACCAACGGCGTTCTCGGTTGTTGGACCGTGGATGGCAAAGAGGTTTGGAAATTCAATTTGCAGGACCGCTACGGCAAATTCAGCATTCAGTTTGGCATGACCTCGACCCCCGTGTTGGACGGGGATCGGCTGTATGTGCAGCTCATTCACGGCGAGGGAAACGCGAAGACGCGCGAGGCGGTTGTTGTTTGCTTGGAGAAAGCGACTGGCAAGGAAGTCTGGAAACAAGACCGGCCGAGCGACGCGATCCAAGAGAACGAGCACTCCTACGCCTCTCCGATGATGTATGACGATGGCAAGACGAAATTCCTGCTCACCCACGGAGCGGATTTCATTGTCGCTCACGATTTGAAGGACGGCCACGAACTGTGGCGTTGTGGCAATTTGAACGTGAAGACGAAGTACGATCCGACGCTGCGGTTCGTCGCTTCGCCCGTGGTCGCCGATGGCATCATCGTCGTGCCGACAGCCAAAGGTGCTCCGGTGGTGGCCTTGAAGCCGACCGGTAAAGGAGACATCACGAACGACTCGTCGTTGCAGTTGTGGAGACATCCCAAGACCCCGGATGTACCATCGCCGCTGATTCACAATGGATTGGTTTATCTCTGCATGGCGGACGGGCAGGTTCACCTCTTGGACGAAAAGTCGGGCGAGCAGATTTACGGCAAGCGAGCCCACAATGACCGCTATCGTGCGTCACCGGTTTACGCGGATGGCAAGGTGTATGTGACGGCTCGTGGCGGAATCGTCACGGTCATCAAAGCGGGCCGTGAATTTGAAGTGCTCGCCGAGAATGATCTGGGTGAGGCGACTTCAGCGTCACCGGCCTTCGCGAACGGGGTGCTCTACCTACGGACCTTTGACGCTTTGTGGGCGATCAAGAACAAGTAGAAGCGATTTCAAGACCGTAGCCGCACTCGCCAGAGTGCGGGTGATCGCCGAGAAGGCCCGCGTTCTAGCGAACGCGGCCACGTCCAAGTGCAACGCTCGCTTTGTGCGGAGAGATCATGGAAGAATTCCTGCAACTGATTTGGAAGCATCTGCATGACAAGATTGCAGGCGTGCTGATCGCGGCGGTGTTTACGTTTCTCGGTTGGTATTGCGGGAAAGCGAAAGGCCGAGGCCAAGTGGCAGCGTCATGAATTCTTCGATCGGCTCAACGTCTCGCTGAATACGATTCGCGACGGCACGCTCCAGATTCGGACCATCCTAGAGAAGGGGTGCAGTGAAGTCTTTTTGAACTCAGCGGCCACTGAGACGATCATCGCGTTGTCGCAGCAGACCACCGAGAACGATTCCCTCATCCCATTGCCCAAGAATGAGTATTGGTACTTTTTGAACTCGGTGCTCAACGAGATTGCTGAGAAATTCGCGCTCGGGCAAATCAAACGTGATTTGGGGCTGTCGGTTTCCAGTGAGCAGTATCTGATTTGTCTGACCAATGAGACTTCGGGAGAGATGAAGACTCGCAAGCTGCGGGCGATGTTGATTCAGAAGAAGTTGCTGACTCATCTGCCTGCCGAACAGCCAAAGCTGGAACGTCCGCACCACAGCACGCGGTGGAAGACGCTGACTCAGCTTGCGACGGAGTATCAAAAGAACCCGTCCCGATTTCTGGAGATGGAAATCGTTGTGTGAGCGGCCCATTCGAGGCTGGATTCATGCCAGTACCTCGTCGAGCAGCCGCTTTGGAATGCCGATGCCGACGACGTGAACGATGCCGGTCAAGGTCTGTGAGGCAGGGTTGTCGAATCCGCGTTTGCGGGCAACGAATGTCACGGTATGAGTCGCTCGAACGCAAACGGCTGAGCCTTCGGCGAACGATTCAATCGGCAGGCCGGTGTCGCAATCGAGGCCCGACGGGAGATCGACGGCAAGGGTTTTACGAGCGGACCGATTGATTGCGGCGATTGCGGTGCGGTAAGGCTCGCGGACTTCGCCAACGGTGCCGGTGCCCAGCAGTGCATCGACAATCCAATCAGCATGGCTCAGAGCGTGGTCGATGTCGGATAACGGTGGTTGACGGCCAAGAACAACTCGTGGCGTCTCGGCGGCTTCGAGGATTCGCCAATTCGCGGCGGCATCGCCCGACAAATCGGAGGGATTCGCAAAGAGCAGCACGCGCACGTCGTAGCCGAGCAGTTCGAGATGTCTCGCGATCACGAATCCATCGCCTCCGTTGTTTCCTTTGCCGGCACAGACGATGACCGTTCCGTCGATGCCGAGTTGAATCAGTCGCTCGGCCGCGCCTCTGCCGGCGTTTTCCATGAGCACGAGGCCGTTCATGCCAAACTCGTCGATTGCGTGCCGATCGACGGCGCGGACTTCTTCGCGAGTGAGGCTGCGGTCGGACATGAGTCAAATCCTGTAGGACGGGCACTCTTGCGCGTCGTCTTCCAGGGACGGGCAAAAGTGCCCGTCCTACGTTGGCAACACGACGGCGCAGCATAGCGAAACTGTGCGGGGGGCGAGGCTCACCGGAAGCGGCGAGGCGGCTTTTCTTTCGAGGTTGGTGTGTTACGATCCGCCCCGCAAATCCGCTGGGACAACGAGTTTGACAGCTTAGAAGAGGACCGACCAACGTGCTCGACGCGTACGCCGATCGCTGGGCACTGATCACCGGAGCTTCCTCCGGCATCGGGGCCGAGTTTGCTCGCCGGCTGGCGGGGCACGGCATGCACTTGGTGCTAACCGCGCGGCGGAACGAGCTGCTCGAAAAGCTGGCTGAGGAACTGCATACCCGGCACGGCACGAAGACCGAGATCATCGCTGGCGACCTCACCGATCCCGCCGAACCCCAGCGCCTGTTTGACACTATCGCGGCCAAGGGGATTCAAATTGAACTGCTCGTGAACAATGCCGGATTCGGCTGGGTCGGAACCGTCGACGAGACCGAGCCCTCTCGGATGCGGGATCTCGTGCAGTTGAACGTCGCATCCATGACCGATCTGACATATCGCTTGCTGCCCGCCATGCTGGAACGAGGCCACGGCGGAGTGATCAATGTGTCTTCGATTGCTGCGTTTCAGCCCGTGGCTTACATGCCGGTGTATTCCGCGAGTAAAGCGTTTTCGCTGCATTTTGCCGAGGCATTGTGGGCTGAGTGCCGCAACCGTGGTGTGACGGTCACCGCTCTCTGTCCGGGGACGACGCAAACCGACTTCTTCGACGTTGCCAACGTGCCCGGATGGCTGAAGAAACACGAGTTCTCAACGCCGGAACAAGTCGTCAAAGCGGCGCTCAGGGCCTTGGAGCGTCGCAAGCAATTTGTGATTCCTGGCTGGAAGAATTGGTTGATCTCGTTTGGCGTGCGGCTGGCTCGGCGAAAGATGGTCGTGTTGCAATCGATGCGGTTCTTCCGACCTCGCAAGAAGGACGATTCGGCGAGCGGGATCGAGAAGAAGTAAGCCAGACATCCGCGCAAACGTAGCCGCGTTCGCCAGAACGCGGGAGTCCCACACTCTGGCGAGTGCGGCGACCTCATAGATTCCCCACGAAAGGTTTATCGGTCATGGTTCGCGTCGCGATTGTCGGAGCTTCCGGGTACACGGCTTTGGAGTTAATCAAGATTCTTTTGCGGCATCCGCAGGTGAAAATCACGGCGGTCACTAGTCGCCAGGATGGCTCGCCACCGATCGCGACGGTGCATCCCAGTTTGACAGGGCGACTTAACCTGCGCTGCGAAGACCTCACGCCACAACAGATCGCCGACCGGGCGGATGTTGCCTTTGCCTGTCTGCCGCACGGAGCCAGCACGGCGGTCATCCCAAAGATTCTCGCCGCTGGCTGCAAGGTGATCGACCTCTCCGCCGACTACCGTCTGTCGGACCCGGCCATTTACGAGCAGTGGTACGGCGAGGTGCACACTGACCCGACGCGACTTGGCAGCACTGTCTACGGTTTGCCGGAGTTGTTCGCGTCGAAGATCCCCGGCAGCGAGCTGATCGCGAACCCCGGTTGCTACACCAGCACGTCAATCCTCGCGCTCGCACCGTTGCTGTGCTCAAAATTGATCGAGCCAACTGGCATCATCATCGACGCCAAGAGCGGCGTCAGCGGAGCCGGTCGCGTGCCGAAGCTCAACACGTTGTTTTCGGAGTGCAACGAAGGTTTGTCGGCGTACTCGGTCGGCAAGCACCGCCACACACCGGAGATCGAACAAGTCCTCTCCGACGCCAGCGACCAGAGCGTTCAGGTCATCTTCACGCCGCACCTGATTCCGATGGACCGCGGCATCCTGGCCACGATCTATCCGCGTCTGACTCGCAAGGCGACGCAGTCCGAACTGCTGCAAGTCATGCGTGACTTCTACAAAGGCAAGCCGTTCATTCGCGTTGTCGATCACCTCCCCTCGACGAAGGATTCGGCATTCACGAACTTCTGCGACATCACCGTTCGATTCTGTCGCGAGCAACTGATCGTGATCGCCTGCCTCGACAACCTCATCAAAGGAGCCTCTGGCGTCGCCGTGCAAAATTTCAATCTGTTGTGCGGGTTTGACGAAACAACCGCGCTGTTGCCGGCGTGAAAAAGGGATAGGTGATCGAAGACTGCTGGGCTAACATCGCGCGGACCAAACAGGGGTCACACGAAACTCGTCGAAAGGGAGTCGATGATCGATCTAGCCTTGGTGCCCGTAGCCGGTTGGGGCACGCGAATGTTGCCGGCGACCAAGTCGCAGCCGAAAGAGATGCTGCCAGTCGGTCGCAAGCCGGTCGTGCAATATGTCATTGAGGAGCTGGTCAATTCCGGCATCCGGCAGGTGTTGTTCATCACCGGCCAGGGGAAGACGTCGATCGAGAATCACTTCGACATCGACGCGCCGCTGATCACGTACCTCCGCGAGACCGGCCGCGAAGAGCAGCTTCAGGATTTGCAGTTCGAGCGGGAAGACGTCGAATACTTTTACACGCGGCAACGACGTCAACTGGGACTCGGCCACGCGGTACTGTGCGGCAAAGCGATGATCGGCCAGCAGCCGTTCGTTGTCGCGCTGGGGGACTCAATCATCGGCCGGCACGCGCAGTCGGACATCGTGTCGCGGATGACGACGGTCTTCGAGCGTGAGAAAGCGAACATCGTTGTCTGCTTCGAGGAAGTCCCCGCCGAAGAGGTCGTCCAGTACGGCATCGCCAAGCCGAAAGGGGCCGCCGGCGCGATCTTCGAGTTAGCGGACCTCATCGAGAAACCGAGCGTCGCAGAAGCTCCCAGCCGCTTGGCGGTCGCAGCTCGATACGTCTTCAGCCCGGAGATTTTCGACGCGCTCGCAGAAACCAAGCCGGGCAAGGGGGGGGAGATTCAGCTCACCGACGCGATTCGCATCTTGCTGAAGCGTGGTCGAAAAGTGATTGGCGTGAAGCTGGCCGCGAACGAACAACGATTCGATATCGGCAACTTTGAGAGTTACTTCCAAGCCTTCATCGAGTTCGCGCTGCACGATCCGCAATACGGTTCGGCGTTGCGAGAGCACGTCAAACGCTTGATCGGCTAAACGTCGTCATGACCTCCAGGCGAGCGAGGCGGCGTCAGCCCCCGGTCCTATTGCGAACGCACTGGGGGGCTGACGCCGCCCCGCTCGCCAAGATGTCATACAACACACTGGGCGAATCATCATGGAACTTCTGCGACGACGCGCTTACGCACGAGCCGGATTGGTCGGCAATCCGTCGGACGGCTATTTCGGCAAGACGATTTCGCTCAGCCTGAAAAACTTCTGGGCCGAGGCGGTCTTGTATGAGTGGGACGAAGTCGAAATCGTGCTCAGTCAGGATGACCGCAGCCGCTTTCAGTCGGTGAAGGAACTCGCACAGGACGTCCGCTTGCACGGCTACTACGGTGGCGTCCGATTGGTGAAGGCGACGATCAAGCGCTTTGTTGAGTTCTGCCAGCAGAACAACCTGTCGTTACACGACCGCAACTTCGCCGTGCGGTATCAAAGCAATATCCCCCGGCAAGTTGGGCTGGCCGGATCGAGCGCGATCATCGTTGCGACGTTGCGAGCGTTGATGGACTTCTACCACGTCGAGATTCCCAAGCAAGTACAACCATCGCTGGTGCTGAGCGTCGAAAGCGGAGAACTGGGTATCGCCGCCGGGTTGCAGGATCGGGTCATCCAGATTTACGGCGGCTTGGTCTACATGGATTTCGCGAAGGACCGGATGACCGAGCAGATGGGTTTCTCGTGCGGTGTCTATGAACCGCTCGATCCAAAGCTGTTGCCGCCGATTTATGTCGCGTACAGCGCGGACGTCAGCGAGCCGACCGAGGCGGTTCACAATCCATTGCGAGCACGCTTCCAAGCGGGCGATCCAGCGGTCATTGCAGCAATGCAAACGTTTGCGGGCCTGGCCGCTGAAGCTCGCGAGGCCATCTTGCAGCAGAACACCGCACGACTCTCGGCATTGATGGACGAGAACTTCAACACGCGCCGCAACATCTGCCAGTTGGCGGTGAAGCATGTTGAAATGATTGAGGTCGCGCGCCGTACGGGAGCCAGCGCGAAGTTCGCCGGTTCGGGCGGTGCCATCGTCGGCATTTACAAGGACGACGAGATGTTCGCGCGGCTGAAGGCGGATCTCGGCGCGATCGGCGGCCAAGTCATTCAGCCGATTTTGGATCTTGCGTAGCCGTCACCGCTCCGCGTGAAGGGCAGAATTTCCAACCATCGTCGTCGAAGCGTTCGGCTCGTCACGCGGAGTGATGACGGCTACGTTCATGCAGCATCGCAACTACTCGATGCCGAGGTTGCGTTCGATGCTCATAGCTTTGGGGGACAGTATCAACTTGCGAAAGGGGTCGTCGTCTTTTTCGACTCCGCGCACCGTGCTGGCCGTGCGACCGACGCTGGTCCATTCGTCTTCGACTTCCTGGGTTGTGTCGCGATAGTCGCTCGGCCGCATCTTCAGCGGCTTCATCGTTTGGCGCGTGACGTTCTTAGCCGTCTGCATTAGTCCGCAGCCTGGCACACTCACGCCGATGGCTAAGACGACGCAAAACCAACCTGTTCGACCCAACATTTTTAACTCCACAGCCCCCAAAGTGGGCGGGGTTGTGCCAGCTTTCCGGCGCTGCGTCCAGAGCAAATTCGGCTCACAATTGATCGGAATCCCCGCCGAATCGGCTCGATTCTGACGGAACGACCCGTTGTGCTGAAGTCGCTGAAGTTGCCAGTCGCAAGTCCCAGTTGTAGGCGAGGTGGGAATTCGCCGTTCGCGCTGAGCGTCCCAAGCCAATGACCTCTGCCTTTGAGAACTACGTTGATGCCGACACACCCCGTCTGGAACTGTTGATGGCTAAAGGTGGCCGATCGCCGTCGCGCCTGGTCACTTCCACAAAACTGGTTTTTGGCATGAAGCACATCCCCACTCGACAAGTCGTGCTCTGCGTTGGATCGCTGGTGACGTGGGTGTTGTTGTATGCGTCCGGATTGTTGTTGGAGTCGGTCGAGCATCGAGTCGTGCTGGCTCCGCACATGATGGAAAAGCAATTGGGAACGGCCGGCAAAGACATTTTCGACCAAGCGCGGAAGAACCATGTGCCCGGAGTCTTGTTGTTCTTCAGGGCTTTGATTTGCTACAGCCCCACCAACATGGCGCTGCTGACGCTGACCTCGGCGTTTCTCGGCGGATGTGTCAGCAATGCGATGGTGGCGAGCATGGAAGAACAAGAATTGAAGCGGCTTCCTACGCGGCGCTTCGCGTTTCTCTCAGAGAATCCACTGGCCGCGACGATGCGCGGTTTTGTGGCCTATCTGTGTCTGATCGCGGGGCTGTATGTGGCGATGGACGACCCCTTCAAAGACACCACTGCCGGACAATATGCCCGGTTCGCTGTCGCTGGTGGCGTTCGTCGTGGGCTACGACCCGTCACACATTGAGGGCTGGTTGCGAATGGTTCCCAGTCCGCAACCGATAGGGGGACGGCCCGCTCCAGAATTACCCAGATCGGAAATGCCCGCGAAGGAAACGCCTTTGACGCCGGCTCGACTGCCTTTCGATCCCGGCTCGCCGCCGGCCACAAAGTAGACGAGTCACTCCGTGACTCGAAGTTTCCGGTCACGGAGTAAACGGTCGACTTTTCAGTTCGATCGCTTCAGCAGTTCCGCGAACCGAGCATTCGCCGCTTGCCAGTCGGAGGCGTTTTGCGGTTCGTAGTGTTTGAGTTCACTCGATCGCCGCACAACCTCGCGGATGTCGGACAGTGAGCCGATCTCACCAGACGTGCGAGCTTGGACCAGCACGTTGCCCAGCGCGGTCGCCTCGACGGGACCAGTCACGACCGGGCGGCCGCAGGCGTTGGCGGTGAATTGATTGAGCAACTCGTTCTTCGTACCGCCGCCGACGATGTGGATGACTTCGACCGGCACTCCGGTCAGCTCTTCCATCCAGCCGAGCACCACGCGGTACTTGAGCGCGAGGCTTTCCAGGCAACAGCGAATGAGTTGCCCTTCGGACTCGGGCACTGGTTGATTCGTCTGACGGCAGAAGTTTTGAATGGCGGTCGGCATATCGTCCGGGCTGAGGAATTGCGGATCGTCCGGGTCGATGAGCGATGCGAACGGCGTGGCGGCGGTTGCCAGTTGCACCATCGGCCCGTAATCGAGCGGTCGGCCATGCCGCTCGAACGAGCGGCGGCATTCTTGCACCAGCCACAATCCCATGATGTTCTTCAGCAGCCGATACGTGCCGTCGATCCCTCCTTCGTTGGTCACGTTGAGTTCCAACGCTCGCGGCGTGAGCACCGCATGCTGAACTTCGACCCCCATCAGCGACCACGTTCCCGAACTGATATAGGCCCAGCTTGGCGAGCCGGTCTTGTCCGTCGGCACCGCCGCGACCGCGCTCCCCGTGTCGTGAGTCGCCGGCGCGACGACGTTGATCCGGCCGAGATTCGTGCGGCGTGCCACGTCCTCGCGCAACGCTCCCAATTTGGTTCCCGGTGCGATGACTTCGGGGAAGTAATGCGACGGAATCTCCAACCGCTGAAGCATGTCGAACGCCCAGGTTCGCTTTGTGGCATCGAAGCATTGCGTCGTCGTCGCGTTCGTGAACTCGACCACGCGGCTGCCGCACAGCAGCCAATTCACAAAGTCGGGCATCATCAGGAAGGCATCGGCCATCCGCATCAGGTCAGCGTTCGTCTGACTCATCGCCAGCAATTGGTAGAGCGTATTGATTTCCATGAACTGCAACCCGGTCGCCGCGAAGATGTCGCCACGAGAGACTTTGGTCAGCGCGTGATTGAGCATCCCGCGCGAGCGAGCGTCGCGGTAATGGTACGGCGCGCCGAGCATCTCGTTATTCTTGGTCAGCAAGACGTAATCGACGCCCCAGGTATCTACGCCGACGCTGGTGATCGCCGCTCCAAATTTCGTGGAAGCCGCGCTCAGCCCGTTCTGGATGTCGGCCCAAAGCCGGAGCACATCCCAGCGGAGTGTCCCGCCGATGTTGACCGCTCCGTTGGGGAAACGATGCAGTTCATCCAACTGCACCCGCTGCCCGTCAAACAATCCCGCGACCACTCGGCCGCTCTCGGCTCCTAAATCGACCGCCAGATAACACCGACTCGTCATGATGCTGCCTCAAGAATCTAAGACCTGACGCCGCCCCGCTCGCCTGTTTGGCTGGGATGCGCACAACCGCAGCGTCAGCATGACGAACCTGGCGTCGATCGGCCAGCGAATATCAGGCGACTTCGCGGGCAATGCCCAGCAGACAGGTATCGTCGGACGGGCGGCGGCCCGCGCGGAATCCCGCGATGTCGGCGATGATCGCGCTGATGCGTGCAAACAAGCTGGGCTGTGTCGCGGCAATCTGACTCTCCAATCGCGAGGCACCATACAAGCTGTTGTCGGGAGCCATCGCTTCGATCACGCCGTCGGTCAGCAGATAGATCTCATCGCCGGGTCGCAGCAGTGTGTGGATCGGATGGAACTTCTCCTGAGAGGAAATCCCCAGCGGGAAGCTCGACTTGCTGTTGGAGAGTGTTTCCACCTCACCCGTGTCGTGGTGCCGCAACACCGGCGAGGGATGTCCGGCGTTCATCACCGTCAGCAAATTCGTGTTCGCGTCGACCAGACACAGGCAGAACGTGATGAAGCCCTCGTCCATTCCGCAGACGAATTGATTCAGCGAGTGCATCGCCAGTTTGAGAGTTTCCGCCGCCGCCAGACAGTGTCGAACTTCGGAGGCACACTGCGCCATCAGCAACGCGGCCGGCAACGATTTTCCGCAAGCATCCGCGATCCCAATCATCACACGGCCATCCGGCAGCGAGTCCCAAAAGTAAAAGTCTCCTCCCACGCTTTCGGCCGCTTCATAATGACTCTCGAAGACATACCCCGACAGGTTTGGGCGATGGCGGGGCAGCATGCGCATCTGAATCTGCCTCGCGGTTTCAAGCTGCCGCTGAGTTTGATCCATTCGCAACATCGCCGCGTGAGCCTTCGCGTACTCGATTGCTTGGCCGGTCAGAACGCCGATAGTCCCGATCAGCTCGACATCGTCTTCCGTGAAGACGCGGTGATCGTCGTTGGTCTCCAGCAGGATCGTCCCCAGCTTGGCTCGCGACGGCCCGATGATTGGCACGCACAACGTATTCGAGCCTTCGACGGCCAGTACCGATTCCTCGTCACCCGACTCGACTGAATTCACCAACGGCTGCCCCGTCACCAGAACTTGCTTGGCTAAGTCATTGCCTACGGGAACGCGAGTGATGATGGAACTGTCATCGTCGCGGCCATGCTTCATGGCGACTGGCGTTAAAGTTCCCGTTGCATCTGCCAACTGAATCTCTCCGACCACCGCTTGCGGGAAGATGTCGACCAGCAAGTCCAACACGCGCGGAAACATGTCCTCGACCGTCAAGGTGCTGCCCAATCGCCGGCTGATGTCCATCAGACTGTGGAGGCGATTGCTGTAACCCAGCGCGGCGACCTGCGAGCGAGTCGGAGGCAACGGCGTCAGTGTCACAGTCTGCGTTTGCCCCATCACGAATTGAGACGTATCCACCAGCGGAGCTTCGACGGTACAGAACGCAATCGGCACGTCGAAGATGTTGATGCGGTCGCCGTCTTTGAGCGGCGTGGCCTTCGACACGCGGCGGCCGTTCAAGAATGTGCCATGAGCGCTACCTAAGTCTTCCACTTGGTAATGCTGCCCATCAAAAAAGACGCGGGCATGTTTTCGCGAAACCGTGCGTTTCATCAGCACGATGTCGCAGTAGCCTTCGCGACCGATCACGGCATCGCGTTGCTGATCCTAACGAATAACGAGCCCCCTGCGCGGGCGGGGCCAGCACAACCAGTCCAGGCATGATGTCACTGCCTCCGACAGGGTGTCTGTCATCGGAAGCTGCTGCGAATCCTTTCTGAACGTGGTCAATTCGTACCATCCCGCGAGCAATTCCGCCACCAATGACGATCCCGCCGTGCAAAACCGAAGAGGGTCCGTGTCGCATCGTCGTCCGAATCGTTCGAGCCCGGTTGTCGATCGTCCCGCGGCTCGGTACGTTGTGGCTCGGTTTCGCATTCGTGAAACGACTGGGAAACGTAGGCGAGCCGTTCCACGACTCACATTCCGCCCCAAACGCGAATCGGATGCGAACGCGGTTTAGATCAAACAGAGCCACCAGAGCAATCATGCGGGAAACGATCTTTCGCCAGTTACAGCCAGTGCGGCGACGCCAATGGACCGTCTGCGTCCTTCGTGCCGCAGCTTGGGGGCTGAGCGGCGGGTCGTGCGCCGCCGTATTCCTGGCCGTGTTACGACTGGCCGGCTGGCTGACCACCGCGTGGACTGGCTGGGGGGTGTTGCTGGGATTGCCGACCGTTGCAGCCGGGGTGGCTGCCTGGTGGAGTTGGCGGCACTCCGATTGGCTTCCGGCCGCTAGAGCCGTGGATGGCCACTACGAATTGAAAGACCGCACCGAAACCGCGCTGGCGTTGCTGCGTCGGCAACCGACGCGAACGCCCTCCGAGATCGAATCGCTGCAATTGGCCGATGCCCTGCACCACTTGGAACGAGTCGAAGCCAAACAGGTCGTCCCCTTCGCGTTGCCGAAGTCGTTTCGCTGGTCGTTGGCCACGGCGGCGCTGGCCATCGTTCTGCTCTGTTGGCCGACGGGACACGCACAGGTCAATGCCGGACCCGCTCAACCGCTCGACGCAATCGTCACCGAGGCCGAGATCGTCATGGATGATCTCGAAGAGTTGCTCGATCAATTGCCCGAAGACCATGACCCGGAGCTCGACGCGATCATCAAAGAGCTGCTCGCGAAAGCCGAAGAGATGAAGGAACCGGGTGTCGACGTTCGCGAGGCTCTGGCCAAGCTCTCCGAGATGCAGTCGGCTCTGCAAGAGGTTGCCGCGCAGCTCAACGTCGCTGCGACCGACGAGCAAATGAAAGCGATCGGCGAGGCACTACAATCGGCCGATGCACTTCAAGAAGCGGGACAGGCATTGCAAGACGCTCAGTACGACAAGGCAGCGAGCGAACTGTCGAAGCTCGACAACCCCAAGCTCGACCGGAAAGAATCGCGAGCAGTCGCTGACAAATTGAATAAGGTGGCGGAAGCGGCCGACAAGAAGGGGCTGAAAAAACTCAGCGAGGCTGCGAAGAAGACCGCCGAGGGACTCGATAAAGACAACGCATCGCAGACCAAAACTGGACTCAGCAAACTCGCCGAATCGGCCAAGCAACAAGGCAACTCCAAGAAGATCAGCGAGCTGCTCAAGAAGCAGGGAGACAAACTGGCCGAGTGCAAAGGGAACTGCCAGGCGAACGCACAGGGAGACAAACTCGCCGGCAAGCCCAGCCGGAAAGCCGGACGCGGAACCAACGAGACCGTGCAAGGCAGCCGCACAGAGCTGGCCTCAAAACGGGACGAGCAAAAGATCCAGGGCCTCAAAGGGGAGCAAGGAGACAGCGACAAGGAAACGCTCACCACGAAAGAAGCGGAAGAGGAATCCGCGAAGCGCGAATTCAAAGAGGTCTATCACAAGTATCGCAAGCTCAGCGACGCGGTCCTGGAATCCGAAGACATCCCGCTCGGCCACCGCCAAACCATCCGCCGCTACTTTGAAGCCATCCGCCCCACCCGCGATGATGTCGAAACTTCCGCTCCCAAGGATTCGTCGCGAAAGTGACCTCCCAACGACGAATGCCGACAGCAACATCAGCGATCCAGAAAATTCAGGTGACCCATTTTGAGTGCGGACCTTCGCCGTTTGGTGACTGATCAATTCGAACCGGGCGAAGCCGCGCGATATTGGGTCGAGTTGGATCTCGATGAGAGTTTGCGATTCGCGGCGGGCCTGTTAGTCGCGACGGACCGCCGACTGCTCGGCATGGCGAATCACTCCGCGACTCCGGTTTCGCTGCCATGGTCGGAAATCGGTTCCCTCGCTGCGAAAGAACACGGCGCGCTCGGCGCGCTGGAGGTCCGCGCGGCCAACGGTCAGACGCACGTCTGGCGTTACACCGTCGGCAAAGCGGCGGCGATCCACAAGCTGATTCAGCAGATCGAAAAGCTCAAACAGGGGATCGACGACGTCGAAGAGGGAGACGACAGCGAGCTCGAACCCGATGCGCCGCTTTCGGCGGTGACGAAATCGTTCGCGCGGTTGCTGCGGTTTACGAGACCACACACGCGGATGCTGACACTGGGGTTTGTGCTCACGTTGCTCGGCTCGTTCTTCGCGACGGTGCCGATGCCGCTGCTCGGCCGCGTGATGGACGACGTCCTTGTCCCCTTCGCCACGCAGACCATCGGCCGCAGTGAGGCCATCGCGAAGTCCACTTTATTTCTGGAACTGTTTGCCGGAGCGGTCGTGATTTCCTGGCTGATCGGCTGGTGGCGAATCTACGTGCTGGCGTGGGTCAGCGAACGTGTCGCCGCCGATCTTCGCAATCAAACATACGCGCATCTGCAACGGCTCTCGCTGGAATTTTTCGGAGGTAAGCGAACGGGCGATTTGATCTCGCGTATCGACACCGACACCGATCGCATCTGCTACTTCATCGCAGTACATCTGACTGACTTCGCCTCCGATGTGGTGATGCTGTTGCTGATCGGCGCGTATGTCATTTGGCAAGATACTTGGCTGGGAATCGTCACGTTGCTGCCGTTGCCGCTGATCGGCTGGCTGGTGCATGGCGTGCGAAGCAAACTTCGGTCGGGCTTCATCGCCGGCAGCCGCGCCTGGTCCGAAATGACCAATGTCCTGGCCGACACCATTCCCGGCATCCGAGTCGTGAAAGCGTTCGCTCAAGAGCAGCGCGAGATCGAACGCTTCCAAGCCCGTAACGATCAAGTCTTCAAGACGAACAACCACGTCAACAAGTTGTGGTCGGCGTTCAGTCCGCTGTTGGCGCTGTTGTCGGACTTTGGCCTGCTGCTGATCTGGGTGGTCGGCGTCTGGCGAGTGCTCGGCCAGAACCTGACGGTCGGCGTGCTCTCGGCCAGCGTGTTGCTCATCACCAAATTCTACGGCCGTTTGGAAGCGCTCAGCCGCATCGTCGAACCAACGCAGCGCGCGGCGAACAGCACGCACCGCATCTTCGAGATTCTGGATCGCGTGCCGAGCATCGCCGACCCACCGCACCCGATCCGTCTCGGCCGAGCCACCGGAGCCGTCGAATTTCGCGACGTGCAGTTTCGCTACGGCACGCGCCCGATCCTGCGCGGAGTGAACTTACAGATTCGCTCCGGCGAGATGATCGGCCTTGTCGGCCCCAGCGGAGCCGGCAAGACGACGCTGATCAACTTGGTCTGCCGCTTCCACGACGTCGCGGAAGGGGCGGTCCTGATCGACGGTCACGACGTGCGGCAACTGGCCCTCGAAGATTACCGCCGCAACATCGGCATCGTGCTTCAAGAGCCGTTCCTGTTCTACGGCACCATCGCCGAGAACATCGCCTACGGCCGCCCGGATGCGACTCGAGAACAAATCTTCGCTGCCGCGAAAGCCGCTCGCGCTCATGAATTCATCCTGCGACAACCCGACGGCTACGACAGCTTCGTCGGCGAGCGTGGCATGTCCCTCTCCGGTGGCGAGCGGCAGCGCATCAGCATCGCCCGCGCGCTGCTCATCGACCCGGCGATCCTGATCCTCGACGAAGCCACGTCCTCGGTGGACACCGAAACCGAACGCGAAATCCAACTCGCGCTGGAGAACCTGACTCGTGGCCGCACGACGATCGCCATCGCCCACCGCCTCAGCACGCTCCGCCGAGCCGACCGACTCGTGGTCCTCGAACAAGGTCGAGTCACCGAGATCGGTCGCCATGACGACCTGCTCGCCCGTAACGGCACCTACACCCGCTTGCACAAAGCCCAACTCGACATGGCTCACGGTGAAGTGAGCGAGGAGACCAAGTAGAACAACAATGTCTGTAACCTTTATTCTCGAACATGACGCACAAGGCCGGCTCAGCGTGACTGACTCGCAGGGGCGGCGTCACGAAAATGTCGAACCCATTCGAGCGTTTCCGATCTCCGATCCGGAGCAATGGATTTCGCTGTGTGATCCGATTGGCCGTGAGGTCGCGCAGGTGCGTGACTTGAATGAGTTGCCGGCCGAGCAGCGAGAATTGCTGCGAGCGGAACTGACTCGGCGCGAGTTCGTGCCGGTGATTCGGCGGATCGAGAGCATCTCGTCGCTGGCCGAACCGTGTGAGTGGTTTGTCGAAACCGATCGTGGGCCGACCAGCTTTGTACTCAACAGCGACGAACACGTTCGTAAGCTCAGCCCGGACAAGGCGCTGATTTTGGATTCGCACGGACTGCGGTATCTCGTGCAGGATGCGAGACAACTCGACTCGCACAGCCGCAAGCTGATGGCAAGGTATTTGTCGTGATTTCATCTCGTGGGGCAGGTTTTCAACCTGCCCGTCCGGAATGGCAGATTGAAAACCTGCCCCACGTTTATGTTGCCACCGATCGAACAGATTGTCGCTTCCGACGGCTACCGGCTGAGGACTCGGCATTGGTTGCCAAAACAACCACCGCGCGGGTTCGTTGTCGCGCTGCATGGCATTCAAAGCCACGGTGGCTGGTACGAATACTCGTGCCAGCAAATGTGTGACGCGGGATACGACGTGCTGTTCGTGGATCGTCGCGGATCGGGGATGAATGCGGCGCGTCGTGGTGATGCTCCGCATGGAGACCGGTTGATCAACGATGTCCTGCAAGTCCTGGCAGAAGTTCGACGGCGACGCGATCAAGTCGGATCGCAGATTCCGGTCGTACTGCTCGCCGTCAGTTGGGGCGGGAAGTTGGCCGCGATCACGGCGGCTCGGCGGCCGGAAATGGTCGATGCGTTGGCGTTGCTGTATCCCGGACTTTGCTCGCGGGTGCAGCCGACTGCGGTGCAGCGAGCACGGTTGTGGTTGGCGAGGAAACTCGATGTCCGCAACAAGCGGATCGAGATTCCGCTCAACGATCCCGCTCTCTTCACGGCCGAGCTTCGCTGGCAGGAGTTCATTCGTCGCGACCCTGTGACGTTGCGTGATGTGACTTCTGGGTTCTTGCTGGCTCATCAAGATCTAACACGCGAGTCGTTGGCGGCGGCTCCGTCAATTCACTGCCCGACGCTGCTGATGCTCGCGGGTCGAGACCGGATCATCGACAACGATGCGACGAGAGATTGGTCGCATCAACTCGGCACGCGAGAATTCACGCTGCACGAATATTCGGGCGCGCAACACACGTTGGAGTTTGAGCCGCATCCAGAGCAATTTGTGGCGGACCTGTTGGCGTGGTTGGAGTCGGTTTCATCGCGCCGGTCATTGGCTCCAATAAACCAACCCGAAGCGTGAGTTTTGAAGTTGCACTGTTGAGTCGCGAAGCGACGTCAGCAGATAGCTGCGGGCGTCAGCCCGCAGAGAACTGGTGGAATTTCTCGATGAGCCGCGAAGCGGCGACAGAAATGGTTGACGCGCAAAGTTGCTGTCGCCGCTTCGCGGCTAGGAGAACAACTGCCAACAATTCCTTGGGCTGACGCCCAAGGCTATTTGCTAACGTCGCTTCGCGACTCCAGAAAATCGCAACTTCAAAAAGCGTCAGCGAGGGCGAACGCTTCACAAGACAACGTTTCGGAGTGCAGTTGATTGTGAAGCATTCGCCCTCGCTGAAGCGTCGGGATACTGGCGGAAAAATGGCCGGTGGCGTTCTCGGAAACTCGCCGATAACATCCCCGCCCCGCTGACGGATAGCGGCAATTGTTGGGAGTAAACAGAGGGCACGGAGGTCACCATTTCGGATCACATACCCGGTGGGACCAGGTGCGATGAGCCAGACAACAACGGCGGCACACGAGACGGAAAAAGACCTCATTCAGCGAGCTCAAACGGCGGTCAGCCAATGCAATTGGACCGTCGGAGAATGCGCGGTCCAATGGACCAAAAAGTTTGCTCGCGGGCGAACCGACGCCGACTTCGGGGAATTGGTCGGCATGTCCGGCGATCAGGTTTATCAGCGGCGTCGCGTCTGCGAGACCTTCGGCGACGCCAAAGAACAATACTCGGCGTTGAAGTGGTCGCACTTCTATATCGCGCTGAACTGGGACAACGCTCCCGAATGCTTGAGCTGGGCTCACGAGAACTCGGCCACGATCGCCGAGATGAAAGCCTGGCGGCGCCTGCAACTCGGCGAGGATGTCACTGCGATGGCCTCGGACGATGTCCCGTTTGGTGATGATGGCGCGGCGGCTTTGGATGCTTATGACTCGGATCGCCCCGGTGTTGTGCGGGCCGAGGGAGATCTTGATCTTCCCGCGTCGCGTGCCACGATGTCTGGTGGAACTGCGAGTCGTAGTCGTGAGAATGCTGATGCGGCGACCTTGTCCGCTTCCGAAAGTGAATACAGTCCGTTCCGCACGGGAGCGGTGACGCCTCCGCGCGAGATTCTCGAAGATGTCCCCGGCGGCGGCCCTCCGCTGAGCACCGAGCAGACGATCAAGCGGCTGGCCACGATGCTCGAACGTTGCTCGAAGTCGATCACGCCGGAAGTTCAACGCCAATTCGTGAAGCTGCCGGAGAAGGTCCGCGTGCGATTCGTGGCGGCGATGCAGGAACTGCGTCAACGAACGGTGGACTTGAAATAAGCTGACACGAAAGCGCGATCGCTTGTAGTGACCCGATTGATCGGGTCTCGATCGCGCTCTCGACCCCATCAATCGGGTCACTACAACCACGAGGGCTCTCATGGAACCTCGCGATGAATTCTCTGCCTCGCGTCCGCGAGTTCCGGTTGGCACGAGGGTCAACAGTTCGCTGGTGATGATCCTGTTGGCTCTGGTGGCCGCATTGATCTATCGCGACTTCGCGCGGCAGGACCGAGCGATCGTTGCGCGGGGCGATCTGGCTCAGGACGAAGCGGCGACGGTCGAGCTTTTCAGACGGATCTCGCCATCGGTCGTGCATGTGGACAATGTCGTTCGGAAAGTGGATTGGAGGACCGACAACTTGTTCGATGTCCGACAAGGCTCTGGCAGCGGGTTTGTGTGGGACAGCGACGGTCATGTCGTCACGAACTTTCACGTCATTCAGAATGCGAACGGAGCCTGGGTCACGCTGGCTGACAACACTCGGCTGGAAGCGAAACTGGTTGGATTCGATGAATCCAAAGATGTCGCGGTGCTGAAAGTCGACTGTCCGGCGAGCAAGCTCAAACCGATTCCGCTGGGAACGTCATTCGATCTGGAGGTCGGCCAAAAGGTGTTCGCCATCGGCAGCCCGTTTGAACTGGATTTGACGTTTACCAGCGGCATCATCAGTAGTTTGGGACGCGAGATTGAATCGGTGACCGGTCGCCCGATTCAGGGGGTGATTCAAACCGATGCGGCGATCACTCCCGGCCACTCCGGCGGGCCGCTGCTTGACAGTGCCGGTCGTCTGATCGGTGTGACGACGGCCATCAAGAGCCTGTCGGGAGGCTCCGTGGGGATTGGTTTTGCGGTCGCCGTCGATACGGTCAAACGCTCGGTGACGCAGTTGATCAAGACCGGTCAAGTGGAACGCGCTGGGTTGGGCGTCAGCCTGCTCGACGACCATATCGCGGCCCGACTCGGCATTCGTGGCATACTGATTCGTCGCGTCACCCCCAACAGCGCCGCCGCGAAGGCTGGCCTGCGCGGTACGGACGAAGTTCAGCAGACTCTCGGAGATATCATCGTGTCCGTCGACGGCCACGAGGTTCTGAGTCAGGACGCCCTGTATCGAGTGCTCGATCTGCACGAGGTCGGGGATACGCTGCGACTGAAGGTGCTGCGCGACCAGAAGACTCTAGAAGTTTCGGTCACGCTGCAAGCGCTCAACGCGACGGCTCCTTAGCGGCAGTGCTTTTTTGTCCGAGAGTGGCCGGCAAGACGTAGGGTGGGACCAGCGGCGCTTCGCCGCGCCGGCTCACCATTTTCGTCGTCAATGAGCGCGATGATGATCCCTGCGAGGTGGGCCAGCGCTCGACGCGAGATTGTCCCACCCTACGAGACAGCTTTCCAAGGGCTGATGGTATCTCTGTGGCGCGGCGGGTATCATCTCGTCCTCTTGTCGATTCCCACCAGTAGGTTCCCATGAATCAGAAAAAGCCAGCGCCGATGCATGCCGCAGTTCCTCGCAAGGTCTGTCCGGTGTGCGGTCAACCCTCTTATTCCATTGCCGGGATTCATCCGCAGTGCGCGGAGGCTCAGGCCGACGAAAAGCGGATGAAAAAGGTCAAAGCCAAGAAGGCCGACAAGCCGGTGGTGCTCGACGCGACCCCTTCCGCTTGGCGTAAGCCCTGCCCGAAGTGTGGGACTCATGTGCATGTCCGAAAGGCCCAATGCGAGTGCGGGCATAAGTTCGTCGTCCAGAAGACGAAATCGGGCGTGGGCGACGACGAGTAGTCTGCCTACGACCTTGCCCGCGATTGCCCCCTCTTTAGGCGGGCGGACTTCGTCGGCACTGCTTTCCGCGCCAATCTTCAGAATCTGCCAAGGCTCCGGGCCATCCAAAAGTTCTTGAGAAAATCCGCATTGCAGCAGAGATTCCACGGCCCAACTCGTCCTGGAGCCCACACGTTGTTCACCACATGTGTGTGGCTCGGCACTGAGTTTGCTTGATCCAGAACGGCCTCCGTGGCTGGCGCTCGGCAAGTCGGAGAGCCAATCTGCTCGACTCGTTCGAGGTTTGTCGTCGGCACTTTTTGTTTTGTGGCGCAACGCTCCGCGTCGAGATTCGCGACGCGGAGCGTCGAGCCACATTCGAGACATCGAGTCAGGTAGCAACGTTATGGATTTATAAGCAACACCCATCGGCATCCGTGGTGCCGCAATGAGCGCTGAAGTGAAACCCGTCACAAATTCGTTATCGACAAACTTGCCGAAAAAGACAGTCGTCGTAATCGGCAACGGCATGGTTGGCCAACGCTTCTGCGAGAAGCTGGTTGAGTTCGACAAAGCTCAGCAATATCGGATCGTCACCTTTTGCGAAGAGCCCCGTGCGGCATACGACCGCGTCGGTTTGACGAGCTTCTTTGCTCACCGCAATGCCGAGAAGTTGATGATCGCGCGGATGGATTGGTTTCGTGAGCACGGCGTCGAGATCCATCTCGGCGACCGCGCGTGCGCGATGGACTTGGCGACCAAGACCGTGCGATCTCAGAAGGGGATCGAGATCAAGTACGACGTCGCGATCATGGCGACTGGCTCGTACCCGTTCGTGCCGCCGGTGCCGGGGTTCGACAAGCAAGGGGTTTTCGTCTATCGGACGATCGAAGACCTGAATTCGATCATTGAGTACGCGAAGAAATCGAAACGCTGCGCGGTGATCGGCGGCGGGTTGCTCGGTCTGGAAGCGGCGAAGGCCGCGTTTGATTTGGGGCTGGAGACGCACGTCGTCGAATTTGCTCCGCGACTGATGCCGCGACAGATAGACGACGCCGGGTCGCGCACGCTCGTGAAGAAGATCGAGTCGCTCGGAGTGAGGGTGCATCTCAACAAGTCGAGCAAAGAGGCGCATGGCAACGGTAAGATCGAGCAATTGGAATTCAATGATGGCTCATCGCTCGATTTGGAAATGATCATCGTCTCGGCCGGCATTCGCCCACGTGATGACCTCGCGAAGGAGAGTGATATTCACGTCGGCCAGCGAGGCGGGATCACCGTCAACGATCAACTGCGGACTTCCGATCCAGATGTTTACGCGATCGGAGAGTGCGCTCTGCATCGCGGCATGATTTACGGACTGGTTGCTCCCGGCTATGAGATGGCCGAAATCGTCGCAGCGAATCTGACCGGTGACGAACGGCATTTCACCGGCACGGATCTCTCGACGAAGCTCAAGCTGATGGGCTGCGATGTCGCCTCGTTTGGCGACTACGAAGCGCCGGCCGAGCGGGCTGTGCCGCTCACTTTTGAAGACCCGTTTGGCGGCGTCTACAAGAAGCTGATCTTCAGCCTCGACGGGACGAAATTGCTCGGCGGCGTGCTGGTTGGCGATGCGTCCGAGTACGGTACGTTTTCGATTCTCGCGAAGGGAACGCAGCCCCTGCCCTGCAAGCCTCACGAGTTGCTGGTGGGCAAGTCCGGCGGAGCGTCGCTTGGCGGCGTCGAGTCGATGCCGGATGACGCACAGATTTGCTCGTGCAACAACGTCAGCAAGGGGGCGATCTGCCACGCGATCCGGGAACAAAGTCTCGATTCGGTCGGTGCCGTGAAAAGCTGCACGCGAGCGGGCACCGGTTGCGGTGGTTGTATGCCGCTGGTGACGGACCTGTTCAACGCGGAACTCAAGAAGGCGGGCAAGGTCGTCGTCAATCATCTCTGCGAGCACTTCAAGCTGTCCCGAACCGAGTTGTTCGCGGTCATCAAAGTCAAAGAGCTGAAATCGTTCGACGCGGTCATCAAGCACTGCGGTAAGGGCAATGGCTGTGAGATCTGCAAACCGGCCGTGGCGTCGATCCTCGCGAGCCTCTGGAACGAAGTCATCGTCAAAGACGAGCATGTGACCTTGCAGGACACAAACGATCGTTTCCTCGCGAATATGCAGCGCGGCGGGTTGTACTCGGTCGTGCCGCGCGTTCCTGGTGGCGAGATCACGCCGGACAAAATGATCGCGATCGCTGAAGTCGCGAAGGACTACAGCCTTTACACGAAGATCACCGGCGGACAACGGATCGACTTGTTTGGTGCTCAGGTCCAAGACCTGCCGGACATCTGGGAACGCCTGGGAGCCGCGGGACTCGAAAGCGGTCATGCTTACGGCAAGGCGCTGCGAACCGTGAAGAGCTGCGTCGGCACGACATGGTGCCGGTATGGCGTACAAGACTCGGTCGGTTTCGCGGTGCGAGTCGAGAACCGGTACAAGGGAGTGCGTGCGCCCCACAAAGTGAAGATGGCGGTCAGCGGCTGCGTGCGTGAATGTGCTGAGGCTCAAGGGAAAGACGTCGGACTCGTCGCGACTGAGAAGGGCTACAACCTCTACGTCTGCGGAAATGGCGGAGCGAAACCTCGCCACGCGGATTTGCTCGTGGCGGACATCGACGAAGAGACGGCAATCAAATTCATCGACCGGTTCTTCATGTACTACATCATGACCGCCGATCGTCTGACGCGTACGTCGGTCTGGTGCGACAAGCTCGAAGGGGGCATCGAACACATCCGCGACGTCGTCGTGCATGACAAGCTGGGGCTTGGTGCGGAACTCGAGGCGATGATGCAGCGACTGGTCGATACCTACGAATGCGAATGGGCGGCCGTCGTCAAAGATCCCGAGAAACGCAATCGCTTCACACAGTTCGTCAACACCGACGAAACGGAATCGTGCATCGAGATCGTCCCGGAACGCGGGCAATCGCGGCCGGAGTTCTGGCCGAACGAATTCGTGTCATTGGAACAGTTCCGCGAGATGAGCTCCCCGAATATCGAAACTGTCAAAGATTCGCCCCTCACCCCTCCGACCGATTGGGTCTCTGTCGGCAAAGTCTGGGACTTCCCGAAGGACGGCGGTGCGACGATCAAGTACGGGGCCGTGCAGATCGCGGTCTTCAATTTCTCGACACGCGGCGAGTGGTACGCGACTCAGAACATGTGCCCGCACAAGAAGGCGTTCGTATTGGGACGCGGCATTCTCGGCGATGCGGCCGGAGTGCCGAAGGTCGCCTGCCCGCTGCACAAGAAAACGTTCTCGCTGCAAACCGGCGAATCGCTGCAAGGCGAGGAATATCATATTCGCACGTTCCCGGTGCGCATCGACGGAGATGATGTGTTGCTCGAATTTCCGCCAACCGAACTGCTCGACCGCGAGTTGGCGACGGAAATCGGCTGCCGCTTGGCCACCTCGTGTCAGACGACTCCCTCGCAGCCGCGTGAATTGTTGGAAGTGTAGGTCGCATGATGTCTGTGACACTTCCGGAGACCACCGAAGCCGGCGGGCGAGCGGGGGGCGTTAGCCCCCCGGTAGAGCGTACGGCTTTTGACGATGAACCAACCGGGGGGCTGACGCCCACCGCTGGCCAAGGGCTGGTTTTGACGGGCGAGTCATTGCTCGCGCGATTACTCTCAGATCAGCAACAGCTCACCGCCGTCGAAGCCTTCTCCCGACAGCACGACGGCGGTGAGTTGCCCGCTCAGTCGCGGTACTACAAGTCGCTGATCCCCGCGAGCCCTCCCGGTCCCGGCCAGCAGTTTGCGTTCGAGGTCGATCTCGAACGCTGCTCCGGCTGCAAGGCATGTGTGACGGCGTGTCATTCGCTTAACGGACTCGATCAGAGCGAAACATGGCGCGATGTCGGCATGCTTATTGGGGGCACGACCGAGCTGCCGGTGTTGCAACATGTCACGACCGCCTGTCATCACTGCATCGAGCCGGGCTGCATGAGCGCCTGCCCGGTGGACGCTTATGAAAAAGATCCCGTCACCGGCATCGTGAAGCATCTCGACGACCAATGCTTCGGCTGTCAGTACTGCACTCTGGCTTGTCCGTATGACGTGCCGAAGTATCACAGCGGACTAGGCATCGTCCGCAAATGCGACATGTGCTCGGATCGGTTGGCTCACGGCGAGGCTCCCGCTTGCGTGCAGGCGTGCCCGCATGAAGCGATCGCAATTCGGATCGTGAACCTCTCGCAAGTCGTCGAGGACTCCGAAGCGAATGTCTTCTTGCCGGCCGCTCCGGATCCTCAGATCACGCTGCCGACGACAACCTACAAGTCGAAGAGAGTCTTTCCACGCAACCTGCTGCCGGTCGATTTCCATTCGGTGTCGGCTCAGCATCCGCACTGGCCGCTGATCGTGATGCTGGTGCTGACGCAGTTCTCGGTCGGAGCGTTTCTGGTCGGACTTGGCTTGGAACGGCTGCTCTCGGCGGAATTGGTTTCCGCGATTCGCCCGCTGCATTCCTTGAACGCCTTAGTCTTCGGGTTGCTCGCGCTGGGCGCGAGCACTCTGCACCTTGGCCGCCCGCAATACGCCTGGCGAGCGGTCATCGGACTGCGGCACTCGTGGCTGTCACGCGAGATCGTCGTGTTCGGGGCCTTCGCTGGTGCCGCGATTCTGTACGCGATCGGAAGTTGGTTTGGCCTTGAATCGGTGGGGTTTGGGCCGCTCCTCTATGAAGCCGTCGGTTGGTCTGTCGGAGCATTCGGACTGATCGGCGTGTTCTGTTCGGTGATGATCTACGCCTTCACGCAACGAGCGTTCTGGAGTTTCCCGCTGACGGCCACTCGCTTCGTGCTGACGACTGCTTTGCTGGGCATCGCTGCCACTTGGGTGACGCTGCTGGCTCTGGCTGTCATCAACAATGGGCCGGTGACTCGCTTGCTGGTCCGCCGCGGCGATCTCGTCTGCGAAGCATTGATCATCGTGGCCGTGACCAAACTGGCGTTCGAGGCGTTGATCTTCCGGCATCTGCTGCGGAAGCAAACGACTTCGTTGAAGCGCTCGGCTTTGCTAATGACCGGCCCGCTGGTTCGTTGGACCCAGTGGCGATTCGCCTGCGGATTGATCGGTGGCCTCGTGATGCCGGCGATCCTGAGATCACTGATCGGCGATGTGGCCCCCTCATCGCCGTCGATGCTGGTGACCTCCGCCGCGCTGTTTGCTGCCTGTTTGGCCGGAGAGTTGTTGGAACGATATCTGTTCTTCGCGGCGGTCGCGGCACCACGGATGCCGGGGACACTGAGAAGTTAAATCCGTTACCCAGAATCGCAGGCGAGCGGGGCGGCGTCAGCCCCCCGGTGGATGAAGTATTCGAACGCTTTGGTTCACCGAGGGGCTGACGCCCTCCGCTCGCCTAGTCTGAATTATTCATGGGTCGCAGTTAGCACGACGCGCAAGCGAGTGGTGCGCACCGAGATCACTCGCTTGCGCGTCGTGCGAATTTCGTCACACACCGCGACGAATTTCCCCCGACCCATGAATAATGTGGGCTAGGCGATTGAAGATCGAGGAATTGATGAGCATTGCGACGACACCCGAGCCGCCGAATCAAGTTGGTGATGAATCACCGCAATCCAAAGGATGGCTGCGCGCATTCGATGGTCCGCTGACGCGAGACTTGTTGTTATCGCCGGGTGGATTCGGCTTGGGGCGAGTCCCGTCCAAGGACAAACCCGATGCGACGACAACGTCCGTCTGCGGATACTGCTCGACCGGATGCAGCCTCAACCTGCATCTGAAGGATGGTGAGGCGGTCTCGCTCTCTCCGAACACGAACTATCCGGTGAACCTCGGCATGGCCTGCCCCAAAGGATGGGAGGCACTCACGGTGCTCGACGCGCCGGATCGAGCGACGACCCCGTTGCTGCGCGATGCGGGCGGAAAGCTCCAGCCGGTGAATTGGGACACGGCTCTGAAAACATTTGTCGCGCGGATGCAGGGGATTCAGTCGCGTCACGGGCCGGAATCGGTGGCGTTCATCAGCACGGGGCAGATGCCAACCGAGGAGATGGCACTGCTCGGATCTCTGGCGAAATTCGGCATGGGGATCAAGCACGGCGACGGGAACACTCGGCAGTGCATGGCGACGGCCGTCGTCGCGTACAAGCAGGCGTTCGGCTTCGACGCTCCGCCTTACACCTACGCTGACTTCGAGGAGTCCGACACGATCATCCTCGTCGGCAGCAATCTGTGTCTCGCGCATCCCATCATGTGGGAGCGAGTGATGCGCAACAAAAACAAGCCGGAGATCATCGTCGTCGATCCGCGCCGCACCGAAACCGCGATGGCCGCGACACTGCATTTGCCGCTGGCGCCGAAGTCGGATATGGATCTTTTTTACGGTATTGCACGGATCTTGATTGAACGTGACTGGATCGACCGCGAGTTCATCGACGCGCACACGAATGGCTTCGCCGAGTTCGCCGAGTTCGTGACCTCGTTCACGCTCGACCGCGTCGTCGCCGCGACTGGCCTGTCGGCTGAAACGATCGAACGCTTTGCGACACTGATCCACGAAGGCAAGCGTGTGTCGTTCTGGTGGACGATGGGAGTCAATCAGAGCTATCAGGGAGTCCGCACGGCTCAGTCGTTGATCAACCTCGCGTTGATGACCGGCAACATTGGCAAGCCGGGAACGGGAGCGAACTCGATCACCGGCCAATGCAACGCGATGGGCTCGCGATTGTTTTCCAACACAACGGGCCTGCTCGGCGGGCATGATTTCGCGAATGCCGATCATCGCGCGAAGGTGGCCGGCGTGCTCGGTATCGATGAGGCTCGTATCCCGCGCGAGGCATCGTGGGCGTATCACGAAATCCTCGAAGGGGTGCTCAAGGGGAAGATTCACGGCTTGTGGATCATCTGCACGAACCCGGCGCACTCGTGGATCAATCAGAGGCTGTGTCATGACATCCTCGACCGCGTCGAGTTTCTGGTCGTGCAAGACATGTATCACTCGACGGAGACGGCTCAGCGAGCACATCTCGTCCTGCCGGCTGCCGGCTGGGGCGAGAAGGAAGGGACGTTTATCAACAGCGAACGCCGCTTCGGAGTCCTGAAAAAAGTGCGGCGTGCTCCGGGACAAGCGCTGTCCGACTTCTCGATCTTCCGCCTGATCGCCGACGCCTGGGGCTGCGGAAAAATGTTCGAACGCTGGGATACTCCGGAGGCGGCGTTTCAGATTCTGAAACAGCTCACCGCTGGCCAACCGTGCGACATTACGGGGATCGACGACTATCGGATGATCGAAGAGTCGGGAGGGATTCAATGGCCGGCGAAAAGTGGGGAGTTCGGAGTTCGGAGTGCGGAGAAAGATGGACATCTCGCCTCACTCTTAGCCGCTGATTCCCCACTCCCCACTCCCCACTCCCCACTCCATGAGCGCCGTCTGTTCGCCGATGGTCGCTTCTATCATCCCGACGGTCGCGCGAAGTTCTTGTTTGAAGCTCCGCGACCGGCACCCGAACCGGCATCCGCGAAGTATCCCTTTGTGCTGTTGACCGGCCGCGGAACGGCCTCGCAGTGGCACACGCAGACGCGCACCTCGAAGTCCGATGTTCTACGGAAGCTCTATCCGCAGCACTTGTATGTGGAGATCAATCCCACCGACGCACGCTCGCTGGGAGTTCAGCCCAAAGACATGGTGTCGGTCGAATCTCAGCGCGGTCGAGTGGACGCTCAAGCGTTCCTGACGCCGAGCGTTCCGATCGGGCAAGTCTTCATACCGATGCACGAGGCCAACGCCAATCAATTGACCGATGCGGTCTTCGATCCGTACTCAAAACAGCCGAACTACAAATCGTGCGCGGTGCGAGTCACTCGGATCGGGGCCTAAACGTGGCCGACGCTGCTAGCCGCAAGGTTGCGTGAAGCTAGGAAGCGTTAGAACCATTCGCCCCCTCACCCCAGCCCTCTCCCCCGAAGCGGGGGAGAGGGAGCCGGAATGCGACACTCGTTGTCCGATCAAAATAGCTCGAAGATCGGCTCGGCGCGATACAGCTCGAACGGGCGGCCGTCGATGTCGTGCCAGTCGGCGTTGCGCGGGACGCCGAGCGTGTTGTAGATCGTCGCCGCAACATTCTCTGGAGTCATCTTGTCGGCAATCGGATACGCGGCCAGCTTGTCGGTCGCTCCAATGACATTGCCACCCCGCACACCGGCTCCGGCGAACAGCGCGGAGTTCGCCGGATTCCAGTGATCGCGGCCGGCGTCCTTATTGATCTTCGGAGTACGGCCGAACTCGCCCATCACGATCACGAGCGTGGACTTCAACAAGCCCGTCTCGGCCAGATCGTCCAACAGCGCGGAGATGGACTGATCGAAGTACGGCAACAGGTTGTCTCGCAGGTTGAGGAAGTTACGACGGTGCGTGTCCCACGACGAATTCTTGCCGAGGTTCACCTGCACGAGCCCGACGCCGGCCTCAATCAGTCGCCGAGCCATCAGCAACGAAAGGCCGAACTTGTTCTTACCGTATTTAGCGAGGATCGCCGGATCGGCCTGCTCGACATCGAACGCGGAGCGCGTCTTCGGTTCCGCGAGCACCGACAGCGCCTGCATCCGCTGGCGGTCGATGCGATCCGCGTCTGCCGTTCTTTCGAGATTGCGCTGCTGACGCTCGATCTCAGCCAGCAAGCCGACTCGGTCGTTTAATCGCAGCGAGCCACCTTCCGGCAGTGTCAGCATCGGCGTGTCGAAGATCGTCGGTGACCCGTGCTGATAATCCTCAGTGTCAAATCGAAAACAATGCGGACACGCGCCGTTGCCCAACGCACACGGAGCGGCGATGTCGATATGCCACGACTCCCACTTCGATCCGAGCCGCCCGGCATATTGGCCGGGCCGGACACTGTTGGCTTCGTTGACGCTGGGCTGCGGCAGCACGACCGCCGCCGGAACATTGTTGCGAGGTCGTGTCGCGTGCATGACCTGCGACGGGATCGACGGCCATTCCAGCGGACTCGGCACGACGTTGATATTGAACCCTGGCGGAATATCGAGCCGCCCGGCTAACAGCGCATGACACGCTTCGCCATGCCCGCTGCTATCCGTGCTAATCGAACGAATGATGGCGTACTGGTCGGTTCGCTGAGCCAACTTCGGCAAGTGCTCGCAGACAAAATAGCCGGGTGTGCGCGTCGGGATCGGATTGAATTCACCTCGCACTTCCGCCGGCGCATCCGGTTTCAAATCCCAGCTATCCTGGTGCGATAAGCCTCCGGTCAAAAACACGAACAAAACGGACTTCACTGGAGTCACCACTTGAGGCCCCGCAGCAAGACTGCGCATCCGCAGCACGTCGGCCAACCCCAAACCCATCAGCCCCAGCGATCCGGCTTGCAGTGCCGCTCGGCGGGAGAACACTGGATGCGAACCGTGATTCGTGTGTGAGCAACTCATCGGTCTTCTCCTGGCGGGATCGTAGCGCACGCGGTTCGCGTGCGATTCCTCGGTAAGGATTCGTGGCAACTTCTCTCAATCGCACGCGAGCCGCGTGCGCTACGATCGCCGGTGCTCGCAATTGGGATTGTTGAGGCAGTCGGGGCTGATGAGCAAATCGTCCAGAACTCGATTGTGCAAGACCGTTTCTTCAATGATGCGAGGAACATCGTCGATTTTGACGTGACCGTAGAAGATCCCTTGCGGGTAAATCGCGACACACGGCCCATGCTCGCACTGATCGAGACAGCCGGCGGAGTTGGCTCGAACGAGCGGGCCAAGTCCGCGTGATTTGACCTCTGCCTTAAATGCATTTCGCAAGGCTTCGGAACCATCGGGATCGCAACAACCGCGCGTGTGACCAGGAGCACGTTGATTGCAGCAGACAAACAGATGATGAGTAAATGCAGGCATGGGCGGTGTTTACTTTTCAAACTTGATCCACGAAATCTGCGTGACCAACTGATTGAGTGACGCGAACGACAAGTGGGCGTTGGTCGCGAAACGCGGTGTGTTGTTGGCGGGGAACGTGGCGAGCGAGGCGTCACCGACGAGGAACACGTTGAAGTCTTTCGACAGATTCTCGTAGCCAGCCGTCGTTTTGCAGAAGCACATGTCGGTGGCGTAACCGGTCAGAAGGACGTGGCGGATGCCGTTCGCTTTCAGGAATTTCTTGAGCGGCTCGTAACCTTCCAAGTCGTAGATCACGACGTCGTTCGAATCGACATCGATGTCCTTCGTGACCGGGATCGGCTGTTGCCAGAAACCTTCATTGTTGTACTTCGCGCTGGCGTCGAGGCCGGGGAACTGGCGGAAGTAATCTCGCACCGGGTTCTCAGCCGACAGTGAAATCGTTTCGACGAGCGGTTGCCCTTTGTATTCAAAGCTCTTCAGTTTGGCGGTGAGTTCCTTCTCGCCTTGCTTGCGATCCACATCGCTCGGCTTCGCTCGCAGCGAGCGATACAGCTTCTTGCGGATTGAGTCTTCGCCGCCGGGGAGGCTGTACATCACGAGCGGGACTTTGCCGCGAGCCTTCTTCAAGAAGGGATTGATGACCTCATGCGTGTGCCTCGCCGCGAGGTGGTTTTTGTCTGGCGTGCAGAAGTCGCAGACTCCGGCGGGTTCGGGCGTGTTCCAGCCTTGACCGTCGTCGATGCCCCACGGATGGACCATGATGACGGCGGTGGCTTTGGCTTGCAGACGATTCGGCATTTCGACGATGCCGCGCGCGTTGTACGAAAACCGCCACGCTCGGACCGAGAGATTGGCGTCCGGTTCGTTGACGAGGATGGGAGCCTCAAAGCGGCGCAGTTCGCGAACGGGCTCGACGAATTCCGGATAGTCGGCCAGCAACGGCGGCGGATCTTTGAGCGGCGTCAGTTTGTTGGCGTAGGTGCGTGGTTCGGCTTTGTCGTCCGCAGCCACGGTGGCGATCAACGTGGTCGTCAGCAGAGACAGTGCATACCAGGAGCGCAGTTTCATCACGGGACACCTCCGGGAACTCGACGTCGAACGGAAGACGCTACGGCCGACGATCAGTCAGACCGACGGGCGAGATGTTGTCGCGGTCGCATTCCAGAAGGCAAGCGTTGAATGGTTACACGAAGCAGCGATCAGCTCCGTAACCACCACCGTTTCCCTCGTCGAACTCGGCCCACTGACCTCCGGCGTCACCTACCAGTTCTGGCTCGTCGGCCACAACTCCCAAGGCGATGGCCCGGAAATCAACCACGTCACGCATGTTGCGACGTGATCATCAGCACGGCGCGCAAGCGAGTGGTCATCCCCCGAAAAACCATTCGCGCGTCGTGAACGATGTCGGAAAACATTACTCTTTCACGCGTCGTGCTGGTGTATCGAGTTGGAATCGTTAAGACGGTCTCACGATGGCTCTCTCTCTTAAAGACTTGGTCAATCGGATTGTCGAGTCCAGCTTGCTCACCGAGGCTGAGACGAGCGAGCTCATTGGACAATGGTCCGCCGACCAGCCGGCGTTGGACGGCGAGCAATTCGCTCGCGAGTTAGTCCGGCAGAAGAAGCTGACCAAGTTTCAGGCCGAGCAGATTTACGCTGGCAAAGGCAAGGCGCTGACGCTGGGGAATTACGTCATCCTCGACAAGCTCGGCCAGGGGGGCATGGGTGTGGTGCTCAAGGCCGAGCACAAGCGATTGAAGCGGTTGGTGGCACTCAAGGTGATGTCGCCAGCGGCGGTCAAGTCGGCGGATGCGTTGAAGCGGTTTCACCGTGAGGTTGAGGCGGCGGCGAAATTACGGCATCCCAATGTGGTTGCCACCGATGATGCCGATGAGGCCAAGGGGACGCACTTCCTGGTGATGGAATTCGTCGAGGGGAGCGACCTTTCGGTGCTGGTGAAGAAGAACGGCCCCTTCCCCGTCGATCAGGCGGTGCGGTGCATCATCCAGGCGGCGCGAGGTCTGGAGTACGCTCACAAGCGCGGCGTGGTCCATCGCGACATCAAGCCCGCCAACCTGCTGCTGGATCGCGAGGGGACGATCAAGATCCTCGATATGGGTCTAGCTCGAATCGAGGGAGCGGTCGGCGGCAGTTCGGAAGGGGCGGGGCTGACGAACACCGGCACGATCATGGGGACGGTCGATTACATGTCCCCCGAACAGGCGATGGACACCAAGCACGCGGATGCGCGGAGCGACATCTATTCGCTGGGTTGTTCGCTGTACTACTTGCTGACCGGCAAGGTCGTGTTCGACGGCGACACGATCATGAAGAAGCTGATGGCGCACCAGAACACGCCGATTCCGTCAATCGTGGAAGAGCAAAGTAGGTTGGGACTCCGTCCCGACCCCCCTAGCGTGGCGGCGGGTCGGGACGGAGTCCCAACCTACGACTCGCTCGACGCGGTCTTCCGCCGCATGGTCGCGAAGAAGCCGGAGGATCGGCCGCAGACGATGACGCAGGTGATTGCTGAGCTGGAGCGTTGTCTCTCCGGTGGTTCGTCAACGGTGGCGTTCGAGCGGAGTGCGGACACCTCGACGAGCGGGCTGAGTGCGGGGAGCGGCAACGAGCTGCAACAGTTCTTGCAGCAGATCAGCAGTGGAGAGGGTTCGACCGCGACGAGTGCGGCTCCGGCTGGCTCGAAGGGGGCGGTCGTTTCACCTTCGTCGGGCGAGGCCGAGACGATGATCTCATCGGCGGGTGAAGGCGGGACTGATCCGCGCAACGAGCAGTCGCTGACCATCGAGCAATCGGAGCGGCTCCGGTTGTCGAAAGCTGGCACGGGCAGCGGGAAGAAGTCGCGAACGGCGGTTCTGGTCTCGGTGGTTGCGGCGGTGGTGGTGTTGCTGGGGATCGTGTTCGTCGTGCGCGGCAAGTCGGGCACGCTGCATCTGGAGATCACAGACGACCTCACGGAAGTGACCATTGGCGAGACAGGCCGCGTCGTGAAGGGAGTGGCCGACGAAGAGATCCGGCTGGCGCTGGGCGAGCATGTGTTGCACATCCAACGAGACGACCTCGCGTTCGACACGGATCCGTTCGAGGTGACCAAGGGAGAGAACGTCCCGATCAAAGTCGAACGAGTCGGCCGCCGTGTCCGAGCCATGCAGGGTAAGACGCTGCTCGGACACAAAGAGAGTCCCAAGGGCAAGCTGCCGAGTGAATCGAAATCGGCGACTGCGAACGATTACGCATTGCGGTTCAACGACGGGGACACGGTTCGGGGCGAATCCCTCAATTTCGATCCCAAGAAGTCGTTGACAATCGAAGCTTCTATCAAAATCGAGGAGCAGTCTGACAAGGACATCGACGTGCTCTCGCTTAGTGGAAATCGCCTGTTTTGCAATCGCGGCCGCAGTTGGAGTCTCACAACTGATGGTAAAACTAACCGCTAAGGAGCAAATTTCGCGAAACCTTGGATTGGACAATGAGTCCATGTGGCCTTCGTCAAAGTTGGTGGCCAATCCCGACTTTACGTCGATGGCAAATTAGTCAGTTCCGGCAGCGGTGGGCTCGGTTCGGCCGACACGTCTCCTGGTTTGACCTTGGGGGGAGCTGGGCCGGTAGTACTCGATGAGGTCCGAATTTCCGCGACGTCCCGATATACGGGACCGAAAGGCGAAGTGCTGGAGTTCACGCCGCAATCGCGATTCGAGCCCGATGCCGACACGCTGGCTCTCTACCACTTCGACGAAGGTCAGGGCGACAAGCTCATCGACTCCTCCGGCAACAACCATCACGGCAAGATCGTCGGGGCGAAGTGGGTATCCGTCGGCGGCGGCTCACCCGTCGCTCCGGTTTGGCGGCCGACGGCTCAGCAGCAGGCGTTCTTGGAGGCGGTGGCGAAGCTGTCGGTCGAAGAGCAAGTGGAAGCGGTCAAGAAGAAGTTGAGCGAGGTCAATCCGAGCTTCGCCCCTGCAAAATCCACGACGAAGATCGATGTCGGAAAAGTCGTCAGCGCGACCTTTGATCTAGGGGAAGTCGGCACGGAAGTTTGGCCTCTCCGAGCATGGCCGAATCTCGAATCTTGCCAATTAGGTGGGAGACAGCTTAAGGACTTGTCGCCCTTGGCAGGCTTAAAGTGGAAGGAACTGAAACTGAACTCCACTGTCGTTGTGGACCTCACACCAATATCCGGAATGCCGCTGTCGACATTGTTGCTCATTTTCAATTCCAAATTGAGCGACCTCTCCCCTTTGGCGGGCATGCCATTGACGACGCTAAGTCTGTGGAATTGCAGTGAAGTCTTCGACCTGAAGCCGTTGGCGGGAATGCCATTGGTTTTATTGGACTGCCGCGGTACGAAAGTCTTCGACCTATCGCCATTGGCCAAATTGCCCCTGACGAATCTCGAATGTTTCGGGTGTCGTGTGTCGGACCTCTCGCCACTCAAGGGGATGTCGCTGACAAGCCTGGGTCTCGGAGGAACGGACGTTCGTGACCTTTCGCCACTGGCGGGCATGCCGCTCACGAAGCTGGAACTCGCAAAGACGCGCGTCGCGGACCTCAAGCCACTGTCCGGCATGCCGCTACAGTGGTTAGGACTTAGCGAGTCCGCGGTTTCCGATCTGACACTTCTGACCGGAATGCCGCTCACGGATTTGAACTGCAATGACACCGTTGTGACGGACTTGGTCCCGGTTGCCGGGGCACCGTTGAAGTCTCTCTCTTTCAGCCGCACAAGTGTTTCGAGTCTGGCTCCATTGTCAGGACTCTCGCTCAGCTCGATGGATCTTGATGTGCCGCTGTTCCATGAACCGGACGAAAAGGTAGTCCGGTCGCTGGCCGCGACCACGATCATCACTCAAGG
>SXGT01286166.1_pt1 | contig 38432 bp, 36 predicted proteins | sample 3176221 | NCBI WGS metagenome assembly SXGT01 (sample SAMN11356862, study PRJNA531348) | freshwater metagenome | isolation source: freshwater sample F1-120 | place: China: Fuxian Lake, Yuxi | collected 2017-12-25 | reverse complement strand
GGCGACACCATATCGGCAGACTGCAATGCGGCCCAGAACATCGCACAGCGCGCCGCAGTCAAGCGGCGCATGGTAGCGCAGCCGCACCAGCTTCGGCTGGCGCTGGTGGAAGCCAGCGCCAAGCTCCCGCCAGACCGCTTCTCAGCGGTTGGCGGGAGTGGTGGACAGGCTCCGGACTCCACGCTTCTCTAGGTTTGGGCTGTGACGCGCACACTCTTGTGCCCCGTCCGCGTTGCTCGCAAGTCCAGAAATGCCATGACACGTAATATATATAAGATGTTGCAGCACTTGCAGGTGACGATTATAGGGCACCACGCGATGCTGTCAAGACCATGGCACGATGTGCTGGCGAACAGCCAGACCGCCATCAGATCAGAGCGCAGGACATGACAGACACGGGGAGCAAACGGGGCAGCGGGAGCCCCACCCCAATTTGGAAATCCCCGATGGGTGTGATACAGTAACATCATACCTAGGCTGTGATACTGTGCTGTATCTATGTTCTGGGTGTAATGTCCCGCTTGACGGGCGATGTAGTATACAGTCACGTGCATGCTGTAACGAGCTTTGCAGTGTACGGGAGAAAAGAGATGATTACCATTACCGATGCCGCTGCCACCAAGATCCGCGAACTCGCCCCAGATGATATGCAGGACAAATATGCGCTCCGTATGCGTGTGGTCGGAGGCGGCTGTTCAGGTCTACAATACCAGATGGGCCTTGAGGAAGAGCACGCCCCGACAGACAAGGTACTGACGTGCAATGGTGTCAGGGTGTTTGTGGATATGAAGAGTGCGCTGTATCTCGCTGGCGCCGAAGTCGATTACATTGACGGTTTGATGCAGTCGGGTTTCAAGATTTCCAACCCGAATGCCAAGACGACCTGCGGTTGCGGGCAGTCCTTCCACTAGGCTGACCGTCGTCTGTCGTATCCGCGCCTGTTCTGGGTCTCACAGAGCAGGCGCGCGTGCCCTCGGACCTTGTATGGTTGTGGCCCGCGTTTCTTGACGCTCTCACCCAACTCCCAACTGTTGACAGTCTCCAAAAGCATCGGGTAAACTAGAGCCCGCCTCGAACCGACATGCCTAGAAGGAGTTGTCACTATGTTGGATGGGTTTTACAACGCTTTTTGGTTTCTCGTTATCGGGCTGATTTTCGTAGCGCTGAACCTCTTTATTAGTAGTCTCATTCGTCCTTCAGATCCCCATACCGAGAAGCTGCTGCCCTATGAGTGTGGTGAAGAGTCCACCGGCACGGGTTTTGTGCGCTTTAATCCGCGTTTTTACATCATCGGGCTCGTCTTTTTAATCTTCGACATTGAAACGGTGTTCATTTTTCCCTGGGCGGTCATCTTGAAAGGCGCCGGGCCGTTTGTGCTGATTGAGATGGCGGTCTTCTTGGCGATTCTGGTCGTAGGGCTGGTATACGCGTGGGGCAAGCGGGATCTCGAGTGGATCAAGCAGCCAACCCGTTGGCAGTGAGCCTAGTGCGTTGAGGGGAGGAGGTCGGGGTGGTTGAGTGGGTCGCGTGGTTACTGAGCACGATTGCGGCGTGTATTCTGCCGTTTCTCAAAACATGGACGTGGATACCCTGGTATACCATCGCGCTGGTACACGTGGCAGGCGCGTTGATCGGGTTTATCTCCGTCATGGCGATGTTTCTGATTTGGCTGGAGCGTAAAGTCTCGGCGCATATGCAGGATCGCCTCGGTCCCATGCGCGTCGGTGGGTGGCACGGCTGGGCACAATCGCTGGCTGATGGTATTAAGCTCCTGCTCAAAGAGGACATCATCCCGGCCATGGCGGATAAGCCGCTCTTTAAGTTGGCCCCGATGCTGATTTTTGGAGTGACCTTTATGTCCTTTGTGGCCTTGCCCTTTAGTCAGGTGATCATCGTTTCTGACCTGAATATCGGGGTGTTGTATATGTACGGACTCTCGACCCTGACCGTCATCGGGATCATTATTGCCGGGTGGGCCTCCAACAATAAGTGGTCCCTGCTCGGCGGCATGCGTTCGGCAGCCCAGCTGGTCAGTTACGAAGTCCCTGTGGGTATGGCGATTCTGGCCGGTGTGGTCATGGCGGGGTCGTTGAGCACGGTAGACATCAGTCTGGCGCAGGCCGGCGGCATCTGGAACTGGTTCCTTTGGCGCTGTTTCCCCTTCAGCTTCATCGCTGCTGTGGTGCTGTTCATCGGCGCGCTGGCGGAAACGAATCGTACCCCCTTTGACCTGGCAGAAGCCGAGTCGGAACTGGTCTCCGGGTATCACACGGAATACAGCGGCTTCCGTTTCTCACTGTTCTTCCTGGCTGAGTATGCCAACATGTTCGTGGCCAGCGCTCTGGTGGTGATTCTCTTTCTCGGCGGCTTCTCCGGCCCCATCCCCATTCCTGTGGTGCCGGATGTCATTGCTGGCCCGATCTGGTTCATCCTCAAGACGCTCTTCCTGGTCTTCGTTATGATGTGGATACGCTGGACCTTACCGCGCTTGCGCGTGGATCAGCTGATGAGCATGTGCTGGAAATATCTGATCCCTATCTCGTTAGTGAATCTGGCCATGATTGGGCTGTGGACGTCGCTAAGCGCGGCTCCAAAATAGCACGGCGCCCAGGCCGACCAATGATTGTGCCCCGTCACACTGACGGGGCTGTGACCAGGCGCAGCACTAGGACGACACCATGGCAAAAAAGTTGACTATTGACGGGCAAGAGATTACGGCACGTGACGACGCCACCATTATCCAGGCGGCGCATGAGGCCGGCATTGCTATCCCGCATTACTGCTACCACCCGAAGCTGAGCATTGCGGGTAACTGTCGTATGTGTCTGGTGGAGCTGGAGGGGCGTCCGAAGCTAGAAATTAGCTGCAACACGCCGGTAGCGGACAACATGGTGGTGCTCACCAATTCGCCCAAGGTGGTGGAAGGCCGCCGGGGCGTCCTGGAATTCTTGCTGATCAACCACCCGCTCGATTGTCCCATCTGTGACCAAGCCGGGGAATGCGGGCTGCAAGACTATTATATGGAGCATGGCCTGTATCGCAGTCGCTTCCAGGAAGAGAAGGTGCATGGGCGTAAAGTCGTGGAGTTTGGCCCGGATGTGATCTTCGATTCGGAGCGCTGTATCCTGTGCACGCGCTGTGTACGTTTTTGTAACGAAGTGTCCCACACCAACGAACTCGGGCTGTTCGAGCGCGGCGACCGGGCCCAGATTGCTACCTTCCCTGGCAAGCAGCTCGACAATCCGTATGCCGGCAACACCGTTGATGTGTGTCCCGTGGGCGCCCTGACCAGTAAGGATTTTCGTTTCAAGATCCGCGTCTGGTTCCTGCGCGAGACGAAATCCGTGTGTCCGGGATGTGCCCGCGGCTGTAACATCAATATCCATCATCACGATGGCCACGTGTACCGCCTCAAGCCACGGCAGAACGATGACGTCAATGTCAGCTGGATATGTGATGCGGGGCGTTTTAGCTATCCTGCGTTGAACGAGAATCGTGTGCTGCAGCCCCAGGTACGGCAAGGTGGCATGCTGCACGAGACCAGTTGGCCGATGGCCATAGAACACGCTGTGGCGGCTCTCCAAGGCCATCCTGGCGCCGAGGTGGGCATTATTGCGGCGCCGCAGGGAACCAACGAAGACAGTTATCTCCTAGCGCGACTGGCCTCTGACGTGCTCCAGACGCCGCAGGTGGTGCTGTATCCCGGCACCCCCGGGTATGAAGACGAGCTGCTCATCCGCGCTGACAAAAATCCCAACACACGCGGGGCGCAGGACATGGGGCTGCCAGCGCCGGCTACGGCAGAGCAACTCGCGACCATGGCCAAGGCGATTGAGCAGGGGGCCATGCGCGTCCTGTATGCCATTGACGTCGATTTAGACGCCGCCTTTGGGACTGAGGCGGTGGCACGCTGGGCCACGCAGCTCGATTGCCTCATTGTGCAGAACTCTAACACCGTCAGTGGCTCCTCCCTCGCGCATATACTCTTGCCCAGTGCTCCCTATGCGGAACGCGATGGCACGTTCACCAATTTTCAGGGACGCATCCAGCGCCTGAACGCGACGTTTGTGCCGCGTGGCGCCTCCCTGCCGGCCTGGCAGATTTACACCCGCTTGGCGCGTGGCTTGGGCCATGATTGGACGTATACGTCTGCAGAAGGCGTGCTGCAGGACATCGCGGCGGCGATACCGCTGTATGCGGGATTGAGTTACGCCAAGATTGGCGATCTCGGATGTGTGGTCACTCACGAAAGCTAACACGCTATGCAAGCGCTCACCTTCTGGCAGAAATTGTATCTTCCTGAGATTCTCCGGGGCATGATGGTTACCACACGCCATTTTGTGGTCAACCTCCTGGGACGACATCACACGGTCACCCAGCAGTACCCCGAAGAACCCACCCAGGTCTCGGAGCGCTATCGCGGACGGCACCGGTTGATGCGCAAAGAAGACGGCGCCCCACGCTGCACGTCCTGTATGCTGTGCGCCACTTCCTGCCCCGCGCTATGCATTCACATCAAAGCGGGGGAACACCCGGACCCCACCGTGGAAAAATTTCCCATCTCCTTCACGATTGATGAGCTGCGTTGCGTGTTCTGCGGTTTGTGCGTCGAAGCGTGCCCGTGTGATGCCATTCGCATGGATACCGGGATCTTTGCGCTCGCGGCCTATAAGCGCGACAATTTTCTCTATCCGCGCAATCTGTTACTAGGTGACGATCTACCCACGGACATTGCGGAAGGGAAGGCGCCACAGTTCTGAGTGTTTGACACGGTTGAAGCGGGCGCGACGCCCGCGCTCCCAGGCAAGGCGAGGGGAAAAGGGTCATGGAACCGACGCGCGAGATTTACGGCAATATCGTAGGTGGCGAGTTGGTCTATCTAGCGATGGTCATCGCGTTCGGGCTCCTGGGCCTGGCGCTGTCAACCAACGTCCGCCTGTGGATGCAAGGCCGTCCCGACAACCGGTTGCAACACCTCTGGCGCCGGACGAAAGTCATGCTCGTGCAAGGGCTTGGGCAGCAAAAAACCCTGCGGGAATGGCCGGGATTGCTGCACTTCTTAGTCTATACCGGCTTCGTTGTGCTGTTTATCGGCACCCTGATGGTGGCGGTGCACGAAGACCTGGGCATTCACTTTCTGTATGGCAATTTTTATCTCTTTTACTCTCTAACTTTAGATGTCTTCGGCCTGCTATGCATGATCGGGGTGCTTGGGCTGACCTATCGGCGTTATGTTATTCGGCCCACCGGCCTGGACAATCGACGCGAGGATCTGATCATCCTGGTGTGGTTCCTGGCCGTCCTCGGCAGCGGTTTCCTGGTCGAAGCGCTGCGCATCGGCGCGACCGAATTACATCAGCATCCCGGCTGGGCGATCTGGTCGCCGGTCGGGGCGACGATTGCCTGGGTACTCGACCGCCTGACCATGTCGGAGAGCCAGTTCCTGTTCTGGCACCGCCTGTGGTGGTGGACCCACATGGTCGTCACCTTTGGCATGCTGACCTACATTGGCTACTCGAAGCTACGCCATATCATCTTCTCGCCACTCAATATCTTGCTGCACAAGACACGCGCCAAAGGGGAATTGGCGCCCATTGCTGACCTGGAAAAAGCCTTGGAAGGCGATGAAGAAGCCATGGCGCGGGTGCGTTTCGGCGTGGGGAAGTTGGCGGATTTCACCTGGAAGCAGCTCCTCGATCTGGATGCCTGCACGCGCTGTGGGCGCTGTCAAGACAACTGCCCGGCCTGGCTGAGTGGTAAGCCACTATCGCCGAAATTTGTCATCCTCGACTTGCAGCAGCACATGCACGCCACGGCTCAGGCCGTCTTGTCGGGCGCAGAAGACCCGTCGGGCGGCGTGACCATGCTGGGGGATGTGATTACCGACGACGTGCTGTGGTCGTGCACGACCTGCCGCGCCTGCGAGGAGAATTGCCCGGTGTCGATTGAGCACGTCGATGCGATTATCGACATGCGGCGCAATCTGGTGCTGGAGCAGGGGCGCATGCCCGAAACGGCGGAAGCGGCCTTGCGCAGTATGGAGCAGCGTGGGCACCCCTGGCGCGGCACGCAAGCCACCCGCACTGGCTGGACCGAGGGTCTCAACATACCCTTGCTGGCAGAGAATCCTGGCGCCGAATATCTTTTCTGGGTCGGGTGCACGGGCTCGCTGGTAGATCGCAACATGCACGTCACCAAAGCGCTGGTGAAAATTTTGCAGCATGCCGGTGTCAGTTTCGCCATCCTGGGCGATGAAGAAACCTGCACCGGCGATCCGGCCCGGCGTCTAGGCAATGAATACCTCTTCCAGATGCTAGCGCAGCAAAACATCGAAACGTTGAACAATTACGGCGTCAAAAAGATTATCACGCACTGCCCACACTGTTTTAATACGCTGAAAAATGAGTATCCGCAGTTTGGGGGGCATTTCGAGATGGTGCACCACAGTCAGCTCATTGCCCGTCTGCTGCAAGACGGTCGTCTGACCCCGACGCAGGCCTTGCACGAGAAAATCACCTATCACGATGCCTGCTATCTTGGACGCCATAACGACGTCTTTGCCGAGCCACGCCAGGCCTTGCAGGCGCTTCCTGGGGTGGAATTGCAGGAGATGGCCTGGAACCAGCGCAAGGGTCTGTGCTGCGGCGCCGGCGGTGGCCATGCGTTCATGGAAGTCAACATTGGTCGGCGGGTGAATCATATCCGCACCGAGCAAGCGCTGGAGACCGGGGCCTCAGTGGTCGCGACCGGATGTCCGTTCTGTATGCAAATGTTTGAAGATGGTATCAAGTCCAAGGGAGCAGAAGAGCGCCTGCGCGTGCAAGACATTGCCGAGCTTGTGGCCAAATCCCTCCCGGACAATCAGCAAAGGGGCGAAGAATGAGTCGACCCATTTACCTCGATCATCACGCCACGACCCCCATTGATCCCGCTGTGCTTGAGGCGATGATGCCGTACCTCACGGACAAGTTTGGCAATGCCGCCAGCCGGACGCATCGCTACGGCTGGGAAGCCGAAGAAGCCGTACACACGGCGCGTGAGCAGGTGGCGGCGCTTATCGGTGCCAGACCCGAAGACATTATTTTTACGAGTGGGGCCACCGAATCGGACAACATGGTCCTCAAGGGCATCGCGTGGTCCTACCGCGCCAAGGGCAATCACATCATTACCACCACCATCGAGCATAAGGCGGTACTGGATAGCTGTAAAGCCCTGGAAAAAGACGGTTTTCAGGTCACCTATGTGCCGGTGGACGCCATGGGGCTCGTCGACCCCGAGGCCATTCGCCAGGCGATTACGCCGCAGACCATCTTAATTTCCGTCATGTATGCCAACAGTGAGATCGGTACCATTGCGCCGCTCGCCGCCATCGGCGCGATGGCCCGCGAGCATGGAGTGTGGTTCCACAGCGATGCGGTGCAGGGCGTCGGTAAAATTGCCTGTAACGTCGACGCTCTGCAAGTCGATCTGATGTCGATCTCCGGCCATAAGCTCTATGGCCCCAAGGGTGTTGGGGCCCTGTATATCCGCAAAACCCGCCCCAAGCGCATCCGGTTGCAGCCCTTGATGGATGGCGGCGGGCACGAGCGCGGCTTCCGTTCCGGCACGCTGAATGTCCCTGGGATTGTTGGCTTCGGCAAAGCCTGCGAGTTGTCTCAGGAGCTGTGGCCCGAAGAAAGTGTGCGCCTGCGTGGTTTACGGCAGCGCCTCTATACCGGTTTAACGGAGCGTCTGGAAGACATTTACCTCAATGGCCATCCCGAGCAGCGCCTGCCGGGCAATCTCAATATGAGTTTTGCCTATGTGCAGGGCGAATCCCTGCTCATGAGTTTGAAAGACATTGTGGCACTCTCGGCTGGGTCCGCGTGTTCGTCCGGTTCCACCGAGCCGTCGTATGTGCTGCGTGCCATTGGCGTCGATGACACCTTGGCGAGCGCCTCGATCCGCTTTGGGCTAGGGCGTGGCACGACCGCAGAAGAAATTGACACGGTCATCCATGCCGTGGTGGGAAAGGCGGAACGCTTGCGGGCTCTCGCCCCAACGGGTGATTTCCAGCCGTAACTGCTATGTCGTACGGAGAGACAACATGCTCGCCAAAGCCCTGACCATAGCAGGGTCGGATTCCGGCGGTGGGGCTGGGATTCAGGCCGATCTCAAAACCTTTGCGGCCCTGAACGTGTATGGCATGAGCGCCATCACGGCCATTACGGCGCAAAATACCTGTGGCGTCACTGCAGTGCAAGGCATTGATCCGGACATCGTGGCAGCGCAGATCCGGGCGGTCGTGTCGGATATTGGCGTGGGTGCCGCCAAAACCGGCATGCTCTTTTCCGCCGAAATTATCCAGGCCGTGGCGGTCACGCTGCGGGACGTGCGCTTGCCCTACCTCGTGGTGGACCCGGTGATGGTCGCCACCAGCGGGGATCGTTTGTTGCAACGCGCCGCGGAAGAGCGCCTCCGCCAGGATATTCTGCCGCTGGCGACCATCGTCACGCCGAATCTGGCCGAAACCGAGGTGTTGGTAGGACGCAAAGTCGCGACGCTGGATGAGATGCGGGCTGCCGCCGCACAAATCGTCGCCGAGGGTGCTCGCGCCGTGGTAGTGAAAGGTGGTCATGCCGTCACCAAAGCCACCGATGTGTTCTTCGATGGACAACGCATGGAGCTGTTGCAGAGCGAGGTGATTGAGACATCCAACACGCACGGCACGGGTTGCACTCTCTCAGCCGCCATCTGTGCTTATCTGGCGCGCGGCGCGACGCTGTTCGAAGCCGTACAGCGCGCCAAAGCCTATCTCACCGGCGCGCTCCGGCATTCCCTGACGATTGGCCAGGGGAGTGGTCCCGTCGGGCATTTTTGGCATGTCACGTATCCAGCGGACTGAGCACCATGGAATATCCCATCACTGTCGGTCAACCTTCAATTCGTCTTACCCGTGTGGCGCCACATGGGGTGCCAGCCTCTGGGACAGGGCGTTTAGGGGTCTTAGGGGGTGCCTATAACCCCATTACACGCGCGCACTTGGCCATTGCCGATGCCGTCGTCCACACCTTTGGCATCCACGAAGTGCTCTTTTTGCTGCCGGCGGTGCCGCCGCACAAAAGCATTTTCGGTGCCTCGCTGGAACAGCGCCTCGAGATGATGCAACTGGCAGTGCAAGATCGTCCCTACGCCAGTGTCGGCTTGAGCAGTCACGGGCTGTTTCTGGACATGTACCAGGGCTTGCAGCGCCTCTATCCGCCACAGACAGAGGTGTATTTCTTAACAGGGCGGGATGCCGCGGAACGTATCCTCACCTGGCATTATGATGATGCCGCGGCGGCCTTGCGCCAGATGTTTACGGCGTTTCAGTTGATTGTGTGCGATCGTGAGGGGCCGTTTCAGTACCCCGACGATCCGCTGGTCGTGTCCTATCAGTCGCGCATCCACTGCTGCGCGCTGCCGCCGGACTTCAACCATATCTCTGCCACGGAGGTCCGCCAGCGTTGTCAGCAGGGCTTAGCGCTGGACGATCTCATCCCCGCCGCTGTGGTGCGCTATATTCATGAGTACACACTCTATACTGCCTAAGAGCCTATCCCTGGAGGGGCGACGGCCGGTCGCCCCCACGACGCGGACAGGTCTTTGCATGGCCTACGGGGATAGACTCTCAGTGCGTCATGCTGTGCGACAGCAGCCTGTCGGCTGTGCCCAGGACAACAGGCAAGGCGACGCCCAGGCTCCAGCCTCTGCGATGATTCGGTAGTTCCCTCAAGGCGCTGCACAGGACGCTGGTAGGCATGTCGGAGGACGATACTGATGCAAGCAGGCACATGGCAAAAGCTCGTCTGGCGCATGGCGCTGGTGCTGTGTACAGCAAGTTGCTTGCTCGCACTAGGTTTAACGTACCGTTACGTGCACGGCAAGCAGCAGATGGTGCAGACAGCGCGCAGCCATACCAAGTACGTCGTGACGGAGATCTCCAATACAATCAATGCCAAACTGGACTCTATTAGATCCATTGTCAATGCCATGGCGGATGACCTGAGTGCCGGCAGACTCACACATGAGGAACTTTTAGAGCAGCTGAAACACACATTCGCACAGGATGCGCTTTTGGCGTCTCAAGTCGGCGTTGCGTATGTGCCTCGTGGTCCAGATGGGGTACTTTACGCCCCGCACTACGGAACACTCAAGGGGGAAGCGCAATTTTTTCAGGTTGAGCAACTCTATGACTATAGTGAATCTGCCTGGTATATACACACGATAGCGCATGGCCAAAATTGGATTGAGCCTTACTTTAGAGAGGCCACCCAGGAATTCATGGCAGGCTTTTGCACGTCTTTTTCGCGTGCCGATGTCGAGAGACCTAGGCCAGATGGGGTGGTGCGCTTTATTTTTTCCCTCGCGAATGCGCGGGAGTTAGTCGCCTCACCCGTGCTGGGCAAAACCGGTTATGGCTTTCTCCTGTCTCAAAAGATGACGTTTATTGCGCATCCGATCCAAGCCTACCTTGGCAAGAACATTGCCGACTTAGCAGAGCAGGACGATATGTTGCGTGCCATCAGCCAGAGGCAAGACACGGTGCAACAGGCCTCGACTGGCCAGACGGCGTGGATCTTCTATGAAACCATCCCCGTAGCGAACTGGACCATGGGCATAGTGTTCAATCCGCAGGAGGTTTTCGATAACACGACGATATTCCGGCAGCAGCAATACTGGATTGTTATCAGTGTTCTCGCTGGGCTCTTCGGTCTCGCTCTCCTTGTATGTCGTGTCGATCAAGGCAGCCTCCCTGCGCTGTGGGCCAGTGGCATCTCCGCTGCAGTCCTGTGCTGCATCGGGATAGGCTCTATCTGGTATCTAACAGTGACTACTGCCTCTGATGACGCCTATCAGCATCATACAGTGGTCGTTGATGCGGCAGGCACAGAAGCTGCCTTACATAACCTGCTTCCTCCCCACTCCCAGCAGCGGGAAGACTTTGACCGGCACCCCCCGTTCCACGTGCCTACCGGTGCGTTTGTGCAGTCCATAGAGTTTACCAGCGCCAATAATGTGCGTGTCACGGGCTATATCTGGCAAAAGTACGTTAATGGCATCCCTGAGAAATTTATGCCTGGAGTGGTACTCCCCGAGGCGGTCAGCCTCGACATCACCCAAGCCTATCAAGGGGAAGGCGTGATTGGTTGGTACTTCGCTGCCACGTTGCGCCAACAATTCGCCTATGCACAGTATCCCTTTGATCGACAAGCTGTCTGGATACGACTCTGGCCGAAAGATTTTTTTTCCAACACGGTCTTGGTCCCAGATTTCACTGCCTATCGTAATATGCAGCCAGAGTTAAAACCTGGGTTAGAATCCGACTTCGTACTTGGAGATTGGGAGATTCAAAACAGCTTTTTTAGTTATAGTAATGTAAAATACAATACTTATTTTAGATTGGGAGGCTATAAAGTAGAGGCCTATTCTGAGTTCTACTTTAATGTCGGCCTCCTACGCAATTTTATGCGGCCCTTCATTACTGAGATGATTCCTCTTGTTGTGGTATCATTTTTATTATTTTCTGTACTTTTTATATCAACGAATAACGCTCAGAAGATGATGGTGTTAGGTTTTAGCGCTTCTGCCGTTTTGGGGTATTGTGCTGCGCTGTTTTTTGTGCTGATTGTGAAACACTCGCAGTTGAGAAGCACGCTCGCCGTACATGGCATTGTCTATATTGAATATTTCTATTTTGTTATGTATTTCGCCATTCTTGGCGTGTCGCTGAATTCCTTGCTCCTCGCCTCAGACGGCACCATGCCGCTCATCCATTACGAGGATAATCTGCTCGTAAAAATCCTGTACTGGCCCGTCATTTTGGGGATCCTACTCATCGTAACGCTGTGCGTTTTTTATTAGCGCTGCGTCGTGCTGGCAGGTGACGTCTCTAGCAGGCGGCGCACCCCGTGCGTTCAGGCAATTGCCCTTTGAGCATTCGGTGGTATAATCGCGTGCATTAACTTTCCATAGCGAGGTACAGGTGCATGCATGTCGGTATTATCGGTCTTCCTGCGTCTGGGAAGACGACGGTGTTCCAAGCCTTAACGAGTACGGATAGCCCAGGAGCACGGTCTGGTGGCCATAAGGGCGACACCCGCATAGTCTCCGTGCCTGACGTCCGTCTCGACACCCTGACGACGATGTATCACCCACGCAAACGCACGCCGGCGACCATCGAATTTGTCGACCCGTTTGTGGCAGGGCAACAGGGGACGCGCTTTGTCGAGAGTCTCGTCTCCCTCATGCGCGATGCCGATGCGCTGGCCCATGTGGTGCGGGCCTTCGAGGATCCCGCCGTGCCCCATCCGTCAGGCCGCGTGGATGCGGTGCGCGATTTCCGGGCGCTCAACACTGAGCTCCTGCTCGCCGACCTTGGGGTGGTCGAAAAACGCAGTGAACGCCTGGGCAAAGATTTGAAAAAGATGCGCAATGCCGAGCTAGAGGGTGAATACGCTCTGCTGCAGCGCTGTCAGGAGGCCTTGGAAGCCGAGCGCCCGGTGCGCAGTTTGACCCTCACCGAGGCGGAACAGAAACGCTTGCGGGGGTTCGGGCTGCTGTCGAGTAAAGCGCAGCTGGTGGTGCTCAATCTCGATGAGGCGCAGATCGACCCTGCCGAGCCGGCCGTGGCGGCGTTTCGGGAACAGCTCCACGACCCGGGTCTGGAGGTCATGCCGCTGTACGGCAAGATCGAAAGCGAAATTGCGCAACTGCCTCCAGAGGAAGCCCAGAGTTTCCTCGAGGACATTGGTCTGCCGCAGTCCGGGCTTGACCGCTTTATCCGTACTTCCTATAGCCTGTTGGGGCTGTGCTCGTTCTTCACCACTGGTGAGGACGAAGTGCGTGCCTGGACCATTCCCCGGGGCATTGCCGCTCCGCAGGCCGCTGGGATCATTCATTCCGATCTCGAACGGGGTTTTATTCGGGCGGAAGTCATCCATTATGACGATTTGATAAGCAGTGGGTCGTTAGCCAAAGGACGGGAAGCCGGCAAGCTGCGCATCGAAGGTAAGAGCTACCGGGTGCAGGACGGGGATGTGCTGCTGATCCGTTTTAACGTGTAAGGTGCAGCGTAGAGATGTGACGCGGACACTATCCGCAGAGGAGGGTCATCATGGGAAAAGCCCTGGATGGGGTGCGTATTCTGGACATGACACACGTGCAGTCAGGACCGTCCTGTACGCAGATACTGGGATTTCTGGGGGCCGATGTCATTAAATTGGAACCACCTGGGCGTGGCGATATTACCCGCGGGCAATTGCGCGATGTCCCAAATGCCGACAGCTTGTACTTTACCATGCTCAACTGCAACAAACGCAGTATTACGCTGAACATGAAATCGACCCACGGCACGGAGATTTTTACGGAATTGCTCAAAACCTCTGATGTCGTGGTGGAAAATTTTGGGCCAGGGGTGCTCGATCGTCTGGGCTTTCCCTGGGACAATATCCAGCGCATCAACCCGCGGGCTATCTACGCTTCGATTAAAGGCTTTGGTTCCTATGGTCCGAACAGTGGCCTGAAAGCGTACGAATCCATTGCACAGGCCATGGGTGGCGCGATGAGCACTACCGGACTGGAAGAAGGGCCGCCGCTCTGTACGGGGGCGCAGATTGGCGACTCCGGGTCGGGTATTCACATGGTGGCGGCTATTCTGGCGGCGCTGTATCAGCGGACGCAGACGGGGCGCGGTCAGCGTGTCGAAGTGGCCATGCAAGATAGCGTGCTCAACCTGGTGCGCGTCAAGATGCGCGATCATCAGCGGCTGCAGCACGGTCCCCTCTCGGAGTATCCCAATAAAACTTTTGGCAGTGCGGTTCCGCGCTCGGGGAACGCCTCTGGTGGTGGACATCCGGGGACGGCAATACGCTGCAAACCTGGTGGGCAAAACGACTATGTCTATGTCGTCTTCCAGCCGCAAATCTGGGAGCGCTTGCTGCAAGTGATGGGGCGAGAGGATCTCATCGGTGATGCGCGCTATAGCACGCCGGCGGCGCGTCTGGAACGTCTTGATGAGGTGTACGCCCTGGTGGAATCGTGGAGCTTGGGGTACACCAAGTTTGAGGTCACGGAAAAGCTCAATGCCATTGATGTGCCCTGCGGTCCCATCATGGATACGTCGGATCTGATCGCGGATGAACACTTGAAAGTGCGTGAGATGATTGTCGAGGTAGCACATCCGCAACGCGGCACCTTCAAGACCGTCGGATCCCCCATAAAACTGTCGGATTCGCCGGTCGAGGTCTTCTCGTCGCCGCTTCTCGGACAGCATACGGCTGACGTGTTGCACGAACTCATGGGCTACGACACCGTAAAAGTCGAGCAGTTGCGCCAGGAAGGAGTTATCTAACGCTGGCGGGATCTACGATGGTGCACTGCACCAATGACGGACGGTAGGTGAAGGTGCCATCACGCAGGGCGCTGAGGGTGCGGCATACGACTTCAGGTGGTAGACTCAGCAGTGTGAGTGGTCCTGCCGGTTGGGGCCACAGCACACAGGCGTGCGGGCTACGCGGCCCCCAGTTCATCGGGTCTGTGGGCCCAAACAACGCCAGCGTCGTGGTGCCAACAGCGGCGGCGAGGTGGCTGATCCCGGAGTCGTGGCTAACCACGACTTGACAACGGGCCAGGATGGCCGCGAGCACCGGTAAGGGCATCTCCTCAGCGTAGGGCCAGGCGGGAAGATCCATGGGTGTCGACTGTTCAGCTGGCCCACGAATGAGGAGGCCTGGGAGGCATTGCGCCGCGGCCCAATGCATCACCTGCTGCCAGCCCGACATGGGCCAGAGTTTCGAGACGCCTCCACTGCCAGGATGAAACGCCACGACCCCGTGCTCTGGTAAGCGTGCCATGTGCCAGAAGCGCGCGGCCGCCGCCTCGGCCTCAGGAGTCAGATAGACGCGTGGGCTGGCCTCGTACCACTGCGGCACGAGGCGTTTGACCGGTGCGAGGAGATGATCTGTGCTATGCACCCCTGGCGGCGGATGGGGATACCAGCTGATGACGGTGCCCGGGCAATAACGCTGCAGGTTGTTGGTAAACGTCTCGTCGGCGCTTGGAAGATAGGAAAGGATCATCCCAAAACTGCTTAGGAAGCCCACCATGGCCTGTGAGAGCGTGGGCTGTGACAGGAACAGACGATACAGCTCCCAACGTTCGATGTCCATCATATGATGGGCATAATATGCATGGTCAGCCAGCACGGCACGCGTGGTATGCCCCAGGAGTGTGAGCGTCGCCTGGGGGAACGCCTGGCGTAGGGCCCTGAAGGCGGGCAAGGTCACAATCATATCGCCAATGGCACCGCCACGGATCACGAGTATATGCTGTATGAGGGGCGCCACAGACTCTCTCACTCTGCGTAGGCTTGTGTCCGACGCGACAACGTACCACCATGGGCACGCGACATGATCATGGCCACTAGTGCCTCAACCGAGTGCATGTGCGACGTCTCCTGGGAGCGCCACGCGCCAGCGTAGCTACGGAAGCCGGGCTGGAGCCCGGCGATCCCAAGGGACAGCAACTGGCACAACAGCTCGGTGAAGGCACTAAACTCTAGCACAGGAGAAGTCTATGCCCATTTTTGAATACGTTTGTGAGACATGTGAGAGGATATTCGAGCGCTTGACCTTCCGCCAGCAGGGCGGCGCTCCCACGCCATGCCCAGCATGCGGCAGCGTGCAGACCACGAAAGTGTTTTCGACGTTTAGCACCCAGGCTGGTACCGCCGCGAACGTCACGGGAAACACGGGGGCTGCGGCATTCCGCTGAGCGCCGTAACCTCAGTGGCGGACCGTCACTGCAGCGCAGAGGGTAGGCAAGACCGCAGAACCTGGGGAGAGGAGGAAAACACATGCATGCGTGGATCAAGGATGCACAAAAATTTCGTATTCTGCTGAGCACAACTGGATTGTATGGTGTGACGCTCACCGCGGCACTGCTTTGGCAAGACACCAGCTTTGCCTCCTGGTTTCTTGCGCCGTTAAGTATTCTCCATCTCTTTTTTTATGGCATTATTCACGAGCTGACGCACAATAACATTTTTACGCGGGCTCGCACCAACGTCTGGGTGGGGCACGTACTCTGTCCGCTTAATCTCGTCTACTTTCACACGTTTAAGACCGTGCATCTCCAACATCATCGCTTTGTGCAGATTCCCGAGGTGGACCCTGTGTGTACCCTCAAGCCAGATGGGACATATTACCATCCCTTGTGGTACATGATCGTCTGGCCATATCATGCGGTGCGTTGGTACGTGCGGCATATCACACAGCACCGTGACCGCCAACGTTTGGTGCGCAATTATCTACTCTTTACTGCTGGTATTTACAGTCTGTTTGCGCTGGGATGGCTGGGAGGGATGTTATCAACTATGCTCTTCTTCTGGGCCTTGCCAGTGTATATCGGCACGGTATTCTTGATTGGCATACGCAATCTGATTGAGCATTATGGCTGTGAGGCAGCGCGATACCGTACCTCGCGCACGCTGACCAATCGTCTGCTCAATACTCTCACGTTCAATAGCTTTTTTCACCTTGAACACCACTTAATGCCTACGGCCTCGATCACACAGTTGCGGGAGCTGCACGAGCGCAATCGCGCCCTCTATCGTGAGAAGCGGGCCTTTATTGTCTGAGAGAGCCGGAAAACGCTTGTCTTCCCCAGAGGAAGCCTTTATCATACTCCATCCTAGGATGATTGTTGCTTAGTAGCAAGAGAGAGGTAGACTGTAACGATGGAATGTACCACGATTAAACCAGGTACCAACTGTGTTTTTATGAAAAAAACGGGCTGCAGCTTCAACGGTGGCGCTTGCCATCCGGTGATCGACTCCTGCGAGGGCTGCGGCTATGTCACCGAGCAGGCCACGGGTAACTTTTGCCAGCTCTATGCGGATCCAGCCTCCAAGTGGGTCTTCGGGCGCTGCAATTTCGCCACGCATGCCAAGAGCGAAGTGCAACCATCGGCCCAGCGTGTCAATCCCCTCAAAGCCTCGAAACGGTCCCAGCGTCAAGGGGTGTAAGTCTAGCCCGGTCATGCACAGTGGCCTCTCTGCGAGCGGCCACTTGACCTGCGCCTCGCTGTGGTCCACAAAATCATGCTATCGTGCCGCGGTGGTGTAGGTCGCCTGGATGTCACATAAGGCTAACGTTTCCGTCATCTCTTTTTCCCACGTTGCATGGTAAAAGATCATAGCGGCGTGCTGCGTGACGAGCAGTGCCTCCAGGACAAAGGGCGCCGACTGCCAGAAATCAGGCACCAGTCGTTCAAAACTGCGTTTGCCATACACATAGCAGGCAGCGCCCACGTCACTCACTTGGACCATGATCACCGCGCCAAAATCGAGTAGAAAGGCACTGGCGTTCCCGCGGCTATGGCCAAAATGCACAGTCATCTCTGGCATGTGGCGTAGCCGAGAGGCCAGACGCACACTGTCGGACTCATTCAACAGTGGCCGGGAGCGTAGGACACGCGGCGCGTAGCGTAGCCAGAAAGTTTTCCGTTCTTCCTGGTCTTTACTTTCCGGCAAGACCTCATCAAAGAAAAATGTCATGTCAGCGCGTGACAGCCAGCATAAGACCTGTTGTTGTGCTGCCTGTGGCACCGTACGCCAGTGTGCGTGTTGCGAGGGGAGACGCACATCCCCAAGACGCGGATCGGCTAGGGCGAGTGTCATCAAACGTTCCGGCATGTCGGCGGTGACCGTGGTCACCGGATGCAGGATTGTCGCCCCCATGGCGGCGTGGAAATCTGGGGTCGGCCACTGCGACCACGGCAAGAGCGTGGTGAGCAGGTAGGCACGCAAGGCCGCTTCTTCCTCCATGGCGTGCATGCACTGCGACAACGCGGAGCGTAGCACCGCCAGGACGTAGGGCGAGTGCTCATCAATGCCCCAGGCCTGACACCAGGTGGCAACGGGGACACGCTGGGCCACAAGGGCCGCAGCGAGTGCCCGGGGCCCCGCAGGCCCGACGAGCACGTCGGCGTGTTGGCGCCAGCGTCCGAGCATCCCATCGGTTCCTGTCGAGGTCACGAGGCGTCGGTGGATCTGCCGTGCCACGGCGCTAGACGCAAACTCTGCCGACCAGCACATATGGCAACACCAGACCAGACCCTGGAATGTCCGCGCACTCAGCACCCCAACTTCCGCGTCGAGATAGTGCTGGAAGCGCTCCGTGGTGGCCACGGTTGGCTCCCAACACAGATACCGTACCGCCCGCGCCGACAGTGGATGCTGCGTATCCACTAGGTACGATTCCCAGGCCAACCTATAGGACGCCGGACAATGGCGTGGCCGCACTGCTGCTTGCGCTGTCAAGGCAGCCATGAGGTTGCGCAAGCCTGGGAAGTCTGGAGTCAAGGGCTGTTTCGCGCTGTTGCGGAGCTCCTGCCCAGTCTGTAGCAGACGGCGCAGCGCTGCGTGTAAGGCTACCCCTGGCTCATTGGTGGCCATTGGACGGTCTCCCTGCTATGGGGGGCGTGTAGGCACTGAGCACCTCGTGTAACTGACGCTGCTCCAGCGAACGCACCCGGATTTTAAACACCACCCGCCGACTGCGCGCTTTATCTTCCTTGCCTGCGAGGTCGCGCCACGGTTCACTACTGCCGCGGCCACTCGCAGACAAAAAGGTGAGAAAACACGAGCGCAGTGTGGGATCAGGCTGCAAAAGGGCCAAACTTTCCTGGACGACTGCCATGGAGCGGGCCTGACTCAGTGGTAAATTGATCGCATCGCTCCCTGAGGAGTCGGTGTGTCCCTCAATCACGATGGTGTTGATCTCATCGCGGAAGGTCTCGGCACAAATCGTGGCGGCCAGTTTGGGCGTAAAATGACGCAAAAAGGTTAAGCCGCCTGCGGGGATCGTGTCGCGATTGACCGCAAACTCTAACAGCCCTTCGGGCACCAAGACCAGCAGACCGAGGGGATCACGCGGGTCAGCGTCCGCCTTGACGCCCTGCGCGCTGAAGACATCGAGTGCCTGCCGGAGGGCCAGGAGGATGTTGTGCCGCGTGGCATGCGTCTGTTGTTGTGCCTGGTGTAACTCCTGTTGGGAGGCCTCGAAGCGCACCCGTGTTTCATCGAGCTGCTGCTGGCTGATGTTGACCTGCTGCTGCTTATTATTATGGGAAGCCACCAGCAACAAAATAAAAATGACGGCCAACGAGGTCATCAGATCCGTGAGGGAACTCGACAGGCCCGCATGCCCGTCGTTAGACACGGCCATTTCCACCTCCAAAACGTCCGAGACGCTCCAAGATGTCGGTCAAATCCTGCAAATGCTCGTCCAAGCCGGTGACCGTCGCACCCAGGTGTTTGGAAGCATTGGCAAAGTGTTCATCGGCCGTGTCGGTCAATTGCTGGAATCCTTCCTGCGTCGTCGTCATGTAACGGCGTAGTTGCTGCTCGATCTGGTCCAGGAGTTTGCTCGCCGTGAGTTCGACCTCCTGAAAGATCTGTTGATAGCGCTGCATCGTGACGACCAGATGCTGTTGCGCCTCATCCTGTTGATAGTGCGATTGGCTTAAGCGGTCCGCCTGGGTGGTGACCAGCTTGGCGACCCGCTCCAGCCCGTCTCCCGTGGTCTGGAGATGCTGCATAGACGCCGTGGCCGCCGTGACCATCATGGCCGTCTGGGTGGAGACGCTCTTCAGCCCGGCGGTGACGGTGGCATATTCGCTCAAGGCGCTCTTAAATTGCGCCAGGGTGGTATCGAGCGTCCGCTCCACATCTTGCACGCGCTCCAGATGCGCTTGGTGTTTTTCAATGAGCTGGGCTAACTGCTGAGTGCTGTGCGCCGACCATTGGTCCACCCGCCCCATCATGGCTGCTGTAGCCTCGGTGGCACGCCCGGTATTGGCGGTCACGGTCTGACTCATGCGTTCGCCCATGCCCGCCACCTGTGTGGAGAGATCGTGGACGACCGCGGTGAGGGTGGCCGCCATATTATTGACGGATAAGCCCGCGGCATCGTGCATCTGGGTTACCATCTCGCGCAACACCGCCGTCAGCTCTTCCACCTGCGTCTTGCCAAGCGCCATGTGCTCGACGGTGTTCTGTTTCGTCAGATCCACTAGAGTGGTAAAGGCAGCTTGCGAGGTGAGAAACTGTGTATTCATATCGGCGAGGAGTTGCGCCGAGCCGCCGAGTGCCTTGGCGATACTCTCAAATTCTTGGGTGGCGGAGTGGGAGAGCGTATGCGAAAAACGGTCGCTCATGTCCGTCAGCGTGACGCTGAGCGATTGCCCCAGTTGCTGGAGCAATTCCTGGAGTGTCCCAGTGGTCGCTTCGGCACGCTCGACCTCAGCCCCTTGCAGGCGCTGGCTCAATGACTCCACAGTCTGGGCCATACGGTCGAGCGTTGGTCCCATGCCGGCGCTGACACCTTGGCGTACGGCGCTGGTGAGCTCGTTTGGGAGCTGTTGCAAGGTCACGGCCTGAGCGGCCAGATGCTCCTGCATGGCCATCAGGAGCCTGGTGGGCGTCAGCCGTGGTATCAGCTCATCAATGGTCACAGCCAGGCTGTACACCCCCTGGCTCAGGCGATGGGACAGGCGGCGCTCGCAGAGCAAGTATACGGTGGCGCCCGCTAACGCGGCAATCGAGGACAGGAATTTGCCAGACAGGCCGCTGATCAGGGTGTCCAGGCCGCGGAACTGCTCATTTTCTAGCGTCACGTCGAGCAGGGCAACCAAAATGGCCAGGAAGGTAAAGAGCAAGCCTGCTCCCGTCACGATCCCAGGGATAGCGGCAAAGAAGCCGCGGTTCACCCGCGGCTCGACCACCGTCGCATCGTTGAAGACCGTCTCGGCACTCTCTGAAGCCCAGAGGCGCTCCTGCCCCGCGGCATCACGCCGCAGCACCGTCTGCATTGCGAAACGACGCCACGCTGATACCAGGACTGGGGCGACGGACGCCCGCTGCAGAAACACCTCCTGCATCGCGCTGTAGACGCTGGAGGCCACACCATCTCGCAACGCCGCGCCGTCTGTCGGCTGGAGGTCGGCCAGCTGGCGCCGCAAGTCGTGATACACACGCTCCTCACGACGGACTACCGACCACAAGCGGAAGAGACAGGCCATCGTCCCAGCAAAAATGAGGAACGCAGCCAGCCAGATGAAACGTGGTGCAGTAATGCCACCGATCACCCACGGCGCTTTGAGCAGGGCAGTCGTCAAGAGAGCAGGCACGCCACATTTCCTCTCGATCAAGGCAGTGTACAAAGAGCAGAGATAGATCTTGTCTCGAAGACTGTTTTCCTCTATCTCGAGGCAATGGTAGGAGAGCCGACAGAGGGTAGGCGCCCGTTGCACCAGGCTGGCCAGGTGTTCGGTAAGATGTCATCTATCTCCCCTCTGGAAGAAATGCTGTTCTTACCTGCCTCATCATGCTATGCTTAGGGCTCCATATCGGCTTATCTGTGTGTAATCATGAATCCGTAGGCATTGTAACATCTCTATGACCACGACCCCAATTACACTCCATACTGTTACCCCCCAGGCTGGTGTGCACGGCGGGCAGCTACACCTGTCGTGCTCTGGTTTGGATATTGACACCTTGTCCATCTGCCGTGTCGTGTTCGGGTCAAGCGCCACGCGTCCCGTGCTCACGACGCCAACCATGGTCTTAGGCCTCGTGCCTGAGAGCGCTGATCATGCCAGTATCCAGATTGCGCAGGGGAACACGCTGAGTAATGCCCTGCCGTTTGTCACGGCCACCCGCCTGGCGGATAATTTGCATCCCGTTGCTAGCCCAGCGGTCGACACCCACGGAAACGTGTATACAACCATCAGCGGAACCAAAGGTCGGCAGGTACCCGTCTCGCTCTACAAAATTACCCCAGCGGGTGAGGTCACGCCCTTTGGCTCGGGGATTGCCAATCCTACGGGTCTGGCCTTCGGACCAGATGGGATGCTCTACGTTAGCAGTCGCCATGAAGGGATGGTCTACCGGGTCGATACGCAAGGCCAGGCCACGGCATTTGCCACCGAACTCGGCACCGCCACCGGTCTCGCGTTTGATACCGAGGGACAGCTGTATGTGGGCGACCGACGTGGGACGATCTTCCAGGTGACACGGCAAGGCCGCCCGCGCGTGTTTGCGCGTCTTGAACCCAGTATGACGGCCTATCATCTAGCGTTTGGCGCGGACGAGACGTTATATGTCAGCTACCCGCGGCCATCCGGCACCGATCACCTCGTGCGGATTACCCCCGATGGGAGCGTACACACTGTGGGGAGTGGTCTCGGGCGCGCCCAGGGTTTGGCTTTCGATACCGCGCAGAATGTGTATGTCGTGGCGCACACTGAGGGGGAGGGCGGGGTGGTCCGCATAACCCCGCAAGGGACGATGACCCGTGTGATTGCAGGGACTGGCCTCGTTGGCTTGGCGTTCGGGAAGCACGGCGACCTGTTTCTGACGGATAATAGTGCTGTCTATAAACTCGCTTTGGGTGTCGAGGGTCGACCCTTACTGGCATGAGCGCTACCATAGACAGTGGGTGGGACACGCATGCAAAGGAGCGCACGTTGCAGCAGATGCGTATTGGCACAGTGCTCTTTGATCAATCAAAAGGTGCAGCGGTGGTCACGCTGGTAGAGGAGCGGGGCGAACGGGTTCTGCCCATTTTTATCGGGATGTGGGAAGGGATGGCCATCTTTCGCGAGCTCAACCGTACCCCGGCACCACGCCCGGTGCTTCATGACGTGCTCTACAACCTCTTGCAAGGCTTGCAAGCCCGGATCGAGAAAGTGGTGGTTGATGCCGCGCGTGACAATACCTATTACGCGCAGATCTATGTCACGCGTCAAGAGACCACGATGGTGGCGGATGCACGCCCCAGCGATGCGCTGGCCTTGGCCCTCAGATTCCAGGCGCCCATTTACGTGGCCGATACGGTACTGGAGACGGCTGGTAAACGCGCCGATTTTGCGGTAGGGGATGAAGCGCGCACTCCCCCTGAGAGCGCTCTCGACCAGAAGGAGAACGTGCGCGCTTGGCTAGAAACGCTACGCCCGGAGGACTTCGCAGACCCCAAGTGAGGGCGGGCACACAGAGGGTACGAGTATGGCTGATGAGTCGGAAGAATTTGCCTATGAAGATCGCTCACAGATCCCCGCGATCCTCCCCATTTTCCCCTTGCCGAATGTCGTGCTGACCCCAAATACCAGTTTGCCCCTCTTTATCTTTGAAGAACGCTATAAAGAGATGGTACAGGATTGTCTGGCAGGGGATCGCTACCTCTCCGTGGCGCTTTTGCGCAAAGGGTGGGAGCAAGAGACGGGGACGCCGCGTCCCTACCCCGTGGCTGGTTTTGGACGTATTGTGCACGCCTCCCGCTTACCCAACGATTGCATGGATATCGTCATCCAGGGCATGGGACGCATCCGCATGGTGGACTTCCACGATGATCGTGCCTATCTCCGCGCCACGGTGGAGGTGGTGCGCCCTACGTATACCCCCGGGCAAGCGCTCACCGCCGAGAGCGCCATCATGAAGCAACGGTTCCTTGATCTCTTGGATCTCCAACGCGTCCATGCCCCGGAATTACGCACCACGCTCCGACTCCTGGCGAGTCCGATTGATCTGGTCTTTTTCATTCTGGCGCGTCTGCCGCTCGATCCCTACATCAAACAGGAAATCGTGCAGATGTCTGCTGTGGCGGATCAGGTCGAACGACTGATTCAACTCCTGGATATGTCTCGTGGCGCCCAGCTCAATTAAAACGCCGTGGGGTACCGACTAGCCCAACGGTGCAGGAGTCGCGGGGGCGCTACTGCGCTACCGGTAACGGCTGGAACCCGGGTTTGAGGTTTGCGGCACGCCTTCGGATTCTTGCCCTTTGCGCATCACATCCAAGGTTTCTTGTAGGGCTTTGAGCCGATCTTCCGGCGTGGGCCCTTGGCCGCTGAGTAGCTGGACACTCAGGGGAAAGCCGACAAACCCCTGCGAGGTGGACTGGCCACGTTCATCGGTGGCGGTAATGTAATACTCTAGGCCCTGACCCGCCGTCAGCCAGTCCGGCACCACCGCCCGATAGCGTGGCGTGCCGACGTCCTCCATGGGAAGGACCGTAAAATCGCCCCCACCCACGGTACGACAGAACACTTCGGCTTTGCGCAGGCCGGCTGTTGCAGTGATCGTCGCCTCAATGACCAAGGGCGCACCACGACGTTGTGGACGTGTAAATGGGGCATGATCAATAGCGAGACGTGCTTCTTGAGGCTGTTGGGCGAACGCCAGGGTGCTGAGCAGAGCGAGCGCGAGTAGACCTCCTGCCACACGAGAGCACACGGACCATACTGTGGTCATAGGGAATCTCCCTTCTGAGCCCCGTCGCCCCTTGGCCGAGGGTCAGGGCCGTCTGGCACTCTGATAATACTGTAAGGCTTCCGGGAGCCAACTCTGCAGTTGTCGAATACGGGTTGTACCTGAGGGATGGGTTGAGAGAAACTCCGGCGGTCCCCCCCGACCTTTCCCAGCGGACATACGCTCCCAAAGTCCGATAGCTTCATGAGGATCGTACCCGGCTTTGGCCATCAGCAGAAGCCCAATATGGTCTGCTTCAGACTCCTGGTTGCGGTTGAATGGCATTTCGACACCCACGCCATACGCCAGCGCAATACCCTGGGTAATGAGGGGATCGCCGTTCCGCAGTCCGATCTGTAAGGCCGTCATGCCCACTTGCGCCAGCATGTTCTGGCTCACACGCTCAGCCCCGTGCCGGGCCAGGGCGTGGGCGACTTCGTGTCCCATCACGGCGGCAAGGCCTGCCTCGGTCTGCGTGTATTGGAAAAGCCCAGTGTAGACTGCAACTTTGCCGCCCGGCAGCGCGAACGCATTGGCTTCATTTTTATCGATGACGCGGAATTCCCAGGCGTAGTCTGGGCGATCTGCCACCGCGGCAATACGCTGTCCCACCCGGGTTACCAGGTCAGTGGCCCGTGGGTCGCGGGACACACGCTCTTCGCGCAACACCTGTTGATAGGCGGCCAAACCCATCTGCCCTTCTTCAGCTTCCGACAGTAAAATGAGCTGTTGTCGTCCCGTCATAGGCACCGTCTGGCAGGCATAGACCAGTGCAAGACAGGCAGCGCTGAGTAGACCCCCTATGACGTTGCGCCAACTGACCAGGCGTTGACTACGGGGAGCAGACGTCGGCATAGGCAAGCATCCTTCGCAGCAGGAGAAATCCACAACATAGGCTACAATGCTGAGTATAACGCATATCGTCGGCCATTGTCATGACGCCGTCGCAGAGCGAGGAGGTGCGGGGGGGGGGGGCCACTCCAGCGACCACAACCGCACCTTGTGTCCCGGGAGGCTTTTTGCGACAATCCCTCGTTAGGAGCCCATACGAGAGACGAGGAGTGCGGTGTGACTGCCATGTACAACGAGGGAGGGCCTATGAGCGATGAGCAGCACATGGTAACGGTATTTCATCGGACATTTGATATGGCCGTTGGGACTGTCCCGGCGATACCTGAGGACGCGACGTGTGCCCTACGCGTCACGTTAATCCAGGAAGAGTTTGACGAGTTGCGTCACGCCCTCGCCCACGAGGATGTGGCCGCCGTGGCGAAGGAGCTGGCGGATTTGCTGTATGTCGTGTATGGGACTGCGGTGGCATGTGGCATTGATATGGCCCCAGTGTTTCGCGAGGTCCACCGCTCGAACATGAGTAAAATCGGTGGGCACAAGCGTGCCGATGGCAAATGGATCAAGCCCCCCGACTATGCACCCGCCTGTCTCCAGCCGATCGTAGAGGCGCAGCAGAGGCGCTAGGCGCCCCAGCACTCCCGCCCCTCTACGCAGACGAGAAGGCAGGGGCGCCGTACGGGTCGCGTTGGTGCAGTCATGCGCCAGTTGGTCCAGAGGCACCAGGAGGCTTGGTCCAGATGTGTGGTATGGCCCAGGCGGGCAGCGGGTCAGACGCCTCTCTGCGGTCATCCTCATAGTGCCAGAAGGAGGCATCAGCCCAGATGGGGCACTCCATGGCAAGGTGTCCAGAGCGTGGGCCGTCTTGCCACAACGTCGAATCCGCCCAGACGGGAAGGACGTTTGGCGTGACCGTGCGGCGTGATGGCTTGGGGGAAGCGACACGTGTGTGCTGGCGTTGAACGGTACTGGAACGGGGCCGCGGGTGGCTATGCCCGCCGCGTGGCAGTGGGAGCGGCGCGGAGACAGGTCTCGGGAGGCTGACGACAGGCAGACTGCGAGCCGCAGTCGTCGAGCGCATGTAGGTGTCCTGGGACAAGGCACGTGACGGCATGCTGACCATCGTCACAGGAGCCGGGCGATAGGTCCAATAGAGGCCGAGGAGTAACACCGCACCACTGCCCGCGATACCTATGAGCAGGTTAGTACCTGTGGCGCTATGCGCAATCTGTTGTTCGGTGCCGTATCTGCGCACGCTCGTCGACACATCTCTTGAACCAGACGGCAACACAGAGACAGAGGCTGTATCCTCCATGAGTTGCAGCTGCGTACCCGCGCCGTTAATTTTCTCGGCGTCGGGTGCTTGGAGTGAGCGCATCTGCGGCGTGAGCGCTTCCAGCGGTTGAAGCGAGATCTTTCCACCAGAGGTGGTTGAAGTGTCTGGCATCTTTTGCATAGGGCGATTGAAATACATATGTTGTGGCAGGACACTCTCGGCGTCGCGCTGCCGGGAGGAGGTAGATTTTGCGCCTGTCGAGAGCCCTAAAATAGCCGCCGTGTCCTCTGAATTCCGTGGAGGTAAGTCGGCTTGTGCTCCGCTCCAGCGTGGGAGAAGTATCAGACATCCCAGAGAGAAAGCCCAAGCGTAGGCTCTGGGACGCCACTGGCGGTGTCGCAGGCTTGACCACATCACTGTACATCCCTTCGAGAGGCGTGTCTGACCTCAAGGCTCGGCTGTGGTGCTGCCGACATCCCGAGGTCTGTGGGATAGAGCGCAGAACCGTAAAATGAGCGTATAGTATAACAGCCAGAAGACACCTTGTCTCTCGCGAAGTGTTTTGCCACAATAGCGGGAATACTTGGCACAGTGCCACGAGGCAAGAGAGACGCGCCTGACAGAGGGCAGAGCCAAAATGAGGACGGATCATTGAGAGGGGACCGCAGCGTGGCGGCTAGCCAAAAGGGGAAGACATGAGCGATGAGCAGCGCCTGGTGACAGAGTTCCACCGAGCGTTTTCTATCCCCATTGAGCACGTGCCCTGTGTCCCGGACGAGGCGACGCGTGCCTTGCGGATGCATCTCCTGCAGCAGGAATACGACGCCTTACACAAGGCCTTCGCGCAGCAGGACATTGCTGTCGTGGCTCAAGCACTGGCGGAGCTCTTATATGTCGCCTACGGGACCGCGATAGCATGCGGGCTTGACATGGCCCCCATCTTTCGTGAGATCCATCGCTCGAACATGACCAAGGTGGGAGTCAGGCAACGCGCCGACGGGACATGGCTCAGGCCCGCAGGGTATTCTCCGCCACGGCTGGAACCTCTGCTGGCTTTTCTGGCCCAGCGTCACGGGGCTCCTGCAACGGAGGTGCCAGCCTACGTGTCTGGGCGCCCAGCCGTCCCGCCTCGGGCGGCTTCTGGAGGAGAAATCATACCACGAAGTCCTCTTGTGCCGAGTGAGGCACCGACGAGGCCGCCTGCCATAGAGGGCATGCAGCCTCCACAAGGGACGATGGCGAGCGGGGCTGAGGGATATGCCTCAGCCACTCTGCCTTTACAGGGGCAGGTCCACGACAGACGTTTGCCTGAACATCCCACGCTACAATGCCCCCTGTGCACCCATAACTTTATCCGGCGTTCACGCCGTATCGGGCTCACAGAGCGGTTGCTGAGTTGGGCTTTTCTGTATCCTTTTCGTTGTGCAGTCTGTTACCATCGCTTCCGGGCTTTCCAGTTTCGGGCCCACTCCCTGAGCCATGTCGTCGAGCGACGTCAATACATACGCCTGCCAGTGCAGCTACCTGCGACCTTTATCTACACGGCGCAATTGAGCGAACAGCATCAAGGCCAAGGCGCGGTGATCGATCTCTCGCCGCGTGGCTGTTCGCTCCGGACCACCAGTGACTTACCCCTGGCCACCGTGATGACGCTGGCATTCCAGATAGCGCCTGATACCCCGGACATTGTGGTGGAGACTGCGCTCGTGCGTCGTATCCACTCTACGGGCGTTGGGGTCGCTTTTTTGCGCTTCCAGGCGTCTGAACAAGAGCGTTTTACCCAGTATCTAGAACAGTTATTGGGACAACCGCATGTAACGAAGACAGAGGATGAGAGTTCCTAAAGAACGCGCAGAGCACACGGAGGCAACGCGCTGGCCACTCGATGCGTGCGATTGCGCGGCTGGGCCATGCGCCTTGCCAGCCAGGCAGGATCCCGTGTGTGCTCCCGTGCCACGCGGGTATGAGCGCGTCTGTCTGGTGACGCGAGAGCGTTGGACGCGCTGCCATCACGGCATGCACCGTCTTGGCGTTGTCGCGGAAGCGCATCCACTGAGGGGTCGCGCTTGAGGGATGAGGATTGGCCATCGCGGCCCTCAAGAAGCCGGACATGGATGCCTTGCCACCGTCTTCTGCGGCGTGTGCGCGCGTGTGTCACGCTGGCCCGGCAGATGCTCCGGGAAGGGCGGGTTGCGGGACGGGCGCTGAGCGATGGGCCGATCACCTGTGCCCTCCGTACGTATGTCACCGCTGGGCCCCGGAGCCCATGGAAGGCTGTGCCATGGTGAGGTGGCAGCCGCTGCAGCAATAAGAACCGCAATCACGCCTGCCACAGGTGGGGAGGAAGCATGCGTCTAGACGAGGTCGTGGGGCAGGTGCGCCATTGTATTCGCGCCATGCATGGATACGTTCCGGGCAAGCAACCGGGTGAGGGAGCGTATATTAAGCTCAACACCAACGAGAATCCCTACCCACCCTCGCCGCGCGTGCTGACTGCACTGCGCGAGGCGGTCGGGGCTGACCTGCGGCTGTACTCTGACCCTGTTGCACTACATTTACGGGAAGCCGCCGCGGCGCTGTACGGCTGTGCGGTGGATGAAGTGATTGCTGGCAATGGCTCTGATGATATTTTAACGATGATCTTTCGGACGTTTCTCAACGCCGGGGATGTTATCGTCACGCCCTCCCCAAGTTATACACTCTATAATGCTCTCAGTGCCCTCCAAGATGCGCCCTGTCAAGAAATTCCCATGGGCCCCGACTATACGCTCCCTGCGGATCTCGATGCGCATGGGGCGAAAGTGGTGTTTATCGTTAATCCCAACGCGCCTACTGGCGTGCTCCATGCCCGGGAGGCCATTCGAGCGTTTCTCGAGCGCACCCAGAGTATTGTCGTGCTTGATGAGGCGTATGCCGATTTTGCTGGTGAGAGCGCTATCGACATGCTCCACGACTTTCCGCATCTGATCGTGGTCCGCACCTTCTCCAAGTCGTATGCCCTGGCCGGCATGCGTTTGGGACTCGGTTTTGCCCGGCGTGAAGTGATTGCCGAGATGATGAAAGTCAAGGATTCCTATAATCTCGACCGACTGGCGATTGTGGCTGGCTGCGCCGCGTTGCACGATCAGGAGTGGTTGCGGGAGACGCGTGATACGATCATTCGCACCCGCACCTGGCTGCAGCAGGCCTTAACAGAGATGGGCCTGCATGTGCCCCCATCTCGTAGCAATTTCGTCTTCCCGACCATTCCTGACGGACGGGCCGCTGCAGTATTTGAGGGCTTGGAACAACGCCGCATCTTAGTGCGGTATTTCCGTGGGTCACGGGTGGCGGATTCCCTGCGGGTCACCGTGGGGACCGATGCCGAAGTTGAGGCATTTGTGCAGGCCTTACACGATTTACTGGCCTGAGGGGGCGTGTCAAGTACTCCGCCCTGAAGGACGGAGCTTGTAGCTGACTACCCCAGCAGCAACCGGAGTTACCGAAGAGGTACCGCCACTAGAGGCACCTTGACACGTGCCCGATCTCTGATGTTATTCGCCGCGTTAAAATCGGCATGCGTCGTATAGTCACACTGTGTACAGGAAAACCGCGCTTGACTGAACCGATTCGCTCGCTCGACATGTCCGCAGCGGTTGCAGCCCTGGCTCGTGTGCCTTGGGTCCACCAGGACGACCGGCACGCCAGCGAGCGTCGCCTTGTATTCGATAAAGGCGCGGAGTTGCGCGAAAGCCCAGCCAGCCGTTCTGGCGCGTTGTGGCTGCCGAAACCGAGACCGCGAGCGGATATGCGTCAACGCTTCAAGCGCAATACCTCGCTGGGTGCCTTTGGCAGACGCAATGAGCGTCTTACTGATACAGTGATTGACGTCACGCCGGAAAGCCGCTTCTTTCTGGGCCATGCGTTGCAACGCCTGTCGAATCTTCTTGGGGCGCTTCCCGCTCATCTGGGACACGGTGCCCGCACGTTGCAGGCCCTTGCGGCATTGCGCGTAGCGTGTCCGACAGGCTTCCACCGCGTGCCCACTGTGCGTCGTGCCATCAGAGGTTGTTGCCAGGTTGACGACGCCCAGATCCACACCAAGCACGTCTTGCGGAGCAAGCAGGGGGGCTTCGGGCATCTCGATGGTACACAGCAGATACCAGGCGCCGCCTCGATACACCAGATCGGTTTGCCCTTTGATACGCCCTTGCCTGGCGCGTTGATAGGGGCCACAGATAAACGGCACCTCAACACGTCCGCCGATGGCCCACAGGCTCGCCGTGCTCAACCCGTGGAAGCTCAACACGCGCTGGTCGTAGCAGATCGCGCTATCCGGGCTGAACGTTGGACAGACCGTCTTGTCCCGTTGGAAACACTCGACCGCCTTGGCAATCGCACGTACCGCCATCTGCGACGACAGGGCAAACGTGGCGCGCATCTCGTAGTACACCAGATGGTGCAGGGAGACTTGCCCAAACAGCCCCGCCGCAAAGCCCGCCTGTGCGGCATAGGTGGCAGCCGCGTTGAACGCGGCCATCGTGGCGCGCAAGGCGTCGGCCTGGGCATGCGTCGGCAGGAGTCGGAGTTGCAAGGTCAGTTTCATAATGAAAGCATAGTATATCTTTCTCTCATACACGAGGAATCGTTGCCCAGGGGTATGGGCAAACCTCTTTCCTCTCCGCCCTGAAGGACGGAGTTTCCAGAGGTACCATGATGAACGTCCAAGACTACCAGCGTCAACGCTACCGTTCGTTGGACCAAGCGGTGGTCAACTGGCGCGAACAGCGTCTTGTCGAGGCACTACTGACCTCGTGCCAGCTGACCCCGGGCTCTCTGCTGGATATTCCCTGCGGGTTTGGACGGTTCACGGCGCTTTTCGCCCGTCTCGGCATCACGGCTACCGGGGCCGATGGCAGTGGGGATATGGTCCGCCTTGCGAGGACACAGCAAGTGCCGACAGGCCGTGGACGCTGGCTGCATACGGACATTTTTCGTTTACCGTTTGCGGATGAAACGTTTGATTGCGTTTTCTGTGTGCGCCTGTTGCATCACCGTTTTAGCGACGCCGAACGCCTGCAGATACTCCGTGAACTGGCGCGTGTGTCGCGTCGTGCTGTCCTGGTGAGTGTGTATCTCTCGTCGCCCCTCCATAACCTGGCACGCCATTGGCGCGGAGTCCGAGGCCGTTTAGCCATGATGACTGCAGAGCAGTGGCACGACCTCCTCCGACACAGCGGTCTGCGAGTGCTCCAGCAACGGGCGCTGTGCCGCCTGTGCCACGCGCAGACCTTTGTGCTACTCACGAAAGAGGCGGCGTAGTCCGCACAGGTATCCCTTGCCTGTCCCTGGGAGCGCAGGCGTCTCGCCTGCTTCCGGAGCGGGCGGGACGCCCGCGCTCCCAGGCACCAGAGACTGGCGTAGGACGGCTGCAATGCACCTCTAGGAGGGATGCACTCCCAGCAGCGAGAGCACCATGTCGTGCACATGCCCATTGGAAATCATCGCATGCCCACTGTAGATCGACGAGGCACCGGTAAAGTCGCTAAAACGCCCCCCCGCTTCTTCGACAAGAATTTTCAGCGGCGCGACATCCCACGGCTTGATATTCGTTTCTAACATTACTTCGGCCTGGCCGCGACACACAAACGTATAGGCAAAATAATCCCCAAAACCGCGTTGCCGTCGTGTGGCTTGCGCCAGACGTGTCAGGCCATCCCAGTAACCATCGCGCAGCATGAGATCAAGACTGCCGTGGAGGAGCGTGGCCTGGGCGAGATCGCTGATGCTAGAGACCGCGAGGCGCTCGCCATCGGCGAAGGCCCCGAGGCCCTTCGCCGCGTACAGCAGATCACCCTGGGCCGGCGCAGACACCACCCCCACCGTAATCTTCCCCGCTTGTTCCAACGCGATGAGGGTACCGAAGAAGGGAATGCCACGAATAAAATTCTGCGTCCCGTCAATCGGATCGATAATCCACCGTGCATCCTCCCCCTCACGTCCGGCGTGCGCGCCAAATTCTTCCCCTAGCACCCCATAGTCGGGGAAATACTGCCGGAGTGTGTCCACAATGACCCGTTCACCGGCCCGATCTGCGGCGGTGACCGGACTCTGATCGTCTTTGGTGTCGATCTGCAGGGCTGTCCGAAAATACGGGAGGATAACCTCCTTGGCGGCTTGCGCAGCAGCCAGCGCGGCATCGAGCTGTGGTTGCAGTGTCATAGAGTGACCTATTTGTTTAATACTATAACAGTACCGCCAAGATGTGGCGGATGCATCTGGCAGAGATAGCTGTACGCCCCAGCCTTGGCGGCAGTGAACTTCACCGTGGCCTGGGCCTTGGGCTGCACGACCTCTTCAATGCCAAACGCCTCAATCTGAAAACCATGTGGTTCATCGAGCTTATTGAGCAACGTGAGCTCGACTTCTTCCCCTGCATAGACCACCACACTGGATGGTAACCAGATCTTCGTGCCTTCGAGCAGCACATTCATCAACGTGAATTTTTTGGGCTCAGCTGTCGCGCTCAGGGCAGTGACGCAGAGCAGGAGAGTTAGCAAGCTCCCCACCCCTCTCAGCTGTCGATTCCACGGCTGTCTTACTCGCACTCTTGTCCCCTCTTATGTGGGATACCCTGCTATGGCCGCACGTGGTTGACGCACGCGCGGCTCACCATACGTCAGGCGGGTCACGTGCTCGGCCCTACGCTCCCCCATGCCTGACTCTGGATCACGGAAGGCGTTCCAACAGTTGGGATTTTTCGAGCATATCCTTGAGGTAGGATGGCCCCAGGTCGGCAGCGCTGGCCGTCATGCTGTCTTTGAAGGCCTGGACATCACCGCGCATGAGTGCTTGCCCAAGTGTCTGAGCCGCTTCGCAATACGCCTGGATGAGCACTGGCGCCTGCAGATTGTAGGACTGAATTTCACTATAGAGCTCGGGGTCCGCACTGAGGATGCGCCCCATGGTTATCAGAGACCTCCGCGAGTTCGGAGAACTGTACGAGTCCAATGCCCTCGGATCACTGAAGCGGCTCCGCAACACCTGCGCCAGGACCACTTTGGTAAAATGTTCGAGATTCTGGTGCCACGCCATCTGTGTGTCGTGATGCTCGGGCGTTGTATAGGTGATCCGCGCACCATATTTATAGAAGATGCTGGCAAATTCCTCCGCTAGTGCACCAGACATCGGCGTACGGGTGAACACCACGTTTTGCTGACGGACGCTCTCTACCGCGGGACCGAATACGGTGTGCATCCCTAAGACCTCGACGCCGGCGGCGACGGCAGCCAGCATCGCCGCCACCGGCTGCGTCTTAATGGAGGTATTATCGGCAATGAGTTGGCCGGGACGACAATACGGGCCCACCTCGTGAATGACGGCGACGGTGTTGCTGATCGGCACGTTGATAATCACCACGTCGGACTGCGCCACACACTGGGCATAGGTCAGTGGGGTGCGCCGACCACTTAACAACACCGTGTAGCCCGCCATACGAAAAAAGCGCTCGAACCACAGGCCCATCTTGCCGGTGCCACCGATAATGCCGATCGTCTGTAGACGCGGCTCGTTAAAAGCACAACGTGGATAAGTGCCAAAAATTTGCACTTCGACGTCTTCATCGCCGAGCTGTTTGGTGAGCGCCGCCATACAGGAAGCGACGGTCGGGTCTTCCAGGTGTCCTTCCACCTCAATATAGAAGCGAAACGCCCCGTGCGTATCGGGACGGGAATGAATCGACGAGAGATTCAAGCCATAGGTTTTACTGAGCACGCCGAGCATATCTTCCAGCAGGCCGATGCGGTCACGATGGGGATAGATCACCAGGGCGGTGGCATCCTTGCCCGTCGGCGCATGGTAGGCCTCGGTCGCCACGCCGAGCACAGCAAAGCGTGTTGTGTTGCGCTGCACGTTGCCAATATCGCGCGCCACCACGTGCAAGCCGTAGTGGGCGAGGGCCGCTGGACTGCCAATGGCCGCCGCATCGTGCTGCTGGGTGGCGATAATCGTTTCCATGGCGCTACTCGTACTGGCCATCTCCACCTGCTGGGCCTGAGGATAATGCTCGTGTAGATAGAGCGAACATTGCTTGAGGGCCTGGTCTTTAGAGAGCACACGGCGAATCGGCGTCCCAGGCGTGAGCACCCCGAGAGCGTGCTGGATAGGCAGCGCGAGCATATTGACGAGCTTCAGACGATCAGCGTAGCGATAGAGATTATCCAGCGTCTCCGTCACCGGACCCTGGATAACATTTTCGATCGGTACCAGCCCGCGTGCGACCTCGTGCTGGGCCACGGCGTCGAAGACTGCGTCAATGGACGTATAGGGAAGGTACTGCGCCTCCGGCATGGCCGCTCTGGCAGCCTCTTCGGTGTAGGTGCCCGCAGGCCCTAAATATCCGAGCTTCACACGCCATCCTTATACGGGGGAATAGAAGATCCAGCCTTGGAGGGCATCCTCAGACCCCCATCGCTCTAGGATGCCGTGCACGGTTATTATATCATGATTTGCATGAGCTGCAAACGTCAAAGCCCACCAGCGGCACGTCTAAAGGGTACTCCGCTGGCACCGTGCCCTCTCTACTGCGTTCGGGAGCTGTGCATGCGTCGCTATAGCCTTTATGGCGGAAGTTTTGATCCGGTGCACTTGGGGCACATGTCGCTGGTCGAGCGCGCCATTGCACTGGGCTATACCGTGTTGATGGTGCCGGCCTTTCGCCATGCTTTTGGCAAGCAATCCGCGCCGTTTGTACATCGCGTCCGGATGTGCGAGCTGGCACTCCAGGCGTGCCAGCTTGAGGCCCAGGCGCAGGTGTGTACCATTGAGCAGTCGGTGGCACGCGCCGATGGTGCGCCAGTCTATACCTACGATGTGCTGTGTCACCTGCGTGAAAAGCTAGGGAGTGCACCCTGTGTGCTGGTAGGACCCGACATCGCGACGGAGTGGGAACGCTGGTATCGTGCACCAGAAATTGACCGCGACTTTGGCCGTGTGTCTCTGCCTATGACGCGCGCGACGCGTAGCACAGAAATTCGCCAGCGCTTACAGGCAGGCACACCACCCTCCGCGCTCGGCATGCACCTGCCTGAGTCTGTGGCGCACTACATTGCCAGGCATGGGTTATATCAGCGCGACGTCTGATGACGAGACGACACCGGGCTTAGGGCTCATGGCGCACGTCCCTGACGGACCGCCGCCGTGACCGCATAGGCATAGCATCTGGGACATACACGGCTTCCAGCAAGGTCCGCATCGCCGCAGGGATACGTGTGGGGCGCCCGTCAGCGCGGGTAAAGGCGCCCTGCACTTCTGCCAGAGCCAGGACGACACCATCGGCTTGGCGACGAATCACTTGGCGCCAGGTCATCATGGCGCCGTGGAAATCCGCCACACAGCTCTCGATGTCCAGTACATCCTCGCTAAAAGCCGGGGCTTTATACTGCACGTAGAGATCAACCGCAATCACCGTATACCCCTGCTGGAGAATCACGCTAAACGGCAAGCCAGCCTCGGCCATCGCGGTGAGACGCCCGACCTCGAAGTAATGCACATATATGGCATGATTGACGTGCCCAAGCGGATCGCATTCGTAATGGCGGACGGTCAGTTGACAACGGGATGTGCTGGGCATCTCGCCCTCTCTGTGCCTGGCAGAGTTGTCTGCGCCGTTGGCAGCGTTACGGCTCCGAACAAAGACTAAATATGAGACAAGATGCACTATGTAGTTCGTCACAATCGCATGTTGTCGCTCTACCATAAGGACTCGTCTGGCCAGGAGGTGCAACGAGACAATCATCAAAGTCACTTACCAGACCGGGCAGGAAGAAGATGACCTGTGATGCTCCTTCACTCCCCGCCACGACCGTTCTGGCTTCCAGAGCCACCTCAACCCAGGTGAATTCTCTGGCGTACACCAGGTTAAACAGTGCAAAACCGCTCGCATCTGTGATCACAGACACCGGAACAGCCGCGACATTTCCAGGCTCCAGCGTGGTATTACTATTAAAATCTTCACCTGGATCTAAGATCCCATTCAAGTTGTCATCCTCATTCTTGCAGTATGGAGTCGTAACGCTCACCAGCTTGCCCCATCCTATACAAGCACCTCCGGGAGCAAAAACGTTGCCATAACAGCCTTTTTGATAGCGCGTTGGTAACACATCGAGTAATACAGTGGCCTGGTCTACCGCGTTGCCGTTGGCATCGGTCACGAGGACCGAATACGGCAGGGCATACTGCGTACTACTCAGAGGGATGATAAGATTCCCAGTGCCAAGGACCACGAACAGTTGTTGTTGTGCGACTGTCAAGGTCACAATGTCTGTGATGCTGCCAGCGGCCGCAGTAACGATCACGCCATCTTGTGCACTCGATGCGGCTCCAGCTGTATACACGCTACTGGCCTGCCCAAAGCTGTCAGTGACAGCGGCCGCAGGGGCAATACTGCCACCGCTAATGTCGTTGAGCGAGAAGCTGACGGTCTGGTTCTTGACCAGATTGCCCCGGGGATCCCGCAGCACAGCCGTGATGATGCTTTGCTGGGCATTACTACCCGGCAGGTTGACACCCAGGGTAGTCGGGGATGCTTGTACCAGCACAGAGGCCACAGTCGTGGCGACAAACTCTATCTCGACCTGGCTTGATGGCCCCGGGGAGACACTCGCCGCGGCACTGATGACCGAGGGGCCTGCGTTGTCCGAGCAGATACAGACAGTGGCATCCCCATAGCAGTTTGTCATTGCACTGATGGTGGGGGGCGGCAGCGGGGAACAGGACGGCGGCGGTTGCGGGGGACAGGACGGTTGCGGTGGCGGGGGACAGGACGGTTGCGGTGGCACGGTCGCCACAAAGCCTCCGCGACTCGCGAAAAAATTAATCGTTTTCCCCACCTGAGGCACTGTTCCCAGCTTCCAATTCAGTGTGACGGGTTTGAACTCCTGCAAACGTATTTCAGCGGCAGGGGTTGGGGCTGTCAGCACAAAGTTGTCCGCACTGATCGACAGGGAGGCCGCGGCCACGGCTCCTAAGGCCGAGACTTGTATCGTATCGATCCCTGGGACATTCGCCGTCACATCAACCTCTGCACTACCAACGGCATCAGTTATAATAGGAAGAGGACTTATGGGATTACCGAGCGAGGAGCGAATCGTGATGAGTTGTTGGGCAATGCCCGTCCCCCCTGAATCGCGCAGGAGGATTGACAAGCGCACCATCGCACCTAACACCGCAGCATTGGCACCACTTAAGGTCAATGTCGTACCGGTCACCTGCACGGTGTTTTGCGTCGTTATAGTGCCTGCGGTGGCGGTCAGCAGAATCGGCCGGTTGCTGCGGTCACCGCCAGTCGAGAGCAGAGCCGTGGCGGTACCGGTGATCCCCGTTGTGCCATTGAGCACTTGCACACTGCCGGAATCTGCCGCGAAGCTCACGGGGACTCCGCTCAGGACGTTATTGGCCGTATCACGCAGTAGGGCGGTGAGCGTGACGTTCTCCAGACCATCGGAATCGAGCTGAGGACTACTTACTAAGAGATCGATGCGAGCCGCGCCGGCGATCGGCGTGATGGTAAGGGCCAGCGTCCCGGTGGTGCCATTGACCGCGCGCGCCTGCACGGTATCGATACCTGGCGTGGCACTCGCAGTATACGTGACGAGGGGAACCCGGCCATTCGTATCGGTGACAGCAGTCTGCGGGTCAAGACTCCCATGACTGGTCGAGGATGGTTCTATAGAAAATACAATAGTTTGACTAGCAACGGGATTGGCATGGGCATCCGTCACGAGCGCAGCGAGAGAGGCGATGCCGTTCACCGTCACGGTGCGCAAGTTTGCCGTCAGTTGCACTACCGCCACCGCACCAGCCACAAACGTCACTGCGGTGCTGCCGCTGAAGCCACTGGCCGAGGCCGTCACCGTCGCCGTCCCTACACTGGTGGGCGCAATGAGACTCAGGGTTGCCACGCCACTGCTATTGGTTTGGGCGGTCCCCGTGGTCGTGGTG
>SXGT01690929.1_pt1 | contig 38467 bp, 36 predicted proteins | sample 3176221 | NCBI WGS metagenome assembly SXGT01 (sample SAMN11356862, study PRJNA531348) | freshwater metagenome | isolation source: freshwater sample F1-120 | place: China: Fuxian Lake, Yuxi | collected 2017-12-25 | reverse complement strand
GATCTACTACCCGCTGACGACGCTTATGCTCGCGGGCATTCGCGAGATCCTGGTCATCTCCACGCCGCGCGACACGCCGCTCTTTGAATCGGTTCTCGGCGACGGCGCGCAATGGGGCGTGCGGCTAAGCTATGCGGTGCAGGCGCAGCCACGCGGCCTGGCGGACGCCTTCATTGTCGGACGCGACTTCGTCAACGGAGAGCCTTGTGCGCTGGTCTTGGGTGACAATCTCTTCTTCGGTCACTCGCTTAGCGAACGGCTGCGCTCGGCCGCGCAACAACGCTCCGGCGCGACCATCTTCGCCTATCGGGTCAGCGACCCTCACCGCTACGGCATCGTCGAATTCGACGATGCCGGGCGCGCCATCAGCATCGAAGAAAAACCATCAGACCCGAAATCCGACTGGGCGGTGACAGGGCTTTACTTCTTCGACAAGAGCGTAACCGAGATCGCGCACAATGTACGCCCTTCGCCGCGCGGCGAAATCGAGATCACCGACATCAATCGTGCTTACCTGGCGCGCGGCGATCTGAACGTGCAGCTGCTCGGCCGGGGTTTTGCCTGGCTCGACACTGGCACGCACGACGCGCTGCACGAAGCCGCCGCTTTCATCAAGGCAATCGAGCATCGCCAGGGTCTCAAGGTCGCGTGCCCTGAAGAGGTGGCCTTCGCCAGCGGCTATATCGACGAGGCGAAGCTCATCGAACTCGCCGACGGCTTGAAGGGCACCGAATATGGGACGTATCTGCGCGATATCGCGCGCGCTGGCGGTTGACACACGGCCCAAGGAGTTAGCCCATGCCAACCCTGAACGGCGCGCGCGCCCTCATTACCGGCGGCGCCGGCTTTATCGGTTCGCGGGTCGCCGCCAAACTCACCGCCGTTGGCGCGAACGTGACGGTGTTCGACAATTTGCTCGCGCAAGTGCATGGACCCAACGCGGCCCCACCGCATTGGGACGGCGCGGTGCGCTTTGTTCTCGGCGATGTGCGTGATCACGCTGCGCTCGCGGCGGCCGTGCACGCCAGCGATCCCGACATCGTATTTCACCTCGCCGCCGAGACGGGCACCGGCCAATCCTATGACGAGCCGACGCGCTATTGCGACGTCAACGTCTCGGCCACCTCAGCGCTGGTGGAAGCGATGCGTTCGCTGCCGGTGCGGGCGCGCCGCGTGATCCTTGCTGGATCGCGCGCGATTTATGGCGAGGGCGCGTATGTCGATCACGACGGCGCGACGCGCAATCCTGCGCCGCGCCGCGTCGAAGACATGGCGGCAGGCCGCTTCGCCATCGTCGATCAACAAGGCCGACCGATGCGACCAGCGTCGACGCATGAGGATCTACCGCCAGCGCCGGCGTCGGTCTACGCCTCCACCAAGCTCATGCAGGAATGGCTGCTGACGCAGGGCTTCGCTGGACAAGTGATCGAGCCAGTGATCCTGCGCTTCCAAAACGTGTACGGGCCCGGCCAGAGTCTGCGCAATCCTTACACCGGCGTGCTTTCGATCTTTTGCCAGCAGATCCTCGAGGGCAAAACACTCGATATCTTTGAGGACGGCGAAATCGTTCGCGATTTCGTTTTCGTCGATGACGTCGTCGACGCCGTACTTGCCGCGGCCGCCGCCGCCGAAGCGCCGAATGTGGCCGTCAATATCGGATCGGGCGAGACCGCTAGCATTTTGGACGCTGCGCGCGTGTTGCTTCAGCTGTTGCGCGGCGGCGACGAGGGCGGCTACCGCATCACCGGAAACTTCCGCGCTGGCGATGTGCGCCACGCTGTGGCGGATATCGCCCGCGCTGAAGCACTGCTAGGCTGGTCGCCTAAAACCAGCCTGGCAGATGGGCTGGAAGCGCTCGCGATTTGGGCGAAGGCGGGCCAGTCACACTAAGGCGGTGGCGCGCACTGGCGCTGACGGGGAACAGCGGCTAGAGACAGTAAGGTTTAGCCGTCTGAAACGCCTTGATCGAGCCAATTCCGCGTGAATCTTTCCGAACTCATTCGCTACGCTGACGCCTGTCTCGCGTTCGAGACCGACCCCATCAACGCCACGCGCCAATCGATTGGCGGCGCGCGCTGGCTGGGCGCCGACATTGAGCCACGCGCCAAAGCGCAATTGCGCTTGAAGGATGTGCTTTCGCTGCGCCCGATGGCGCATTTCCCGGATCAGATCGGCTGGTTTGCAGCACTTGCAGAAGGCGCGCACGCTGACGCCCGCGGCGCCGTACGGCTCACACTGCAGCATGTGCAGGGAGAGCAACGCGAGACGATCTGGACGAAAGTGTTCGACGTACGCGCCGGCGCGCTCACGCCGCTCGTGCTGAACTGGCCGAAGTCAGGGATATACAGCGGCGCGCGCGTGGATCTCAGCGTTCATGCATTGCCTGAATCAAGCGCCGCGATTTTTCTCGCCGTCAGCCAGATCGTACGCCGAAGCGATTTCATTGGGCCGATCAAGGGCCTTGGCATCGAAATCGGCCCTGGCATGACGCCGCAGATTCTTCCCGGCCCCGAGATCGACGTCCTCTACGCCGACGAAATGACCAAGCAGGATTGGCAGAAAGTCTATTCTTATAAGAAGGACAAGTGGGAGGAAGCCGCCGAGAAAGTACCGTGGGATCGGTTCCGCTCGGGCGGCGCGTTCAACCTGCCCGCGGAAGACAACTCGCTCGACTTTATCTTTGGCTCACACGTGTTCGAGCATTTAGTGAACCCGATCCAACATCTGAGCAATTGGCTCGGCAAATTAAGGCCCGGTGGATCGATCTTCATGATCCACCCGCACCTTGATGCGTCGCTTGACTTCCGCCAAGCGCCTTCGCTGCTGGCCGATCTCATCGCCGAATATCAGAAAGGCGGCGCGGCGTTCGAGCTGAAGCACTATGAGCGCATGTACGGCGCGAGCGCGAAGCAAGCGATGGCCGAACGGCGCTCTTTGCACGTCCATTTCTACAATCCGGACAACCTCGCCGCGCTGCTTGGCTACGCACAACAGCATCTCGGCGCGCGGGCGTTCCGTATTCACCATCACCGCAATTACCGCGAAATGTTCTATCAGCTTATCAAGGCTTAGGACGCGCTTCAGCGAGGGGACAGCGACATGACGGCGATGAGCGAGGCCGAGATCAAGGCAGGCTTGGCGAAACTCGATCCGAAGACGCCGTGGGCGCATCATTTCGATCTCGGCCACGGTATCGAGACGGTATTGCCAGAGGTTGGCCAATTCTATCGCAAGGCAATCGGCCTTAAGGAATTCGGCGAACTGTTTCCCGCGGTGCTGCGCGGCTATATGGGTGGTCGCCAATCGTTCGAGGGCTTGCGCTGCCTCGACCTCGGCGCCGCAGAAGGCATCCATTCGATCGGCATGGCCCAGCGCGGCGCGAAAGAAGTTGTCGGCATCGAAGGCCGTCAGCTCTATGTCGATCGCGCCAGCTTCATCGCAAAGGCAAAGGGCCTCGATAACGTGAGGTTTCAGCTAGGCGATGTGCGCAAGCTTCCGCCGAGCCTTGGCCAATTCGATTTCGTGCTGTGTTCAGGCTTGCTGCATCACCTCGACCGCGATGCGTTCATCCCATTTACGAAATCGCTGTTCGATCTGACTGGCGACACGCTGTTGCTCTACACGCATGTTTCATCGGAATGGGTCGACAAGAAGTTCAAGCTGAAGCCGACAGATCCGGTAGCGGGCGTGTATTCTGGCTCGCTATTCCAAGAGCACGCAGAAGATTCCTCTCAAGCCGAGCGCACCAAGCAAGTGCGCGCCTCGCTCGACAACGTCTATTCTTTTTGGGCGCGCGAGGACGCGCTGATGCAGCGCTTCGTCGAGGTCGGCTTCAAGAGCATCGTGAAGCTCTACGAACCAGCGTTCGTGAAAACATACACGGAGCGCGTTTTCCGGGGCATTTGGGTGCTCCGCCGCAACGCGCCCTAAGCTTAGCGCTGGCGCGCGGCGGCGGTGCATTTGGCTTGATCGCCTCGCCATTCGTTTGGGCGCCTTTTCGCCTAGCAAACTGACTGGTTTTCGGGCCCTGGACAGTCGCCGCGCCTTAAGGCAGAGCTCTCGCGAGTTGGCGGTATAAGCTGACTGGGATTTTTTGATGGGGTCGAGCATGAAAAAGCTAGCACTGATCGCAGGTCTCGCATTTCTCGCCGCGTGCGGCGAGACGGCGCCGCCGGCGGCCCCAACCGAACTCGAACCGACCGGCCCATCGCCTGCAGTGCTTCGCTTGGCCGATTGCGCGGGTGCGGTCTCCGCTCTCGCCGAAATCGATCCGGCGACGCCTGACGCAACCAATCCCTGGGAGCCGGATTTTGCTAGTCTGATCCGTGGCTTGGAAGGTGAAGGCGTGGAGTACGAAACGCGCGTTTCACTTATTCAGGAAGCCAAGACGCGTTGGCAGGCACAAACCGAGCCGACTCAAGAAGAAGCGGCGATGACTTGCCGCGCGGAATTCAACACACGCCAATAATACGTGGCGCTCCGGGGTAGGTCCAACGAAAGGCCGTCTGCGTTTGCGGGGGCGGCCTTTATGTTTCGGCGGTTTTCTTGGCTTCCGGCACTTCTACCTCATCGCCGCGCAAGAGCTCAGGTCTGTCAAGTTCCGCGCATAGGGCGCGGAAATCCAGCTCCGGTTCGAGTAGCGAGACAAACGGCGTCATGGAGATGACATCCACTCCGCGCTCGCGCAGCGCCTGACGCACCTCCACAAGACCATCGTAATATTGCCGATAACGGTGCTCAGGCTCGACGCCCTTCCAGCGCGTGTGTTGCTGGTGGGCATGATGGTTGCCGAGCAGCGAGCCATTGTCGCAGCCGACCAGAATGATCGTCTTAGCGCCCATGTTGGCTGCAAGGTGGACCGCCGTCTGCGATATCGATGACCATTGATAGAGGTTGTCGCCCGAAGGCTTTCGCACCCAATCGATGATGCGGCCGGAATCGCTCGGCTCGTAGGGCAGCGCAGAGTTCTTCTTACCTTTGGCTTCGAAGAAATAGAAATGCGCCTCCGCGTAAGCGATCTGCTCAGGGGTTAGGAGCAGCTTCGACTTGCCGTGCTTGGTGATCCAGGTGATCTCCGGATGCGACGCCTCGCCGGTCATGAATTCCGGCACGTTGAGATCGGGATGGATCGTCACCGAATAACGCACTGGCGCTGAGCGCCACGCCATATTCAGGCCGATCGTGATCTTGTCGCGCAGAAATTCCGTCGGGAATACGCGAAGACTCGCCCCAGCGCCGACGACATAAATCTCACTGCCTGGATGCGCGCCATAAAGCGCGCTGACCATTTTCATATCAAGCCACCAGCGTCACGCCGCGGCCATGGCCTGGAGCGGGACCGGATCCTTTACGCGCGCCAGCAAGTCCAAGCTGTCGTGACGGATGTGGTTTTTTCGCATTTCGCTGCGCAAGAAGCGTTCGGTGACGATGCCCAGATCAAGGCATTCGCGCAGCAGGCCATAAAAGAACCGCTCCTGCGCCGGATCGGGGTGCTTCACGTAGAAACCTTGCGGCGCATAAACCTCGCCCTTCAGAACGCAGACGAAGCGATCATACTGCGCCTTCGGAATGATACCGAACACCGGAGGCGGCTCAGCTTGCGGCTTCTTCGGCAGGAAATCGATTGGCAGGCCGGCCTTCCAAGGCTGAGTGTTACGGCCAGTGTTGTGCAACAGCTTCGTAGTCGGCGCGAGCTTATCGAACGCGTTCCATTCTTCTTCCAATTCGCCGATCGTCTCCTGCGGCTCGATGTCGAGTGAAATCCAATCACGATAATCGCGCGCACCGGAGAACATTTCTTCTACGCCCTGCTCCCACTTCCAATGCGTGAGCTTCGCGTTGTCCAGCAGCATGACGCTGGAGGCCCAATAAGGTTTGCGTCCCTTGTTTGGATAAATGCGCCGCGTAACGATCGCCTTGCCCTGCATGTCGCGGCTGAATAAATCCCACACGTCCGCCAGCGCGAATACATCCGGGTCGACGACGATCGAGCGCCCCTGATAATTCATCAGCTGGGGCGGCAAATAGCGAAGCGGCGTGAAGGATTGCAGGTCGTGATTGTTCCACGGAATGCGGCGACCCTCGCGCAGGAAGGTCTCGCCATGGCGGCGATGCAGCGCCGGATAATCTTCCAGCGAGATGATCTCGACGGTGAATTTGTCGGTATTGCGCGAGGCCTTTTCGACCGAGTATTTGGCCACAATTGCGCCGACGATTTGCTTGGCGTTGCTGTGGATGTAGTACACAGGTTTCATGATCGCCGATCCCCAATCAGAGGTTCCTCTTAAACCACACGGTGTTCGGCCGATCAACGCCGACAACCCGATCAGCTGGCGTATGCATAGCGGCGAGGCGCCGAGGTGACGCCCTTGCTCGTTTTTATCCATCTGCCGGGCGATGTTGCGGTGTTGGGCCCGATAGCAGCCGCGGCGCGCGCCCGCGGCGCGCCGTTCCGAATCGCCTTGCCGGAATCGTTCTGGGACCGCAGCCGCCCCGCGCAAGCGCTGTGCGCCTGGTTAGGGGTGACGCCCAAGCTTTTGCCGGATGCTGGGCCCGCCGCGTCTTGGGCCGATACGCTGCGGCCGTGTGACACTTTGCTGACCGGCACGGAAAGCACGCTGAAACCCCATCGCGCCGCCCACGAACTGACGCGCGCGCTTCAATCCTTGGGAGCGCGCGCATTCACGCTGCAGCACGGTTTAGAGAACATCGGGGTTTCGTATTTCGACGCAATTCAAGGGCCGGAGGTGAGGTTTGCGGCCGATCGCGTGCTGATCTGGGGCGATGTGAGGCGCCTACCGCTCGCGGCGCCAAGCGAGAATGTCGCAAAGATGCAAACAGTCGGACGCGGGACCTACGGCGATTTGGACCGACCCCCATCACCGCCTTGGCCCGAAGCGGCGCCCGCATCTTTTGACGTTGTCGTGTTCGAGAATCTGCATTGGCATCGCTACGATGAGGTTTATCGCACGGCGTTTCTGCGCGATGTGCAGGCCCTCGCGGCCTCCCGGCCTGATCTTAGCGTCGCCATCAAGCCGCATCCCCAAGGGCGTTGGCTCACGCAGCGCTTCAAAGGCGAGCGCCCGGCGGCATCTAACTTGTTCATCGCTGATCCTGCGGATCCCGTTTGGGCGGATATCGACGCCGAGCGCTTCATCGCGCGATCGCGACTCGTGTTGACCACGCCATCGACCACCGCCCTGGACGCGGCCCAGGCAGCGAAGCCGACAGCAGTGTTTGCTTATGGCCTCGATCTGCCGCTTTACGCACCGCTGCCGCTTTTGAACAGCGGCGATGTGGAGGCGTTCGTGCAGGACGCCTTAGACGATCCGACGCATGCGCTGCAGCTGACGCGGCGCTTCGTCGCTGACACGCTGGCGCCAGGCGATGCGGCGGCGCGCATTCTCGATATCGTCAGCGCCGCCTAACGGCGCAACACGCTCAGCATTTGGGCCTCAAGCCTTGCGAGCGAATATTCGCTCTCCAGCAACGCCCGCGCTGCACCGGCGAGGTGTGCGCCTTCGCCTTCATCTCGCAGCAGGCGCAAGGTCGCCGACTGCCACTCTGCCGCATTTGCCGCGGCCCGCGCTGCGCCAGCGGCGAGCGGCCGTCGATAGACGACGCTCTCGGTCAGCACAGCTGGAATGCCGGCCTGTGCGTATTCGACGAATTTGGTGTCCGCTTTGCAGGCGTTGAACGGGATCGGATCAATCGGCGCAAGACCGGCGCGCCATTTCAAGCCGCGCATCGCAGCGAGAAACGAGTCGTAATCCGCCGTAGGGCCGCGCTCGCGCACGCGCTTACCGAAGCGCTTGAGCGATGCTGGCGCCTTGATGGTGCCGAACACCTCGAACATCGCATCGGGCTCGGCTTCCAGAACAGCCGCAATAGCGGGCGCTACGCTTTCCAAGTCCGCCACGTGGCCGGCCGTGCCCATGTAGCCGAAAAGCTTCTCTTCAGCGGGCGCATAACGCGCAAAAGGCGGCTGCGCCGCGCAATAGATTTCACCGGCGACGATGGGCGCATCCGCAAACCGCGCAGCAAGCCGGCGACCAAGCTCAGGCGTTGATGCGTAAATGGCGTCAGCGCGACGACATGCGATTTCGAGCCGACCCCGACGCGCCGGATGATTGTGCCGCGCAGCCTTCGCCGCACCCAGCGCATCGGGCACGTCGAACAGATCATCGTCCAAATGCGCCACGAGTCGTGTGCCGTGCTCGCGCGCGGTGCGCACGATCCAGCCGACATGCCGGCTAGCCTGGCGACTGATCACAACCACGGTCGGCGAGAACCGGCGCCACAATTCAGACAGCGCGGCACGGGCTTCCGCAAGTTTGAGAGCGTCGAGCTCGGCTTCGGCAACGAGGCAGAGCGCGGCCTCACCCGCGGCGCGCCGCGCGGCCAGCGGCGCTACGAACGAGATGTGCTGCGTCGCACTCATGGCGTCGGCGAACACCAGGACGCGGTCACGCGCGCCCGGCGCAGTGTCGGCAATGGCGCCGCGGAGAGCCTGCGCCGCCACTATTTCACCAGCGTGAAGTAGAAGTCTTTATGGTTCGGCGTGTGCACGATCGTGAAGTCGCGATAGCCGAAGCGACGCTGCGCTTCGCGCAACAGGGCGGCCGTGTTCGCGTTCGAATAGAAATGCACATGGACGGAAAAACCCCTTGCCTGGAGCGCAGGACCGCCGCCGGGATTTCCCCGAATTTTTGCGTAGTGCTCAAACTGCGCGGGCGTCGCACGCATGCTGGCGGCATCGTATTCGGCGACCAGATCAGCCAGCGAGGACGGTTCGGAAAAATAATCCTTGGAGCCTGCCAGATCGGGCACGACCGCCACCGCACGTCCGCCCGGCTTCAGCTTGTTCGCCCACAGTTCAAGATGCCTGAGCGGATTGGCGAGATGCTCGAACACATGGCTAAGGAAGATGAAGTCGAGGCTTTCATCCGCTACCGGGATATCATGCGCCTCGCCGACGATGTAATGCGGCGCGAGCGCTGGATTGAACACCGACTTGTAGTGAGCACCGTACATCGTCTCCCACTGGTCGGGCGGCAATTGCTCCACATAGCGGACAGACACCGTGTCGCTCGGCAGCACTTGCGGCTTCGGGCCAGGACCAAGCTCAACCCCCTCGCCTACGCATTGGGCGATCAGCGCCTCGCGGCTGAGCAATTTGTGGGCGCCAAGAAAAACCGCTCCAGCAGAAGAAGGCGGCACGAACACGACCAAATCGCGGCGACGCTTGCCATCGCGCAGCGCTTCGGCCCAGGGGATCAGGACGTCGGCGCCGCCATTGCGCAGCCCAAGCGTCGGGCCCCAGGCAATGTCATCGCCATTGGCTAGGCCAACGCGCAGCTTCGCCGTCTCGCCCGAGGCGCGCGCTTTCCAACCCACGCTCTCAGGACGATCGCGAAATGGAAAAATGTCTGCAGCGTCGACGACGCGCAGTTGCGGTCGCGCTCCAGGCTCGATGGCCAGCCCGCGCCATTTCTGGCCATCGATCTGACCGGATACCGGTTCAAGCCCCGGCCCAATCGTGAGACAGCGATGCTTGTTCTGGACGGCGTAGAATAAATTCACGACATGCGCCGCCTGCGACCCCAAGCGCTCGTGCTAGCGCCTGCCCCATCCACGATCAAGTGCGCCGCGCCACTGGCCTAGCTTGTGGCGAGGGCGCGCCACAGGCTAAAGGAATACGGCTCGATAGAGGAACAATCATGAATCGCGACCCTGTCCGTGTTTTCGTCGGCGCCGACCGCTCGCAGGCGCTCGCCGTGCGCGTTCTCGAATTCTCGATCAAACGCCACACCGATCGCGAAGTGACCGTGCGGTCGATGGAAGACGTGGTCCTGCCCGAACCGGCGGATCCTCGGCATGGATCGCGCACCAATTTCTCCTTCACGCGCTTCGCCATTCCCCGTCTCACCAGCTATCGCGGCAAGGCCATCTACATGGACGCCGACATGCAGGTGTTCAAAGACATCTCCGGCTTGGCTGACATCCCGTTCGACGGCGCACGCATCGTCATTCAAGAAGACCTGCCGGAGGAACATCAGCCTAAGCCTGGTCTGTTCGGCGCACCGGAGCGACGCAAGAAGCAAACCTCCGTCATGCTGCTCGATTGCGACCGGCTCGATTGGGTGCCCGAAGACATCATCGCGGGCCTTGGCCCCGAATACACCTATGAGGAATTGCTCTCCCAAATGTGCATCCTCGATGAGGCAGACATCGCCTACCGGATTCCGTTTGAGTGGAATTCCCTCGAAGTCCACATCCCGGGTAAGACCTGCCTTACCCACTACACTGACATGGCGATCCAGCCCTGGGTCAGCCCGCGCAACCCGATCGGGCATGTGTGGCTGCAGGAAGTGAAAGACATGCTGGGGGCCGGCGCGCTGACCTGGGCCGAACTCGAACAAGAAGTGGCTCTCGGCTATTTCCGGCCCTCAATGCTAGAAGAGCTCAAGCTTAACGAAGACATTTCCAAGCCCGACCCCGCACGCGTGAAGCGGCTGCAGCAGATCGACGACCGCGCCGGCTTCGTCATGCACAAGGAAGTCTACGACCGCAAAGCGCTGCGCAAAAAGCTTGTGAAGGAGTTCGAGAAGAAGCTCGCGTCCTAGGCCTGTCGGCCGATCACGACAACCAAGGCGGTTAGCACTGTCGCCAATACAACCACCGCCAACGCGGCTTGCGCACGCGGCGAGCGTTCAAGCAAAGGTCGCAAGCGCAGCGCGGGCCCTTCGATGGCGTACAGCGAGATCAGCGCCAACGCGTAACTCACCGCGAAGTAAGTTGCGATAGCCACGAACGGATCGCGCGGCAAAGCGTGACTCACATATTCGCTGACGAAGAAGTGCGTCAGGTAGAGGCCATAGCAGAGCTGCCCCAAATGCGCCAAAGGCCCGAATAACAGCAACGCTCTGAAGTGAACGGTTACATAGGTCAAGGCAAAGGCGCCCAACGTCATACCATACCAGACCCACCGAAAACTTGACGCGTCTTTCGTCGCGAAGAACGCGATCAGAAACGCGCCAATCCCCGCAAGTGCGGCGAAGAGCCCGCGAGAACCAACGCGATCGCCGCGCCTAGGGCGATGTATTGCATGCAGCCGTGCGTCGTTCGGATTACGGCAAAGTCGCCTCCTGGCAAAACGCCGCTGTCAAAGCAAAAACCGAGCGCGATGAGCCCCGCAAGCAGGACCGGCAAAGATCGCTGGCCGACCGCAATCATCACGAACGGCCAAAGCAGGTAGAATTGCTCTTCGATAGCCAAAGACCACATGACGTCGGTGCGAAACACCTGTTCGATGCCCGACGCCAACGTGTAATTGTTCATCAGCAGAAGATTGAACGGAATAAATTGCGCAGTTTGCGGTCGCCACAACGCGCCGGCGAGCAGCGCCACGATCATGAGCGGCCAGATGCGGATGAAACGGCGCAAATAGAACGTGCTGAGCGGCTGACCCTTCTCGATGCTACCCTGCAAAATCTTCGTGATCAGGTATCCGCTGACGATGAAAAACAAATAGACGCCGTGCATGCCGTACGGCACGAGCGCACTCGGATACCAAGTTGTAAGGCCGGCGCCGTGGGCGAACATCACGGCGAGGACGGCCACACCGCGCAGCTCGTCCAGCCCTGCAATGCGCTCCTTGATGGAAAGCGACGCGAGGGCGCGGCGCACGGAGAACAGGCTCATCCAGCCATTCGCCGTCTTCTCGGCTGTTGTGCTCGTCATTGCCCCCAAGGATTGCCGCTATTTCAGCGGATTCGGCGGCACGAAGCTTTCGGCGAAGCGGCGGAAGAACTCGTCGTAATGCGCTCGATCCTTGTAGAAGATGTAGTTGGCGCCGCCCTTGCCGCGGCGCTTACGATCTTCGAACTTCTCGAACGTCACGATCTCGTGCTGGTTCAGACGCACCTGATCCTTCGAGTAAAACCAACCCTGTTCGAGCATGCGGTCGACCAGCGCCACGTTCTCCGGGATCGCGAAATCCACTTCGAGCAACACGGTCTTCAGCTGCGGTCCACGCAGCGTCTCGGCGGCGCCCTTGAGCACTTTCCACTCGAACCCGTCGACATCGATCTTGATATGGTTCGGCGGCGCAACCGCACCCCGGCGCACCAATTCGTCCAGCGGAAACGAGACGCAGCCCTGCTGCGGCCGCGCTTCGCGTTCGAAGGTGATGGCGCCAATCTTCTTATCCGCCTCCCAGCGGTTCTCGCCGAAATCATGGTGCGCCCATGCGATGCCGAACCCGCTCAAGTGCAACACGGAGATGTCGACCGCGTCGCCTGCGGCCATGCAATAGGCCGTCACCATGTGATGCAGACCATTGACGAAGATGTTCTTGTTGAGCTCCGCGTAATTCAGAGACTCCGGCTCGATCGAGTACACCCGCACCCCGCGCGCGCCAGCATAGACCGAATACATGCCGACATTGGCGCCGATATCGACCAGCACTTCGCCTTCCTTGAAGGTTTCGATCCAAGGCACGGTGGTCGGCTCCTTGCTGAGCAAGGTCCGCGCGCGCTTGACCGAGTTCTTGTCGGTGGCGACGTAGCGCACCGTGCGCGCATTATTTGTGACGAGTTCGTCGACTGCGAGTTCAATCAACTCCCCTTTGACGATCTTGCGCGTAATCGACTCGAGTGCGAGTGCCATATCAGGGGCCCGTTCCGTTAGTTTACGCTGGCGCCGACGCGAGCAAAATCTGCATGTATCCGCTTCACGCGGGCGTCGTAGCGAAGCTCTGGATTATCCATGCTCTCCGGGTCGATGAAGAACATCGACGCGATTGCGCGATAGCCAGAATAGATCTGATGCGACACCAGGCGCGTCTCGCAGAGCCAGACATCGCCCTGTTCGAACGCCAAATGGTTTACACGCATGCCGTCCAAACACGCCCCCGCCATACCGCCGAGCACTTTGTTATTGAGTGCGAATGCAAACCGATCCGGCGTTTCGTCCGCGAAGCGTTGTAAGCTCTTTTCGGCATAGACCCGACGCGCGAACGTCTCCGATCGCTCGCTGGTGCGCCACAGGCGAGGTCTACCATCGACATTGCAGAAGATGCGCACCTGATGAAAATCTTCGGTCGTACCGAAATTGTCCCAATGCAGATTTTCGAACAGCGTTTCGGTGAAGCGCCAAGTGTAAATCTGCTTGGTGTCGCGATAGTTCGGAAAGATGCGCTTGTAGAGCGCATAAACTTGGTTGTCGCCGGATCGGACTTGGTCCTGAAAGTGCTTCAAGCGGCCTGCATCGCCGCGAAACACATGCTTGAACGCATATTGCTCCACCGGGCCGTTACTGCGCGCCGACAGATTGAGAATGTGGTCGACCGAATACTTCTTGAGCTTGCGCATGATGTCGGGCGGGCCGTCGACATCGAAATCCAACTCATTGAGGAACGCGTAGTCCAAGTCGAAGCGAAAATCGCGCAGCAACACGAGGCAGCCGTCTTCGTACAGAGCGCGAACGCGAGACTCGGCGTCAGGCTCGTTCAGCGCCGCCTCGACGATGTTATCCTCAAGCGTTGGATCGCGAATGATTCTCGCCATGACGCCCCTCTAACGGCCCGCGCCGCTCCCCATTCTCTCCAACACCACTTTTTGCGGTTGCGAAACGCGACCTGTGTTGAAACAGCGGCTTAGGCGCTGCGCCGCGCCCCGTCCAGCGCGAGATCGAGGATGGCACCCGCAGCGCCGGGCGCGGGGCCAAAGCGGGAGATGAAGGCGGCCCGCAAATCCTTGCAGGTGTCGACCGTAGCGTTGGCGGCGAAGGCGGCCCAATCGGGCCGGGCCCGGATCAGCGGCAACGGCGCATATAGGCTTAAGTCCGGCTGATCGTATTGCACGACCGCGACTGGCACTGCGCATTCGCAGGCATCCAGCGCCACTGTCGACGGGGTCGTGATCGCCCCCCGGCAACGGCCGAGCACGTCGCGCACGTCGGCGTCGGCGCATTCGTCGGCGTTCATAACATGGACATTACGCGGCAGCCGCATAGGCAGGTTCTTCAACAGCCAGCGGCCAGCGGGGTGAGGCCGCACCAGAAATTCCGTGTGCGGTTGGCCCAACGCCACTTCGATCAGGTCTTCGATGAATTTTGCCCGATAGGCCTCGGAAAATCGCTCCCAATGAAGGTTTTCGAACACGCCGATCCGATCAGCGGGGTCGCTGGTGCGCGGCGGCTGGATTGAAGCCACCGGCCGGCCAACGCGCACGCAGCGCGCACGTACATCGTCTGGCACCCAGGCCGGCAGCGACGCCGCATCCACCCAGGTGAGAATTGCATCGGAGGCAAAGCTCACATCGGGCGAAGCAGGATCGCGGTAGGTAAGGCCGGGCGATTCGAGTCCATGCTGAATTGATACCGCGCGTACGCCGCAGCGGCGCGCGAGCTGGGCGAGCGCGTGCGCCGCTTTATGTGTTGGGCGAGAGGATTCCGCCGCCAGCACCACCGCATCAGCCCCCCGCAGCCAACGCGCGTCGCCGCTGGCGAGCGCCTTCGCGCTGGCCATGGTCGGCGTAAGCGCGTGTGTCGCAAGGAAGCGCAGCAGCCGGCTGCTTTCGCGCAGCGCCTGCTCGGTGACCATCACCATCGGCTCAAGGTCGCTGGCCCGGGCATGCGCGATCACCGGCGCCAGGACATCGAAATCCTGCACCAGATCGATCAAAAACAGGACCCGCGACCGACCCGCTCCGGCGCGCGGCACCGCGTCCCGTGCAGAGTTCACCGCGCCAGCGCTGTGAAGCGCTTTCGACCAAAGTCCGCCAATGGCCTTGGCGCTGAATCGCCGAGCAATCAATTCGCGGCCGGTCTCAACATGACGCGCTACCAGGGAGGGGTCGCTAAAATAGCTCTTGAGGCCCAATTCAACGTCGTCCATAAGCACGCATTCCGAGAGCACATCCATCGCTGGATTACGCGCAGCAACAACGGGCGTGCCACAGCCAAGCGCCAACAGCGCACGGTTAGACGATTTGACTTCAGAAAATGTATCGTCACCGCTCGTCAGCAGCGCCACGTCCGCGCGCGTCACTTCCTCCAACACCGCCTGCGGTGTCCACGGCACGTACCGGGCCGGCACGCCAAGGCGCGCAATCGCTGCCTCGAACTTGGCGCGGTCATTGCTGATGACGATGAGTTCTATTGGCGTTTTTGCATGCACGGCGCGCAAGGCGGGCGCAGCCGGAATGAGGCTCAGAACCCCAAAGTTACTGTGCGGCGCGCCGTGATTGCCAAACCAAACGACGCGCTTCGGTGGTGCCTGAGGCGCGGTCGGATGAAATGGCGGACGCGGACGCGGCGCGATCACGACGGGCACGCTCGGCGCTGCCTGGGGCAATTGCCCCGCCTCAAGCGGCAGCCCCGCGCGTTGCGCGACGCGCCGGGCAGTCCAGCCCGGATTCTGAATCGCAAGCCTCAGGCGCGTACTGACTGGGCGTTGCGCCAAGTCGGTCGTAACATCGGCATGGATGCGGTTGCTCGGCAACGGACCTGGCCGGACCGGCAGCCCGAGCCTCTGCGCGGCGCGCATCGCCGACCAAAGCGGATATTGCACCAGCAGCCTGCCGTGCCCATCAACCCATGATGTAACCGGCGGCGGCCCGGCGCTCACGGGCAGACCGACACGGTGCGCCATGCGTAACACGCTCCAACGTGGGTTGCGCACCACCATGGTTGCACGTTCGCCCATCCAATTCGGCCCATGACGGACCAAAGAGACTCCGCGCAAAGCTATTCGGCGTGCGCTGCGCGCGATGCTTTGGGCGCGTCGCCGCAACAAGGCGTCGGGATCGTCCAACAGCGCAGCCGCGCGCTTGCTCATCGTCGGCCCCATCGGCTCGGCCGTGGAGACCACGCCGCGTTCCTCCGCCGCCCCTTCCGACTTCGGCGCGGGCTCAGGTGTTGTTGTGCGGGCCAGAAAAGCAGCCACAGCCTCGAGTTCAACTTGCGTTTCGGCGATGTCAGGGATTTCGAACACGCGCGGCAGCTTGTAGCCGTATTGGCGCAGACGATGAGTCATCGCTGGCCCTGTGGTCACCACGGCGTCAAGTAGCGGCGCAATCGCGCGAAACACGGCACGATTCTGCTCGCGCATTGAGGCGCGGTAAGCCTCGCTCAGGATATCGTCACAGAAATCAAACAACACCGCTTTGCCGCCTTCGCGCGCCGCCACGGCAACGTCGATGGCGCCGCCGTCCAAGCGTTTAACGATCACAACGGCGTCGAATTTGTAGATTTCTTTGACGAGCTTGATGGGGCTGTCGAACACAGCGCTTTTTACCCCGCGCCCGATCAACGCCACGGCGGGGTGAAAGCATCTGTAGCGGATGCTGGCGACGTTCATGTCACGTGCTTGGACTAGCCAGCCCACACGCATCATTGCACCGCTCCCCATGGAAAATGCCCCCAAGAGCTAGTTCAAGAGAACCGCGGACGCAACGGAAAGCGCTGTATCTAAAGTGAAACGCCCATTCTGCGCGCCCAAATCGCCAAGTAGAGGCCAGCGTGCATCAATTTAGGCTCACCTGACGCCGAAATGCCCGCAAAATCGATTGCTTCCGCCAAGGGACCTTGAGCCGCCATCGCCAAGGTGTCGCCCATCAAATCGGCGAACGCATTGCGTCCGCCTTCCCATACCAGCACTGGCGCGCTCCATCCGGACTTGCGCCGCCGATCGGTAATGAAATCCGGCAACACGCCCTCATAGGCCCATTGCGGTGCGCGCTTGAGTTTGCCGGAGAGAATTTTCACCTCCGGAGGCAACGCCATCGCGTAGTCGCGGAATTCGCGAGTCAGCAGCGGAAAGCGCCCCTCCATGCCGAACGCCATGCCAAGCTTGTCGTTGCGAATGAGCGCGTCTTCGGGAAGCCATGTAAGCTGATCGAGCGCCAAATGGGTGTTCAACATATCGTCGCCGCCATCGCTCTCCGGGCCGATCCAGGAGCGCAAATCCGCCATCAGGGCTTCGTTGCTGGCCGGCGCGCGCACGCCTTGGACTAGCCCTCGCTCTTCCAAGCGGAATTTCGACATGAAATACCAGCGATGCACTGGATCATTAAGGTGCAAATCCGCCGGAGGGGCCCAACGCCAACGGCCCAATCGACTTTGCTCGGCAAAGATCGCTTCGCGCATCTCCAGCGACTGAGCCGCGAACGCGCCAGCCTCCTGCAGCATTAGAAAGTCGGCGTATTTCGGATATCCGCCGAGCAATTCGTCCCCACCATCGCCGGCCAGCGTCACCGTCGAGCCAGCTTCGGCCTGGGCTTGTGCGGCAATGAAATAGGCGGGCGTCGAGCGATTGTAGCGCGGCTCTTCGAGCGTCTCGGCGGCGGCCTCTATAACGTCGACGAAGCGCGCGGGATCGATATCGATCTCATGGTGGCGAAGGCCGAATTCATTGGCGAGCCGTCGCGCGAGCGCCGCGTCTTCGTTGAAGGGAGCGACTTCATCCTCGGGGCCAATGAAGCGAGTCGAGAAGGTCTCAAGTTCGGCCCCCAGCGAAACGGCCTCATGGAGAATGATCGAAGAATCAAATCCGCCGCTCAGGTAAAGCCCAGTCGAGCGCAACCCCAGCAAACAGCCGCGCACCGCGCTGTTCGCCGCCGCGCGAAATAGCCCCGGACTGAAATCTTGACGCTCCGGCAAAACCCGGCCCACAGCGCCACACCTGATCAGCGCCCCACCATCCACTTTGTAGAGCCGCCATTCGCCGGGCGTGAGTTTCGAGACGCCTTCAATCAAAGTGCGCGGGCCCGGCACGTAGCCAAGTTCAAAATAGAATGTCGCCGCCAGTAGATCGAGCTTCCGCGCAAGCGTCGAGACCGCGCGTAGTTCTGACGAAAACGCCAATCCGTCAGAATCGCTGTAATAGAGCGGTTTCATCCCGGCGGCGTCGCGGGCAAGCAGCAACGTACCCGACGCCTCGTCGTAGAACGCTATGGCATACATACCATCGAGACGATTGAGAAACGCCGGGCCGTCGAGGCTCAAGCCTTCAGCTAACACTTCGGTGTCGCACTGGGTGCGAAACCGTGCGCCGCGCGCCTCAAGCTCGTAGCGAAGTGCGATATGGTTGTAGATCGCGCCATTGAAGCAGAGAAAGTGCCGCCCTGATTTCGCCCGCCACGGTTGGCCCGACACGTCCGGCACATCCATGATCGAAAGAAGATTCTGGCCTAGCGATACACGCCGATCGCGATAAACGCCCAACCCGTCAGGGCCGCGATGTGTCGCGCTCGCTGTCATCCTGAACAAGCGATTGGGGTCTTCGCCGAGAAAGCCATGAATGCCGCACATGCAGTCAGCCTTCCGCCAATGCAATAATGCGACGCGCAAAGGCGTCCCAGGAGTAGGCTTGCACGGTGGCCCTCACATCGGCCCCAAGCAAGAACGCCTGTTCGATCAGAGGCAAGATATCACTCGCGGGTGCGCCGATCTCGAACAGAAAGCCGTTCTCGCCGCGTCGAATAATATCGGGGGCAAAGCCAGTGCAGCTCGCTACCGGCACCACGTTGCACATCATGGTTTCCATCAGCGGGATGGGCCCCCCCTCGAGCAGCGCCGGCGAGACAAACACATCCATCTGCGCGTAGATCGCTGGATACTCGCGGAACGACGCTGTGAGATATTGGAAGTTCGGCGCAGCGCTTAGTTCGGGGAAGCGTGGATAGGCTTCCCAACCGCGGCCCACAAGAATGAACCGCCGATGAGGCGCCATGCGCACGAGGTCAAGAATGATGTCGGGTCCTTTGCGCTCGTAATAGGCGGACGAGAAGCCAACCGCGCCTCCACCTGTCCGTTGGTGTGGAAGGAACATCGCCGGATCCGCCGCGCCCAGTACAACGCTCGACTGCGCCGCGCTCAGCCCCCGCGCGAGCATGAAGTCGCGAAACGACGAGCACGCGAACACGACATGTTTAGCCTTGCCAAGGCCGGCGACGAGTTCGGCATCAGAGTACCGGCTCGAACGCGGATGGGTCATCCACACCAGAGACCGCGCGCCTTCAAGATGCGGATTGCGCTTCAGGTTGTCGAGCCAAAGCAGGTAATGGGAAAAGAAGTAGGCGCCGGCTTTCGGGATAATCTTGGGCCCATAGGCCACGTCCCAGGTGCCTTGCGTTCGCGCACCGATTTCGCGGCAGATGGCGTCGAGAATCCATCCTTTTGTCTCTGCCGCGGTGACGAACAACCAATCGTTGGATCGCCCTCCTAGCGCTGGACGTTCCGTCAGCGAAAGCGCGGACGCGTCCATCAAGACGCGCTTTCCAATTCTGGCGAAGGTGTCTCCTCGCGACGAATGCCGACGGCGATGGTGTGCATGAAAGGAGGGGCAAGCACGCTGGCCGCACCGTTGCTCGCTGGCCGTATACGCCAATCGAGGCGTGAATCGATAATCTCCAGGAGGATGCGCGCGCCCGGCGCCGCTAGATAGGTTTCCTTCCACTCGAACTCAGGCAACGCCACCAGCGCGGCGAGGGGCGGCGCGCGCCACGGATCGGCGTAGTGATCGTCAGAATCGCGCCACAACGGTCCCACCAGAACGATCCGACCGCCTGGCGCGCAGACACGCCGCAACAGCGCCAAATGCTCGAACGGATCGGACATGTTCTCGGGCAACACCGTAGAAAGAACGATGTCGTAGGCGTCGTTTGCAGCTGACGCGTCGATCAAAATGGCGCCCGCGGCTTGTGGGGTCGCCTCCAACAATGCGTCGCGATCAGCGACGTCGCCCACCAGCGCGACCGAAAGCTCGTCTGTCAAATGCAGTAGGTCCTCGGCGATGAGCGGTCGCACAAATATGCGCCCGGCCGTCACGGCAGCGATTAAGGCCCCAGCGTCATAGTTCGCGGGCCATTGCCCGCCAGCGGTCTCGGCCCTCAGGCGAAGGCGCTCGAGTTCAGTCTGCAAGGCCGCTACTTCGGCGTTGATATCGCGTACGCCCGCGCGCGCGCGCAATCGCTCCAGCCGTTGCAGCAACACTTCGACAGCGCCCGCATTGCGTCGCTCTAGGCGACGTAATGCGCTCTCTAACTGCGCCTCTCGCTGTCCAGCGACGCGCTGAGCGCGCGCTAGGCGCCGAGCCGCCGCAGACTTTTCGCGTTGTGCGGCCTGCACCTGGGCGCGCCAATTGGCGACCTTTTCGCGCGAAGCGGCGATCCGGGCGCTGAATTGCTCCCGCTCGGCATCGGCACCGGCTTTAACCGCGGCAACTTGCTCTTCAAGCGCAGCAATATCCTTTGCAGCCTGGCCGAGCGCGGCTCTCGCATCAGCCTCGCGCTGCTTGGCGTCGGCGAGGTCCGTGCGGAAGCACGAAAGCTTCGCTTCAAGCGCGGTGCGTACGGAGGCCGCGGCCTGCAGCTCGCCGCGCTCAACCTCAGACTGACGGTTAAGTTCTTGAATAGTTTCGAGCAGCTGTGTTCGCCCGGCGGCGAATTCCGCCATAAGCGCCCCAATTCGTGCGTTTTCGTTGATGGTCTCGAGCAAGCGAGCGCGTTCGGCGGCAATCTCTGCGCTCATCGCCTCGGACCGACGCGCCGCTTCCTCGATCGATTTGAGCAGACGCTCGCGCTCTGATTCGGTGGCCGCCCTCAGCGCCTCGGTGTGCTGCGCGTTCTTTGCGATCGCCTCGACCAGGCGGGCGCGCTCTGCGGCGCCAGCCGCGTTCCCGGCTTCCAGCGCCTGCACGTGCGCTAAGGTCTGCTCGTGTGCACGCCGCTCGGCGGCGGCGCGTTCCTTCTCGAGGCGAACGTGGATTGAACTGACTTCCAATTGCGCGCGTTGAAGCAGTTTAGCGCGTTCCTCGCTGGCCAAACGAGTGCCGACCGGAGCGAGTTCACGATTGAGCCGGCGAAGGAGCCAGATGACGGGCCTTCTAGCCAGCTGCCGCACCCAGGCCAAGCCGCGGCCGCCCAGCGACTGGAGCTTAAGCCGCGTGCGCTCGGGAAATGACCCGCTATCCATATTCACCCCAGGCGCCCAGCGGGGCCGTCTCGCGGTGAGACCCTAGAGTTTTCCGTGCTTCTTTCAAACAGCTCCAAGCAGGACCTCCAGGTCGGCCGCAGCACTGTCACCGAATCTGCTCCAGGTCCAAGGTGCCACTGTAGCCCTCAGCGCATTGGGATCGCGATGCAGCGCTAGAGCAGCGTCTAGGCAAGCATCAAAAGCAGCATCGTCGTCGACGTCGAACACGTGGCCAGCTTCGCCTTGCACAATAAAGTCCTCGGCGAAGCCAGTCCGCGAGCAGAGCGGCCAGACGCCAGACGCCATAGCCTCGAGCATCGGAAACGGCCCCCCCTCGCAGAAGGATGGGCTCAGGAAAAAGTCGAGCGACCGATAGAAGGCAGGCCAAGCCTCAAAGCCGAACGTAGTGGTATCAAAATACCGAAAACTGGGCAGGCCCGCCGCTCGTTCGATCAGCCCAACTTGGCCCTTCTCCCAGCCGCGCCCAAGCAAAACCCAGTCGACATCGCGCCGTCGCTCGACGGCGCGCAGGATGAATGCCTCGTTTTTTCGATGGTGGTACTGGCTGGCCAGACCAATCACGGCCCGCTTGCGTATCACTACGCTGGGTGCAGGCCGGAACACATCGCTATCGACCGCGCGCACGATCCGCTTTAGGCGCGAGGGCTCCACCCCCAGATTCGTCAGCCAAGCATCCCATAGCGCCGCATTGGTCCACACCCGATCGGCCTGGCCAAGAGTAGCGGCCAGGGTATCGACTTGAGGGGCGTCACCGAATGTCGGATGCTCATAATAATGCCCAAAAAACAATATTTTATGCGCTGTCCCACCGCGCTCGACATAGTGCTGGAACGGAATGTGGTGCGCAAAAACGATCGCGCTTGCGCCGCAGACGAGTGCCTCGTCCACCGCCTCCCCGGTACGGCCCTTGGCGTGTGTAATCCGCCGAACGCGTCGGCGTGTATGCGCCTCAACCTCGCGCGCGAGGGTTTCGAGGATCCAGCCGCCCCCATAAGGCGCGACAATAGCGATGCCGCCGTCCATGGTCATGCGTTACCCACAAAAGGGACCTTGTTCCAGAGTGGAGGAAAGTTAAGAAATGTCGTAAGGGAATTTTGCATGATCGCTGCGACTGGGACCTACACGACACTTCGGCACAATCTGCGCGGCCGCTCCCCGAGATTTATAGCGACGCAACGTTCAGCACAGTTCCAACGCGAGGCGGCGCGGCGCGTGCTAGCAGGCTACGACACGAAACTTGCGCGACTAAAAGCAGAATCGCCGTGTCAGGGCGCCTACTATTATGCGAGCCTGGTGCCGTCTTGGATCGGCCGAGAGCCCAACGCAGAGCCCAACGCGCTCAAATATCTCCGCGACGGAGAGGCCCATATCAACAAATGGCCAAAGCATTTCCTGCGTTACATGACCAGCGTGAAGAAGGGCTATGAACTCGGCGTCGGCCCCGGCTTCCTGCTGCGCTATCTCATCGACGTTGAAGGCGCCGATATGCGCGGCTGTGATCTCGACCCGGCGAAGAATCTCATATTTCGCGACCTGCGCGACGAATTGGGATTGGCCCATCGCGTCGATGTGCACGCCGTGAAATCAGGCCAGCCGATTCCTGTTCCGGAGGGGTGCGATTCGGTTTTCGGGTTTTGGACCGTGTTCACCGAGACCTGGAGCCTCTCGGACCACGCTTGGTTCCTCGACCATTGCCGAGAGCATTTGATCGGCGAAAAGCGGGTCTTTATGCTGTTCAATAGCCGTGGCTACGACGACCATCCGGAAATCCAAGACTATTACATCCGCCGCGGCGCTGAATTTCCCTACCTGGCCAACCCTGCCGCCAACATGCATCCAAGAGACCGCAACGCGTTTTGCATCCTACGCCTTTGATGCTGAGCGCCGCGCGGTCGAGCCGGTTGCCGAGCGACCGGCTCCGGCCCTATGTAGGGCGTCGCCTTTGTGGTGGCGGAGTAGTTTGAAAGATGAGCGAAGAACCGCTCCTATGCGTTGACGGTGTGTGGAAGAAATACTCTCGCACGCTGGCGGCGAGCCTGAAATACGGCGCGCGCGACGCCATCGGCGAAGCGCTCAATCGGCGCGAAGGCGCCGAACTGCGCGAAGAAGAATTCTGGGCCATCCGCAACATATCGTTCGAGGTGCGACGCGGCGACGCGATCGGTTTGATGGGCCGAAACGGCGCAGGCAAAAGCACCTTGCTTAAAGTGCTGAGCGGCATCCTGCGGCCGGACCGGGGCACGGTCACGATGCGCGGCTCTGTAGAGCAAATGATCGAAATGGCCGGCGGCTTCAAAGCGGAGCTGACTGGGCGCGAAAACATTCACGTCCGCGCTAAGCTGCTGGGCTTCTCCAAGAAGCAGATCAAGGGGCTTGTCGACGACGTCGTGGAGTTCACCGAGCTTTCCGAATTTATCGACTCGCCAGTCTCGTTCTATAGTTCGGGGATGAAAGCGCGGCTTGGCTTTGCGCTGTCGACCCTACGCACGCCCGATTTGTTGATTGTCGATGAAGCGCTTGCAGCAGGTGACTTGCCTTTTCGACTCAAGTGCTACGAGCGCATCAGCGGCATGCTGAAAACTAGCGCCCTGCTGCTGGTCTCTCACACAACCGGCAACGTAAAGCGCTTCTGTAATCTCGGCGGCTACATTAAGAAGGGCCAGCTTGTCTATTTCGGCGACTTGCAAAACGCCATTCGCGCCTATCAGGATGAGTACGTCGTCGGCAAGAACGCGAACACTGCCTGGAACCCCGATTTGATCCCTGTGGAGTGGATGAGCGGGGATCGGGTCGTCAATGAGCGCGATGCTGTCGAAGCTGGCGGGCCGTTCGCGGCGATCATCGACACCCGTCCGTTGCCCGCCGATGCCCGGCTCTTCATCCGCCTTCGCGTGCCGGACGGCACGATTCTATGCGAGTGGAACAACCAGCGCGTCGGCTTCGACCACAAAAGCGCACCGGCGCTTCGCATCGAAATCGGCCCCATGGACCTCAGTCCCAACTATTATTCTGTCAACGCCTACGCGATGGCCGCAGACGGCCACACGCTTCTGGCGATGTCGCCATGGCGCCAGTTCAAGCTCGTGGGCGAATACGTCAACGATGTGCCGATCCAGCTTGCCGGCAAATGGGCGGCGGCCTGAGCGATGGTTGCACCGGAAGAAGCCGCGCAGGCGGAAATCGATGACAGGGTCAAGGGCGGCGGCGAGCGTCAAGCCGCTACGACCCTTGACCGAATCCGCGCCGATCACGTTGCACGATACGAATTCGCTACGCGGCACATTCCCGAGGGCGCACGGGTGCTCGATATTGCGTGCGGCGTCGGCTACGGCAGCTGGCTGCTTGCCGAACGCACGGCCTGCGCAAGCGTGGTCGGCATGGACATCAATCCTGAAGCAATCGCCTACGCGCGCACCCATTACGCCCACGCGAAAGCGGAGTTTAGCGAAGGCGACTGCACAGCGACCGGCCTCGCGGCACAGAGCTTTGATGTCGTCGTCTCGTTCGAGACGATCGAGCACATTCCTGATGCACCCGCGTTTTTGCGCGAGGCGCGCCGGGTGCTCAAGCCAGGCGGGCGGCTCATCGGGTCGACGCCCAACGAAGAACGCTTGCCGTTCTCGCCGGAGGCCTTCCCGTTCCACGTCCGCCACTACCTGCCGAGCCAACTAACAACGTTATTCGGCGCATCCGGATTTGCGGTGGAGCGCGTCGTCTCTAACACGCACCGCAAGAAGCCTCACATCACAGAAGGTTGGGACGGGCTCTACAATATCGTCATCTGCAGGCTTGACCTGCCCGTCGCGGTACCGGTGACATGAACGGCCGGACGACACGCGCGCAGGCGATGACGTACGCTGTCGACTTCCTCAAGCGCTCCGAGATCCGCGGGGCTTTCTATGAGTTTGGCGTCAGCAGCGGCCAGACGGCGACATTCGCAATGAATGCGGCGCGCAACCTCGCTGCGCCGCCGCCAGCCGGCGGGCTCGACCGCTTCTTCCTCTTCGACTCATTCAAGGGCCTGCCAAAAATCGAGGACCCAGGCGACACGCTGGAGGGCTACAGCGCTATCTGGGAGGGACGATTCGCGGTCGGCGAAGCGGACGTGCGTGCGGCTATCGAGAAGGCCGGTCATGCGCTTGATCCGGTCACCTTCGTGTCCGGCTTCTACGAGCAGAGCCTCACACGCCCCGAGACGCTCGCGCTCGTCGCCGACGAGCCGGCGGCCCTCGTCCACATCGACTGCGATCTTTACTCCGCGGCGCGCGATGCGCTCGTTTTCGTCCAATCGCGCATGCTCGACGGCGCCATCCTCATGTTCGACGACTGGTTCATCTACCGGGGGCGCCCTGATCGCGGTGTTCAGAAGGCGTTCCATGAATGGGTGTGCCAGTCCGACCTCATCGTGCAGGAATATTTCCGCTACCACTGGGCCGGCGTCGCGTTCATCTGCAACACGCGGTAATAGCAAGCGCGCACTAAGCGAAGAACCGACGGAGAACCTCGTTCACGATGATCCGGGCATGGTCCTTCGCGAGGCGTTCATGAGGCTGGGCTTTTCGGCGTTGCGATCGGCCTCCGTCCCACAGCGTATCGCGGAATTGGACGAGTTGCGTGGCGTTGCGGCGCTCAGTGTTGTGCTTGCGCATGGCTCACATACGCGCCGCGCCGCTGTTGCGCTTTGCAACGCAGACCGCTGCTTTGGCGGCGTGCGAAGCCGAACTAGCCGCTGAAAGCTCCGCCAACATGGCCCACGCCTCTCGCTAGGTCTTGGCGAACACGATCTTGCGCCCTTTGGCGCCGCGACGATTGTAGTCGATCACTTCAACAGCGTCCGGTGTCTCGTGGCGAAACTCAGACACCGCGCGCTCAACATCCGGCCAATCGGGATGCGCGTAATCATCAACCGCGACCAGGCCGCCGGGCGACAACCAGCGCCAGCTATTGCGCAGGTCGGCAAGGCAGCCTGCTAAGCCGTGGTCGCCATCAATGTGGATGAACCGGACCGACGCTTCTGGCATTTGCAGCGCGGTGCTGTTCAGCTCATGCAGCACAATGGTGGCCCCGGGCGCAGCCCGAAGAACATTCGCCCGCACCTCGTCCGCCGATGGATGGCGCTTGTAGGCGTCGTTGACGCCAGCGATTTCGGTCTCGAACAAGTCGCAAAGGTGCAACGTTTCGGCGGATCTCAAACACAGGGCAAGCACCGCCGCGGTCTTACCGTTCAGCACGCCAATTTCCAGCATGTCGCCGCGGATTGACTGCGCATTGATCAGCGCGGAGAAAACCAGTGCGTCCTCGTAAGTGAATGAGCCAGGAACCGATGCGTCAACCGCCTGCAATGCCGCACTAAACGCGCTCAGCTGATGAATACCTGACAACTGCTCGGAAAGTTTGGGCACGGGCATGGGTGAGCTTTCAAACAAAACTGATTTCCTGCATAGCGAGACAACGCAAGGTTCACAAATGCAGCGCGGCGATGCGGCTTCGCCCCGGCTTGATGTCGGCGATATCGTCGTCACCCGCTTTGAGAAAAATGCCGGCCTCAAGGCGTTCAGAATTTGCGCGGCGTAGGCCAGCGTCCATTCATGCAGATGAAGTTGGCGCTACTCGAGAGCGAACCGACTTGAAAGTGTTTCGCTTCGCTTGCGCTGATACATCCTCTGCCTCGGCCCGCGTCGCCGCTCGCTAGGATCAGGCCGAGCATGCTGGCGGACAGAAAGGGTCGCCGATGATCCGTAATTTTCAGGGCTTCTAGCCAGATGCGGCCAAGTTACGAATTAGAGCATGCACTGGTTAGGTGAGGCCCCTCTTGGAAACCAACAACTCGCCTGCGCGTGCCAGGCATAAAATCCTGTTTCACGGTTGAGCGCAACGCTCCCGACGTTTCCGTTGGCCATTCTACCCTCGCTTCGCCGCCACGAAGAAAATCTCGTGATAGTTGCCGACGTGTTGAATCTGATGCCAGCCCAGACCGTGGTGCGCCGCGGCATGCGCGAGCAACGTCGCCAGATTGTCCGCCGTATAGAAATGCGCGTGGAACGAGCGCTTCTCATTCAGGCGGCGATCGGCCTCCTTCTCTCCGAAGTAGCGCGCATAGTGCACCCGCTCCGGCCGCATCGGGCCGCCCACTTCCGCGATCGCCATGTCGAGCGTCGACAGCGGGCGCATGTAGTCCACCGAGCACTCCGCATGCGGCACGATGGCGACGATCAGCCCGCCCAGGCGCAGCTTGGCGATCCAGTGCTCAAGGTGGCCAAGCGGGGATTGACGAGGTGCTCGAACACATGGCTCGCGAAGATGAAATCAAGCGAGCTGTCTTCCACAGGTAGGTTCTCGGCGCTGGCGCGGCGGTAGAGATACCAGGGGGTCGCGTCGACCCGTGAAGCCCAGGTGCTTTTCTTATAGGCGTAGGTGCGTTCCCATTCCTCGCGGTCCATTTCGTCGCAATAGGTCACATCGACCCCGTCGCTCGCCAGCACCTGCGGGTTCGTGCCCGGCCCGATCTCAACGCCGACACCGCGACACAGCGCGATCAGCGCCGATCGGTCGAGCATCGGCGTGACGCTTAGAAACAGCGGCGAGACGTTGCCCTCGTCGGCCAGGAGTTCAATGTCAGCGCACGGAACCGGAGCCGCCGACAGCGCCGGCCACGGTAGCGGCACGTCCGCCGAAACGCCCGGCCTCGCCGCCAGACCACGCTGTTCCAGCACTGCGCCGGTGCCGGTGTTCAACAGCCGCACGCGCAAGCGCGCCGGGCTATCGTGCGCCGGATGGGAGAAGATCGTCCACCCGGTCCGGCCTGGAAACCGCTGCAGCGGCCGGAATTCCTGCAGGCGCTTGAGCACAATCCGCGCGCCCGGCGGCACGGCAAAGCCAAGGTGACGCACACCCTCGATGTCATGGCGTTCATCCACAATGCCCTGGTCGACATGGATGTGAGGTGACGCGCGCTTGAAGAGATCGTAGAGGTTCAGCATAAGCTGTCGATGGGCTAAGGCCCTCTCCCCTTCAAGGCGCGGCGCCTACCAAGCATGCATCTGGTCATCTTTCAACTCGACCCTGCCGCGCCGTGGATCGCCGAGAACCGCGCGGTCACGCCGGAAAAACTTGAACAATTGCGGGCCGATCCGGACCAGATGGACCTGCGCCGGCGCTGGACGATGTTCACGGAATTGGTCGCCGCGGCTTTTCGTGCGGCGGGCTGGCGTGTCGATCTGGCCCCAACGGATCGCTGGGCGATCACCGCCGAAGCGGCCGACGGTACCGGCGCCGATCTCGTCTTCGCGCCGCACACCACGCGCATGCAGTTTGGCCCGACGCGAACGCCAATGCTGTTTTATATGCAAATGATGCAGCGCTGGCTGTTCACCGTCGATCCTCTCGGCTGGGGCGCCGGCGCCGCTTCCTATCCGTGTAGCGCCTATGCGCAGGGCGACGCAGATGCGCCAACGTTCGCGCTCTACCGCGAGCGCATCGTCAACCGCAACACCTCGAAATTCGCGCAAGCACCGAAGCGCAGCCGCATCGATCTGGTGCGCAACAGCGCTATTCCGGACGCGCCGTACATTTTCTTCCCCTGCCAGGTGCCGCACGATGAATCGCTGAAGCTGTTTTCGCCATACGCTGAAGAAGCGCTGGTTGGCGCCTTGGCCGAATGGTGCGCAGCGCGCGGAGTTTGGCTTGTGCTTAAAGAGCACCCGGCTAACCGGCCAAGCATGCGCGCACTGCACGCGGCGGCGGATCGGCACGCGCGCACGCTTTGGAGTGAGGCGAGCATTCACGACCTGATCGAGCACGCGGCTGCGGTTTATACTTTGAACAGCGGCGTCGGCTTTGAGGCGCTGCTACACCTAAAGCCAGTCGCGACCTTCGCGCGCGCCGAGTACGATGTTGTGGCGGTGCGCGGCGAAATCGATATACTCGATACGGTTTGGCAGGCCGTATCCTCTTGGGATCGCACGGAATGGAGCCATCGCTACAGCCAATTCATCGACTGGTATTGCCGCATGCACGCCGTCGACCTAAGCGCTGGCCCGACCGAGCGCGCGAACCGACTCGAAAGGCTGGTCGCGCAAGCAACGGAGATTGCTAGCGGGCCCAGCGAGGAACGGACCACATGAGCAAGTCAGCGCGCGATAACGAAGAGGTGGTTCAGTGGTCTAGCCGCAGCGAAACAGCACGCCCCTTCACGCTGATCAAGCGCATCGTGAGGGATTTGCCAATTGCGGCGAGCATGGGGTGGCAACTCGCGATGCGCGGCCTTGCGGTATCATACCGCAACAGCAAGCTGGGCTATCTGTGGCTGGTGCTGCAGCCAGCGGCCTACGCGGGCATCTTTGTCATCATCAAGTTTGGCATGCGCGGCGCGGGCTTTGACGTCGACACCGGCCACGTTGCGCCTGCTCTGTTCGCTCTTGTGGGCATGACGCTTTACCAGGCCTTCTTTGAGGCGTTGAACGAGCAGATCGACGCCATCCGCCGCAGTCGCGACGTACTAAAAACGCTGCGCGTGCCAGCGGAGGCGTTCTTCCTGGCGCCGCTGATCACCTCGCTGGTCTCTTTGTTCATTCGTCTCGCGCTTATCGCGATCTTTCTGCTCATCTTTCAACCTGCACTGCCCACAACAGCGTGGTTTTTTCCGCTCACCGCGATTGGCGTTGTGTTTGTCGGCTGCGCCTTGGGTTATGTCCTCCTGCCCTTCGCTTCGCTCTATCAAGACATCCGCCGCACCGTGCAATCCATGACGCTAGGCGCGCTCCTGCTCTCGCCCATCTTGTATCCCGCGACGACCAACACGGACTCGCTTCTCCACATCATAAATGTCTACAATCCTCTTGCCGCGCTGGTGGCGACAGCGCGCGACGTTTTGTTCGACGGTAGTTTCGTGTTGCTCGACGCCGCGATCGGCTGGCTCATCGCTGGCGTCATCGCAACAGCCGTGATGTCGCTCATCGTGCGCGCAGTGTTGCCGATCCTGGTGGAGCGCGTCGCGCCCTAAAGCTCGGCGTCTGCTAGTCCAGGCGCTGGCGTGGAGACGCCCCGTATTGCGCGCGGTCGCCGCGCAATTTTCCCGGCCCCCTTCGGGCCCACAGACACACAGCTTGACGTTGCCGCACACCCCAGGACGACCGAACTCGTTAGGGCCATCTTCGGCTTCACGCGCTCTCGTCTCCACAACCAACATCATGCCCAAAAGGATGACCCGTCCGACTCGCGAGGAGACAAAATTTTATGTGGATTCTCACTCCCGGCGACATTGTTTGCTTGCGACGGCGCTGTGAGGTTGGCGCGCGCCTGTCCTCGCTTTTGACTCTCCATCACGCATGCGCTTCAAACAGTGCTCAGGAGAAGAATATGGCTGATTTGCTCGTCTTCGGCCGTTCCGGTCAGCTCGCGCGCGCGCTGGCTCATACCAACGTGTGCGGCAATCTATCCTCCGAATTCATCGGCCGCGATGCGATGGACCTCGCGCGCTTGGAAGCGCTCGAAGACATGATCGAAGCGCACGCACCAACCCTTGTCATAAACGCCGCCGCTTACACCGCGGTCGACAAGGCCGAGTCCGAGCCCGACCTGGCTGCCGCGCTGAACCATCTCGCCCCCGCCGCAATGGCGCGCGTCTGCGCAAAGCTGGGCGCTGCCTTTGTGCACGTCTCGACCGACTACGTGTTCGGAGGCGGCGAGCCTGGCGCCTACCGCGAATGCGATCCGCGAACACCCATCAATGTCTATGGCACGACGAAGGCGGCAGGTGAGGATGCGGTGCTCGCTTCAGGTGCGCGCTCCGCGATCGTGCGCACGTCCTGGGTCTATTCCGCAGGCGACGGCAATTTCGTCTCGACGATGCTGCGTCTCGCGCATTCGCGTTCCGAGATCGGCGTCGTCGCCGACCAGATCGGACGGCCCACATGGGCGAATGACTTGGCGCGAGCGTGTCTTACGCTGGGCCGATTAGCGGCCGAGGGACAGTCGATCGGTGTGGTGCACTATGCTGGCGGCGGAGAGCCCGTGAGTTGGGCCGACTTTGCCACCGAAATTTTCGCGTGCGCCAAAGCTCACGACCTGCCGCACGCCAACGTGAACCGCATCACCACAGCGGACTACCCCACCCCCGCACGCCGTCCCGCCAATTCGGTCCTGGATATTCAGCGATATGCCGATATCACCGGTCAAACGCCACGGGCATGGCGCGAAGCGCTAGAGCTCTGCATGGGCGAGAGCGCCCAGCGTCAGCCTTCGTAGGCGAAGGGCGACGCAAGAGCCGCTAATTTCGGCCAGCTGCGATCGCGCTCGACAACATGGCGAGCTGGCGCAGGCCAGTCGATTTGGAGCGCGGGATCATCCCACGCAAGCCCACCTTCCGAAGCGGGCGCATATTCTTCCGTGGTCTTGTAGAGCACTTCTGTATCCGGCTCGAGCGTCAGGAAGCCGTGTGCAAAACCGGGCGGCGCATAGAGTTGGGTCCAGTTTTCGGCGCTGAGCACCGCGCTGACATGCTGGCCATAGCTTGGCGAGCCAATGCGAATATCAACCGCCACATCGAACACTGCGCCGCGCGTAACGCGAATAAGCTTGCCCTGAGCATATGGCGGCGCTTGGAAATGCAGGCCGCGCAGCACACCCACCTCCGCCGAATAGGAGTGATTGTCTTGCTTGAACGGCGGCAGTCCGGCTTCGCCGAATGTGCTCAACTTATATGTCTCGGAGAAGAATCCGCGCGCATCACCCCACCTTTTAGACCGAAACAACAAGACGCTCGGGATCGCAAGGTGTTCGGAGATCGACATGGCCATTCCCTACGAAATGTTGCACTGTGCCGCAAGCGCCATGCCCCCCCAAGTCACCATCATCGTCGTCACGTACAACTCGCGCAGCTGCTTTGCTCGTCTGGAGGCCGCGCTCGCAGCGCAGACCGCGCCCTTCCATCTCATCGTCCACGACAATGCGTCCGCGCCGGATCAGCGGCCAACTCTGGCGGACTTCCCCAACGCCAAGATCCGTCAATGCGTGCGCAATCTCGGCTTCGCCGGAGGCAACAACGACGCCGCAGCGGAGGTCGTAACGCCGTTCATCGCTCTGCTCAACCCAGACGCCTATCCCGATTCCGATTGGGTTAGGCGCCTGCTTGCCGCCGCTGAACGCTACCCACGGGCCGGTGCGTTCGGCTCGACCCAAATCATGACCAACGACGGCTCCATCTACGACGGGCTTGGCGATTGCTATTTCGCCGCCGGCGCATCGTGGCGTGGTGGACATGGCATGACGCATGCCGGCACGTTGTCCGATGCCAGCGTTTTCAGCGCTTGCGCCGCCGCGGCGCTGTATCGTACCGAAGCTTGGCGCGCGGTCGGCGGCTTCGATGCGCGCTATTTCACCTACAACGAAGACATCGACCTATGCTTTCGATTGCGCTTGCGTGGCTGGCAAATCGCACAGGTTGCCAATGCGGTGGTCCACCACGAGGGCTCCGGCGGATCACAGGCGAGCACGGCATTTGTGACTTACCACGTCATGCGCAACCGAATCTGGACCTTCGTCAAGAATACGCCGTCATGGTTATTTTGGGTGCTGTTGCCGGCACATGCAGCGCTTACAGTTTACCAGTGCTTTGGCGCAGCGATGAACGGACAAGGTCGAGCCGCTGCAGCCGGTGTCTCAGCGGCGCTTTCTCGATTGAACGAAGTGTGGCGCGATCGCACCTACATTCAGACGACTTCCACCGTTGGTGTCTGCGAGATCGCAAGCGCGATGACATGGTCGCCCCTCAAGATGGCGAGACGCGCACCTGATCTTCGGTCACCTCCCCGGTAAATAAATGACCTCTTCGGCACCCGGTGGCGGTCCGAGCCTGCACCGCAAGCCCGACCAAACTGCAGGCAACAAACATGCACCAACGCTAAGCTCGGATTTGCCGCTCAGACTCAACACCAAGCCAACGCGCAACAAGTGGGCCGCACACTGTATCCTCCACCACAATGGAACATGGGGTAAACGCAGACAATACGCCTGATTGCGGAAGTAGGAATAATATCGAAAAACACGCTGCCTCGGAAATGTACTACCAAGCCAACGTGGCCGAATGACACCATCTCCCACCGGATGCGTCATGTGCTCATCCGAAACGCACCAGACAGAGAACCCCACTGCGCGAGCCCGGAAGCACCACTCAGTATCGATCGCGTCGATAAAGAAATCACTGCGAAAAGTTCCTACGCGCATAAATGCCGCGAGATCGAGCAATGTGCCGGAGGTGATCAGATATAACACTGGCACCACAACGCCGAGCGCCGCATGGCGACGGTCGCGGAAATAACGGGGCGCCTTGTAGTCTACCGACATCGCAGCGGGTTGAGGCCCGACTGCGGCACACGCAACTCCAGTCGCCCGCAAGTCGTCCATGGCTCGGCCAAGCCGCGCCGCCAACCCGTCAGGCAGACGTGAATCCTGATCCATTAGAAGAATGCGATCGAACCCATCTAGTCGAGCCGCGAGCGCCAGGGTGTTCAAGCCTTCTGCCACACCAAAATTCGCAGCTGCATGAATGACCTGTGCTCCCAGGGCTTGCAACCGAGCTAAGTCATCTGGGTCAATTACTTTATTGACGTACACATAGACGCGCTCTGTATCACGCAACAGTGTGAGCACGAGTCTCATCAGTTGACCGGACTCCGGACGAAAGACAACTATCCCCGACGCCGATTTGCTTCGTGTCATCAGCTTTTTTCCATGCGCCGCCAGGCCGAGGCGGCGCAATCTGCTGCATGAAGCGTGGTGTAAGCTTCCATGACGCGCTTTCGCGCACGCCTGCCCATCTCGCGCCGGACCGCGCCGTCGTAGGTCAGCTTTAGTAACGCGGTAGATAACGCGTCGGGATTATCAGGTGGGACGACGATACCAGCGGCTTTACCGACAAAGTCCGCACAGCCTGGAACATCGGTAGTGACTATGGCACGGGCGCACGCCGCAGCTTCCAGCATCGAACGGGGCAAGCCCTCCCCCCCCCGCGACGGCAGGCACGCAATGTGGACGTCGGCCCAAAACGCCTTAATGTCGGTTACATGACCCAAGAAGGCCACCCCCGGAAGCTCAGCCCAGCGCACTATTTGCTCTTCGCGCACGTGCTCAGGATTGTCATGGTCAATCGCGCCAGCGATGCGCAGTTCAATGTTCTCGCCGAGTTCGCGTAACCGCTGTACGGCGCGAATTGCTATGTCGATGCCTTTGGATTTCACCAATCGCGAAGCGACGCCGACAATGATGGGCCCAGCACCCGGCTCAGGCAGCGGCAAGTATTCGTCCGGATCAACGCCGGCACCGGGCATAAGCACGACGCGATTGTCAGGCAACGGATTAGCCGCCTCCACCCAACGGCGATCAGCGTCATTTTCAACGATCAGCAGAGATTTGCTTTCAACAACGGCCGCCCGCAATCGTCTTGCTAACACGCAGGACAATGCGCGTGTTGGCACCGTAGCGCTGGCGGCGAGATAGCCTCGACCGGTCAAAGCAAAGGCGCGCCCCGCATGGCCATGGGGCGCAAACAACAACTGCGCGATGGGTTTAAGTGCTATCGCGTGGACAATGTCAGGTCGCTCGGCGTCCAGCAGCGCCCGAACCGCAGCCGTCTCGCGAAGGAATGCCTCCAGGGTGCCGCCGCCGCGATCAAACGGCATGGGTACGACCCGCGCCGGCCCAAGGTCTGCGCTCGAGCTTCGCGCCGCGACGACCACCTCGAAGTCTTCCGCATGCGCGCGCTCTACTAACGGCAAGAAGTGTGATCGGACGAACCAATCCTCGGTCGCGAGAAAAAGCAGTTTACGCTTTTTCATTGCCCGCGCTTCCATCGAGCGCCGCATGCCACGAGCGCAGCGCGAACATCGTCGTCGATGGAGGCCGACCCGAAAGTCGCCCGAAACCGCTCATCATCGACGACCAAGCTTTGAGTGAGAGCCTTCGGCAACAAGATTGCTAGACCCGCACTGCGGAAGAGCCCGCTAGGTCGCCCCATTCCCTCGCGAAGCGCAGCCACCATCGTAGCTGATGACACCGCCGGACGCCCAGCCACATGGAAGACACCGCGGGCCTCGGGGCCGCCAACAACCCGCGCAATCGCCGCGCAAAGAGCGTCCAAAGAAATCAGACTGCGTCTGTTCTCGACCCCTTTTAGTGGCAACGGAACGCCGCCGCCGGCGAGCTGTAGCAAGCGCCGGAAATTTGCTTTCGCCGTGGGTGCAAACACCAAGGGCGGCCGTAAGACTATCGCGTTGAGCCCGCTCATCCGCATCAGGACTGCTTCAGCGTTCAACTTAGCCCGCCCGTAAGCCCCATCGGGCGAAGGCTCGCGTTTCTCGTCGATGGCTTCGCTAAAGGTTTGAGCCGCGGCGGCCTTAATCGAGCTAACGAAGAGAAACCTCTGCACTCCTGCCGCAGCGGCCTGCTCAGCCAAAGCCCGCGTCGCCTCTACGACGCCCTCCCCAAAGCCAGTCACACCATGTGCAGGCCCCGCCAAATGAACGACAGCGTCGATGTCGGTTAACGCATCGCGCCAGCAGGTGCCGCCATCCAGAGTGCTGACCAAGACAGGGTCGATGCCGCTCGGAATTTCTGGAGAGGGCCGACGATAGGCGGCTCGGACTTCGCTGCCGCCTGCCAGCAAAGTTCTGATTAGCGCCGACCCAATGAACCCCGATGCGCCGGTTACAAGAACGCGGGTCATATCGCTCGCGAATCCCGACACATCACGCTCGAGCGATCACTGCGCTTAGCATTTCAACCTCCCGCGAACGCAAAGAGGGGTTTAGCGCAGGCACACTCGCATGTCATCGCAGCGCCAACCTGGCCGCTGCTAGCGACGCCTACCGATGTTCAGAAAGCGTCGAACGCAACAAAGAGGTCGGCGAGCTCAAGATGAGATACCCGATGCGACCCGCTATATGCGCCAGAGCCAACTCCGTCGTAGCTGACGGGCACTAGAGCAGCCTCGACGGCCGAGGCTGGCGCAGACGCTTGCTCCACTACCGGCGACGCCTCGCTGAATGTCAGGCGAAGCTCGGGCTCGGTTGTGGCAGTCTGGGCCAATTGCGGGGCAACAATCGCCGGCATAGGCGCGAAAGTCACAACGCCTTCGGCCATAGCAATAGAGCGCACGTGTTCGATGCGCGTGTCCGTCGCTTGACGCGTGATCGCCATTGACGCCGCGCTCGAGGCAAGCTCGCCCTGAATCTCTGAGATCTCGTCCGATGTCAGCGGCGGAGTGTAAGGCGGCAAGTTCGCGTGCGGGTTCGAAGCTGATGCACGACTATTATCGACGCCAAATCCCGAGGCGACACCTGTGCCAACCATGCCGCCCAAACCGGCGGGAGAAAAGATCGTAACGGCGATCACTGTGGCCGCCACGCCGGTGAAACTAGACTTCACGACGATGTCGCGGGCTTCCTGCTCGAAGGTTGGTCGTTCTGACATAAACCCGCTCCGGTCCCCCGCGTCAGAGCCAACGCCCCGAGCGGCCCCTCATACGCGCGCGAGGGGTAACAAAGCCTAAATCTCCCCCGGCGCCAAGGGGCGAGGCCCGCAAATCCGGTGACTAAGCTGAAATGTGGGTTACGAAACGGGCTTGGCGAAATCACCTCGCAAGGCGGCTCGCAAAGGGGCTCGCCACCCGGCCCCATGGCCCGTAGGTACTGCTCTATGCGACGTGCCTACCGACCAAGACCGGTCGTCTTCCGACGAGGCGCCCCTTGCGTGTGACACCAAGCTTGGCAGCCATCGCCGTTTTCTTCGCCCTCCTGCCAGCGGCAGCTGCCGGAGGCGCGATGGGATTGCCGGTATTGTTGGTGCTGACAAGCCTCTTCTGTTTGCGCCCGAGGGAGCTAGCGGCAGCCGTAAGCAGGCCGGCGCTGGCCGCGTTGCTGGTGATCGCCCTTATCGCGTGGGCGGCAGCCTCCAGCTTCTGGTCCCCCTACCACGGACACGACCAAGCGCTGAAGCTGATCGCCCTCATCCCCATGGGGATGGTGGTGGTCTGGGCCGCGCAGACCGAAACGCCCCAATCATGGGTCCCGCCCCTCACCGTCGCAGCCTTCTTTTCGCTGGCGGCGTTGCTTGCAATCGAAGGCCTAGCGGACATGCCACTCAACCGCGCAGCCAATCCCGACCGCCAAGAAGACCTTGAGATCGCCCGCAATGTGAACCGGGGCGCCATCGTGTCCCTCGCGCTTACCTGGCCTGCCCTTGCCTACGCGGCGGCCACAAGCCGCCCCCGCCTTGGGCTCTTGATCGCGGGGATCAGCATAGCGCTCACTTTCCCGTTCGGGATGGCGGCACATATGGCGGCATGCTTGGGCGGGCTCTTGGTCTATGTCCTGGCCAGGGCGCTCCCCGGCGCGGTGCTGCTCATTGTGTCAAGCGGATTGGCGGCATGGACGCTTCTTGCGCCCTTCGCCACCAGACTGCTCATCGCAAACACAAGCCTCCTAGATACGCTCCCCTATAGCTGGGCGGCGCGTTTGGGGATTTGGGGCTACATTTGTGATGAAATCGCCGAGCGCCCCTGGATCGGGCATGGTTTGGACGCATCGCGTTCGGTGGTCGATCAGCTCACTATACACGGCGACACCATGCGAGCCGTGCCGCTGCACCCACACAGCGCAAGCCTTCAGATCTGGTATGAAACTGGAGCTGTGGGCGCGCTCCTCGCTGCGGCAGCCTTGCTCGCGGGCGGCTGGGCGCTATCGAAGGCATTGAGAAACAATCGGCCCGCAGCAGCCGCAGCAGCGGCCGCGCTCGCGTCGCTGGGGCTCGTCGCCAATTTAAGTTTCGGTATCTGGCAAGAATGGTGGATCGCCACCATGCTCGTAGCCGCGGCATCGATCAGCGCGCTCTCCACGGCGCCGAGATAGGTCAAAGAGTTGCTTTCGCCGGCCTCAACTTCTATCGAACTCGCAGGCGTTTTAACCCCGCCGATGAGGCATTTGCGTAGATGATACCTGTCCTAGTGACCGGCGCCGCGGGCTTTATCGGCTTTCACTTGGCCGAGCGGCTCTTGCGTGCTGGGCGATCAGTGGTCGGCCTCGACAATATGAGCGCCTATTACGACGTCGAGCTCAAGCGCGGGCGCTTGAAGGCGCTGCGAGAGCATCCTGACCTCACTTTCGCTGAAGTCGATCTCGCCGACGCTGACGCCTTGAACAAGGTATTTGCCGAGCATCGCTTCAAGCTCGTGTTCAATCTCGCAGCGCAAGCAGGCGTGCGCTATTCGATGCAGAACCCGCAAGCTTACGTGCGGTCCAACCTGGATGGTTTCGTAAATCTCCTGGAAGCGTGCCGGCATGGCGACGTGAAGCACTTGGTGTTCGCCTCATCGAGTTCCGTGTACGGCGCGGTGACAAAGATGCCATTTTCAGTGCATCAGAACGTCGACCACCCGCTCAGCCTCTATGCGGCGACGAAAAAATCGAACGAGCTG
>SXGT01951714.1_pt1 | contig 38468 bp, 21 predicted proteins | sample 3176221 | NCBI WGS metagenome assembly SXGT01 (sample SAMN11356862, study PRJNA531348) | freshwater metagenome | isolation source: freshwater sample F1-120 | place: China: Fuxian Lake, Yuxi | collected 2017-12-25 | reverse complement strand
CTCGAACCACGGAAACGTCATTTGGTAAAGTGGACACGTCATTTGGTAAAGCGGATTCATTCATGCGACACTTATAGCGCGATCAATTTCTTCCGAGTAGGCCGCTTGATAAAAAATCACAACCTCTTCGGGTTACGAGTTTCATTCCCGTGTCTTCAGCACGGCGATCAAGTCCAAGTGGTCTAACCGACGTCGGACCAACAGGCCCGACAGGATAGCGGCAATCAGCACCACCGTCGTCGCAAACGAGTACGTTCGCGGCTCGATGATCAGCGGGATGCGGTACAGCTCGGTGTCCATGAACCAGCAGACGAGTCCTGCCAGCCGGTTGCCGAAGAACAGTCCCACCGGAATCGCCGCTGCCGTCAGCAGCGCGAGTTCGCCCAGCAGAATCTGAGAAATCTCCCCGCGCGTCAGTCCCAGCACGCGAAGGCTCGCCAGTTCGCGACCTCGTTCGGAGAGCGCAACGCGTGCCGTGTTGTAGACCACGCCGAACGCGATGATGCAGGCGAAGACGACGTTGAACGCCTGCATGGTCAGCAGGTTGTTCATCACGGTGTCTCGGAAGCCTTGGATCGACGCTCCCTTGAGCATCACGCTGGCCACGCGCGGCGTGGCTTTCAAGCGGTGGTACAAGTCCTCGACGGCGTTCGGATCAGCGGTGATCGCCACGCTGGTCACGGCCGGAGCCTCGCCGATCAACCGATTGAGCGCTCGCATCTCCATGTAGCAGACCGTGCCGAGATACTCCTGGCTGAACGCCGCGACTCGCACCGGGCGCACGCGGCGACTGCCGGCCATGATCTCCAGCCGCAGCGTATCGCCGATGCGGACCCCCAACACCTGCGCCAACTTCTGATTGAGCACGATCCCTTCCGGCGGCACGGCGACTGGCTGATCCTGATCGTCGATCAAATGATTCAGCTTGGCATTGAGGTCGATGCCGAGCAGAAACGTCCGCTTCTCGACCTGGTCCTTGAATAGCTTGATGCCGACGCCGCGCCGCGGCTCGGCCAGGATGACTCCGGGAAGCTGCTGGATTTCGTTGAGTGCCCGGCGCGACGTCGGCTCGTTCAGCGAGACGTCGATGTCGTGCCGATTCATGTACTCGAACTGCATCCGCACCAGAAACTCCAGCGAGTCGGCCGAGAACCGACCGAGCACCAGAATGGCCGCCGCCATCGCGATCCCGCAGACCGACAGCAACGCCTTGACCGGCCGCCGCTCGATGTTGCGAATCACGATCCGTCCGATCTGCGACATCCAGTTTTCAAAGCCGAGCCGCTCAAGGATCGTCGGCCGAAAATCGGCGGGAGCCTCTGGCCGCATCGCCTCGGCCGGAGGCAACATCACCGCTCGACGAACAACGCCCAGCGTGCCCAGCATCGAGAACCCGAAGCAAACGCCGAACGCCCCCAAGATGACCTCCGGTGGCAGTTGATAGTGCAGCTCTGGGTAGCGGTAGAACTCGGCGTAGATGCCCATCATCTTCTGGCCGATGAACATTCCCGCGATCGTGCCGACGAGGCCGCCGATCACGCAGATCAGCAGCACCAGTTTCAGATAGTGCCGGCCGACCGCCCAGTGCGAATACCCGAACGCCTTGAGCGCCGCGATCTGATCGCGCTGCAACGCGATGATGCGGCTGAGCACGACGTTCAGCAAAAACGCCGCGACACCGAGGAAGATCGACGGCACGATCATTCCCATCCGCTTGAGATTGCTGATCTCGTCCGACAGAAAGCGGTGCGAGATTTGATCCGCTCGCGCGTACGACCCGAAGCCGCCATGCTTTTCGATCAGCCGATCCAACGGCCGCGTCACCGCCGCCTCCGCCGTACCGGGCAACAATTCGACGAGCACGTCGTTGAACGCCCCTTTCATGTCGAACGCCGCTTCGAGCGCCTCGCGGCTCATCCACAAGATGCCGAACCGCTTGTCATCCGGTACGAGCTGCCCGTACTTGATTTGATAGACGTACTCCGGCGACAGCGCGATGCCGACGATCCGCAGCTTCTTCTTCTTGCCGTTGATGACCGCCGAAATCTGATCGTTGAGTTGCAGCTTGTGAGCCTTCACGAACCCTTCGCTGGCAAGCACCTCGTCATCGCGCCGCGATTCGATGAAGCGCCCCTTCCGCAGAAACAGCGAGCACAAATCCGTCGGCTGCGGATGCTCCGGGATCGACACCAACCGCCCGGCGACTGGCTCCGCAAACGACGGCACGTCGAGCGTCACTTCCTCAACCACGCGTGTCTGAATGCGAGCGACACCGGGGATCTCCTCGATTCGCTCGGCCAACGTCAGCGGTGCACGCTTCATATTGGCGAACACCTGCGGGAAGCGATTGTCAGCGTAGAACCCGTCCATCGTCCCCTGCAACGAGACCATCGCGCTGGTCGACATCACGAACGTCGCGACCCCGCAAGCCATCACCGCGCAGATCGCCAGCACCTGCCCCTTCATCAGGAACACATCCCGCACCAACTTGCGATCAATCGCCCGCATCGGCTGTCCATTCTGAGCCGGTCGAATCATCGCGACCGTCAACCGAGACTACCTTTAGCTGTCTGCAAAATTGGGGAACAGCCAATCATTGGGAAGACTGCAAAAATCCACTGCGATAGAGCTAGTGCTGTGTCACTTCTAGGTTTTCGGGTTCGTCGAGTCGAGCAAATCGAGGAATCGATGTGGCACAAGGAGGTGTGCCATGCAGAAGAAGTATGTCGTGCGACTGACAGATCAGGAGCGGGATGAACTCGATACCGTCACCCAAAAGCTCAAGGGGACCAGTCAGTAAAGTGAAACGGGCTCAGGTTCCGTTGAAGGCGGATGCGGAGCGACCGAATTGGACGGACGAACGGATTGCGGAAGCGTTCTGTTGCCGGACTAGGACCGTCGAAATGATTCGTCCTACACCACCGATTGCCCAACGGCTTGATGGGAAGCCAGAGGCCCGCCTTCTCAGCATCCGACAACGGTAGCAAAGCCATCATCGCCAGCACGGCAGAGTACGAATCCGCTTTGATCGGGAGACTCCGCCCGACTCGAAACCGAGTCGTCGACGACTTCGCCGCGCTCGTTTTCCGGTGAGCGATCGCAATCGTTCCTGCAACGGCGCGAACACCGCTTTGCAACTCGTTTGGCGTTCGTTGGTTGGAAACCTGTTGCACCGGATTGTGGATCCGGAGGACGGCGGTCCAAATCCGCTTGGCCACCCTTTGAGGTGCAAAATTGCAGCCCGGTCGCTTTGGTGCGGCCGGGCTGCTTCGTTTTGAGCGAGTTACTCTTTGACCGTCAGCAGTTTGTCTTCCGGAAAGGTTTCCAATTCGAGGCCCTTCCACTGGATCTCCTGCGGGACTTGGTTCGAGTGCAACTGCAATCCGATCGGAGCTTCCTTGATGCGATCCGGTTCTGGTTCGCGCCAGTCGGAGATCAGCGTGCCGTTGAGCACGAAGCGAATACGGTTGCCTTGGGCCAGGATTTCCATTTTGTTCCAGTCGTGTTGCTTGCCGACCTTCTTCGCGGCCTCGCCGTTATTGTGAATGTTCTTGCGGCCGTAGAGGTCGTGGAAGCCGTAGCCCGACGGGTACATCACGAGGTGCCCGGCGTAGGTAAACTTGTCTCCTTGATCGGGAGCGATACGACCCCACATGGCGATGCCGGAGTGCATCTCGGACGTGACCAACTTGGACTCGAAGATCAGTCGGAAGTCCGAAAACTTCCGCTCGGTGAGCAGGTAGTTGCTGACCGGCACCTTGTCCGTGTTCTTGCCGATGATGACGCCGTCTTTGACGGACCAATACTGCGGGTGACCAATCCAGCCATCCAGACTCTTGCCGTCAAAGATTCGGACTTTTTCTCGCTTTCCCTGGCGCGGCGGCACGACCGGGGCTTCCTTGTTCTCTTGAGCGTTCGTTTCGGCGGTCGACAACGCGATCAATCCAACAGCGAACGCAAAGCACATACACCAGCGCAGCAAGTGACTCATGGCAGGCTCCTGAAGGGAGGGTGAGGCAAGGTCCGAGAAGGCGAGATGATTCAACTCTCGCTGGACAGCGTCAAGCGGTTCGGCTTCCAAACCAGCTTTAGGAGCGAACCAACCGTGGTCGCCGCGAGCGGCCTAGCGATGAGACTTCTGTGGTGATCTCCACGTCCAGCGCTTCGAGGATGCGATTCGCTCGGTCGATGGTGATGCCGTGGTATTCGTTGCGTTCGTCGCGCGACACTTGTGACTCGCTGACTCCCAGCCGCTTGGCGAGTTCGCGTTGAGTCACCCCTTTGGCGATTCGCACGGCAACCAGCAGTTCTCCGAAGCCGGACAAGTTCTGCAATTCATCAAACTCACCACGTTTCAGCCGCTCGTAGCTTTCAATTTCTTCCTTGAGCTGTTCGTGAAACGATCGCACCGGATCGGTCACACGCTTGATCTGGTCTTTGGTCAAACCCGTGCTTTTCAACTCAGCGACTTGCTGCATCAGCCGCTCCGCTTGTTCCTGCACGCGGCGAACCGTCGATTTGTACTCAACTTCGTTTCGAATCATGGTTTTACTTGGCCGCAACTCATCGGTTGCGGAGTCGAGAGAGTGCGGCGATCAACCATCCCGCACGATTTTGATGATGCCTTTGGGAATCCCCTGCCTGGAAAGTCGAAAGGCGGCGGGGAACTCCAGGTTGTTGCCATATCGGTCGAGAATCCCACTCGGTATTCCGCAATGCGGGTAGAGTTCGACACGGTATCGATGCCACATCGGCAACTGTTGTTTGCGTGTCGCTGGCCCTTTTCTGCGAGATTCCGAAGCCCAACTCCAAACTTTATGCGGGTCGATCAGATTCAACTCTTGCTGCAAACGACCATTCTCAAAGTGGCTCCGGTCGCATGTGAAATAACCGTCGATGTCGTTTGGATGATCCTTCTCTTCGACAAAGGAACCGTCGAGAAAGATCGCGCTGATTCCAACTTGCCACAACTGCCGAACCAGGATCGCCGCGTTCTCCAAGAGTTGGAGTCGCCACGCCGAATCCCAATTCGGACACTGCGCAGGATCATCCGGACCAAGAATCAAGAATGAATCTTGCAACTCCTCCAGGGTGAGCTCGTAATCTCCCGGTGGAAGAACACCCTCCGCCGTGAAGGCCGGCAATCGCCAACCTTTAGGATTTTTTCGCACGTTCATCTCGCAGTTCCCCTTGATCTGGTGGGAGCCTGCGAGAAAAACGCAGCACTGAAGTGGCGGCAATCATTCCGCAGCTCCCAAGTGGTGCGTCTTCTCATCCAACACGACGATGAAGAAAACGAATTCGATGTGAACAAAAACCGGTGTAACGTGCCAACGAGGCAAAACTGTCTAAATGACTATTTGGGGCGCACGGCGCGTGTTTCGCCGATTAGCCCGAAGGCGAGTAGTGCCTTCACTTCTTATTATTAAATATTTATCTCCACCACACGCGATTCCGCGAGTGGGTCCGTCAGTTAATGCTGACAGCACGTGAGCAGAATCGTTCACCTTAACTTTAATGTCAAGTCAAAGAGTCAGCGATTTCAAAACCTGCCACACGGTTCTGAGATGGACTGCGATCTTGGGGCTGACAGATTGATGACCGAGTTGCTATCACCTCCCTTGATTTGAGATTTGAAATCTGGGGTTTGAAATGTCAGCAGGGAGGTTGCTTCATGGGTGTTCCGATTTCGCAAATGTGGACGGTCGCGACTTACGTCCTCGGCCAAAAGCTGCGCGGGGTGAAGCGGTATCCGTTGGTGTTGATGCTCGAACCGTTGTTTCGCTGCAATTTGGCATGTGCGGGTTGCGGGAAGATTCAGCATCCGGTTGAAATTCTCCGCAAACAACTGACGCCGGAGGAGTGTTTCGCGGCGGTCGAGGAGTGCGGTGCTCCGATGGTCTCGATCCCCGGCGGCGAGCCGTTGTTGCATCCGCAGATCGGCGAGATCGTCAGCGGTTTGGTGGCTCGCAAGAAGTACGTCTATCTTTGCACGAACGCGCTGCTGCTGGAGAAGCATCTGACGCAGTTCACGCCGTCGAAGTATTTGTCGTTCTCGGTGCATCTCGATGGGCCGGCCGAGGAGCATGACTTCGCTGTCTGCCGCGATGGCACCTACGACATCGCGATTAGTGCGATCAAAGCGGCGATCAAGGCGGGCTTCCGTGTGACGACGAACTCGACGCTGTTCAACAACGCTCAGCCGGAACGCTATCACGAGTTCTTCGACACGCTCATGGAGATGGGAGTCGAGGGGATGATGGTCTCGCCGGGCTATCCGTATGAGAAAGCTCCCGACCAAGAACATTTCCTGCACGCTCGCGAGACGGTCAGCCTGTTCCGGCGGTTGCTCGACGGAGCGAAGCGGAGTTGGCGGTTCAATCAGTCGCCGTTGTTCATCGAGTTCTTGAAAGGGAACTGGGAACTCGAATGCACACCGTGGGGCAGTCCGGCCTACAACCTCTTCGGATGGCAGAAGCCGTGTTATCTGCTCAGCGAGGGTTACGCCTCCAGCTTTCGCGAGATGATGGAAACGACCGAGTGGGAGCGATACGGCCGAGCCAGTGGCAACTCGAAATGCACCGACTGTATGGTTCACTGCGGCTACGAACCGAGCGCGGTCGCCGATACGTTTGGCTCGCTGCGCGGATTGATGACGGTCGCGAAGCTGTTCTTGTTCGGACCCAGCAAGAAGAACAAGCCGCTCGCAGAGCCGGTCTCGACGGTTCCGAAACCGCACTTCAGCGAACCGCGACGTTCAAGCCTGGTTGAATTGACCGTATTGGACTGAGCGGCCGAAAGCCGATCGCTGAAGGCCGAAAGCCGTTATCCTTCTTCCCTGGTTTTCAAAAACGGTATCGCGGCGATCGGCTGTCGGCAGACAGCGGTCGGCCGGAATGATCTGTCGGGAGAGAAATCATGTTTCGATTCGTTGGGTTCGGGTTGTTGTTGGTCATCACGATGATTCACAGCACTCGTGCGGAGGATGCCGTGGTCGAGAATGTCGTGTTTGCCATTCACGGAGGGATCGGCTTGGACAAAGTCGAGATGACTCCGGAAATCGACAAGCGAGTCCGTGCCGAACTGGAGCAAGCACTGCGAGCCGGCTTCGCCGCGCTCAACAAACCGAATGCGACGGGACTCGATGCGGTCGAAGCGGCGATTCGCCTGATGGAAGACTCACCGCAATTCAACGCCGGTCGCGGAGCTGTCTTCACTCACGACGGCCGCAACGAACTGGATGCGTCGATCATGGAAGGCAAGACGCTCAAGGCTGGCAGCGTTGCTGGAGTCACAAACGTCAAGAACCCGATCACGGCCGCGCGAGCGGTCATGGAGAAATCGAAGCACGTCCTTCTCGTCAGTCGCGGGGCGGAAGCGTTCGCGGCTGAGAAGGGGCTGGAGATCGTCGATCCGAAATACTTCTGGACTGAGGAACGTTGGAAGCAACTCCAGAAGCAACTTGAGGAGGAAAAGAAGAGATCAGAGGTCAGAGGTCAGAAGAAATTCCAGAGCGACATTTGCCCGGCTTCTCGTTTGGCACAGTTGGCGCGGTCGCACTCGACAAGGCTGGTCACTTGTCGGCCGGGACATCGACCGGTGGGATGTCGAACAAGCGTTGGGGGCGGGTCGGAGACTCGCCGATCATCGGAGCGGGAACGTATGCCGATAACGAAGCTTGTGCGATCTCCGCGACCGGTCACGGCGAGTACTTCATCCGCTACAGCGTCGCGCACGACATCGTCGCAATGATGAAATATAAGGGACTCGCCATCGACGCCGCGTCCAACGAAGTCATCCGCAAAAAGCTCAAAGCGGCCGGCGGCGAAGGGGGCGTGATTTGTCTCGACTACAAAGGCCGTTATTATTCCTCCTACAACACCGAGGGAATGTATCGCGGTTGTATCACTCGTGACGGTCAGGTTCAGATCAGGATCTTCGAGCAATAACTTCGGACCACGAGTGTCCCTCACCCTGTTCTCAAGTTTGCCGATCCGTGCAACCACGGCTACAGTGGCTCGGTCTTCGGAGTCGCCAGTTTCCACGGATTGAAGCATGAAACGTCGAGTCGTCGTCACAGGCATGGGCTGCATCACGCCGGTTGGGAACACTGTCGGTGAGATGTGGACTTCCTTGAAAGAATGCGCCAGTGGCGTGGGGCCGATCACCTATTTTGATGCGTCGCAGTTTCCCACCAAGTTCGCCTCGCAGGTCAAAAACTACCGGCTGGACGACTTCGTCCCGAACCCGGAGCGCTACGAGCATTGCGGACGAAACATCCAATTTGCGATCGGGGCGGCGACTCAGGCCATGAAAGATTCGGGGCTTGACGAACGAGACATTGATCCGACTCGCTTCGGCGTGTATCTCGGTGCGGGCGAGGGGCAGCAGGATTTTCCAACGTTCATGTCGATGATCGCCCTCTCGAAAAAGCCGGATGGCGAATTGGACTTTGAACGCTTCACCAAGCTCAGCCTGGAACGGCTCAACGGCGAAAAAGAAAAGCAACAAGAGCCAAACATGACTCCGGGACATCTGGCGGCCTTGTTCAATGCACAAGGACCGAATTTGAATTGTCTCACGGCATGTGCAGCCAGCAGCCAGGCGTTGGGCGAAGCTACCGAACTGGTTCGTCGCGGCGACGCGGACATCATGCTCAGCGGCGGAGCGCACAGCATGATTCATCCGTTTGGCGTCACGGGATTCAATCTGCTGACGGCATTGTCGACTCGGAACGACGACCCGCAGGGAGCCTCCCGGCCCTTCGACCGTGAACGGGACGGCTTCGTGCTGGGCGAGGGTGCCGGAATGCTGATCCTCGAAGACCTGGAGCACGCCAAGCGGCGGCGAGCGAAGATCTACGGCGAGATCGTGGGTTACGGTTCGACGGCAGATTCGTACCGCATCACCGACATCCACCCCGAAGGCCGCGGCGCGGCCGCATGCATCAAGATGGCGATGGAAGACGCGCAGGTGAATCCGGAAGACATTGACTACATCAACGCTCACGGGACCAGCACGTCGGTCAACGATCGCACGGAAACGATGGCGATCAAACGGGCGCTCGGCGAGCGAGCGTTCAAGACGCCGGTCTCCAGCACCAAAAGCATGATGGGACATTTGATCGCCGCCGCCGGAGCGGTCGAGGCGATGACTTGTCTGCTGGCGATTGCCGACGACGTGCTGCCGCCAACCATCAACTACGCGAATCCCGATCCCGATTGCGATCTGGATTACATTCCGAATCAGCCGCGAGAAGACAAAGCCAAAGTCGCGATCTCCAACAGCTTCGGCTTCGGCGGTCAGAATGTGAGCTTGATTCTGCGAGAGTTCCGAGACTGATCGGACGCGGTCAGACTGGAGTTCGGCCTGACTGTGAGGAAGTACCCAATAACCAGCACGGACACGCGAGACTCGATCATCATCACCACCTAGAAGTCATCACCGTGATTTGGGCAATCGTTGGATTTTTGGCATTTCTTGTTCTGGCCGATGTGCTGATTCAGTGGAACGCCGTGCGCGTCGTGTTGGCGTTGATTGAGAACTCGCCGCCATTTCGTGTCGAGTCACTGCCGCCCGATCCGGACGCAGAGCCATTCAGTGTCCAAACGCGGGACGGCGTCACGTTGCGAGGTTGCCTGTACCGCCACACCGAGCAAAAACCTCGTGGATTGATCGTGTTTTGCCCGGAGTTCGCCAGCAATCATCGGTCGGCGATGCTGTATTGCTCGGCGTTATCGCGAGCCGGCTTCCATGTGTTGACGTTTGACTTTCGCAATCACGGCGACAGTGATTCGATGCCCGGCTATGTCCCTTTGCATTGGTTAACGCACTTCGAGGTGATGGACCTCAATGCGGTGATCGACCATGTCTATTCGCAACCCGACCTCAACGAACTCCCATTGGGTTTGTTCGGGATCAGCCGTGGTGGCGGTGCCGCGCTGTATGTCGCCGCGCAACGCCCGGAAGTGTTGCAAGTCGCTACGGAAGGAGCCTTCGGCTCGGAAATGTTGATGATGGCGCACGCTCAACAGTTTGTTGCGATCGCCGCTCCCGAAGTGATGGCGAAGCTATTTCCCAAATGGCATTACAAGGTGACCATCACGCTCGCACGCTGGATCAGCCAGCGGCGGCGACGTTGCCGCTATGCGATGCTTGAACGAGTCCTTCCGCAATTGGTTGGCAGACCGACACTCGTGATTGCGGGCCAGCGCGACACGTACGTGTTGCCCGGAGTCGCGCGGGAGATCACGCGCTTAATCGGTCAGCCGGAGGCGTTATGGACGGTTGCAAAAGCCAAACACAATCTCGCTCGCTCAGTGAATCCCGATGAGTACGATCGTCGCTTGGTGGAGTTCTTTTCTCGCTTGGAGCCGCCGTTCGACGACTCGAAAAGGTTCTCCCCGTCGAAATCCTCGCACAGTCGTGGGACCAAGCCCAAATAACTCAACGGACTTCTCAACCAAAGGGACTCGGATGTCTCAGGTGCTCCGCCATTACCGCCGGCTCAAGGATGGTTGGACTCATTCACTGGTCCTCGCATGCGCGATGCTCGTTGGAGTGAGTCTGAGTGGAGAAACTCTGGTCGCTGCGGAATCCGCGATCAAAGCTCCCGCCGGATTCGACGTGCAGTTGTTCGCGGATGACGAACTTGCTCACGACATTCACTGCCTGACGATCGACTCGCGCGGACGAATCACCGTCGCGGGGAACGGGTTCATCAAGCGGTTGATCGACTCTGACGCCGATGGTGTTGCGGACAAATCGGAACTCTTTGCGGAAGGTCCAGCCATCGGAGTGCAGGGCATGTACTGGCACGGCTCCGATCTCTTGGCCGTTGGCGGTGAGGGGGTGTTGAGGTTCCGCGATCGCGATGGCGACGACAAAGCCGATGGCCCGCCGGATGTGCTGCTGAAGGTCAAATGCGGTGGAGAGCATCATGCACACTCGATTCAGCGCGGACCGGACGGGTGGTGGTATTTGATTGCCGGCAACGACACCGGGATCGACTCCAAATATGTCACGCTGCCGACAGCGCCGATCAAACGGCCGGAAGCAGGTGTGCTGTATCGGCTCAAGCCGGACCTCAGCGGCGGTGAGGTGGTTGCTCACGGGTTGCGGAACTCGTACGACTTCGCGTTCAACCGCACAGCGGATGCCTTCACGTTCGACAGCGATGACGAGCGCGATGTTTCGCTGCCGTGGTATCGGCCGACGCGCGTGTTTCAGTTGCTGCCGGGATCACACGCAGGATGGGTGACGCGAAGTTGGAAGCGTCCCGATGAGTTTCTCGACATGCCCCCCGTGGTCGCGGCTGCCGGACGAGGATCACCGACCGGCGTCGTCTGCTATCAGCATCGGCAGTTTCCAGAGAAATACCGCGAGTCGCTGTTCGTGCTCGACTGGACGTTCGGCCGAGTGCTCGCGTTGCCGCTCGTGCGAAAAGGTTCCGTTTGGAAAGCTGAACCGGAATTGTTCCTGTCTTCGGCCGGAGATCACGGTTTCGCGCCGACCGACGCCGAAGTCGGCCCCGACGGCAGTTTGTTCGTGAGCGTGGGTGGCCGAGGCACTCGCGGCGGCGTCTGGCGCGTGTCGTATCCCGCAGGACGAAAAGACAAACTGACCGTTGACGAATTGACCGAAGACTCGTCGGCAACCGACAAGCTCAACGCCTGTTTGACCGCTCCGCAGCCATTGAGCAGTTGGTCGCGAGCACACTGGCAACCGTTGGTGCGGCAGCTTGGCCGCGAGCCGTTTGTCGAGGCCGCGAACAACGATGCCTTGTTGCCAGCCGTGCGGTTGCGAGCCATCGACGTGCTCACCGAGTTGTTCGGCGGCATCAGCGAAACCGAAGCAGCGGAGTTGTCGCAAGCCACGCCGGCAGAAGTTCGCGCGAAGGCGATCTGGTCGTTGGGACGCACACGCGTCAAGCCGCTCGACGCCAATGTCACGAATTCATTTCTTCAGGATCGTGATCCGCTCGTGACTCGCGCGGCGCTCGAGGCGATCTTGTCGGCAGAGAACATCAGCGATTGGTCGCTGCTCGTGGACGGGATCGTGCAACAACTCAGCGGTGACGACCGCTTCAATCGTCTAACGGCTAGCCGGCTCGTTGCGAGATTGGATCAAGTCAGTTTTCAATCGCTGTCGCAAGCGGTCGTGAAGACGGGCTGGCAAGGAACCTTGATGTACGCAGTCGGTTATCTGCCGCGTTCAACCGCCTCGACGAAGTATGGCATTCAACTCGCGGTGCGAGTGCTCGACGGCGATCACCCGGCGAGTCTGAAACTGCAAGCCGCGCGATTGCTGCAACTGGCGCTGGGGGACATGGTGCCTCCCGCAGGCACGGCTCCGGCGTTCGAGGCGTATTCGACGCGGCTCGACCTGTCGGCCTTCGAGCGTGATCTCGATCCGTTGCGAGTCCGTTTGACCGAGTCGTTTCCGACTGGCGACCCCGATGTCGATCGCGAATTGTCGCGAGCGCTGACGATGCTTTCGATCGCGAACACGAAGTTGCTCGACAAAGTGCTGGCCAAGATCACCGACGACAGTGATCCGGTCGAGGACATTCACTATTTGCTGGTCGCGGCACGCATCCCGACGCCTCGCAATCGAGCTCAGGCGGAGGCGATCGCTCGCGGCTTGGTTCGGCTGGAACCGAAGATCGTCGCGCGAAAGATGCACCAGGACCTCAACTGGGACGACCGCGTCGGCGAGCTGTATCGCGAGCTGGCGAAGCTCGACAACGATCTCGCCGATCAACTGGTCGCGCAACCGGAGTTCGGTCGGCCGGGACACGTTTTGTTCCTCTCGCAGTTGCCGCAGGATCTGCTACCAAAGGTCATCGACAGGTACGTCCAAGCTATCTCGGACGATGCCGATTATCCGTGGAACAACGATGTCGTGTTTCTGATCGGCGAATCGAAACAACCCGAACATCGCGAATTGCTGCGGCGGCAATTGGAGCAGTTCAAGGTTCGTGGAGCGGTTCTGGTCATCCTCGCGCAGCAGCCGGAGGAACGGGACCGGGACCGATTCGTCGAGGGCTTGGACGAATCACGAGTGGAGGTGCTGACGGCCTGCCTCGACGCGCTGGCCGCGCTCAAACCCAACCAGACTGCCGACGAGCAGCTCGCACTCTTGAAGGCGTTGCGGCGGTTGGGCACCGATGAGAAGGAGTTCCCGATCCGCGATAAGGCTGCGAAGTTACTGGCTCGAAACTTCGGAAGAGACCTGGGGTTCGTCTTTGGCCAGCCCGGATATCGGCCACAGAATGAAGCGGTTCAGCGCTGGACCGAATTCGTGACGAAGATGTTTCCCGCCGAATCGGCACGCGCGCTGGGAGGCGATGCCGAGACGCTGACATGGTTGACCGAACAGCTCGCGCTCGTGGATTGGACTGTCGGCGATGTCGAGCGCGGCCGACAACTCTTTGAGAAACGGTCGTGTGCTCAATGTCACGGTGGCCGGCGCGGGCTTGGCCCCGATTTGGCCGGTGTCAGCAGCCGTTTCTCACGCCACGATTTGTTTGTCGCGATCGTGTTGCCAAATCGCGATGTCTCGACCCGCTACCAAACGACGCTGTTCGAGACCAAGCGCGGGAAAGTCCATACCGGCCTGATTGTCTACGAATCGGCCGAGGGCTTCCTGCTGCGGAACTCAACCAACCAGACGATCCGCATCGAAACGACGGACATCGAAACCCGGCGCACGCTTCCACAGTCGCTGATGCCCGGCGGTTTGCTCAAAGAATTCCGCTCGTCCGACTTTGCTGATCTACTGGCGTACCTCAAGAGCCTGGGTGGATCATCGACACCGCCGTCGGCAACCACAGCCCGCTGATGCCATCGGGCTCAGACGAGTCATCTCCGCGAAGTCAGCCATGACAACCTCAAGAAAACTCTGGTTCGGACTCGGAACAACGCTGGTTCTCTTGGGACTTTGTGGCCTGACGTTGCTGGTGCGTTGGCCGTCTGATGAAAGTCTCAACGCCGGCCGGGAAGCGATCCTTCGAGACATCCGCGTCAGCTTTGGCATCACTCTGCTTTTCCTTGTCTCTGCTGGAGCCATTGCGGTGGCGACGTGCGTGGCAATCAGTCGCAGCCTGGTCGCATCAAACGAACCGCCGCCTGAAAGCTCTGTCGAGCGAATGCAGGGCGAGGAACAGGAGCCGGAAAGTGGGATGCGCTACCGCGCGGCCTTTGAAGGCGCTGCGGTCGGGATGTACCAGGCTGACCTGATCACCGGGCAACTGCTGCGAGTCAATCATCGCTTTTGCCGCATGTTGGGCTGCAGCCAAGCGGAACTTTTGAACGCGCCGTACCAGGACATCCTACACCCCGGGGACCGAGAGTTCGTTCTCGACGGAATGAACCGTCTGTGGCGTGGAGAAATCTCGGAGTATCACGCCGAAGTTCGCTATGTCCGCAAAGGGGGGGATGGTCACCTATGGGGGGACGTCACCGTCAACCTCATCCACGATCCTACTGGCCGGCCATTACGAACGGCAGCAGTGATCAATGACATCTCGGACCGCAAACAGGCCGAAGAAAAAGTGCGTGCTACGGAGAGGCAACTGCGATCATTCCTGGACAACAGCGCGGTCTATGGCTGGATGAAAGACGAAGAGGGAAAGTACGTCTTTCTCAGCAAGAATTATGTGCGGCATCTGGGTATGCAGTCTGAGGACATCCTGGGCAAGACCGACTTTGATTACTGGCCCCACGAGACCGCCAAACAGTTTCACGCGAATGATCAGAGCGTGCTTGCGGCGGATCGTGCCATCGAAGTTCTGGAAGAAGGCAAGACCGCTGACGGCAAGCAGTCTTGGTGGTTGTGCCACAAGTTTCCGTACCGGGACGAAAGTGGGAAGCGATTTGTCGGTGGTCTCGGCGTGGACCTCACCGAACACAAACGGATCGAGGACGAACTCCGCAAAAGCGAGCAACGTCTCTCGCTTGTGATCCAAGGAGTGAATGTTGGCCTGTTTGACTGGGAACTCGGGGGAGACTCCGTTCGTTACTCTCGAGAATGGAAGGGACAACTCGGTTATGCGGAAGACGAAATCGGAGATCGCTTCGATGAATGGCAATCGCGTGTGCATCCAGACGATCTCGAAGCAACGTTGGCCAAAGTTCGAAAGTATCTGGAAAAGCCGTGGCCGGGTTACGAAGTCGAGTTTCGTATGCGCCACAAAAATGGTTCCTGGCGCTGGATTCTTGCACTCGCCACGTTGATCGATGGCCCGACCGGTCAGCCTGTCCGCATGATCGGCATTCACCTCGACATCACCACTCGAAAGGAGGTCGAGGAATCACTGCGTGAAAGTGAAAAGCGGCTGCGGTTGGCCAATGAAACGGCCAATATCGGCACCTATTTCGCCGATTTTGAGACCGACTGCGTTCGCTATTCACCCGAATTGTGCGCCATGCTCGGCGTGGAAGTCGGCATTGAACGAAGATTGGAGGACGGATTTCAATTTGTGAAACTGGAAGACCTTCGCCAGGTCCGCGCAAGCTTCGATGCGGCGATCGACCCGGCAGGAGACGGCCGCCAACGGATCGAAACTCGCATCGTTCGTCTGGGGGGAGAAGTGCGCTGGCTTGCGACCCACGGGCAGGTGGAGTTCCGTGACACACCGGTTGGCCGCGTCCCGTGGAGGCTCGTAGGTGCCTGCCTCGACATCACCGAACGCAAACGAACCGAAGATTCTTTGCGTCAACTCAACGATGAACTCGAGGAACGGGTCGCCGAACGGACTCGTGTGCTGTACGCCAAACAGGAACGCCTGCAAGCGATTCTCAACAACGACTTCAATGCCGTGCTGACGGTTGACCCGCAAGGACGAGTGGAATCGGTCAATCTCGCGGCCCTGAATATGTTCGGCTACTCCCTCGACGAGATGATCGGCCAGCGCTTTCAACAGTTTGTCCCACTGACCGAAGGTCAAACGCAGAGTGGTGACGGATGGAGTCAACCGGAAATCGGATTGGCAGGCGTCATCGGCAACAGCGTCGAAGTGGTCGCTCGACGTCAAGATGGTTCGACATTTCCAGCGGATTTAGCGGTGAGCGAGATTGCGCATCTCGGTCTGTACTGCGGAATTCTTCGCGATCTCTCGGAAAACAAGCGGCTCGAACGGGACGTGGCTGAGGCAACCGCTTTCGAGCAGCGCCGCATCGGGCAAGATTTGCACGACAGCGTAGGGCAGCAACTCACGGCATTGACGATGGTGGCCCAGGATTTCGTCGAGTCGTTTTCCCCTGATGCATGCGCATCCGACTCACAACGGCGAGAGTTCGACCAGTCCAAACTGTTACCGAATCTGTCCCGCCTGTCGCCGGCCGAACTGGCCGAACGGCTGCGGCGGGATTTGCAAAAAACGCTCGAAGAGGTCCGTTCCATCAGCCGAAACTTGAATCCCGTTCCAGTCGACTCGCAGGGACTCATGGTGGCTCTGACGGATCTGGTCGAACAGACGGGTCTGCAATCGCGAGTGTCCTGCACTTTCGACTGCGAAAGTCCAGTCGCCATTGAAGACAATGTCGTGGGAACTCATCTGTTTCATATTGCTCAGGAAGCGCTGAGCAATGCGTTACGACACGCTCTGGCTCGTGAAGTTCGCATCAGTCTTCAGCAAAACGAATTGCAAATCGTCCTGCGAATCCAAGATGATGGCCACGGAATTCCGAGGCCGTTGCCGCAACGCGAAGGACTCGGACAGCGGATCATGAGAAATCGGGCCGACATGATCGGCGCGACCCTGACCATTGATCGAGCCAAGCCCAAAGGGACGGTTGTGACTTGCACTCTGACAACAGGAATGAGACATCGAGCGTGAATCTTGGTGTGAGACGCGCCCGTAATCGATCGCTCCCGTTCCGTCGATTCCAGGTCTAAGAGCGTTTTTCGCCGTCGAATTGAGGAACGAACAACATGCCTCGAAATGAATCCGCCAAGCCGGCCCGCGTTCTGATCGTCGATGATCATCCCGCAGTTCGTGAAGCTCTGGCGCTGCGCATTTCTCGGAACGCCGATCTGCTCGTCTGCGGCGAAGCCTCCGATTTGGCCGAGGCGTTGCAACTCATCAGCGAGACAAAGCCCGATGTGGCTGTCATCGACATTGGCCTGAAGACCGGCAACGGACTCGATCTCATCAAGCGCATCAAAGCACGCGGCGAGACTGTGCGGATGCTGGTCTGGTCGATGTACCAGGAATCGTTGTACGCCGAGCGCGTTCTGCAAGCCGGAGCCTTGGGCTACATCACCAAAGAACAGGCAACCGACAAAATCGTGGACGCCATCCGGCGAGTTCTGGATGGCAAGATTTATCTGAGCGAAGCCATGACTGAGAAATTGCTCATCCGCATTCAGGCCGGCAGCGCGCTCGGGCAAGGCCATCGCCCCGAAGAGTGCCTTTCCGATCGCGAATTGGAAGTGTTCCAGCTCATCGGCAGCAGTCTGGACACCCAAGAGATTGCCACGCGACTCAACGTCAGTCCCAAGACCGTCGAGACGTACCGGTTCCGCATGAAAGAGAAACTCAACATCACCGACAGCAAAGAACTTTTCCGGCGCGCCCTGCACTGGGTCGAGGAAAACCACTAGCGTTTTTTGTGGCTCACCAAACGTCCGACAAACCGATTGGAGTACATCATGAGTTGGCTGCCGAAGAAAGTCGTCGTGGTTCCCGTGGACTTTTCGACGGCCTCCGCGGACGCGCTGCAGACAGCGATGCAATTGGTGGCGCAGCCAAAGGATTTGCATGTCCTCTACGTCACATTGCCATCGGCGACAATAATGTCTCCGGAAAGTTGGGCGGAGGAGGACACTCCCTCACGAACGCGCGCCGCAACCCAACTTTTGTCGAAGTTCTTGGCCGAGCATCAAGCCTCTGATGTCTCGCAGTTCATCCGCGAAGGCGACCCCGGGTTAATGATCGCCGACTATGCCGACGAAGCCCACGCGGACCTGATCGTGATGCCATCACATGGCTATCACGGAGTCGCGCGTGTACTGCTCGGCTCAGTGACCGAACGAGTCTTGCGGCATGCCAAATGCCCAATCCTTGTGTTGCGGCGTCAGAACTGAATCGAGATGCAAGGGTATCGGCGGGATGATTCCCCGACGAAGTCAGTCGACGTACAGAAACTCATTGGAGTTCAACAGCACCTGGCAGAAGTCGGTCAGAGTGGACGACGCTGCGGCCGCATTGCGAGCCGCTTGCCGATTGAGGAACTCGGTCGCAGCGCTGAGTTCCGTGACGTTCGGTTCTCGTCCAAAGGCCAAGCGGTGGGCGACGATGATTTGCGCATCGCGTTCGCTGCCCGCTTCGGATTGCACTCGTCGAGCGAACTCCGCGGCATGGGCGAGCGAATCTTTGCTGTTGATCATCAGCAACGCTTGAGTCGGCGTCGTGGTCACGTTGCGTTCGGGAGTGCTCGAAAAACCGTCTGCGGAATCGAAGACGTCCAGCAGCGCATCGGGCGAGTTGCGACGCTGCTCGGTGAAGATCGAACGTCGTGGCTTCGAGGCCGGAACGCTCGGCCCACCTGACGTCGCATCCAGCTTGCCGGCGACCAACAGCAGCGAGTCTCGGATTTGTTCGGCATCGAGCCGGCGAATGTTCGCTCGCCACAGCAAGCGGTTCGTTGGGTCTTTGAGTTGTTGCTGCTCGGCGTTCGGATTCGTCGCCGACTGCCGATACGTCGCGGACGTGACGATCAGTCGATGCAGCGATTTGAAGGACCAGGGAGTGAGTCCCGCGCTCGGCGCGGGTCTCCTGACCCCGCCGGAACCGCCGACCGTAGGTCTCCCGTTTTCGGGATTCGTGGTCGCTGCCGGGAGACCTTCGGTCGGCACAGCGGCGGGGTCAGGAGACCCGCGCCGAGCGCGGCCGGCGAAGCGGCTGGCCAACCAATCCAACAACTCTGGGTGACTTGGCGATTCGCCGAGGCGGCCGAAGTCGCTGGTGGTTGCGACCAAGCCTTTGCCGAAGTGGTACTGCCAGATGCGATTGACCATCACGCGCGGCGTGAGCGGATTGTCGGGCGAGGTCAGCCAACGGGCCAACGTGGTTCGCCGACCGGTGGACTGCGGCGCGTTCGGAGCCGGCATAATCGTGGCTGGCGAATCGTCGAGCACGGAGAGCAACCCCGGAACGATGTCGGTCTCGGATTTGTCGCCGGGAATCACCGTCGGCGGCGCGATGGGGCCGACGTCCGCGACGGCGTAGCCGGTCGGCAACGGGGCGGGCTTGAAGTCGTCGAACTTTTTCAATTCCGCTCGCAGTTCGTCCCATTTCTTTTTGGAGTCGTCCTTGAGCTTCGCTCCGATTTGATCGTGCTCGTACTGCACTTGGCGGTAGGCCAAGTCGTAAAGCTGCCGGTCGAGTGGTGCCAACTTGCCGACGTCATCCGTCTTGAGGATCGCTTGAATCTCCGCTGGAAACTTGAAGATCGCGCTGGCTTTCAGCTTGGCGAGATGAGGTGCTTCGAGTTCGGCCAGCTTTGTGCGGATGTCGGCGGTCTTCGCTTCCCACTCGGACAGCTTGGCTTGGTGAGCTTCGATCTCGGATTTGGTCGCCAGCGGCTGAGCGTCTTGAGGCAGGATGCCCGCGAAGAAGGCTCGCAGACGGAAATAATCCTTCTGCAAGATTGGATCAAACTTGTGATCGTGACACCGCGCGCAGCCCATGCCGAATCCGAGGAACACGTCACCGGTCACGTCGGTGATGTCATTGAGGATTTCGTTCCACTGCGTCCGTGCGTCGCGTTGGTTGTATTCGTAGAGCGACAGCCGCAAGTAACCGGTCGCGGCGAGGGCGTCTGGGTTGTTGGGGTCGATCTCGTCGCCGGCGATTTGCTCCCGCACGAAGCGGTCGAACGGCTTGTCGGTTTGGAACGAGCGGATGACGTAATCGCGATACCGCCAGGCGTGTGGCCGTTAGTGGTCGTGGCGTTAGCCGTCGGACTCGGCGTAGCGGACGTGGTCGAGCCAATGCCGCGCCCAACGCTCACCGTAGGCCGGACTGTCGAGCAACCGATCAACGAGTTGCTCGTAGGCATCGTCGCGCGAGTCGCTTTCAAACTCGGCAATCTCGACGGGAGTTGGTGGGAGGCCGGTGAGGTCGAATGTCAGACGTCGGATCAACGTGCGGCGGTCGGCTTCGGGGGCGGGGGTGAATCCGTCGGCAGAAAGTTTCGCGACGATGAAGTGATCGATGGGATTGCGGATCTGAAATTTCAGATTTGAAATTTCTGATTTCAAATCGGGGACGGCTGGATCGCGGATCCGCTGGAAGGCCCAGTATTGCTTGTCGGCTTCGGTGATTCCTTTGCCGCCAGGCGTGAGGATTCGCGACTTGCCATTGTCGGTCGGCCACGGCAGGCCGCGTCGCACCCATTCGGTCAGCGCGGCGATTTCGTTTTCCTTCAACGGCGCATCGGGCGGCATTTCAAGGCCCGTCCGGTTGATTGCTTCGATGAGCAGACTCTCGGCCGGCTTGCCGCTCATGACGATTTCACCGCTCTCGCCACCTTTCAGAACGGCTTCGCGCGAATCGAGTCGCAGTTGACCCTTTTGCTGAGCCTCGCCGTGGCACTTCAAGCATCTCGCAACCAGCACCGGGCGAACTTTCGACTCGAAGAATTTGATCGCTTCGGGATCGGTGGTTGGCTCTTCTGCGCGCAACGAGGTCCACGAGCAGATCGCGATGACAGACAAACCAAAGCCAAAGACTCGACTCATTCCAGCGGTTCCTCAATCGGCTTTGCCGGACGGATTTCGGATGCTCGACACACTAACCCGAAGCGCCAGCGAGGGCGAGCGCTCCAGTGGATTTGAAATCGGAGTTTCGGGAAGCGTCCGCCCTCGCTGGCGCTGTGGGTTAGACGGCGTTCCACTCGATTCCCAGCATGATCGAACTCAGGCCGCTGCCGATGCCCAATAGCGCGACTCGGTCACCGGGTGCGACGTGCCCGCGTTCGACGCCGAGGGCGAAAGCGGTTGGCAGCGCGACGGCTCCCGTGTTGCCGATGAACTCGACGGTTGGGAAGTCGATCTCCGCCGACAGGCCCAATCGGTCCAGCAGTCGTTTGCGATGGGCTTTGCCGACTTGGTGCGTGAAGACTTTGTCGACGTCGGTCGCTGGCCAGCCGAGTTCGGCTTGGAAGCGATCCCAGGTTGCTCCGGCCAATTCGATGCCCGCGTGCAGCAACGCTTCGGAGTCGGTCTGCATGCGCGGTCGGCCATCGGCAGTGACGGCCTCGACGCCGCCGGCGCAGAGTTCGTGGTGGCTGGTGTCCGTCAAACAGACTCCGCCGAGCAAACGGTGGCCGCTGCGGCTGAGGTCTCGATGACAAAGCACGATCGCTGCCGAACCCGATCCAATCGTCAGCGATGCGAAGTCGAGCTTGATGCTCTGCCGAGTCACATCCGGGCTATTCAACAGCGAGTGGATCGTCCCTTCGACAAGATCGCGTCCGTCTTCTGTCCCGACCACGATGCCGGCTCGGACCTGTCCGAGTTCGATCATGTTCGCCAGCACGAGCATCCCGTTGAGCAATCCGAGGCACGCATTGCTGACATCCAGAATCGAGGCGGTCTTCGGAAGTCCGACCGCGTGATGGACACCACTGGCGGTCGCCGGTTCAAGTTGATCGCGGCACACCGAACCGTGAACAAGCAGGCCGATGTCTTCGGGCTTCAGTGCCGAAGCTTCGAGCGCCTTGCGAGCGGTGATCGAGCTGATTTGACTCGGCTTCACGCCCCGATCAAAGAAGCGACGTTCGCGGATGCCGGTCATCAGTTCGAGCCGGCCGAACGGCAAACCAAGTCGTTCATAAACCGGAGCGAGTTGCTGCTCGATGTCGTCGGACGTGACGACGTGCGGCGGCAATTCGTAGGCGAGACTCTCGACGCAAACGTGCTCGTAAAGCATTGTGCTCAGTGCGCCATAACCGGAGCGCGATTGACGTGCTCGGCCAACTCCGTCACTTGGCGAAGATTCGCGCGGCGTTCGTCTTCCGACTCGTTGGTCGGCAGATCGTTGATGTCCAGCATGATCGAGCTACGCACAAAGCGAAGACCCTTTAAGAGGATCTCCTTTTGGTCTTTGGTCAGCTCCAGGGTGATTGATTCGCTCATTCGGAAAACCTTAACGACGAGTGTCTCGCCGCATGTTCGGCAAATTCGGTGGCGGCGGCAGCCTCCGACGGGCCGAGATGATATCGGTGCAATTCGGGCTTCTCAACCGGGCAGATTCATCGTCCAGCTTGGATTGCGGGCTTGCCATCGACTCTGTTCTCTGGCCGAATTAGACCGGCAAGTCCCGCCGTTGACCGGAGGATGCGCACAGCCGCTGTGCCGGGAACGGTCGCCGTTTCGGGCGTCGTCGGCAGGGTTTGCCTGAGCAGCTTGGCTCGGCATTCTTCATTCCTTCTCGCTGGCCGTTACGATACGCCACCTCGTCAGACACCTGGGATTGGGACTCGACCGATGACACCGCGCGAAGTGCTGGCTCTCTGCCGTGAACGGGAAATCCAGGCGATCGACTTGCGCTTTATGGATTTTCCAGGGACTCAAAAACATGTCACGATCCCCTGCAAGATCCTGAAGGAACGCAGTTTCGAGGACGGCTTTGGCTTCAACGGCAGCTCGCTGCGTGGTTGGCAGTCGATCAACGAGAGCGACATGCTGCTGGTCCCTGTCGCCGAGACCGCGATCGTCGATCCGTTCCTCAGCCAGACGTTGGCGATGACCTGCAACATCCAAGACCCGACCACTCGGCAGGATTACCCTCGCGACCCACGAAACGTAGCTCGCAAGGCGACGAACTACATGTTGCAAACCGGCGTCGCTGACGTCGCCAATTTCGGACCTGCCGCTGAGTTCTTCGTTTTTGACGACGTCCGCTTCGATCAGAACGAACACGAGGCGTACTACCACATCGACAGCGTCGAGGGTCAATGGAACCGCGGAAAAGGCTCGACGGGACCGAATGCCGGCTATCAGATTCGTTTCAAGGAGGGCTACTTCCCGACGCCGCCCGCCGACACGCTGCAAGACTTGCGCACCGAAATCATGCTCAAGCTGATGGAGTGCGGCATCGAGGTCGAAGGGCAGCACCACGAAGTCGCGACTGCCGGCCAGTGCGAAGTCGACATGCGCTACGCTCCGCTGCTGCGCACCGCCGACAACCTGCTGCTCTATAAGTACCTCGTGAAGAACGTCGCCGCGCGACACGGCAAGTCGGCGACCTTCATGCCCAAGCCGCTTTGGAACGACAACGGTTCTGGCCTGCATCTGCACTTCTCGCTGTTCAAGAACGGTTCACCGTTGTTCGCTGGTTCCGGTTACGGAGGACTCAGCGATCTGGCGATGTGCGCGATCGGCGGGATTCTAAAACACGGGCCGGCGTTGATGGCGTTCTGCTGCCCGACGACGAACAGCTACAAGCGGCTCGTCCCCGGCTTCGAGGCTCCGATCAATCTGGCATACAGCTACCGCAACCGCTCGGCCGCCATTCGCATCCCGGTTCACAATCCGAACCCCGAAAGCCGCCGGATCGAGTTCCGCATCCCCGACGCCTCGTGCAACGGCTACCTCGCGATGAGCGCGGTGCTGATGGCCGCGCTCGATGGAATCCAAAATCGGACACATCCTGGCCCGCCGTTCGACAAGGACTTGTACGACCTCGAACCAGAAGAGTTGAAGTCCGTCCCGAAAGTCCCTTCGTCGTTGGACGAATCCCTCGCTGTACTCCGCCGCGATCATGAGTTCCTCTTGAAGGGTGACGTCTTCACCGAAGACGTGATCGACACTTGGATTTGGTACAAGACGACGAATGAAGTCGATGCTCTCCGTCAACGACCGCATCCATTTGAGTTCACCATGTACTACGACGCTTGAGTCTGCGGGCGCGTCAAAGTTGAAAGTCTTCTGCGAAGTCGGACGGAAGTCTCTCGATTTCCGCGACGACCCGAAATTTGTCGCCGGACGCGGCACTCATGCGGAGTCGCAACGGTCCATGAACGACGTCACGAAACTGCTGGCTGAGATTGATCGGGGCCATCCCCAAGCCGCCGAAGAGCTGTTGCCGATTGTGTACGACGAGCTGCGGCGGCTGGCCAACGCGGCGTTGGCTCGCGAAACGCCGGGGCAGACGTTGCAGGCCACGGCGCTGGTGCATGAAGTCTATTTGCGGTTGCTCGGCGGGACGGGACAGCCAGGGGTTGGGCCGAACGTGTCTCCCGTGTGGAATTCGCGCAGACATTTCTTTGGTGCGGCGGCCGAAGCGATGCGGCGGATTCTGGTTGAGCAGGCTCGGCGCAAACAGCGGATCAAACGAGGTGGTGATTTCCGCCGAGTCGAATTGGAGGTGGCCGAGATTTCTGTTGAGCCGCCGTCGGAAGAAATCCTGGCGCTCGACGACGCGCTGGCGAAGTTGGAAGCCCAGGACAAAATGAAAGCGGAAGTCGTCAAACTCCGCTACTTTGCCGGGCTGAGCATTGATGAGACGGCGGCTGCGCTGGAAATCTCGACGCCGACCGTCAAACGATATTGGGCCTATGCCCGTGCGTGGCTCCTGCGGGAGATCAGCAAGGGTGACGAGCCATCCTCCGGCGATTTTTGATCCAGGTTTCGATGAAACGGCGCATGAGTGCTTGTGAGCTTCTCTTTGAGGATTGCACATGAGTACCGACACGACCAAAGAAGAAGCGATTTTTGACGCGGCGATTCAGTTGGATGACGCGGTGGCGCGGAAAGCGTATCTGGATGAAACGTGCGGAGGCGACTCGACGCTCAGGTCGGCGGTCGAGGAATTGTTGCGGTTTCACGACACGCAAGACGATGTGCTGACCACGCCGGCGGTGAGCCTGTTTCCGCCAGCCAATGTCGAAGCAGCCGAGCAACCGGGGACGGTCATTGGGCGGTATCGGATTGTCGAACGGATCGGCGAAGGAGGGTTCGGCGCGGTGTATCGCGCGGAGCAGATTGAGCCGGTGCGGCGGGATGTGGCTCTCAAAATCATCAAGCCGGGGATGGATTCACGCGAGATCATCCGCCGGTTCGAGGCGGAGCGGCAGGCGCTGGCGTTGATGAATCATGTCAACGTGGCGACGGTACTCGACGCGGGATCGACGACAGCGGGGCGGCCCTATTTCGTGATGGAGTTGGTCGCCGGGTTGCCGATCGACGAGTTTTGCGAATCGCGGCGGCTGAGCGTGCCGGATCGGCTGCGACTGTTCGTGCAGGTTTGCCGAGGGGTGCAGCACGCGCATCAAAAGGGACTCGTGCATCGCGATTTGAAACCGTCGAACTTGCTCGTTGTGAGCGGCGAGGGCGATTCGGCTCCGATGGCGAAGGTCATCGACTTCGGGATTGCGAAGGCGTTGCATCAGCCGGCGAACCTGTCGGCCACGCGAGAGTTTCGCGCGATGCTCGGCACTCCGGAATACATGAGTCCTGAACAAGTCACGCTGGACGGCGACATCGACACGCGGGCGGACATCTACGCGCTCGGTGGCGTGCTTTACAAGCTGCTGACCGGCGCGACGCCGTTGCAAACGGATGCGGCATCGCGGCCGAGTTTCGAGGAGATGTTGCGGGCGATTCGCGATCAAGAACCGGTGAAGCCGTCGCAGCGCGTTCGATGCGCCGTAGGATGGGCACTCTTGCCCGTCCCGATTGAAGAACGGACATGGAGCGGAATGCCCGCCGCGAACAAGGGACGGACAGGAGTGCCCATCCTACGGAAGGGAGCGGCGCAGTCGCTGTCACGAATACTGTGTGGCGATCTCGATTGGATCGTGATGAAGGCCTTGGAGAAGGATCGAGCGCGGCGATACGAGACGGTGAGCGAGCTGGCGGCGGACATCGAGCGCTACTTGAACCACGAGCCGATCGCTGCCGGGCCGCCGAGCGCGTGGTATCGCGCGAGCAAGTTTGTGCGACGGCACCGAGCGACGGTGACGACGGCGGCCATCGCCTCGGCCGTGCTCGTCATTGCCGGCTTGACGATGTTCGGCGTCAGCTATGCGCGGATCAGCGCGGCGCTGACGACGCGAGACCGTGCTCTGGTGGATTTGCAAAACGAAAAGCAAAAGTTGGACACGGCACTGATCGCCGTATCGGGCGAACGGAATCGCGCCAACAAGCAGGCGGCCGTCGCCAAGGCGGTCAATGATTTTCTTCGTGAAGACGTTTTGGCCTTGGCGGCACTCGGTAATCAACGTGATCCGGCAGAGCAGCCGAACCCGAATCTCACGGTGCGCGACGCGCTGGCCCGTGCGGCCAAGCGGATCGGAACGCGGTTCGCCGACGAGCCGTTGGTCGAGGCGGCGATTCGCTCGACGATCGGCGATTCCTACCGCCAGCTCGGTGAGTATTCCGCCGCGCGGCCGCATCTGGAGCGGGCGCTGGAGTTGTACCGAAAAGGTCTCGGACCCGAAGCGGCGGAGACGTTGATGGCTATCAACCGGCTGGCGAACTGGCACGACAATCAAGGCCAGCCCGACGCGATAGGGCTGTGGCTGGGGGTGGTCGAAGTAGGGCGTCGAGTTCACGGTTTGGATCATGAAGCGACGTTGACGGCGCTCAACAATTTGGGCGTGACCTACCAGAAGCAAGGCCGGCTGCGCGAAGCGGCTGACTATTTTCAGCAAGCGCTCGACGGGTTTCGCCGCTCGCGCGGGCCGCTGCACCCCGACACGCTGACGCTCACGATGAACACGGCGAACTTGCTCGAAACCAACGGCGATTTCGCGCAGGCCGCGGCGCTGCTGAAGGTCGTCGTCGCCACCCGCGTCGAGCAACAGGGTCTGGAGAACCAAGACACGCTGATCGCGCGCAGCAACCTGGCGCTCGTGCAATGGCGGGCCGGTCATTTTGACGAAGCCGAACGGACGCTCACCGATGTGCTGAACTCGCATCGGCGGCTGACCGGACTCAATAGCGACCTGACGATCACTTCCATGAATCGACTCGCCAACTTCTTGCTGGAACGCGGCCGCTTTGACGAAGCGGAGAAACTGATTCGCGAGCGGCTCGAAACCGTCACTCGCACGCAAGGCCGGCAACACACCGCGGCACTCGCGGTGCTGCTCGATTTGGGACTGCTCTACTACAACCAGAATCGGCTGACGGAGGCCGAATCGGTGTGGCGCGAAGCCCTGGAAGGATTTCGTCGCAATCTGACGCCGGATCATCCCACGACGCTGGCTTCGCTGAACAACCTCGGCGTTTTGTATCGCGACTTGAAACGTTTTGACGAATCCGAGTCAACGTTTCGCGAGCTGCTCACCGCGCGGCGGCGGTTGGTCGGTGACGAACATCTGGATGTCGCACAGACACTGGGCGAACTGGCCGAGACGCTGATTCGTCAAGAACGCTTCGCCGACGCCGAACCGCTGCTGCGCGAGGCACTCGTCATCGACGCGGCCAAGCAGCCCGATAACTGGGGTCACAGCCTCGACCAAATGCGGCTCGCTGCCAGCTTGCTCGGCCAACAAAAGCACGCCGCCGCCGAGCCGCTATTGCTGGCCGCCTATCAGGGCTTCACCAAAAGCCGAGAACTGCTCCCGCCCTGGGGCAAAAAATACCTCCTCGAAACCGTCCAGCATCTCGTCGAACTCTACGACGCCTGGGACAAGCCGGACGAAGCCGCAAAATGGCGCAAGGAACTTCGTCCCGCAAAGTAACCGGCGCGCTCGCAGTTGATGGCACGCTCTGACCAACGGGAAGGGCGTGGAACGACGGGCCATCCGCAATTCGCACGCCCTTCCCGATGGTCAGGGTCGTGCCATCCAATTCGCTGCCGTCTTTGGCTGAATGTGCTGCAATCGACGCTGGATGCGCAGTCGGATGTCTGCGGGTCGGCTCGGAGAGCCAACCTACGGGAAAATGGATGATCCATTTCGCCGGTTTTCGGCGCATGACGCTTTGGACGGTTTTGTTCGAGGTGCCATTCGGCGGAGACAGGCCATGAGTAAGTCACGATGGGCAGCATTGATCAAGTCGGCATTGCAACGGCGCTGCCGGAAACCGCGGCGGGGACGGTTGGGGCGGCGGTGGACGCCGGAAGTGCTGGAAGAGCGGACTTTGTTGACGGGAAGTTACATCGATCACGACTTCACCGCGGCGGAGCGAGAGAAGTTGTTAGCAGGCATGGAGGGTCTGGCCCTCTATGGTGACGAAATTAGTCAGGCCGAGACTTTGAGTTCACCGTTGGCGATGTTGAAGGATCCTGATGGAAGTCCAATTTCGTTGATCGAATTGTTCGGACCGAGCGACTCGCTCAGGCGTCTGGCGTCCAGCGTACAAAACTACTTTGGTTCTGAGCAGACCACGACGTATTCCACGCAGGGTCTCGTCGATCAACTGACGGGTGATGGGTATCTGTTCGTCACGGGAGGACTGACCATCGACCCGCGCACCGAATTGCGCTTTGACATTATCAAACTCACGGACACGCCCTTCGGCGATTTTCGACTCGACTTGGGTTCTGAAGCCGCTGAACTGGGACTTGATTCCACGAGCGACTCGTTATTGAACTTGGGGGGAAACGGCAACTTCCAGTTCGACATGCGAATGTCGTTTGGAATCAATCTCGAGAATCTGGATGGCGAGAACTTCGCGCAGGCGTTCTTCGTGCGCGACTTCTCGATGAACATGATCCTGCAGCTCGACGACTACACGGTTTGCGGCAGTCGTTTCGGCTTTCTGGATGTTCCAGCGACGACGGCGGACTTCGACTACGCGGTTTCATTAATCGCGGGGTTCAACGACCTTGAGCCTGGAGACTTTGGCAGCGTGACGTTGACCGAGCTGACCGAGAATTCCAGTTCGCAGGTTCTGCGTTTTTCGCGCGCGGTCGATCAAGCGAATGTCACACTTCTGTTGCAGCCGGAACTTGGCAATTGGATCCAAGGCGAGCCGACCGTGATCGAGTTTCGCGGGAGTGCGATCGGCGTGGAACCAAACGTCGTCACGACGGGCGAGGACTCCGAGTTGTATTTTTTTCGGAATATCGACAGGGCGCAAATCCTGCGAGGTCTGCAGGGTTTCGCCACCTGGCTCGATGCGTTCTCGAAGACCGATCCGTTCGCCGTGAAGTTGCCGATCATCAAAGATGCGACGGTCGGCAACACGCTGGTCTTGGGGCAAGAGTTCGTGGACGGGTTCGCGGAATTGCCGGAAGATAGGAACTTTGCCGCGATCGATTCACTTCAGGAATTCGCCGACATCAATATCGGCTTCGATTACGACCCGGAACATCATCTGTTGTCGATGAATGCTCCCTTCAGTGCCAACCGAATCAAATCCGAGAGAGTGTCCATTGAGGACAGGTCGCCCTTGACGGATTTCTTGTTTAGCGATGGTTTGCTCGTCGCTTCGGAGTTCACCACCAGCGGACGCGCGATGTTCGACTTGACGCCGCCGCCGGACCCGCGCCCGCGTCCGCGCACACCGGAACGATTGGCGAGCGAGCGCACCTTGGATCGCTTTTTGGTGGACGGGTTGGAATTGTCGGGAAGCGCGACCCTGCGGAACGCGAATTTGTCCGGCACGGCACGCTATGGAACCGTCGGAATTGAATCCACCCCGCAGGCGTCGCCCGTCGTCGAGGCTGCGTTTCACGCGACGATTGTGAATCCGGTCAACCCCAGCGAGTCGCGCGTGTCGCTGCGCCAGTTGATGACCGGATTGTCGAACCCTGAGTCGTTGATCGGGTCGTTGAATTCCGGTGTCGGACAAAACCTGCGCGTCGCCGCGCCGACCGAGATTCCGAATCCGCTCGAACTGCAGGGATCGGCCGAGTTCTTTTTCCCCATCGCGGAGATTGAAGACGGGTTGTTCGCGCTGGACGTCAATGATTTCGATTTCGGCTTGGAAGGCCCGCCGTCGCTGACGGTCAGCGTCGCGGACCTGCCGGCGTTCGCGGCGGGGACGGAGCCGACCGTGAATGACACCGATCCCGTCGAGGACATCAAGCATCTGGGCAAGTTGCTGTACTTCAAGCACCTTGGGAATTCGGCTCTCGTCGATTCGATCTCCGAGAGTTTGCGGAGCGTGGCGGGTTGGGGGTCGGCGCGGATTGACGAATTGGAAGCGCTGGCGTTGAGCGCGTCCGACTTCATTTCGACCGAGCGATTCGAGGTGATTGCCGATCAGGTGCAAGCGGGGCTGGATGCATTCGAACGGGAGCGTGGTCCCGCGCGGTTGCAGGATTGGGATGAGGTCGTCAGCGACTACGTCGCGCCGCGCGTGGCGCAGGAATTCGAGAACTTGGGTCTGCCGGTTCCCATACTGTCGCTTGTTGTGAGCGTTCCCGCCGACCGAGCCGTCGTCGATCTGGATTTCTCGGTGATGTTTGGCACGGGTTCGCGTCCGTTCAATCTCGGACTGAATTTGGGCGAGCTTGGAAGCGATCCGGACGGAGCGGCACTGCAAGGGATTGGCGAGTTCGCGGGATCGTTCGATGCGGTCGAAGCCGAAGTCACACTGACTCTCAATGTGGGTGTGGAGTTGGTGTTGGCGCTGGATCGCGGGCCGGATGTCTGCGTGCTGACCGATCCCGAACGGACCAATTTGGCGATTGGCGTTCACGTTGACGCTCCGGGCGTGCCCGGCGAATTGAACGCGGAAGCGTCGATCGGGGTGTTCAGTGCGACGCTGGTTGCGGAAAGCATCGTCATTGCGGCGGGGCTTGAGGAATCGAATCGTGGAGATCCGGCGACGGTCACGGTTCATCTCAAACAAACCGACGACGACGGCAATCCGATTCCCGCGTGCGTGCCTTTGGCTGATCTCGGAATGTTTTCGCTCGACACGTCCGCGGTCGGGGCGGTGGAGTTCAACGTCCAGCTCACGGTCGAACCAAATCCGGACAATGTCGATGTGGGAAAACTGCACTTCCGCATTCCCGATCTGAGTGCGGGGCCATTGGATTTCTTTGATTTTTCTGAACTGCCGGACTTCTCGGGCCTTGGCGACATCGACTTGAAGGTCAATTTGGATTCGTTGCCGAGCGGTCTGCACGGGTTGTTTGGCGGGATTTCGGCGGCGTTCGATGCGGGGATTTTTGGTCTGCAGTTGCCGTTCGTCGGCGTCGGGCTGCCGAACCTGACGAACTTCATTGGCCACTTGCAGTCGAAGTTTGATCTGGCGCTCAATGGCTTCGCCGGCTTAGCGCTCAACAATATCGAAGCGCAAATGGAGCTGTACTTTCCTGGTGCGAATTTTGAGATCGTGCTCCCAACGGAGGACGACCTGGCGTTGAATGATCCGATTCATCACGTGCAGTTTCAACTGACACTGCAAAACGAGTTGTTTGAGCAAGAAATCGAACTTGGCAGCGATTTCGGATTGCCGTGGCTCGGTTTTCAGGTGTCGGACAAGACGAAGCTGCAAGCGGCCGTGAGTTATGGCGTGACGCTCACCTTTGGAGTGAACGACACCGACGGCGTGTATCTGCTGACGAACAACGAAGTGATGTCGGCCAACGTGATCGTGAATCTCACGGAAAACCTGGGCGGGCCGGAATTCCGAGGGACGCTGGGGCTGATCGATGTCACCGTCGAGAACGAGTACCCGATACCGACCGTGTTCGATCTGACGTTTCACATCGACCTGATCGATCCGAATGGCGATGACAAACTGACGGTCGGCGAATTGGACGACGCGGCGCGCGATCCCGGTTCGCTGATCAACGAAGAGCTCACGGGCTTGAGCGGCGGTGCGCACTTGAGCTTGAAGGCGACGGCCGACACGACGTTGTTGTTCCTGCCGGCGATCATCGCGCATCTGAATCTCGATTGGGACTACGGCGAGTTCACGAAGCTCAGTGACTTCGGCACCGTGACACCGGCGGTCGATTACGAAGTCTGCGTCGATGTCGGACAGTTCCTGAGCAAGACGATTCAGCCGGTTTTCCGACCGCTGTACACGTCTGTGAGCACCTTGGATACGGTGCTGGATGTGTTGCGCGCCGAGTTGCCGATCATTTCCGATTTGCTCAACGAAGAAGACCCGGTGACGTTGCTGTCGCTTGCCGGAGCGTTGATGCCCAACAACCCGCTGCCAGGTTTGCTCGATGATCTCGGAGCTGTTGTCAGCGCGATCGAGCCGATCGTGGAAGTCGCGGCGAGTTTTGCTCCGGGCGAATTGGGCGAAGTCTGCTTGGGCAGGTTGCAGTTTGATTCGGAAGACACAGTCGATTTCACACAGTCGTTGCCGGAACTGAACATCAACTTGGAAGACCCAGACTACCACTTGGAGCTGAACCCGGTGCAACTGGTCGAGGCGATTGGCGGCTTTGCCGCGTCGCTCAACACGCCGCGACTCAATCGGTTGTCGGCGAACCTCGACCTTCTCGTCGAGACTCCGGGCGCGAGTCTGACGTTTCCGTTCCTCGAAACGCCGCTGTCGTTATTCCAGTTCTTGTTGGGCTTCGGCGACGCGACGATCATCGGGCTGGGTTTGCCGTCGGTGCGCGGGTCGTTGCCGTTCTCTCTGTTGGTGCCGATCTTCCCCGCGTTGAAGGCGGGAATCAGCGGTTCAATCGACGTGGAGGCCGCGCTGTCGATTGGCTTCGACACGGCGGGCTTGAGGCTGTTCAATCAATCGCGCGATTTTCATTCGCTGGCCGAGGGCTTCTTCATCAGCGACACCGCGAACCCGGACGGCACAGGGCCGGATGTTCCGGAACTGAAGGTCGGCGGCGACTTGCTGGCGACGCTGGCGCTGGATGCGGTCGTCGCCGAGGCCGGAGTGGGGGGCGGCATCTTTGCGAAGATCGACGTCGATCTCAAAGACCCGAACCACGACGGCAAGGTCCGCGGCAGCGAAATCGTTTCGGGAAAATCGGGACTGTTCTTGGACGGCGAAATTGGCATCAAGCTCGAAGCGTATGTGGAGTTGCTCGATCGGTTCCGTCAGGACTTTCCACTCGCCGAAAAGGCGCTGGGCGGATTCAACTTCCTGGTTCGGTTTCCTGATTTGTTCGACGGAGCCGACCTGACCGCGGGCGAAGCCGCGAATCTCGCGACGTTGGAGAACGGGCGGCTGACGCTGCACGTCGGCGAACTGGCGTCGAGGCGGAACGTCGCCAAATTTGAAACCGACGAACTGTTCCAGGTTCTCGAAGGTGGCACCGGCAGCCTGACCGTGGTGGCGTTCGGACGGCATCAAGTCTTCAACGCCGGCGACGTGGATGAGATTTTCGCCGACTTCGGCAACGGCGACGACGCGCTCCGTTTCGACGGCGTCACGAAACCGGCCACGATTCTCGGCAGTGACGGCGACGACGTGATTGTCACCGGCGGCGGTCGGGACTCGATCGACGGCGGACCGGGAGATGACTACGTCGAAAGCTTCGCCGGCCGCGACACGATTCAAGGGAACATCGGCGACGACACGATCTTCGGCGGACGCGACAACGACGAGATCGGCGGCTTCTTTGGCCACGATTGCCTCGCGGGTGGTGATGGCGACGACACGCTCTTCGGCGGTGAAAACGACGACTCGATCTTCGGCGGCGCGGGAGCCGATTCGATCGCGGGAGGCAACGGGAACGACACGATTCGCGGTGGCAGCGACATTGGCTTGGAGCTGAACGACCTCGGCGACACGATTGAAGCGGGACTCGGCGACGATCTGGTGTTCGGCGACGCGGGTGACGACTCGATCACTGGCAGCGACGGCGCGGACACGCTCGAAGGGAACGGTGGCGAAGACACGCTCGACGGCGGCTTGGGTCACGACGCACTTTACGGCGGCGAAGACAACGACACGCTCGACGGCGGCGACAATCTCGATGTGCTGCTCGGTGACGAAGGGAACGACAGTGTGCTCGGTGGCGAAGGGCGTGACACGATCATCGGGGGCTTGGGCGGCGACACGATCTTCGGCAACAGCGGCGACGATGTGCTGTATGGTGAATTCTCCGATGGCGCGATTCACGTCATTCGGGCGGACGTCGATGTGGCGGACTTCATCGACGGCGGCAACGGCGAAGACTACATCGAAGGGAACAACGGCATCGACACGCTGCACGGGGGCGAGGGCGACGATCGCATCTTCGGCGGTGCGGACAACGATCGGATGCGCGGCGACGCAGGGAACGACCTGATGCGCGGCGAGGAGGGCAACGACCGCATCCTCGGCAAGGCCGGAGCCGATACGATCGAAGGGGGCGACGGCGACGATGTGCTCGACGGCGGCGACGACAACGACACGATTCACGGGCAAGGCCACGTCGATCAAATCTCCGGCGGCACGGGAGCCGATCTGCTGTTCGGCGAAGACGACGATGATGTGATCTACGGCGAGTCCGAGGACGACACCGAAACCGAGGATCCGCTCAACCCGCTCCTCCTTCCGGATGCCGACACGATCGACGGCGGCGCGGGAGTTGACATCATCTCCGGCGGGCGTTCGGCCGATTCGATTCTTGGCCAAGCGGGCCGCGACATCATCAATGGCGATGGTGGCAACGACACGATCGACGGCGGCGACGCCGGCGATTTCCTGTACGGCGATGACGGCAACGACGTCATTCAAGGAGGGCTTGGCGAAGAAGTCACGATCGACGGCGGTGAAGGAGACGACTCGCTGCGCGGTGGCCCGGACAACGACACGATCTTTGGGCAAGCCGGCGAAGATTCGATCTTCGGCGACGGCGGCGATGACGAGATCGAAGGAGGCGCTCAAGCGGACGAGATCGACGGCGGGATCGGAGCCGATGTCATCAAAGGGAACGGTGACGCGGATTCGCTCTACGGCAACAGCGGCGATGACACCATCACTGGCGGCAACGGGCAGGATCTCGTTAGCGGCAACAACGGCGACGATTCGCTCGAAGGGAATGACGGCCACGACGAGATGTTCGGCGGTGACGGTCGCGACACGATCGGCGGCGGCGAACAGCGCGACACGATTCAAGGCGGTCCCGATGAAGACGTGATCTACGGCGACAATGGCGACGATTCGCTCAGCGGCAACGGCGCGAACGATGTGATTCGTGGCGGCGGCGACAACGACACGGCCAGCGGCGGCGAGGGGCACGATCTGGTCATCGGCAACGCGGGGAACGATGAACTCAACGGCAATGACGGCGATGATGTGCTTTACGGCAAGCTCGACAACGACACGCTCATCGGCGGCGAAGGGAATGATCGCGCGTTCGGCGAGGACGGAAACGATTCGCTGATCGGCGATCACGGCGACGACATCCTCGAAGGGGGCGACGGCAAGGACACGGCGTTCGGCGGCAGCGGTCGCGACGCGCTGTACGGCGACGGCGGCGAGGATTCGCTCTCCGGCGGCGACGACGACGATTTTCTGATGGCCGGAGACGGGATCATCAATTATTTGAACGGCGACAACGGACGCGATCACATCGTCGGTTCGGATGCTGGCGGCGATGTGGTGCCCGGCGGGCCGACGCTCACCGGCGACGTGATCGACGGCGGGCCGGGAGACGACGTGATCGAATCGCTTGGCGGTGCGGATGTCATCACCGTCGGGCAAGGGGCGGCCTCGACGCTGACAACCGGGCTGGTTGGTTATTGGCCGTTCAACGGCGACGGCTCGGATGAATCCGGCGCGGATCGCGACGTGCGGTTGTTCGGCGGGACGCAGACGACGCCGGGACTGTTCAACGACGCGCTGGCGGTGAATGGCAACGTCGGTCACTTTGCGATCCGCGATCCGGACGACTCCGAATACGAACTGACCGGCACGGCGTACACGCTGCAAACGTGGGTGAACTTCGCCGACAAATCGGGCGAGCAAGTCCTGATGGAAAAACTGCACGTCCATTTGCCGACTGCAACGTTTGAAGGCTGGTCGCTGATCAAGCAAGACACTCAGCGGTTGCAGTTCTACGCGAACGGCGAAGTGGCTGTCGTGTCCGAACCGCTGACGATAGAGCCGGGCTGGCATCATGTGCTGGTCCGCCGCGACGGCTCGACGATCACGCTGCACTTTGACGGCACGGTCGTCGCGACGGCGACCGACGTCACGATGACGCTGCCGGAAACGAATTCCTCGCTCCTAATCGGCCGCCGCAGCATCGCTGACTTCCGAGCGTTTCCCGTCAACGGCTTGCTCGACGACGCGGCGATTTGGGATCGCGCGCTGAGCGACCACGAGATCACCGCGATCTACAACGCCGGCAGCACCGCGCCGCACCGAGCGATCCGGCAAGCCGGCTTCGTCAGCGATCAAGATTCCGTGACCGACGGCACACACGACGACACGATCGACGGCACACCGCTCCCCGGCCCGATGGCGACGCTGAATCTTTCGACCGGCCCGAAGGTCGGCGGTCACTGGGCGGAACTGGCCGGCTCGGCGACCGACGGTGGACTGACGCAGGTCGGCGGCTTCGAACAATCCGCGTTTGCGACCGACCGCGGCGTGTACGTCGCCTGGGTCGATTGGCGCAACGGTAACACCGAGATTTACCTCGCGTACCGCGACAACGAACTCGGCGGCTGGCAGGAACTCAGCAACAGCGCTCACGGCGGCGGTATCTCGGCGGACGACGCCCAATCGCGGCGGCCGACGGTTACGGTCATCAAGCCGCAAGGCTACGGCACCGTGCATCAGAACCGGCAAGTGCTCGTCGCTTGGACCAGCATCGACGACGACGGCAACAGCCACATCGAATTCCGCCGCAATATCGTCAATGATCTCACCGGCGTCGGCACAGGCTGGACGCGGTTCGAGACACCCGCGCACGCCAGCAAATCGGATCACGCGCGGCTTGTCCCGTTCAACACCGTCAACAACCCGTCCGACGAAACCGCGCTGCTCGCGTGGCTCGATTCATCGCTGCCGAACACGCGCGTGCTCGTCGATCAATACGTCTTCGAGCCGACCCTCCATGAAGGCTTCTTGGCCGAATCGCCAGCCGGCGTGTTCGCACCGCAACCCGCGTCGCCGTTGGGAGCACACGTCACGCAATTCGACATCGCCAACGCAGGCCTGCGCACGGTCGTTGCTTCGTCGTTCGGAGAACCGGGCGATCACGACGTTGCCGTGGCATACTCTGGCCCCGGTGCGCAGTACCGCGTCGTTGACCTGCTTCCGCCCCCTGTCCCCGTTCCCCCCAACTACATGCCCGACGTCACTCCTGTCGGCCCGTCGTTCAGTCGATTCGTGTTCGACGAGGCCAACAGATTCTCCGCCGGTGATGCGACCGATCCCGCCATCGGCCTGCGCATCGTCGAGAACCGAGGCACCGTCGAGGCACCGGAGTACGTTCACGACATCTACGTCGCCTGGCATCGCGAGGACGATCGCCAAGATCAAGTCATCGGCCAGGTCGCCCGCTGGCCGAACAACTCCACACCGCGCGATTGGCACAAGCTGATCCCGAGGTATCACGGTGAATCCGCTCGCACCGATGCCAACAGCCTCTCCGACACCGAGGGCTACGCCGCCAAGCCCGACATCGCCGCCTCCGCGACTCACGTCTTCGTGGCCTGGATGGACGACGGCGTGCAAAACTCCGGCGACGGCCAATCGCACCTGTTCGTGCTAACCGCGCAAACCGACAGCCGCGAATTCGAGGAACGGCTGACTCACGACGCCAGCGGCACGGGCCTCAGCGAAACCGGCGGCTCCGTCGATCAACTCACGATCACCACGGACCTGATGAGTGCCGAATCCGGTGCGCCGTTCGTCGTCTGGACCGATCACAGCCCGAATCACCCCAACAACGAACCCAACGGCCACGGCGCGCCGCAAGTCATGGTCCGCCGCGACCTCGACACGCCGCAATTCGCCGTGCTCGTCACACCCAACGGCGGCAGCAATCAAGTCACCGAAGGAGGCGAGTCCGACACGTTCACGGTCGTGCTGATGAGCCAGCCGCAGTCCGACGTGCGGATCGAGTTCCGCTCGAACGGGGGGCAAGTCCGCGTGCAACTGGGGAACGGGGAAGGCTCATTCCAGCCGCAGACCTTGACCTTCACGCCGGAGAACTGGTTCACACCGCAACTCGTCACGATCACGGCCATCGACGATTCGCGACGTGAGGGGAACCACGCCGACACGATCACGCCCACCATTTCCAGCTCCGACGCCAACTACAACGGTTTTGTGTTCGGGAACATCGAGATTCTCAGAATTCGGGACAACGATCTGAACGTCACCGACTTCACGCCGCAGTTCCGAGGCACCGGCAGCCGCCGCACGATCCCCAGCCTCACGCTGACACTGACCGGCGTCACCGACCGGTCGCAAATTCATCCGACCAAACTGCAACTTGCGGAAGTCGATTCACGCGGCCGACTCAAGCCAGTCCCGATCCGTTCAGTCTTAGGCAGCCGGTCTGAAATGTTCTACCGGTTATTGCGGGCGGATTGTCAGGCTCCATTTGGGCAAGGTGTCGGAGCGTTGGATGTGAGGAGCGTATTTTTGGAGGGCGGTCTTGGTGAGTGTCACGCCGCGTTCGT
>SXGT01592082.1_pt1 | contig 38549 bp, 34 predicted proteins | sample 3176221 | NCBI WGS metagenome assembly SXGT01 (sample SAMN11356862, study PRJNA531348) | freshwater metagenome | isolation source: freshwater sample F1-120 | place: China: Fuxian Lake, Yuxi | collected 2017-12-25 | reverse complement strand
GAGCACGTCGGCCTGCCGACCTTGGCCTGTATCCGCGAGGCCGTCGAGGCATTGCAGGAGATGGGCATGCACCGTGAGGTGCAGCTGATCGTGTCGGGTGGTATTCGCAACGGTGCCGACGTCGCGAAGGCCTTGGCACTTGGTGCCGACGCCGTCTCGATTGGCGTCGCAGCGATGATTGCTCTTGGCGATAACGATCCGGCCTATGCCGATGAGTACGCCAAGATCGGTTCTGCTGCCGGCTTCTACGACGACTGGCACGAGGGCAAGGACCCCACGGGCATCTCGACGCAGGATCCGGAGTTGTCGAAGCGGCTCGACCCCGAGCTAGGTGGACGGCGCCTCAACAACTACCTCAAGACGATGACGCTCGAGACGCAGACGTTGGCGCGTGCGGCGGGCAAGAGTGACGTGCACAACCTCGAGCCAGAGGACCTCGTTGCGTTGACGATCGAGGCCGCCGCAATGGCTCGAGTGCCACTGGCCGGTACAGACTGGATTCCTGGCCGCTCGAAAGACGGCTTCTAAGACGTAGGTTGCATGGTTAGCAATGTCCAGAAGGGGCCAGACTCCTTCTGGACATTGCTAACGACGCGGCGTCGCTACTCGGCGTAGGGATTGCTCGGCGGTTGGGTCAGGGTGTGGCGTTCGACCTGCAATGTCGGGATACCGTCAGGGGTACCCACCGCCGCGACCCAATGGCCGGTTAGTGCAACCCACGTATCGGCCTCGAGTTTTGGACCATCGCGCGTCAGGACGCGATAGGAGGTGGCATCTGCGGCGCAGCAGGAGACGACGAAGCGCGTGAGCCACCACGCACCAGCCGGATTTGGGGTCACGAATCCGACGAGGCGTACCTCGCGCCCGACAAGCGTCTTGCCTTGCTCAGAACCCGCGCGGGCAACGAAGTCGGGCACGCCGACCTCGACGGGGTCACCAGCAGGTAATGGTGCAAACGCACGCTCGGTTGGAGCCGGGCTACCGGTACTGCGTGCCGCCGAGAAGGCTCCGAGTGGTGCGGGGGTGACAGTCAGTACGACGATCAGAGGCAGCGCCAGCAGCAAGGATGCCCGCGGTTCACCATGGTTATGCCCGTGTCCATCGTGATCGCCGTGGTCGTGCCCCTCGCCCTCGTCGATCGCGACCCAGGCATCTTTGGCGACAAACAGAGTCATCAGTGCCAGCACTACCGCCGCCGCGATCAGGGCAGGCAAGAGGCTCGGCTTGACATAGAAGACGTACTCTCCGCGTACAAGCAGGCGCAGCAGGAGCCCGAGCATCGCTGCCAGCAGCATGATGTGGATGGCGCGAGTCAGAGCAGCACCGAGCCCACGATGATGCTCGCGATGATCGCGCAGACGAGCGTCGTTGGGGCGAAGCGCACGGCGAAGTCGCGCCCGAAGATACCGGCCTGCATGGCTACGAGTTTGAGATCGACCATCGGTCCGACGACCATGAAGGCGAGCTGTGCAGTCGGGCTGAACTGCGTAAAGCTGGCGGCGACGAAGGCGTCGGCCTCGCTGCAGATGCACATCACGACTGCCAATAGGGCAAGCGCCAGCACGCCGAGGATGACCTGCTCGGCGAGCGAGTCGACCCAACTGGCCGGCAAGACGACGTTGATCACCGCCGAGATTAGGCCGCCGATGATCAGGTAGCCACCGGCGTGAAGGAAGTCGTGCACGACGCCATGGCGAAACGTCAGCCATCGCGATCCCTCTATGTGCTCGGTCTTTGTCGGCAGGCGTATCCAGGCGATGCGACCGAAAATTATCCAGAGCCAGCCGACGACCATGGCGGCACCCAGCGAGGCGACGAGGCGCGCCAGTGCCATGCGATGGTCGTCGGGAAACGCGACCCACGTAGAGGCGAGCACGATGGGGTTGACGGCAGGAGCGGCAAGCAAAAATGTCAACGCGGCAGCGGGAGGCACGCCTTTGCGCATGAGTCCGTTGGCGACGGGCACTGACGCGCACTCGCAGCCGGGCAGGAGCATTCCGGCGGCGCCTGCTACCGGCACGGCAAGTGCGCGGTTGTTTGGCAGTACGCGCTGGGCGAGGTCGGCGGGGACGAAGGCAACGATCGCGGCCGACAGGAGCACTCCGAGCACGAGAAACGGTGTTGCCTGGACGATGATCGAGAGGAATACCGTCGCAAAGGCGGAGATGCCTGTCGAGGCCGACCAGCCGCTGATACGCAAGCCGACGACAACGGTTACCGCGACGAGGAGGAGGACGAGAGGTAGGGAGAAAACGCTGCGCGCACGGTGCCGCTTGTCGGCGTCGGGGCGGCGGCGCATGCACCGATTCTACGGGTGGCACCTGCGTGCGCTCTGCCTGCGCAGGCTGCGCCACGCCGCTAGTCTATGGAGCATGATTACTCTCTACGGCATCCCCGGTACAGCCACGACCGCTCCGCACATGGTGCTGGAGGAACTCGGTGTTGACTACGAATTCGTGCTCGTTGAGCGCACCGATGAGGGCGTCCCGACGGCCCCTGCGGACTACATAACGCTGAGCCCGTTTGGCAAGGTGCCGACGCTGAAGGTCGACGATCTCGTGTTGACCGAGTCGGCTGCCTGCTGCCTGCACCTCGCCGACCTGCATGCGGACAAGGGTCTAATTCCGGCGGTCGGCACGGCCGAGCGCGCCGAGACGATGCGCTGGCTGATGTTCCTAACCAACACCATCCAGCCTGCGTTCCTACGCTTTTTCTACCCCGCGCGGTATACGAACGACCCGAACGGGGCAGACCTCGTGCAGGCGAACGCCGCCGACGAGTTGGCGGCTCTGCGCGATCACATCAGCGGCAAGCTTGGTTCCGGTCCGTTTCTTCGGGGCAACGCGTTCTCGATCGCCGACATCTACCTCGCGATGCTGTCGTCGTGGGGAACGGAACTTCCTGGCGATGCGGGCTGGTGGGCCGATGCGAAGGTTGCGGCTCATTACGACGCCGTCCTCGCCCGTCCTGGTGCCCGACGTGCCGTAGAGGAAGAGGGCGGCTCAGTCAGTACTCAGGGGTGATGATCCGGTGACGACGTCTCTGAGGCGCCGTCTGCCGACTACCTTCTAACTGATGAGCGCCCGCTCCGAGTCCCCATCCGTCCTGTTCGCGCGCGTCCCGCTGATCCTGCGGGAGGCGGCGATCGCAGCACTGCTGTGCCTGATTGGCGCGGTGTTGCTGAAGACGCTGACGCCGCTCCCGGACGACGCTTCGGCTCATCTCTATCGCGCGTTGTTGGTGCAGCGTGACGCGGTGCTGTGGGACAACTTTTGGTACGGCGGCGACTATCCCCTGATCTCCTACTCGGCGCTTGCGTATCTACCGCAGCAGGTGGTTGGGCCGGTCACGCTTGGGTTGTTCGCCGTGGTGGCCTCGGCCGCCAGCTTTGCGGTGCTGGTCGTACAGCGTTGGGGAGTCGCGGCGGCCTGGGGCTCTCGGGTCTTTGCGTTGCTTGCGCTGGGACCGCTTTTTACAGGCGGGTACGCCTATGCCGTCGGTGCTGCAGCGATGTTGGTCTGTCTGGTCGCGTTGCAGAATCATCGTCACGTTCTGGGAGCGCTGCTTGGAGCGGTCACGCTTGGGCTGAGCCCGCTCGCGTTTGTGTTCCTCGGTCTGATCCTTGTCGCGGTCTGGCTCGAACACCGTCGGCGCGACCCTCGTACAATCGTGGTTGCTGCTTGGCTCAGTGGTCTCGTCGTATTGCAACTGGTGATCGGGTGGTTGTTTCCTTCCGATGGCGTCTACCCGTTTCTTGTAGGCCATCTGATCGCCGTGCTCGCAGTCTCGATCCTTGGTGTGGCGATCGCACGGCGACGCCCCGAGGCGCATCTGATTATGTGGTTGATGATCGTCTGGGCGGTTGGGTCGCTGCTCTTGTTTGCGATTCCAACTCCCGTTGGTGACAACCTGGCGCGGCTCCGCTACTTCGCGTTTCCGATGATCGTCATCGTCGCAGGGCTCTCGTCGTGGCGACCGCGGTTCCTGATCGTTGTCGCGCTGATCGCCTCGTTTGGATATGGCGCGCTGCCCGACCTCTACGACGCAGCCACGCGCACCGACTCGCGCCCGACGCAACCGCAGTTTTGGCAGCCAGCCGTGGCGTTTTTGAAGCAGCATCAGACGCCCGACTATCGCGTCGAAGTTGTGCAGACGTCGGGTCGGTGGGAGGCATACTGGATTCCACAGGCCGGCTTCCCGCTCGTGCGTGGCTGGTATCGCCAGGTTGATCTCGCCGAGAATCCACTGCTCTACAAAAAGCGCATCACGGCCGCTGAGTATCAGGCGTGGTTGAGGGCCCGTGCCGTCCGTTACGTCTTGCTTCCCGACACTCCGCTCGATACGGAGGGCGCGAAGTCCGAGGCAGCGCTGCTGCGGTCTGGTCAATCGGGATTGACACTTGTCGAGACCACGGGGGCGTGGCACGTTTTCGAACTGCCAGACCCGACGCCGCTGATGACTGGGCCTGGCACGGCGACCATCACGAATCAGGGGCATGATCAGTTGACGGGCGAGGTGACTGCCCCTGGTCGGTATCTGTTGCGTGTGCGCTGGATGCCGTACTGGAACCTTGAGGGCGTTGCCGACTGCGTGGCGCCTGGACCGCAGGGTCAGACGATTGTGCGCACCACGGGGCAGGGCGGCTTTGCCTTGAAGGCCACGGAGCGGGCCGATCTGTTGGTCGAGCGGATCTTTGCCGCTCCGGCCGGCGGCGCCTGCTGAGTTAGCGGTTCGGCACGCCGCAGGTTGGGATCAGCGCCTGCCATTCCGGCATGGCGAGGCACGCCTCGGCCCACGTCTGCATGCGCGGGACCCGGCTCAGGTCGACAGGTGCGTGGACGATGCGATGCAGCACGGGCGTTGCTGCAATGTCGGCGATCGTGTGGTGCCCAAGGCAGGCCCATGGACCGACGGGGTCGAGGACTTGCATCGCCTGATTGAGTTTCGGCACGGCCCTGTCGAACTTCTCTTGCACCTCTGCCTCGGGCGCCGCGTCTTTGCCGAACATGCCGACGCCGGGCACGATGCCGTACTGCGCGGACTCGTATGAAAAGAGTGCGGGGCGGACGACGAGTGCCCACAGGTCGAGGATCCAATCGATCGTGGCGCGTTCTCTGGGATCGCGTGGGTAGAGATCCTCGCGGCCTTCACGGTCGGCGAGGTAACGCAAGATCGTGTTCGACTCGGCGAGGTGAAAGTCGCCGTCGACGAGAGCGGGGATGCCGCCCATCGGATTGACGGCAACGTGCCAGTCGGCGCGCTCGGCCTCGAATGGCACTTCGCGCACGGCGTAGTCGAGACCGACGGTGTCGAGCATCAACTGCGCCTTCTGGCCATTCGACGAGAAGGAGTGGCTGTGCAGGGTTAGGCTCATGTCGGGCTCCTCAGGAGAAGGATTGGGGGAGGTCGCGGATGAGGCCAGAGACGGTCTTGAACTGCGGGTGGTCGGCGCTGATCATCATCTCGAATAGCGCCAGCTCGACACCGCTTGGCACCATGCCAGCCGCGCGCATGCGCCGGATGCCAACCTCGCGACTCGATGCTGTGCGACTCGCGATCGCGTCGAGTGCGACGTGTGCCTGACGACCGCCACGTAGAATGTCTGCAGCGGATTGCTGCACGCAGACGTGCGCCTCGATGCCACAGACAATGATCTGGTCGCGGCCAAACTGGTCGAGTTGCGCGACGACCTCGGGTGCGCCAAGCGACGAGAACGCGCTCTTCTCGATTGGCTCCACTCCGATTAGGCCCTCAGCGAGCTCCTCGATCGTGTGCCCGAGGCCCTTCGGGTAGTGCTCGGTGACGATGATCGGCACGTCGAGTGCGACGCAACCTTTGATCAACGCATCGACGTGAGCGACCATCGCGCCCCAGCCAGCGATATGCGGCCGAAACTTCTCTTGTACGTCGACAACGAGCAGGAGCGCGCGGTCCTGGGCGAGGGTGTCGGGTACGTGGCGCATGGTGAAAACGTAGCGCCGGCAGGATTTACTCGCTCCTAGGCGTATATTCGAAACTGATCATTTATTGGAGGCACCATGTCCAATGCCATGCCGGGGCTTCCCCCGGAAATCAAGACCGCGCTCGGAAAGAGCTGGAAGGTGCTGCTGACGGCGGGCATCATCTCGGTCGTGCTTGGCGCGATCGCGATCATCGTGCCGCCGCTGGCCTCCGTGACAATCACGTACCTCGTCGGCATTCTGCTGTTGATTGGTGCCGTGGCGTTCGTCGCTGAAGCAATCTCGCGTGGCTCGACGGGCCATCGTATTTGGAGTGCTTTGCTCGCCGTGTTGTACGTCTTTGCTGGCGTCTGGCTGATCATCAATCCCGTCTCAGGCACGATCACGCTGACGTGGATCCTCGCGATCTTCTTCCTCCTGATCGGTGTGCTGCGCCTGATCGCTGGCATCGCGTCGCGTGGCAAGGTCCCGAACGCGGGGTGGACGATCGTCAACGGTGTGCTCTCGATCCTGATTGCCGTGCTCGTGATTGGCGACCTGCCATCGTCGGCTGCGTGGGCGATTGGTCTGCTCGTCGGCATCCAGCTCTTGTTCGACGGAATCGCCTTGATCGCAACGGCAATGGCGGGCAAGCAGCTCGCGGAATCCGGCTCTAACTCGTAGTCTCCGCGGCGCAAGCCGGGTGTATGCGTAAGGTTCGGCGAGAGGCCCGCGACAACAGTCGCATCGGCCTCCCGCCCGATCCCTTCGCATGAGCAACCGCTTCATCCACGCCGCCGACCTTCATCTCGATAGTCCCTTCGTGGGCATTGGGACGCTCCGCGAGGGGTTAGACGACGTCATGCGCGACGCGTCGCTCGATGCCTGGGATGCGCTGATCGACTGTTGCCTCGAGGAAGACGCAGCGTTTCTGGTCTTGGCCGGCGACCTCTTTGATCGTGCCGATGGGACGCCCCGTGGGCGTTCGCGTGTCCGGCGGGGGATCGAGCGCCTGCACGCGGCCGGCATCCGCGTTTTTGCGATCCACGGCAACCACGACCCGCTCAGTGGCCGCTCGCCGCTGCAGGGGTTGGAGGGTGTGACCGTCTTTCGCAAGGACGTGCCGACGAGCGAGACGTTTGACGGCCCCACAGGTCCCGTTACGGTTCACGGCGTGTCGTTTGGCAAGCGTGAGGTGACGGATAACTTGGCGTTGGCCTTCGAGCACGGCGACGCGCCAGGTCTGCACGTCGGTGTCTTGCACTGCTCGCTGGGCGAGCGCGAAGGGCATGGCCACTATGCGCCCTGCAGCGTTGGCGATCTCGTCGCTGCGCGGATGGACTACTGGGCGCTTGGCCACATCCATGCCTACTCCGAAGAGAATGCCGAGCCGCCGATCGTCTACGCCGGCACGTTGCAGGGTCGTTCGCCGAAGTCGGGGGAGCGCGGCCCGCACGGAGCCGTTGTTGTCGAGTTCGAGGGCGATCGCGTGCTGAGCCATCGCCGCGTCGAGTTGGACCGCGTGCGCTTTGAGGCGATCGACGTTGCGATTGACGAGCTAGACGATGAGGCCGCGCTTGAGCGCGAAGTGCGTCGCCGAGCCGCGGCTGTCGTGTCGGCTGCGGAAGGGCGACTCGTGCTCCTGCGCGTCACGTTGACGGGCCGAGGACCACTGCACGAGGTGCTTGTACGCGACGACTATCTGGCTGGTCTGCGCACTGCCCTCGACGATCAGGAAGATGCCGAGCTTGTCTGGGAGCGGATTGCCTCGACTGCTGGTCCCGCTGTCGACCTCGACGACTTGCGCCAGTCAAATGCTTTCGCAGCCGAGGTGCTGGCCGTGTTTGACGAGCTCGCGGCAGATCCGGCTGCAGCCGAGCAGCTGCTCGAAACACTCGCCGGGTCGTTTACCGATGGTGCCCTCGCTGGGCTAGCCACAGAAGACCCCGCAACGCGACTCGCAGTCGCTCGTGATCTCGCGCTTGGCTTGCTGCTCGAGCAGGGCGGTGCAGCATGAGAATCGCGCGGATCGAGGCGATCGCCTACGGAGCCATTGCCGGACGCGTGGTCGAGCCCGAGCCGGGCCTGACCGTCATCCATGGCCCGAATGAGTCGGGCAAGAGCTCGACCATGCAATTGATTCGCGGCGTGCTGTTTGGCTTTCCGCGCCTGCAAGGCGAAGGTCCGCGGCGCGAACCCAAGGGCGGCGGCCAGCGCTCGGGGCGCGTCGACATCGTCACAGACGATGGTCGCCGGTTGCGGATCGAGCGTGCAGGCTCGACATTGACGGTGACGGACCACGAAGGCATGCCGGTTGGCGATGCCGCCTTCGCACACGCGCTCGGCATTGCGAGCGCCGAGCTGTTCGATCGCGTACAGACCTTCGACTCCAAAGATCTTGCCTGGATGGGGCTGCTCGACGACCCCTCGGTGAGGGCGAGCGTGCTCGCCTCGGCTGTGCTCGGTGGCGGCGCGGGGGCTGGCCCTGTGCTCGAGGGACTGCAGAAGCGGGCCGATGCGCTCTACCTGCGTCAGGGCGAGAAGCAGCCGTATGCGCATGCGCTTAAGCAGGCCACGTCCGCACGACGAGCGTTGCGCGATGCCGAGCGAGAGGCTGGCACCGTCGAGCGTTCGAGCGACGCGATCGGCGAAGCGGAGCAGCGCGTTACCGTTGCCCACGAACAATTGGTTACCGCGACGCTCGAGCTGCAGCGGCTGGAACGTTTGCTCGAACTGCGCGAAGCACTCCACGAACTCGCTGCGCTTGAGGTGCCGACGGGCGGGGGTGTGGAGGAGCCGACCGCCGATACGTTGAGCGCCTTCCGGGCGCTCCTGGGCGATGTGCCAACTGCGGTCGAGGCGCGCCGACGCGCCGACCAACTCCGCATTGATGTTGCCGATGAGAGCGCGCGGGCGACGGCCGGCCGTAACCACGTCGGCTTGGCCGCAACCGCTGCCGTGCCCACACTTAGCGACGAGGCAGCGCTGCGGACGGCAGCTGAGGCCGTCCGTGAGGCAGAGCGCGAGGCCACCCGTCTTGGTGATGCCGCACGCACCATCGCTGCCCACGTACCCGTCGTCGTCGAGCAGCCCTCGGCGATGCCACGGCGCGGGCTTGGTGCGGCGTTGATCGTGATCAGCCTGCTCGCGATTGGCGCAGGCTGGGCGATCAGTATCACCGCGATGATCCTAGGTGGCATCCTGGGCGTGATCGTGGGAGCGGCCGTGCTCGGTGGACTGATTGGTAGTTCGCGAACCGGACGCTCGACGCCCGCTGCAACGCCGAGTGACCACCAACGACCAGCCGCCGAGCAGGCCGAGGCGCTGGCCGAGCAGGCTCGGACTGCTTGGAGTGGAGCGCTGGGTGGGCTCGGCCTCTCGGGCGAGCTTCGCATCGACCAACTTGACGATATCCTGATGACACTCGCCACGATTCGGACTGCCGAGCAGGCTGCGGCTCGTGCGGGCGCAGCCGCCCAAACCGAGGACGCGGCTGCGGCCGAAATCGCGACGCGAGCTGCGGCTGCACTGACGGCGAGCGGTGTTGAGCCGCCGATCGAACTCGGGCAGTTGCGCGATACGGTCGATCGCGCCTTGCGCCAATTGGAAGAGCGGCGCGCGCAGGCGGCGGCCGGCCGCAATGAGCTCCAGGCATGGCAGGATCGGCAGGCACTTGCTCAGCGAGGAGTCGACGAGTTGTCGTTGGGCGATGAGGCGCTCGTTGCTGCAGCGCAGGCGCTCGACCCGGAGCTCACCGATGCGCAGCGCACCGTGCTGGAGCAGGAGGCCGCTGCTGCGAGCGAGGAGCACGCGGCTGCACTTGAGGCACGCGGTGGTATCCGTGCCCTCGTGGCGAGCGCCGAAGATTCGTCCGACCTCGCCTCGCTCGCCCAGGCCGCTGCCGATGCCGAAGCCGATCTGCGTAGTGTGGCAGATCAATGGCTGACGCTCCAACTTGCCCACGATCTCGTCGAGCGTGCCCGTGATCGTTTCGTCGCTGAGCATCAGCCTGGCGTCTTTGCGCGTGCGGCCCAGCAGATCGAGACGGCGACGAATGGTTCGTGGGTCTCGGTGCGGATGCCCGATGGCGAGAAGGCCGGCGCACGCTCCGAGATCATCGCTGCCGACGGCACGGCCACACCCTTTACGGAGCTCTCCGAGGGCACGGTTGGGCTCGTCTACCTCTGCCTCCGCACGGGCCTCGTCGACGAGCTGCACGACGACGGTGGCGCCGAGCTTCCGGTTCTGATGGACGACGTCCTCACGCACCTCGACCCCGAGCGCCGCGCTGGTGCCGCCGCGGTTATCGCCGATCTCGCCACGCGCCATCAGGTTCTCTACTTCACCTGTCACCCCGAACAGGTGCAGGCGCTGCGCGATGCCGATCCGGCTCTGACCGAGATCGAGTTGCAACGACTCGTCTGAGTACGGTCCTGCGTTAGAACTCGACGGTCGAGCCCGGTTCGAGCAGTTGCGCCTTGCTGTTGGGCGAGACGCGCGTGCAATGTTCGACGAATTCGTCGGCTGGCTCGTGTGGAGGCTCGCCGCGGCCGATCGGCCAGAGCGTGCCCCAGTGGATCGGGATTGCGACCTTGGCCTGCAGGCGACGGGCGGCCTCGGCGGCTCGCTCGGGATCCAGGTGGCCGGGTCCGAGGCTCGACCCCCAGCCAGAGATGGGTAGGCAGGCGTAGTCGACGGGGCCGATCAGTTCCATCTCGTCAAAAAGATCGGTGTCGCCCGCGACGTAAATGCTCTTCGAACCCTCGAAGAGGTATCCGAGCGGGTCGGCCGACCCGCTGAGGGGGTGATCGCGCTTCGAGGGATGGTCTGCATGGGTCGCCGTCGCCTTGAGGTCTCCGATCTCGATGCGCTCGCCCTCAGCAATCTCGATCACGCGCTTAAAGCGCTTGCGGCGCAAGAGTTGCGCGGAGCCCGCGGGCATGATGATCGGTAGGCCCTTGCCGAGACTCTCGAGCGATGGTGGATCGAGATGATCGTGGTGGAGGTGCGTGATCAAGACGGCGTCGAGTGAGCGCAACGCGTGCTTGGGAATCGGATGAAAGCGCTGGAGGTGCATCACGCGCGGCCGCAGGATCGGATCGACGAGCACGCGCGTACCACCCATCGCAATCAGCACCGTGCCGTGGCCGATCCACGTCAGGTGGTCACGGTCGACATGTGCACCCGTACTCACGAAGTAGCCGCTTCCTCCTGCAGCCGCTCGAGGTGTTGGGCGCGCGCAACGTCGTGGCCAAGGTCGTGCAGCCAGCCGACGAGAACGCGGTGGAGGTGCTCGGCGCTGACGACCGGCTCCTCGGGCCAGGGAAACTCGGAGGGGAAGAGGACGAACGGGTGCATCTGCTCGCCGCCGAGGCCGCCGTGCGATCCGACGAGCTCTTCGAAGGCGCCGATCTCGCCGGTCTGCTCGTCGAACGAGGCGTTGATCATGATGTCCGCGACATGGGCAAAGCCGCTGGTGCGCAGCACGTGGCGGGCGGCATTCGGGCCGAAGGGCAGCAGGGGGTCGATGCCTTCGATACGTCCTGTATCGAGGTGATGTACGCCGTGCGCACCGATTGCGAGTGGTCCATCCTGCTCGGAGAGCACGAGGATGAAGCCGATGCCCTTGTGCTTGACGAGTCGGGGTATCAGGTGCGGGAAGGTCGCGTTGATCTGCTCGAGCGTGCGTCGACCGGGCTCCGCGTCGAGGTAGATCAGGCCAAGGCTGCCGGAGGCCAACACCTTGATCAGGTCGCGCACGTCCGCGGCGCCCTCATCGCTTGCGAGCTCGTGGCCAGGTCCCAGCACGATTGCATTACCGCTGTCGTGTCCGTGCGTGATGCGCTCGAGCACGGATCCCTTGCGGAGCACGAGCTCCGAGACCGCTGCGCTCAACTGGCCCCAGGCCTCGTCCGAGCCGAAGGGGTTCTCCATCACGGCGGCCTCACAGGCGCCATGAACGATTTCTTGGAGGGTGGTGCCGTACTTCGAGAGGAAGGTTGCGCCCTGGCTCTGGCCATGGTCGGAGAGCACGACAACGTGGTACGAGCGGTCTGCCGTCTCGGCCGCGTGCACGATGCGACCGAACGCCTGGTCGATTCCACGCAGCACGTCTAACGCGTCGTACCGCTCGATGCCAGAGTGGTGGGCAACCTCGTCGTAGCCGACGAAGGTGGAGTAGACGACAGGGCGGCCAGCATAGGCGTCGGCAATCACGGTCTGCACAGCAATATCGCGGAGGATTACGACAGTCACGGCCCGCAGCAGCGAATAGCGAATACCGCGGTGGACGCGCGGGACGACGTCACGACGGATCTGCTGAGCCGCCGCATACAGCTCGCGACCAATGTCCAGCATGCTCAGAATAACGGTGCGAAAGACGGTGTACGGGTTGGCGAAGTAGGCGTAGTAGTCCTTGCCACGCGTCGGCCGGGCGTGGAGTGCGGAGATCGTAAAGCTCGTGTGCTCAGCATCGCCGGTCACGAGGTTGCCGCGACTGGCACCACCACCTGCCAGCAGACCACGACCATCGGAATGGCGCCGCTCGATCTCGGCTGCTCCGCCCGGGTGGTTCGAGACGACGAAAGTGCCAGTCTCCTTCTCGAACCAGCGGAAGGCCGGGATGTCCTCGTTCGAGCCGTGCAGGATGCCCGACTGGCTCGCGCTCGTCTGCGACGACCAGTCGCACTCCCAGCCCTCGAGTCGATGGCTTCCCGACCGGAGCCAGCGCGCGAGTTCGGGCACATTGCCGTCACGAATCGCGCGGCGCATAACGGGCTCGGCGAGGCCATCGATCTCGAGGAACAAGACGCCGGGTACCGCTTTGCTGAGCGACGCATCAGCGTGCTTACGCGCCTGGCGTCGGATCACATTGCGGTAGTAGAAATCGTCATCGTCGATCCCGAGCAGACTCATCACGATCGTATTTGTGAGCGTGATCATGAAGGCCACGACCAAAGCAACCCAGTAAGCGGTCACATCCATGCCCTCGATCAGATTGACGACGACCCAGATCAGGGCGGCATTGATCATGAAGCCGGCCAGGCCGAGCGTCAACACGGCGACCGGCAAGGCGAAGCGAATCACCAGGGGCCAAAGCAGAGCGTTAGCGATGGAGATCGCGATCGCGGCAACGAATGCGCGGAGTGGGTCCTCGAGGTAGAGGCCGGGCAAAATCGCGGCCGCCAGATACAGCGTCCCCGCGGAGACCGCGATGCTAATCAGCGCGCGGATATACGTTTGGACGTGCAACAGCGGTCGCTCGCGATGGCTCTTGCTGCTCATCACACGAGCCGCTTCTTCTGCACCTTGCCCAGCGCATTGCGAGGCAACTCGTCAATCCGCGTAATCACGCGTGGGCGCTTGTGCGGTGCGAGCTGGTTGGCGACGTGATCCACGAGGACATCGTCGGTCAGATCGCTGCCTGGTGCGACAACGACCCACGCTGCGATGCGTTCGCCGAGGTCGTCATCGGGAATCCCGAGGACTGCCGCTTCGACGACGTCGGGGTGTTCGAGCAGGGCTGCCTCGATTTCGCCGGCACTGACGCGGTAGCCGCCCGTCTTGATCAGATCGGTCGAGCTGCGACCCGCCAGGCGCAGCACGCCGTCATGGTCCAGCGAGCCGACGTCGCCGGTACGAAACCAACCGTCACGGAAGGCTCCTGCGGTTGCCTCTGGATTGCCGAGGTACGCATCGAACAACGCGGCACTGCGCAACTCGACGTTACCGATCACGTCCGTATCGCCGACAGGCAGCGTGGCGCCGGCGTCGTCGGTGATGCGCAGTTCGACGCCGGGCAGCGCGGTGCCGACGGCACCTGGAATGCGCGGGCCATCGTGGCGTGCGCTGGCGATCATCAGGGCCTCGCTCATGCCGTAGCGCTCGACGATCTGTTGGCCTGTCGCTGCGGCGTAGGCCTCGTGGACGCGGGCGGGCAGGGCCGCCGAGCCCGAGACGATCAGACGTGCCCCACGCAGCGCATCGGCGATCGCCGAGTCGGCCTCGGCGGCAGCGAGCAAGCGGCCATGCATCGTCGGCACGGCAAACAACATCGTGGCGTTGTCTGCGAGTGCGGCCGCGATGGCCTCGGGCGTAAAGCGCCCAACGTGGCGCACGCCACCACCTAAACGCAACGGTCCGAGCAGACCGAGCACGAGTCCGTGGACGTGGAACAGCGGCAGCGCCTGCGCGACGACATCTGCGTCTGTCCAGGCCCAGGCGTCGGCTAGAGCCGAGAGGTTGGCAGCGACCGCGCGGCGCGACAGCACAACGCCTTTCGGAAGGCCGGTTGTGCCAGAGGTGTAGACGATCAGTGCTGACAAATCCGGGTCGGGCTCGTCGGTCGGGAGTGGTGCGCGGGCCGTCGGGTCGATCACGATCCGCGGCAGCCAGTCGAGCGCGGCGGGCAGTTCGGCCGTCGCCGACGCCAGCACGGCCTCTGGTGCGCTGTCACCTGTCTCGTGGACGACCTCGGTCTCGCCTGAGGCTGGGTTGAGTGGGACGACAGTGACGCCGGCGGCGAGTGCGCCGGCAATACCGAGCCCGGTTGCGAGCTCGGACGTGCACCAAAGTGCGACGCGGGTCTTGCCGGCAAGCGATGCCGCAACGGCGCCGACGGCACCGGCCAACGCCTCGCCCTCGAGACGTTCACCCGCAATCTCGAGCGACGCGCGTGATAGTCCGGGGAGTAAAGGCGGTGTCACAGCGCGAAATTCTAGGTCGACCAGAGATGCATCGTGGCAACGCCCCGGTACGGTGCCCACGCCTCGCCTCGCAGGCGCGATTCGCGCTCGGTGGGGCGTCGTCCATCGGCATCGGCCAGTGCGATCAGTACGCCGAGATCAGTGGCGGGAAACGCATCGAGGTCGCGGATCGCTCGCATGCGGATGTACATCGCCGTCCATGGACCAATGCCCTTGAGCGCCACGAGAGCGGCTTGAGCCGCCTCGGGGTCGGCACTCGGGGAGAGGTCGACACCGCCGGTCGCGACGAGTTCGGCAATTGCACGCAGGGCATCGCGTCGCGCGTTTGGCAGACCGAGTCCATCGAGACCGCCCTCGGCGACAGTCGCCGCCTCGGGAAAGACAAGCCCACCGCCGGGTAGTCGCTCACCATGTCGCTCAGCAAGCCGGGCCGTCAAGGTGCGGGCTGCAGCGACGCTGACGAGCTGGCCGAGCACAGCGCGAGCACACATCTCCCACGCGTCCCACGAGCCAGGCATCCGTAGACCGGGTCGGCTCGTGACGCGCGGGCCGAGCACCGGATCCTTGCCGAGCAGTTCGAGCCACGGGCGCGGGTCGTCGTCGAGCCCGAGCAGGTGGCGTACCCGTGGTGTGGCCAGCTTGAGCGCCGTGGCACTCCACGCGCTGATCGCGACGCCGGTCTTCCCGTTCGCCGACAGCGAGATCCGCCCGACAGACCGGCCAAGCCGAGCCGTTCGTGTGTAGGTCGTGCCATCCCACGTGTCGATGTCGCGCACGGTGCGATCGCCGAGCCACGCGAGCGTGCCAGCAACGTCGATCGGGCCACGACCGCGCTCGACGGTGCTTACGCGAGCCATGAGCCATCGCGACCGCTGAGCGCATCGCTGAGTCGATGCCGAGCGCGCACGGCGATCTGCGAATCCTCGCCGACGCGCGAGGCAAGCCAGGCCACGGAGAGCAACTCGCGCACGCGAATCGCAGCAGCCAGCGCGGCCGGGTCGATGCGTCCCGCCAGCGATTCGTAGCCTGCTTGGAAGCTCGAAAAACGTGAGGGACCGAGGCCGAGTCGCCGCTCCGTCACTTCGAGTGGTGCCAGGTCGTAGACGGCCGGGCCACGCGACAGAAACTCGGGGTCGATCAACATCCACCAGTCGGCGCGCTCGGGCCACCAGTTGGCACGATGAGCATCGCCATGGATGACGGTCTGTTCCCCCGTGACGCTGGGCCAGTGCTCGCCGATCGCAGCGAGTAAATCGGCACGCTCGGACTCGGTAAAGACCGCGATCGATCGATCCAGCCAGCGTGTCGCGATCGCCAGCGGATTAAATCTTGGCAAGTCGAGCGCATCATAAACAAGCAGGTGCCGCCCCGCCGTATGGAGCGCCGCGAGGCAGGCGCCGGCGATGCTGAGGTCGGCATCTGCAGGAGCGCCCGGGACGACGAGGGGGTAGGGGACGACGAGGGTGTCACCCAGCACAACCCCCTCGCCAAGTGGCTGCAAGATGTGCCCGGGCAACTGCACGATTGCGACCAAGACGCGCTGGGTGGCGACGATCGAGTCCGCGTCGCCCGGGATCACCCGCGCGACGCGACCCGCATCGACCCGCACGGTGATCGCATCGGCTGCGCGTAGTACCTCCGCCTGTGCCGGATCGGTACCGAGCGCGTCGCAGGCGAGCGCGAGCGCCTGCTCAGGGGTCACGACTCGAGCGTCTGCAGTGCGTCAGTTACGAGCGACATCGCATCCTCGACCGTCTCGGGGACCTCTTCCTCGCTCTGGCGCAGCAGGGTTAGACATTGGCGCAGCGCGTGATCCGCGCCGTGCAGATGCTGGAGCGCGGTGACGAGCTCCTTGGCGGCGGGGGTCATTTCAGCAGACATTCGTTGTGCTCCTAATTACCACGTGGTATCGGTCTCGATGATGGCGGCGGCCTCGCGCCATGGCTCGAATTCGCGACGAATCAGATCGGGATAGGTGCCTGCACCGTGCACCATTTCGAGCGTCACGAGCTGCAGGGCGATAGCTGTGGCAGTCAGTGCGCTCGTGCTCGGGAGCAGGCGTGGGGCATGGGGGAGCAGGATGCGACCAGCGTTGGTCAGCTCGCGACCCCAGACGCTTTCGACAGCCGGCACCATGATCGCCGCGCAGGGCATGCCCACACGGCGTGCTGCACGCAGCAACATGCGGCCACGGTCGGTGCGACGCGGACGCCCACGGTGTTCCGTCGCGATGATCACGAGCCCGGTGTGCTCGTCACACGCGGGCAGGTGTCCGTGCAAAAACGTCTCGAGATCGCGCGCTGCGGACGGTAGGTGCAGCCCCTCTTCGACCTTCAAGACCAACTCGTCTGCGCTGATTCGGTCGTAGCCACCACCGACCACGATCAGCCGCTCGACGCCCTTCAGGTTCGCAGCAATCTCGGCCGCGTGGGGGCGGACGGTGAGGCAGTCCTCGAGATGGCCGCGTAGGGCGTTTCCATCGACGGGCTTGTTGGCGATCACACCAGCGATCACGGCACCAGCGACCATCGGCGACAGGTACCCAATTGTGTGGCACCAACTGGTGTCTTTGGCGGGCGTCATGGCAACAAGGTCGGCGGCCTCAAGCAGTGGGCCGTCGGGGTTCGCCGTGATCAGCGCGGTCGTGGCACCGCCCTCGCGGGCGGCCTCGAGCGCAAGCTTCGTGGCGTGCGTGCCGCCGTCGTGGGAGATCCCGATCGTGATGCCACCAACCGCTGGGTCGATCGAGGCCTCGAGAGCCTGGCGCCCGACCGGGCGGCTACCGCGATGGCCAAGAGCATCGTCGAGTTGAGCCGCCACGGCACGCGCACCGTGTTCGCTCGTTCCACAGCCAGCGACGACGATCGGTTCGCCGGCGGCATGGGCCTTCTTGACGGCAGCCGCGATCTTTTTGAGCCCGGCAATACCGACAATCGCCTTCGCCGCCGCTGGCTCGGAGTCGATCATCTCCTCCATCAGCCATGGGCGTGCGTCGCGCAGTTCGGGGAACCAATCTTCGTACCATTGTGGAGTGCTCATATGAGCGAGTCTACGCCAGAGGGTCGTCGTCCGCTGACTTTTGCAAACTGCGAGCGTCACCGGCATGAGTAAGCGAATCTGTGGCGTCGACGTCGGTGGAACCAAGATCGAGGCTGTGGTGCTTAATGAGGGCCACGAGGTGCGCGGCAAAGCGCGCCTCGCCACCCCCATCACGGATGGCCCGAACAGCGTCATCAATGCGATCATTGAGGCGATCAAGGCCGTGGCTGACTATGCAGGATGCAAGACCAGCGATTTGGTTGGGATTGGCATCGGGGCGCCGGGCGCAGTCGATGCCAGCGTCGGCATGCTTGTGCGCGCTCCAAACATTCCTGGCTTCGACAAGCCCTATCCGCTCGCCGCAGCGATCCAGAAGGGCTGTGGCGCCCCAGTGTTTCTCGGCAACGACGTCTCGGTCGCGGTGCTTGGCGAGCGCGATCTCGGCGCTGGTGCCAAGCTCCACAACTTTGTCGGTATCTGGTGGGGCACGGGCGTCGGCAGCGGCATCGTCCTTAATCGCGAGCTGTGGCATGGCCGTGGTGCGGCGGGAGAACTCAGCCACGCCGTGATTCAGCGTGGTGGGCTCGCCGAACCGAGCGGTCTGGTCGGCACGATGGAGGCCTACGCTGGGCGCCGCAACATGGAGACGCGCGCCCGGGATGCAGTGGCGGCTGGTCGTGAGACCAACCTTTTCACGCTGATGGAGCAGGCTGGGAAAGAGAGGCTTTCTTCCCGGGCCTGGCAGGAGGCACTCGAAACGGGTGATCCGCTGGCTAGCGAGCTGATTGGCGAAGCCGTCGATGCGATCGCGACCGCGGCTGCGAATGTGATCAACATCCTCGATCTCGACGCGGTGATCCTCGGTGGTGGGCTTGGTTCGCGCTTTGGTCAGCCAATGGCAGACCGCATCGCCACTTCCATGCAGCCAACGTTGTTCCAGCCCGACAAGGCTCCACCGGTCCTGGTGGCGGCACTCGGCGACCTTGGTGGCGCGATTGGTGCCAGCCTGCTCGTCGGCCGGCACCATTAAGTCGAGACTAAACTGGGGCTAAGCCAGCACACGGAGTTCCACACCCGCAGCGAAAGTGGCGTACCCTAAGCCTCATGTCTTCTCCACGCCCGCGCTCGCGCTTTGCCCTCGTCGCCACAACCGCCGTGGCCGCTCTCGCCATGCTCGTCCCAGCGGCTGTCGCCGCGCCCGTAACGGTCAACGTCGGTGCCGCGCTCACACTGACCGGTCCAAATCAGGCCTACGGGCTCAGCTCGCGCCGCGGTATCGACCTCGCTGCCACGGAGATCAATGCGGGCTCCGTGTCCGGCGTGAAAATGAACGTCAAGACGATCGACGATCTGGGCACCGCCGCTGGTGCCGCTGCTGCCTATGGTGTCTTCTTCCGCGATAACGTCTCGGTCCTGATGGGGCCGACGCTGTCGGATGTCGCTTTGACAGTCGACAACTTTGCTCAGGCCGCACGTATTCCCGTGCTGGGAATCTCGAACACGCAGCCCGGTATTACGGAGATCGGCACGTTTATCTTTCGACCAGCATTGACCGAAGCTGTTGTGCTGCCCGCAGTGGTCAAGGCTGTGGCAACCTCGTCGTTGGCACCCAAGACGGCAGTGGTGATTCAGGGCAGCGATGGTTTTGCTGCCACGTCGGGCCCGATCCTCGGCGCCGCGATTACCGCTAACGGTTTGACTCTGCTGAAGACCGAGCTCGTGCCAGTCGGGACGATCGACTTTGCTGCAATCGCCGCGTCTGTCAAGGCGTCTGATCCGGACATCGTTGCGATCACCGCCTTGCCGGCCGAGGGTGTGCCGTTGCTCGTCGCCTTGCGCGTTGCGGGCTACAAGAAGAAGATCATCGGCTCCAACGCCTTCGCTTCGCAGGCCGTTGTTGCAGGTGCGGGCACGAAGGCAAACGGTCTGATTGTTGGCACCTCGTGGAGCGCCCTGACGGATTCGAAGGCCAATACGGCATTCATCAAGAACTTCAAGAAGACCTACAAGCGCGCGCCCGACCAGTTTGCAGCGACGGCCTATGCCTATACCTACGTGCTGGCAGCAGCAGCGAAGAACGGCAAGTCGGCAACGCAGGATGCGATTACCGCGCAACTGACTGCGATTACTGGCACGAAGACCGTTTCGACATTGCTTGGCAAGTTCACGTTCGACGCGGCTCGCAACGGCATCTCGCCCGTCATGGTACAAGAGGTCGTAAAGAAGAAGTTCACGGCCTTCAAGCCGAACTAACGCTAAATTTGTACAGGCGGAGAATGCTAACTTCCCGCGTATGAGTGAGATGCCCAAAGCGAGTCGGACGCGCAAGACAGGCATCGTTGCCCTGCTCTTGGTTGGCTGGTTGCTCGTGACGCTCGGTGTCGTGGGCGTGTATCTCCAGCGCTCGATCTACAACTCTGACGTGTTTGCGAGTCGAGTGTCGGCTGTCATCAGCGAACCAGATGTGCAAAACGCGGTTGCGACACAGTTGACAACGGCGATCGTTGAGAGGGTTCCGAAGGCAGCGATTGCTCGACCTTTGATTCAATCGGCTGCTCTAACGATCGTCTCTCAGCCGGCCTTCAAGAACATCCTCACGCAGGCGCTCGTGCGCTTCCAGAAGATCCTCGTTGATCCAGATACCGCTTCGCTTGTCTTCAAGGTCGAGGGTGCGCCACAGATGATCCAAGAGGCGCTTAACGGGATCGACCCGGAATTGGCTGCGACGGTAAGTGGTGCTGCTGCAACCGAACTCGCGAAGATCCCCAATCCCGGACCGGCATTCCGCTTGATTCAGCTCGGCGCGAAGGTTGGACCGATCGCCTGGGGTGTGATTTTGTTTGGCCTGATCCTCGGCGGCATTGCGAGCTTCGTCTCGCCCGACCGGCGCCGCGGTCTGATTGCGTCGCTCGTCGTGTTGGCAGCGGCAGGACTTGGACTCGTGCTGATCTTGGCACTTGCACGGATCGGCCTCGTTACGGCAACGGCCAGCCAGCCAGTCCTCTCTGAGGCACTCGGCGGCGCCTTCGAAGGTCTCTTTGGCGATCTCCGCCGCATCGCCTACTGGATTGGCGCGATCGGCCTGGTTGCCTCCGTCATCGTCTGGTCGCTGCGTTTCACACTGCCGGTAGCCTCGTCGGCTGCCGCCCGGGCGCGCGAATCGGCCTCTGGTGCGCTTGACGTGGCGGGCGACAAGGTCGGTGGTGCACTGAGCTCTGCATCCGAATCGGCGTCTGGTGCTCTTGCCTCGGCCTCCGAGTCGACAACCGGCGCACTGACGGCGGGCTCCGCTGCTGTGGCGGCCACGAGCAGTACTGCCGTTGGGGCAGTTGAGCATCGCCGGGTTGAAGCCCAGGATCTGGTGGTCGTGATTCGCAGTGGCTTGCAGCGTCTGTTCGTACCGGCTGCGACCAACCAGGGTCGGCTGATTCAGGGCGGAATCACTCTCGCCATCGGTCTGCTAGTCCTCTTCGCCTGGTCGATCGTGATCGACGTGCTTGTCTTTGCCCTCGGCCTCGGTCTGCTGGCGCTCGCCCTCAACCGAATCCTGCTGGTCATTTTCTCGCACCGAGCTCAGCGCGCCCTCGCCGCCGAACAGCAGACCGCTGATGGCGCTGGTTCGACGACCGACGCCTAGCGCGTCTCGTCGCTCCCGTTGAACGGCCTCGGCGTCGCCAAGGCCGAGGCGGCCGCGCGGTTACGCCGGCCGACTCGACGTGGGGCAAGGTCCTGCAGTTCGTCGCCCTCCTGGACGTCGCCCGGTTGGTTCTGTTCAAGTGGAACCTGATCGTCGACCTCTTCATCCTCGTCGTCGCCGTGCTCCTGCTGGCGCTCGCCGCGAACCGCCTGATGATCCTGATCCTGATCCTGATCCTGATCCTCAGCCGTCGTGCCGGAGCCTCCGCGGACTTCGCGGCTCCGTCCGGCGACTAACGCTCCGGCGGGTCGCGGGAGTACCGCCACAATCACGTTCGTGGCGTAGCGCGTCGAGATGCCCGGTGCTACGTTACTAGCGGTTTCAGCCGTCGAAGAGAGGTCGTCATGGCGCTAGATGAAAACAGTATTGGGGCGACGGCCGGTGCTGCCATGGCGGTGGAAGCGCGCAAGCAGACCGTGCTCGATCGCACGGAGATCGTGCTCGCAATCCTGCTCGGCGTCGCTGCGATCCTCACGGCGTGGTCCACGTTCCAGAGCGCCCAGCTCGCCTCGGCCATGACGGCGGCCTACAGCGAGGGCATTCGCGTTTCGGATGCTGCGTCGCAGGCCTTCAACGACGCGTCGGCGACCGACGTTGCCGATCAGGCGCTGTTCCTCGAGTTCGCGAAGGCATCGCAGGCCGGCGAGGAGGATACTGCGCTGTATATCCATGACTCCCTGATGTCCGAGGAGCTGGCCGCCGCCGTTGACTGGTGGATCGACCAACCCGATTCCGCGGGCTACGCCACGCCGTTCACCGAGGACAACCCGAACTGGTCGACGGCCATGTTCGACGACGCCGAAGCGCTCGACGCCGAAGCGCAGGCGCAGTTCGACGAGGCGGAGAAGAAGGACTCCCTCGGCAGCGATTTCGACATCCTCGCGATCATCATCGCCCTCGCTCTGTTTCTCTTCGGCATCGCCAGCCTCGTCCGCCAGCAGCGCATCAAGATCGGCCTCGGCGCCGTCGGCGGAGTGATCCTCGTGTTCTCGCTCATCCGCCTGCTCCAGCTTGGCAATCCGGCGGGCGTGACTCTAGGCCTGTTCTTCTAAGCGCGATGGCACGACAGATCACGACCCGTGATCGCCTGCGCTATCGCTTCGACGCGACGCTGTCGCGCGGCACCGTAGGCATTATCGGATGGCTTGCTGTCGTGACGATGATTTTTGTGCTGGTCGCTGGCACCTTGATTGTCGTGCTCGGAATCCGTGCCGACGGCGAGAATCAGACGTCGTTCATCGAGGGCCTCTGGCTCAGCGTGCTTCGCACGCTCGATCCCGGCACGATGGGCGGCGATTCAGGCTGGCGTTTCCGCTTCATTGCCCTTGGCATCACCATCATCGGCATCTTCATCGTGTCGACCCTGATCGGTCTGATTTCAACCGGCATTGACCGCACGGTGGATGAGTTGCGTAAGGGGCGCTCGCTCGTTGTTGAGGAGGGGCACACTCTGATTCTCGGCTGGTCGCCGAAGGTGCACCAGATCCTCAGAGAGATCGAGATCGCCAACGAGAATCAGCGCCATCCGAGTGTCGTCATTCTCGCCCCGCATGACAAGGTCGAGATGGAGGACGAGGTCAAAGCGCGGGCGAGCGGCCCGCGACGCACCCGTGTCATCTGTCGCTCGGGGGACCCGTCGGATCCAGCAGATCTCGAACTGGTGCGCCCGCTGGCGGCGAAGTCGGTGCTGATCTTGGCAGATGAGCAAGCGGGTGATCCGCAGACCGTCAAAACAGTCCTCGCGTTGATGGGCTTCGATCGGACGTTTGAGCAGCTCAAGGTGACCGCAGAGTTTCTCGATGCGGACTCAGCGGCAGCGCTCGAACGCGCCGCGGGCGGTCGGCTCGGTGTGGTCGTCTCCAACGACGTGATCTCGCGCATCACGGCGCAGGTGTGCCGGCAGGCTGGTCTCAGCTTCGTCTTTCAGGACCTGCTTGATTTTGATGGAGATGAGATCTACTTTCAAGAAGAGCCTCGTCTGACCGGGCACACGTTTGGAGACTGCCTCACGCTCTACGAATCGTCAGCCGTGATCGGCGTGCGTGCCGCTGATGGCACGGTCACCTTGAGCCCCCCAATGCAACGCGTCTTTACTGAGGGCGATCAGGTGATCGCGATCTCCGCCGACGACGACACGATCGCGCTCAACGGGGAGATCGTCCCTGGTCAAGCGGCCGCAACCGCTGGGGAGCCTCCGCTCGAGCTGAAGGTCGAGCGGACCCTTGTGATCGGCTGGAATGTGATGGCACCGTTGGTGCTGCAGGAGTTGAGCCGCTACGTTGCGCCAGGTTCGGAGGTGCGTGTGCTGTTTGATCCAACGCGGACCGAGCCAGCCCCGCGCGCGGTCGCGATGGAGAACATGGCGATCGAGCTCGTCGGAATGGACACGATCGATGGACAGCTGTTGGCAGCCGAGATCGGTCGCAGCGCCTACGACCAGGTGATCATCCTCTGCTACCGCACCGGCGATCAGGCCGAGAGCGACGCTCGCACGCTGTTGACGCTCCTGCAGGTGCGCCAGGCCACAGAGCAGGAGGGCAGCCTAAACAACGGCGTGCGTCTCGTCACCGAGCTCCTCGACGTTCGCGATGTCGAGTTGGCGCGCATTGCAAACCCCGACGATTTCGTCGTCAGCGAGCGCTTGACGAGTCTGATGCTCGCGCAGTTGTCGGAGAACGCGGATCTCCGTGGTGTCTTCGCTGACCTGTTCGATGCCCAGGGAGTCGAGCTCGTGCTCGTTCCTGCGTCGCGCTATGTCACCACGGGCGAAGCGCAGTCCTTCACCGACGTCGTGGCGGCTGCTCGTCTGCGCGGCCACGTCTGCGTTGGCTATCGTCGCGTTGGCGACGATCAGGGCGATGCGACGCTCGGTGGCGGTGTCGTTCTCAATCCGCCGAAAAGCACGCCAGTCACGTTTACCGAGGACGACCAGATCCTCGTGCTTGCCTGACACTGGCAATGCATGGGCCGACAGGGAATCGAACCCTGACCGAGAGATTAAAAGTCTCCTGCTCGACCTTCGAGCTACCGGCCCGCTGGGAGTGTACGACGGGTCTAGCGGTGAGACGCTAGCTGTAGACGCCCGGCGTGGACTCGCGAAGGCGCAGCACGGGGATCAGAGCGATCAGGAGCAGTGCTGCCAAGCTGATACCAACGGCCGGAAAGCCGAAGCGGTCGAGCACGAAGCCAGCTGAGATAACTGCTGTTGCGCCGCAGAGTGCGACGATCTGATCGTTCGTTGCGGTCAGGCGCCCACGCTCCTGAGGCGTTGTCACATCCGCCAACACGGTCGTGCCTGCCACCCAGCTCGCGCACCAGCCGAGGCCGAGTAAGAAGAAGAAGGGGAGGATCGCGATGGAGTCGCCGAGCAGCGACGTACCCACGGACCCGATAGCGGTGACGAGGATGCCGGCGATCAGCGTGCGGCGTCGCCCGGCGCGGTCGGCCAGCCGACCAAGCGGTGCGGCCAACCCAAACATGCCGAGGAAGTGGGCGGAGATAAAGATGCCAATCACGGCTGGACCCATGCCCTGCTTATTCAGCACCACAGCCGTGACGCCCATCACGCCAACCATGGCGGCTTGGATCAGCGCGGAGGCAGTAATCGCAGCGCGGGCGGGCTTTAACTGCAAGAGCTCGTGGCGGGTGCGGGGCTCGCCGTGTTCGGGCTCATCCTCCGCACCGGGAAAGTAGTCGCTGAGGTGGCGTGCCACGTCGCGCGGATCGACTGCGATGCCACGCACGAGCATGAGGGCTGCGATCGCAGTTATCGGCACGAGGAACCACGGTGCGGCGCTCTCGTTGAGGCTCAATACACCGGCAACCAGCACGAGTCCCGAGCCGAGCAGCGGACCGATGATGCTGCCGATCGCGCCGGCCGAGACGACGAGGCCGACGCCGTGGGCTCGCTGTGCGACCGGGTAGAGGTCGGCGGCAGCCGCGCGGTGCATCATTGCGGGCCCCTGGCCACAGCCGAAGACGATCGTGCCGAGCACCAGCAAGGGGTACGACTTCGTCACGATCGCCAGCGCGCAGATCACCGCACCGACCGTTAATAGCGCGAGTCCTGCCGTCAGGACGGGGAGGCGGCCATGGCGGTCACTGACGCGACCAGCCACCCATAGCGCGGCCACACTCGACAGGAGCGCGAGGCCAACGCTGGTACCCGACATGCCTTCGTGTCCCGAGAGGTGCGCGGTAGCGACGGCGCCGACGCTGGCGTTGAGGGGAATCGCGGCGCTGGTCGCGGCCTGGCCGGTGGCGAGGCGTAGCGTCCACTGCGAAATCCGACGCGGCGTCTGGACTGTCGCCATCAGTTGAGCGACGGATCATCAGGCCGGAGCGCGAAAACCGCAATCGCACCACCATGGCGGCGAAGAACGTTACGCCAGAGCGTCTCGGGCTGATCGGTAAAGCAATCGTCGACCCTGGCCTCGACCAGCACCCATGCCTCTTCTTCGAGTTCGTCTTCAAGCTGGCCCGCGCTCCAACCCGAGTAGCCAGCGAAGACGCGGGCACGAACGAGTGTCGTTGGGTCGAGGGTCTCATCGGCATCGGCGGGCAAAAAGCCAACGCTGCCAAACGTGATCGCCGCCGAACGCTCGCCATCAACGAAGTCGCCAAGCACCAGCACTGCTTCGGGCTGGACGGGCCCGCCCGAGTGCACGCTGGCGTCCTCAGCGACGAAATCGCTGAGGATCGGTACGGCGCTCTCGACTGTCACGCCAAGCGGGCGATTGAGCACCAGACCCATCGCGCCCTCGTCGGAGTGCTCGGTGATCAGCACGACCGTGCCGGCAAAATTCGGATCGCCGAGCGTCGGCATCGCGATCAGTAACTGGCCTTGGAGCGAGCGGTACACGCAGGCAGCATACGCCTCCTCTCAGAGCGTGCCGGTGCTGATTGCCTCTGCGACCGTTGCGGCCCGAGCGCGAATCAGTGCCTGCTCCTCGGCTGCGAATCGCTCCCAGCCTCGGGCAGCCTGCGCAGTGCGTGGGTTGGCGGCCAAGCGGGCGTGGTGGCGGGCAGTGAAATCCCAGTAGAGCGTGGTAAAGGGACAGGCCTTATCGCCGGTGCGTTGACGTGGATCGAAGCGGCAGCCGCCGCAGTGTCCGGTCATGCGCTTGAGGTACGCGCCACCGGCCGCATAGGGTTTCGTCGCCATCAGACCACCATCGGCATGCAGGCTCATCCCGGTGACGTTCGCTTGCATCACCCAGTCGTAGCCGTCCGCGAAGCGCTCGCGAAACCACGAATTGGCGGCCTGCGGTTCGGTACCGAGCAGGAGCATCAGGTTGCCGGCAATCATCAGACGATCGATGTGATGCGCCCACGCGTAGCGCTCTACAGTGTCGGCAACGTGTTGGACACAGGCGAGGTCGGTCGTCGCCTCGCCCGTTAGAGCCGGGGGGACGGGGGCGTGTGCATCGAGTTCGTTGAGGGCTGCGTAGCCCGGCATCTCGCGCCAGTAGACGCCGTTGACGTACTCGCGCCAGCCGAGGACCTGCCGAATGAAGCCCTCGACGGAGGCCAGCGGTGCAGCACCGGCGCGGTAGGCAGCCTCGGCCGCGGCGACGCATTCGCGTGGTTCCAGCAGACCGATGTTGAGCAGGGGCGAGAGCGTCGCGTGCCGCAGCCACGGATCATCAGGGTCGCTGACATCCTCGAACGGACCGAAGGCTGCGAGGCGCTGCTCGACAAAATCTGCCAGCCACCTCAGGCTCTCGGCCCGCGTAGTGGGGAGCCAAAAGTCCTCGGCTCGACCGGGCAGGCCCGGGGCGTGTCGATCGATGTCGGCCTGCACGGCTGCGAGCACTACCTCGCCATGATCGATTGGTGGTGGCGGGGTCGGCCGCGCACGCTCGTCGCTGCGACGCCAGGCGGCGAAGGTCTCGCGGTTATCGTGATCAAACGACCACTTGCCGCCGCACGGTTCACCGTCGTCCAGCAGCACGTTGTGCTCTCGACGCATCCACGCATAAAAGTCCTGCATCCGCAGCCTACGCCGCGTCCCTGCCCACGCGGCAAACTGCTCGCGACCACAGAGAAAATGCGAGTCAAGAGTGGTCTGGATCGGGCAGCCGATCACCTCCGCGAGCCGAGGAAGATTGGCCTGTGCTTGCCATCCGGGTAGCTCCATCACAAGCACTTCGGAGGCAGCGTGGGAGGTCACCGCACGCTTGAGGGCGTCGGCAAATCCGAGCTCGAGCTCGAGACGAAATTCGTCGACCTGCCAGCCGTCGGCGCGTAACTGCTCGGCGAATTGCCGCATAGCAGCCAGAATCAGCGTGACCTTATGGCGATGCAGACGTCCGCGAAGGGCTTGCGGCAGCGATTCGATCAGCACGACGCGGTCGTGCTCACGATCGGCGGCGGCGAGGGCGCTGTTACGCAGCGATACCTGCGTGCCTTGGATCCAAACCAGGCGGGTTATGACGTCTCCGTCGTGACCTGCTCATTGGGACACCAGTACGTCGTGCGCCCGCCGACGGTGGCGCGCTCGAGTTCGCAGCTGCAACGTGGGCACTGTCCACCACGGCGAGCCCGCGCGAAGCGGCCTCGACCCGAGCCACCCTTCGGCGTCAGAGCTTCGCGCAGGGCGAGCCTCAGAGACGAACGCAGCTGATTGAGCGCGTCTCCCGACAGCGTCCCCGAGGGTTGTCGGGGATTGATCATCGCGTCAAACAACGCCTCGTCGGCGAGCAGGTTGCCCACACCCGCGAGTACCGCCTGGTCGAGCAGGCGAGCCTTGATCGGTGCGCGGCCCGCCCCGACCCGCCTACGAAAGTCTTGCGGAGTAATCGTCAAGGCGTCGGGTCCGAGCTTCTCGATGCCGGCGCCGAGGTGCGCGCGCGACAATCGTCGCTTGTCGCGGAGGGCGACGCGTGACCCGTCGTCAAAGACACTGGTGATGCGGTCCCAGTTGCGTGGCGAGGGCTTCGGTGCGCTGCGAATTGATCCGCCCATGCCGAGATGCAGTCCCAGCTCGTGTCCATTGTTGGTTTCGAGCCAGAGAAACTTGCCGTGGCGTCCCGCCGCGGTCACGATTGATTCGCGCAGTGCGCTATCGATCTCGCCCGGCTCGTGTGGGCGGCAGACCCATTCGTCGTCATCCTCGACGTGAACAATGCGCAGACCGACGCAGAGGCGCTCCAGCGTCCGGCGTGCCTTCTCGGCTTCGGGTAACTCGGGCATATGCGTCCTTTCGCACCGGGTGTTGCCGCGGCGCGAGATGCGGCTGCGTTTCGGAACGACAGGCGACATTCTGGGCCCGGGCCCAAAATGTCGCCTGTCCTCATATCGCATCAAACGCACACCCATGGCACACTCGTGCGTATGGCTGACGTGATTGTGATTGGAGCGGGCCTTTCGGGTCTGCGTTGCGCTGGCCTCTTGGTCGAGCGCGGCCTCGAAGTCGTAGTCGTCGAGGCGTCCGATGGTGTTGGTGGACGTGTGCGTACGGATGCGGTTGATGGCTTCTTGCTCGACCGCGGCTTTCAGGTCTTGTTCGATGGCTACCCGGAGGCGCAACGAGCGCTCGACCTCGAGGCGCTCGATCTACGTGCCTTCCTGCCGGGTGCGGACATTTGGTGGGACGGGCGTATGCGCACGATCGGGCATCCGCTGCGCGACCCTCGTTCGCTCCCAGACGCATTGCGAGCTGGCCTTGGCAAACCACGCGACATTCGAGCGGCCGCCAAGTGGTTGCGCGACGCCCGTCCGCTGGCCACTGCGACCGCGCCCGAGGTGACGGCCGACGAGCGATTGCGCTCGCTGGGTTTCTCTGACGACATTCGCGAGCATCTCTTGCGTCCGCTTTACGCCGGCGTGTTTCTCGATCGAGAGCTTGGTGTCTCGAGCCGCCTGCTCGACCAGGTCTTCTTGCAGATGGCGGCGGGCCGCACGGTTGTACCGGCTCGCGGCATGGGGGCTATCTCCGAGCAGCTGGCAGCACGACTGCCTGCGGGTGCAATTCGTCTCAACGAACGGGTGGCAAAAGTCGGCAAGCGCAGCGTGACGCTTGAGTCGGGCGAAAAGCTGCGCGCGGAGATTGCGGTTGTGATCGCCGCGGGCACCGACGATACCCGCACGCTGGCGGGGGTCGAAGCACCTGCCCCCCGAGGCTCGACGTGCCTCTGGTTCGACACGTCCGAAGCGCCTGCAGGGCGCCGCATCGTGCTCGATGGTGATGGCGTCGGCCCAGTCAACAATGTCGCGGTGATGAGCGCTGTTTCGCCGTCGTACGCTCCGTCCGGTCGCTCGCTGGTCGCGGCGTCGTGTGTTGGCTTGCCCTTTGCAGGGGATGATGCGGAGCTCGTGTCGGCTGCGTACGCCCAACTCACAAGCTGGTTTGGTGGTCGTGTTGATACGTGGCGCCTGTTGCGGACGGATCGCATTGAGTGGGCTCAGCACGCCCAACCGCCCGGTTCGATCAGCACGGGCGCGCGGTGGTTACGCGACTCCGTCGTGCTGTCGGGCGACGGCACCGAGAACGCCTCGATCGATGGTGCGTTGCGCGCGGGTCGTCGGTCCGCGGATCTCGTGCTCGCTGGTGTGGTCGCGCGACAGACGGCAGTGTCCTGATGCAGGTCGTCGTCGTTGGTCTGGGCGCGATGGGGTTGCCGACGGCACGCGTGCTGGCCGAGCGCGGCCACGACGTGATCGGTATCGACCGGCATGGCATCTCGGCACCTCCAGGCTCGTCGGCGGGCGAGACTCGCATCTTTCGGCTCGCCCATGACCGCCCGGAAGACATTCGCCTTGCACGCCGCGCGCTCGAATTGTGGCGCGAGCTCGAGCAGCTGAGTGGCGAGCAGCTGATTGACCAAGTCGGTCTGATTCTCCGGGGCCAACCCGTGCCGGCCTGGGTAACCGCGATGCGCGATGAGGGGCTTGTGGTTGAGGAGCTCGATGCGGCTGGAGTGGAGCGCGTCTTTCCCGAGTTGGTGTTTCGCCCAGACGAGCCCGCCGCCTTGGTCCCTGCTGATGGTGTGGTCTTTGCTCGACGTGGCCTCGCGGCCATCGCTGCTGCGGCGCGTGCGGCCGGCGCCGAGCTGGCGATGCCCGAGCGGATGCTCGACATCACGGAGACGCCAGTGGGTGTGCGCGTCACGACCGATCTTCGCGTGATCGAGGCCGACACGGCAGTCATCGCTGCCGGGCCATGGGCAGAGGAGTTGCTGCCACCGCTCGGCTTTAGCATCCCGCTGATCCCATCGATTGGGCAGGTCTCGTACTGGCGTGGCGGCGCGGCTTGGGAGCGTCGCCCCTCGCTTATCGATTTTCAGGAAGACGGCAAGATGGGCGTCTACGGTCTGCCAACGCCGGGCAAGGGCTACAAGATTGGTCTCGATTATGGCGACGAGGATGCCTGGTTTTCTGATGCCACCGAGTGGACACGCCGCGAGTTCGAGGAGGAGTGCAACCGGGAGTGGGTTGCAAAGCATGCGCCCGGCCTCGTCGCTGATGGCCCACATATGACCGAGGCCTGTCCGTGGACGATGACGCCGGACTCGGAGTACACGTATGGCCGGCGTGGGGCGATCGTGGTCGCCGCCGGTTGCTGCGGTCATGCCATGAAGTTCACACCCGTCCTCGGCGAGATCCTCGCCGATCTGACGGAAGGCCGAGAATTATGGCCGGACGCCAAGGCCTTCGCGCTCGAGCGGATCCCTGCCGAGATGCCCTTCACGCGCTACGACACGCCGATGGGTTCGCGCATCTCGCTCTAGCGGTAATCGTGTGTGGTGGATGACGGTGGCCCGCCTGTCGTGTCGTCAGTTGGCGAAATCCACCACAATGCACGACATGAAGCGCTTTGCCGAACTCGCGCAGACCGATGCGCCGCACCTCGACGTGCTGGCGCTTGCGATTGCGAGTGAGCTACGCGAGGTCGACAGCGATGCCGCGCTGGCCGAGCTCGACCGGTTGGCGGGCGAGGTCGTGCGTCATGGCTTGGGGGAGACTCCCGAAGAACAGCTCGACGCGCTGGCGACCGTGCTGGGACGGCACGAAGGCTTCGTTGGTGACGTTGAGGAGTACGACCATCCCAACAACTCGATGCTGGACCTCGTCCTGCAGCGTCGGCGAGGTCTGCCGATCCTGCTCAGCGTCATCTGGATTGAGGTGGGGCGACGGCTCGGTGTGCCCCTGCGGGGAGTTGGCCTGCCGGGTCATTTCGTGGCTGCGTACTTTGGCGAAGGCGATCCGATTCTGATCGACCCGTTCAAGAGTGGCGTGCGCATGCTCGAAATTCCTGCTGGCGTGACTGTCGAACCGACCTCGACGCACCAGACCGCCCTTCGTATCCTCTCGAACCTCGTTGGCTCGTATGAGCGCCGTGGTGATGTCGGGCGGACGCTGATTGCCGCCAAAATGCGCCTCGATCTGCCGTTAGACGACCGTGATCGCCGGGTGATGGAGTTTGATCACAAGCGCGTCTCTGCGCGTATGAACTAGTCGGACATTCCCCCGACGCGCCGCGAACGATTAGGATCTCACAATGCATTCGTCCTACGCACTCAACTCCGAGGATTTCGACGTCATTCGTGATGGCGTGTCCGCTCCACTCACAACCCTCTGGCCCGGTGGTTACAAGAATGGCGATCGCCTCTGCGTGCTGATGGGAACGCCGATGGATGCCGTTGGGTGTTCGAATCTGATCGGTGGTACGAACACGCTCTTTTACGACCACCTGCGCGAGACGCGCGGCACGCCGAACTTCTTTCGCTATGCCGACACGTACATGATTGGTGTCGATTGCGAGCCCGGCGACTGGAATCAGCTCGACGTCTGGCCGATGCACAAGTTCGTCAGCATCATGTCGCCGACGGCCGAGTCGCTAATCCACACGATCAACGATCGTCGTATCACGCATCTGGCGATCCCCGAGACGGGTATTCGCGTGCGCGGACCAGTCGTGTTGTCGACATGGAACTCGTTTCTCGACACCGTCAAGTGCATCGTGCTCTACAACCCGTTGACGGGCAAGGCACGCGAGGCCGACATCGCACTGCTTGGCAACAAGGTGATCGAGTCGTACGTCGAGCAGGCAATCTTTTCGACGCCGGGTATCGGCGCCGGTGCGCAGGCGCGCTATCGCCGTATTCGTCGCAACCTCGATCAAGCGCCGATGCGTTGCCTCGAGGAGTACCGCACGCTTCCGAATCCCGCTGCGGCGCGCGCCCTGCTTGGCGTCTCCGAGGTCTTGCCGCCTGGCCACCAGCCGCCCGACCTGCGGCAGGCACCGATCGTGATCATCCCCGTCGACAGCCCGATCGCCGCAGCCGACCAGGAGAGTTCGCCTCCCATGAATGCCGCTGGCATCACCGTCGTCGAGCCTCCCGCACCACTGCCGTCGACCGAGGGCCTTCGCAAGACGGCGTTCGACGGCATCTTGCGTCGCTCTGGAGGCAACTTCGCTGAGTGGGAGGGCTGGTCGTGGATCTCCGATTTTGGCGATCCCCTCAACGAGCATCACGCTGTGCGCGAGACCGTCGGTATTTGGGACGAGTCTCCGCTGCAAAAGTGGATCTTCCGTGGCCCCGACGCACTCAAGGCTGTCGACTACTGCTTTGCCAATGACATGGCTTCGATGCAGGTTGGTCAGGCACGCTACTCCTGCTTCCTCGACGAGCACGGCCGGATGCTCGGTGACGGTGTCGCTTTCAACACGGGCGATCCCGAAAAAGCGGGCATTCTCGTCGTGACGGCATTGCCGAGCGATGTTGACCAGTTTCGCCGCGTCTCGAAGCAGCAGGGCTTTGATATTGAGGTGCTCGATCGCACCGAGGAGTGGCCGCACATTCAGGTGCAGGGGCCCAAAGCGCGCGATCTTGTCGATTCGATGACCGACTTCGATGTCGCCAGCCTCAAGTACTTCCGCTTTACCGCGGAGCCAATCACGATCGCCGGTATTGATGGCTGCTACCTGGCCCGCACTGGCTACTCGGGCGAGCTCGGCTACGAGATCTACGTGCCAAAGGGTGCCGCCGAGGCGCTCTGGCAGGCACTGCTCGACCATGGTGCCTCGCTTGGTATTCGCCCGTACGGCCTCGCGGCTGTCGAGTCGTTGCGCATCGAGTCTGGCCTGATCTTTATCGGCTACGACTACTTCCCAGGTCTGACGTCGCCGTTCCATATGAATCTGGAGCGCACTATCAATCTGGATACGGGCGACTTTGAAGGCAAGCAGTCGCTCGTCAACGAGTTGGCTGGTGGCATTACGCATCGCCTGACGACCCTCGTGGTCGCGGGCAACGAGGCGCCAGATTATGGCGCTGATGTGTTCGTCAATGGCCGTGGTGTTGGCAAGCTGCTGTCGCCGTCGGATGGTCGCTCGCCAAGCATTGATCGTCTGATCGGCATCGCATGCCTTGAGGCGGACTTGGCCGAGCCGGGCAATCGTGTCGAGGTGGCGTTGCCGGATGGTCGTCTCGTGCCGGCCTACACCGACACGTTTCCAATTTACGACTCGGAGAAGAAGCGACCTCGGTCGTGAGTTGGAGCGCCGACTCGGCTGGTCCAATCGGAGTCGTCGCAGAGGGCTGGGAGGGGGTGCGCGGGGCCGAGCTCTTGCGCGCGCAGTTGCCGAAAGAGGATCTGGTCGTCGTTGCCGATCACGCCTTCGCGCCCTACGCGAAGCGGCGCCCCGATCAAATCGTGCAACGTGTCCAGGACCTCGCAGTGGGGTTGCTCGATGAGGGCGCTAAGGCGTTGCTTCTCGCGAGCGGCTTTGCCTCGTTCGAGGCGCGCCCAGAAACTGAGGGCGTCACTCTACGTGGCCTCGAGTGTGGCCTGCGCGCAGCACTTGCCCAGGCCCAAGGGCGTCCTGTCGTCGCGGTCTTCTCATCCGCCGAGGTCAAGCCGATGGTGCTCGCCAAGACGATTCGCACGCTGCGTGGTGGAGGTAGCGTGACGCTGATCGAGCGTGGCGAGGATACGGTCACCGAACTGCTTACTCGCCTGCGCGGCCATGCGCCGGAGGTGGCAGTACTCCTACTATTGACTCCGAGTGCCTACGTCGACGTCGAAGCCGTGCGCGCAGAGGCCGGCGCCCTCGTCGTGATCGACGCCCTCGAGGCGGCGGTCGACTTCTTGATCCACGACATTCGACGGCACCAGCTGCTTGCCCACCACGGCGAACGTACTGGTCGGATTACGGCCTACGCCACACGTGGTGGCACGACGGGCATCAAGCGTGAGCCACTTTCGACGGCGTCAGTGGCAGTACTCCAGCGGCGTATATAGTTAGTTTTTACGACATTTTTCTTACTATACCGTAGTGTTTGAGCATGAGCACCGCTGCCCGCGACACTGCACTCCACGCGCTCGTCTCCGTGGAGCGCCTGCTCCGGCGTGCCGATCCCGACGCTGTGCCAGACCTGCTCGAGCTGCGTGCTGCTTTAGAGTCGACGGCAGGCCGCATGGTCACTCGCGGTCGTGCCGCGCGCTTGCTCGCGCTGACGCAGACGAGCGTCGATCGGTGGATTGTTGATGGAGCGATTCCAACCGTTACCGACGTGGATGGGCGCACGATGGTGCCGACGCGCGAGCTGATGCGATTGCGCGTGGAGATGGACGAGGAGCGCCGCCGCGGCATCCAGCGCCCGCTCGGTGTCGTCGTGAGGCAGCGGCGAGAGGCGGCGGCTTCGCTGCCGCTCGATGAAATCGCACCCTCGTCGTTAAGGGCGGAGATTGCGTCTCCGGGGCATCGCCGAGCCGAAGTCATCGATCTCGTGATACATCGGCTGCTTGCACGCGAGCTATCCGAGAGGGATTTGGAGGTCGCACGATGGCAGCTCAATCAATCAGAGGCCACCGGACTCGTGGATAGTGTCTGGGTGGAGCGATGGCGCGTTCTGCTTGGACAGACGATCGACGCTGTGCGAGGGGACCTCGTCGCGGACACCGCCACCGCCGCGCGGCTTCGGCAGAACTCCCCCTTCAAGGGGTTGCTCCGATACGAAGATCGGCGCGCACTACTCGTCATGCTCGGAGCTACTGCATGAAGCGCGAGCCTGTACTGAAACGCATCGCGGGTTGTGCGGTGCGCGCTGGCAGCTAGGACGCGAGCCCTAACCCCGTCACCGCAATCAGCGTCACCGCAATTCCGATGTACTGGTTGACGAAGAGCCGTTCGCGCATCCCGATGATTCCAATCAGCGCGGCGGCGGTACCCCACTGGGTGGCGGTAACCGACGCGACCGACAGCGGACCAATCGAGGCGGCGAAGGCGAAGCAGACGAAGCCAACCGCATCGAGCAGTCCGCACCAGAGAATTGGATAGAAATCGGCGCGGTTCGGAAACTGGCGGACGAGCAGGAAAGCCGGCAAAATCACGAGTACGCTCGTTGCTCGTGTGATGCCAACCGTGGTCAGGTCCGGCAGCTCGGATTGGCCGAGTGCGACCAGAACGCCGGCATAGGCAACAGCCGCCAAGATCGCTTCGGGGGCACCAGCCGCAGTGCGGCGTCCCGGCTCTAACGCGACGAGCACTGCGCCGATCACCGCCACGGCAATCAACGCGTACATCAGCGTGGATGGGCGCTCGCCGAGTGCGATTGCGAAGATCGTCGCGACACCGCCTTCCAATGCGATGATTGGCGCGACGACGCTGAGGCTGCCCTTGCGTAGGGCACGCAGGAGCAGAAAGAAGCCAACATCGGCGAGTACGCCAGCGGCCACAGGCCAAGCGAGTCCCTCGATCGTCCAGGGGCCCTCGAGGTGGTCGACGATCAGGGCGAGCGGTAACACCGCAGCCGTCGTCACGATCAGCACCCAGAACATGATCACTGCCGGCTTGGTCTTGGTGCGTGTGACCTGCTGGGTAAAGACGTTTGCGAATGCCCAGGCGAACGCAGTTACAAGTCCGAAGAGGACGGTCACGCTAGATCAACAATCCAAGGCCCGTGACCGCGAGCATCGTGACGGCGATACCAACGTATTGGTTGGCGTGCAATCGCTCGCGGAGAAAAAAGATGCCGATCAGTGCTGCTGCCGAGGCCCATTGGGCCGACGTGACTGAGGCCACGGTCAACGGCCCAAGCGAGGCGGCGATGGCGAAGGTTGCAAAGCCAACCGCGTCGAGCGTGCCAGCGGCAAGGAGCGGTTTGATGGCCGGGCGTGGCGGCAGTTGACGCACCATCAGAAACAAGGGAATTGCCGTCAGGAGGCTCGCGACGCGCGCAATCCCAGCCGAGGTCATTGCCGGTTGCTCCGTGTATCCCATTGCTACGAGCATGACGGCGTAGACGAATGCTGCGAGCACTGCCCAACCGGCACCCTTCGCCGTCCGTCGCCCTGGTTCGATGGAGACGAGCACGGCACCAACGGCGGCAAGCGCGAGTAACGCGATCGTCGCGGGCGAGGGCCGCTCTCCAAGCACGAGCGCGACGGCTGCCGCGAGCCCACCTTCGAGCGCGATGATCGGCGCCACGATACTGATGCTGCCAACCTTCATCGCTTTCACCATCAGCAGAAAACCGATGTTGCCTGCAATGCCGGCCAGGGTGGGGGGACCGAGCGCTTGCAGGTTAAACGGACCCTGCAAGCCATCGACGATCAGCGCAGCTGGGACGACGAGGCACGTGCTGATCAACAGCATCACGACGAGCATCACGCGGAGATCCACGAGTCGCGAAGACTTTTGGACGAAGACGCTCGCGAACGCCCACGAGAACGCTGCCGACAGTCCGAGTAGGACTGTCACCGGATTATCCTAGTCACCCAGTTCGATGCGACGACGATCTGTGTACGCCTTCAACTCGGCGTGCAGATCCGGATCTAGCGCCGGTGCCTCCCACGATTCCTGCAGCTCGTTCCACTTGGCGAGAGCGCGCTTCGTCGCGTCCGGTCGCTCCTTCTTCGTCCAGGTCGAGTAGTTATCGGTCGTCCAGACTTCGGGGCGATAGAAGCAGTCGCGGAACCGCTCGAGGGTATGCGCGGCTCCAAAGAAATGGCCGCCGTGGCCAACTTCCTCGTGGGCGCCAAAGGCGAGCGTGTCGTCACTAAATTCGACGGGAGTAAACTGCGCGATCATCTGGCGCAGCATCTCCGTGTCCATGGCGACCTTCGCGAAGGAGTGGACGAGCCCACCTTCGAGCCAACCGGTGCAGTGCAACTGGAGGTTGGCGCCAGCGAGGAACGACGGCAGCATCGTATTGAGCGATTCGAAGGCCGACTGGCCATCGACGGCAGGGCTCGCGTTGAGGCCACCACCGCCAGCGCGCCAGAGGACGTTGTGTCGGCGTGCGATCTGGCCCGTGGCGAGGATGCCCAAGGCGGCCTCGGGGCCACCGAAGCCAGGTGAGCCGGACTTCATATCCGTGTTCGAGACGAACGAGCCCATGATCGCCGGGCAGCCCGGACGGATCGCCTGCACGAGCGCGATGCCCGCCAGCGACTCGGCGGTCTGCTGCGCGAGGGCGGCCGGCAGCGAGACGGGGCCCATCGCGCCCATCAGGATGAACGGCGTGATGTTGACGATCTGGTTGCGCTCGGCCAACAGCCAGAGCGACTCCAGCATGCGCGTATCGAAGACGAGGGGCGAGTTGGCGTTGATCGTTCCGAAGACGCCGGGGTTCTCTTCGAGCACGTCGAAGCCGCCAAGCGTGAGCTGGGCCATCGCGATCGAGTCGATCACGCCGTTGACGTGGATCTGTGCGGCGCCAACCGCGAGGTCGGTGTTCTCGTACATGGCGAGCTGCAGGTCGAGGTGGCGCGAGTCGAGCGGCTTGTCGTTGCACTCGATAATCGGGTAGCCCGGGGTATCGATCTCGGGCGTCATTTGGGCAGCACGCAGCAACTTGACGGCGTCGGCGAGGGTGCCGTCACGACGAGGCGTTACGCCGTCATCAACGAACGGCATCGACTGGCCGGTGCAGAAGACCATGTTGTCCTTGCCGAACTGGACGTTCTTCGCCGGGTTGCGCGACAGGAGGGTGAACTCGGTCGGCGTCGTCTTGATGCGCTCCAGCAGCCAGTCGGGATCGAAGAAGACCACTTCGCCCTCAACCCTTTGGCCCTCGCGCTTGAATAGTTCGAGCGATGGCTCATGCATAAACGTGATACCGAGCTCGGAGACAAGGCGCTTCCAGCCGCGGTCGATGGTGTCGAGCGCGTCGGCCGAGAGTGGTTCAAAGCGGGGAGTGCGATTGACGAACACGTGAG
>SXGT01678001.1_pt1 | contig 38572 bp, 24 predicted proteins | sample 3176221 | NCBI WGS metagenome assembly SXGT01 (sample SAMN11356862, study PRJNA531348) | freshwater metagenome | isolation source: freshwater sample F1-120 | place: China: Fuxian Lake, Yuxi | collected 2017-12-25 | reverse complement strand
TTGCCGGATCTGGGCTCGCCGCCGAGCCAGATTTCACAATTTCCGTCGGAGTGACCGGGCCAGCACCACGTCGCGGATCACCATGGGTACGAGCGGGGTGGGGGCGCCCCCACGGGTAAGCCCCTATTTGCATCCAGTCTAACCCTTAAAGAACGACAGGGAGGTGGAAAGAATCATCACGCGTTCCGAGAAAAGGAGTTCTAATGGCGCCAGGAAATGGCAATGCCACGGGTGTTCGTGGCGCCTCCCTGGCGAGACCCATGATTCGGCACCCCGACAACCGAGATTTGCGCCCTTGGCCACGCGGCCGGGCGCAAGGAGCGAGACCATGACTGGAACCAGAAGAACCGAGACGGACACCATTCGCGGAGCCATGATCGGTCGTTGGTTCGGGGCGCTGGTCGCGACGATCGTCGTGGCGAGAGCCCAACCGCAGCAGCGTTGCCGCCGGATGGTTCGGCCCATGCGCGCACGCCTGAACGGGCTCCTGTTCTGTATGTTGACCCTCGCCGTGCTGCCCGCGCACGCCGAGGACCGTCCGATCACCGGCTTCAAGCTGAGCGTCAGTCGCACGCCCACCGGAACGGGCCTCCTCGAGCAGATGGTGTTCGAGTCCAAGGACACTGGTTTGATCGGGCCAGCCAGTGGCGGTGCAGACGATCCCTCATTGGTGGGAGCGACGATAGAGGTATTTTCCGAGCGCGACGGACTCACGGCGCCGATCCTGGTGCCGCCCGCAGTATCCGCCGTGCCGGCGCAGTGGAAGTCGCCCAAGCCGAATGACTACGTCTTCACGCACGTTGACGCGCCGGCCGCACCCAGCACTGTGCGTCGTTTGGATCTGCGCAGTGGCGTCAAGCTACGCCTGGTCGCCTATACCGCGCCATTCGCGCTCGCTGGCGGGACGGGTGCAACGGTGGTGCGCGTGAGCCTGGGCAGCGTGCGCTATTGTGCGCGCTTCGAGAGCAGTGCCGTTCGCACGGACAAGCCCGGTCGCTTCCTGGCCAAGGGCAGCACCAGTGAACCGCTCGCCGATTGTTCCGATCTTGCACTCGGCATCAGCCGGCCCATTCTGCCCTCTCCGACACGGGCCTGCCCGACCTTGGCGAATGGCTCCAATGCCATACTCGACAAGGTGGTCAAGCTCTGGGTCGGCCCGACGGCGACGACGCAAAGCGGGCCGTTCGTGTTTGTGTGGCATGGGCGGCTCAGGACCCCGGAGTTTGCGGTGGACCACCTCTTGCCGGGCGCCCAGCTCCAGCGGATCCTCGACATGGGAGGTGTGGTCGCCGCGTTCGAAGGCGACGGAACCATTGTGGAGTTCGCCAATTATCTCCCGGCATCCGATGAACTGCTTGGCTGCGCACTGGAACAGTTTGCGATCGACACGCGGCGCATTCACTCGATCGGGTTCAGCGCTGGGGGATTGCAGACCACGAAGCTGAGCCAGGCGCGATCCAACTACATCGCCAGCGTCGTGGCGTACTCGGGTGGCTTCCGCGCACCGTTCCAGAACCCCGACAACAGGTTCCCGGCACTGGTCGTGCACGGTGGCGCGACAGATGTCTATATCATAAATTTCGAACCGCTCTCCGTGGCGTACTACGACGAGATCGTCGCCGCGGGGCACTTTGCGATCCTGTGCAACCACAACGGCGGGCACGCCGTGCCGGAGGTTTTTGCGGACGGTCTGGCGGTAGATTTCATGCTTGATCATCCCTTTGGCAGGTATCGCTCGCCGTACGTAGGCGGTCTGCCGTCCGGCTACCCATCCTACTGCAGCGCCTCCGAATAGACTGACGCTAGCGGTGCCGTATACGGCTCCTTCGGGGGCGCTTCCGAGACCTCTCCGGAGGAGGCCGGAGGCGCCGGGAGTGCGCGTGATCTGTCGCCTGATTCTCGTGGGCGAAGAGCAAAGATGGTCGCGCGGCGGCCCTCATCCCGCCAGCGTGCGGCGGTAGAGTTCGCGCATCTCCTCGGCATGGTGCGTGAGGTCGTCGGGATCCCAACCGCGGGTGGCGATGGGCGGATGGACCACGACGTGGACCGTGCCCGCGCGCATCACCAGGCCCCGACGCGGCAGGACGAGGCCCGCGTCGTGGATCACGATGGGTACAATCGGTACGCCCGCGGCCACGGCGAGCCGGAAAGCGCCGAGGTGGAAGCGCCCGGGCTCGGCTGAGGGGCTGCGCGTGCTCTCGGGCGCCATCGCGACCGACCAGCCTTGACGTAGGCGCTCGACCACGGGGGCCAGAGCCTTGGCGGCGCGTGCCCGGTCGCCGCGGTCGACGAAGACCACGCCCGCGAAGGCAAACGCGGGTCCGAGGATGGGGTTGCGGCGGATTTCCTGCTTGGCGAGCGGGACGATGTCGCGGCGCAGCAGCGCACAAACCAGGATCGGATCGATGCCGCTCTGGTGGTTCAGGATGAAGACTGCCGGGCGGGGCTGGTCGAGATGCTCCGCACCTTCGACCGCGAGCTTCACCCCGGCCGCCGCGAGGCCCTGCCGACCCCACAGGTCAAGGGCACGGTTGATCGCACGGCGGCGGTTGCCGGTCCTGACGAGCACGCCGATTCCGGCCGCGAGGCCGGGGAGGATGGCGGCCAGAGCGAGCAGCGTTCGCAGCAGATCACCGGCTCGGGGACGGCGCGCACCGGCCGGGTTCACGGAACGCCCCCGGCACAGATCTCGCGGCGTCCGGCTGTGACCGGGCGATCGGGCCGGCGCGAGCACGGGCTCATGGCGTAGCTCTGCGGGTAGGCGCCGGCTTGGCACGGGCCCTGGAATCGCGGAAGAGGCCCCCGGTCAAGGCATCAAACGCCCGGCCGGCGCGGCCACCCGTGACCGCATCGAGCGCACCACCGACGGCGTTACCGCCGTGGTCGCCGATCAGATCGCGCACGCTCTGTGTGCGGGTGACGAAGCGCGGTTCGGCCAGCGGGCCCTCGATTTGCACCACCACCGGCAGCGCGAGCATGCCCTCGGCGCCCTCGAGAACGTCGCCGATGAGCGTGGGCCGGCCCAGGCGGCGAGCGAGGCTTGGGCCGACGTGTGGGGTCAGCACCACGTCCCATGCGCCGGCGCCGCGCAGATCGACCGTACCTTTGGCCTTGACGTTGGTGAGATCGCCCCCGGCGTCGGCGTGGCGGATATCGAGTCGGCCGTCGCGCACCAGGGCCTCGCCGCCGAAGGACGAGAAGGCGAGCCGCGTGAACGCATCGACGCCCGTTGCCCGAGCCAGCGCTCCGAGCACGGCGAAACCCTCGAGTCGACCATCGCTGACGTCGAAGGTGACGCGGCCGTCGAGGCGATCGAACAGGTCGGGGCCGCGCGAGGACTCCGACGCACCCGTGACGTCGAGATCGAGCCGGCCATCGATGCGGCGCGAGCCGGCAAAGGCGTCCATCAAAGGCTCGAGCCGGATCTTCGAGCCCTTCGCCGTGAAGTGCATCGCGTCGTCTTCGCCCGCGCCGAGGCGCAGTTCGGCAGCGAGTTTCCCCTCGGCGAACGCCGCGCTGTCGACGCGGCCCGCCATCACGCCGGAGTGTCGGTCGAGGTGTCCCGTGAGGGCGCCGATTTCGACCTGACGGTAGCGCGTGGAACGGACCTGAAGCGAGAGGTCCAGGTCGGGCGCGAGCGGGTCCGCCGGCCGCGTCACGGCCGACGGCGTCGCGCTGGCGCCCGCGGCGGCACGCAGCGGCGTGGCTCCGGGAGACGCGGACCCGGTCGCGCGGTGTGGATCGATGAAGGGGCGCACCCAGGGCGTCAAGTCCACCCGATCGAGCGTTGCCTGCAAGGCGAGCCGCCCGCGCGTGGTGCCTGCGGCCGGTGTCCATGCGACCCCGGCCGACAGTTCGCTTTCCTTTGCGGGCATGGCGCCGGAGCTTCGCCACGCGTGCAGGTCGAGACTGAGCGGACCAGCACTGGTGCGCCGCCCGGCGAACTCGAGGGTCAGCATCTCGGGAGTTTGCTTGTCCGGGAGCGCGAAAGTGACGCGCTCGGTGGCCTGCATCTCGACCCGTCCGTCGGCAAAAGATTCGATATTTGCATCGCCGTTCACGGGCAGCGGGCCAGCCCACGGCTCGATCTCGATTCCCGCCAGGGTGAGCCAGGGCAGGAGCAGAACGCCGCTGGCGCGGGCGTGGAGCGAAAGGGGCCTGCTCAGGCGACCAAGTGTCGGCTGGATCCGCAGGGCCAAGTCGAGTCGGCCGGGCTCCTTGGGCGATTCCAGGCTGGCCTGGACGACCTGCTCACCAGCAGCCGGGAGTCGCGCGTCGAACGAGAGCATGATCGGACGCACGCCACCGCCCGGCAGGCCGAGGGTGAGCGTAGGCCGGCCGCTCAGGGTGAGCGTGCGCTCGCTGTCGCCACGAACCGTGAGCGTGCCGTCGAGCGGCAGAGCGCCGGCGTTGCTGCCCGGATCGAAGAGGAAGGCGTCGAGCCAGGGCCGCAAGATGAAGTCCGCGGTGTCCGCCTGGAGATCGAAGCTGGGCCCTGCGGCCGTGGAGGTATCGACCGTACCCCGCAGTGTTGCGACTCCGCGGGCCTGGCTCAGGCGCGCCCGTGCAACGGTGAGGCGACTCCAATCGTGAAGGGTGACCTCGAGTTCGCTGGCGAGATCGGGCAGCGTGATCGCGCGGCCGTCCTCGAGGATCGAGAGGGCCGCGGTGCGCGCCGTGCCGCTCAGGTCGATGGTGTCGCCCCGGTCGCGCACCGTCATGGCCAGGGTTGCACTGACGCGGCCACGGCACAGGGCTGCGAGCGGGGACTCGGCCAGCAAGGGGGCCAGAGATCCGAGCGGCAGCTCGGCCAGAGTGAGTGTGAGCCGGACCGGCTTTGCGGCTGCCGGAGCGGTCGTGCCCGTTGCTGCGGTAGCGGCAGGCCCGTCGTCCGCCCGGAGATCGAGCGTCAGGGGTTCGTCGAGGCCGAGCGATATTCGAGGCTTGCCCGCGAGCTCGACGTTGAGCGCGAGCGTTTGCACCGCGAGGGTCTCGAGCGCGGGATCGAACGTGGCCTCGAGGTCGAGGGCACCACCGAACACCGGTGCTGCCGGGACGGCGAGCGTGGCTGCGCGCAGCGAAAGCTCGGCATCTGCGTGGAGCGGCGCGCCCGGCTCGCGGTCGAAGCGCAGCTTGCCTTGAAGCAGGCCCTGTTCGAAGGCGAGCCACGCGCTGGGTGGGGCGAACCTGGCGAGCTGTCCCAGGTCGAGGTCCATGACGTTGAGTTGTCCGTGCGCGCCGAGTTCGTCGAGCTTGCGGGAACGCGCGAGGCCACCGAGTACGACCTGGCCCGCGAGCTGACCGGGTGTCGTGCCCGTGCGCGTGGCGGTGAGAGAGCCGCGAGCGGTGAGCTCATCCGGTGAGGTTCGAGTGGTCTCGAGCCCCCCGGTCAGCGTCACCAGCGGCTTTGCGGGTTGCTCGGCAGTGGCGTTGAGGTCGAGCTTCCAGGAATTGAGCACCGCCGTGCGATCGATGGCGAGAGTGGCGGTGGCGCGCACGCCACCCTGCTGGGTCGTGGTGGCAGCGTCACCGGTTTCGCCGGGGAGCCGAGCCATGGTGGTCTGCCAGCGGCCGGCCAGGGAAAAGTTGCCGCTCGTTCCGGGAACGAAGCCGTTCGCGTCGAGGATCAGAGGGCCGAGCTGGCTGATCGCGCCGCCGGTCTCGCGCACGACAAGGGTGGCGTCACGGAGCGAAATTACGTCGGCCGCCACGGGTAGCGCGGTGTCGAGAGCGAGCACACCCAGGGCTCGCGCCGCGATTTCTTGCAGCACGCCCTCGGCTTCGCCCGGCGTGCCGTCCTTCGCGGCAGGAGCGGCCCCCGCCGCGAGCGCCGACTCATCTGCCGCGATTGCCGCCGCTGGCGCTGCGGTCTCGATCCGCACGCCCTCTGCGCGCAGAGAGTCGAGCCGGATGGGCGTTTCGAAGAGCGCGCGTCCGGCAAAGCCCGCCTGGATCTGCGCCGCCCGGATGTCGAGACTCCGATCGGGAGAACGGTAGCGCAGGTCGCGGGCCTCGAACCTGCCGCCAATCAAGGAGATGTGCGCGTCCGTGGCCGTGAGCTGGCCCAAGCCCAGCACCTCGAACGAGGGCGCAACAAGCCACGTGAAGCCGATGCTGGTCTGCAAGAGGCCCGCAAAGAGCGCCGCGATAGCGACGACCAGGGCCGCAACGAACCAGGCGCGCCGCACGGCCGATCCCTCTCGCAGAGCGGGCCGCGGTTGCAAGCGCGCCCGCTACGTGTCGGCAGCCGCGCGCCCGGCGGGGGCGCACCCGGTGCAACGGCGGCGGGTCGAAGCCCCGCGGACAGGTCCCGTCGGCAGCCGCGCACCCGGCGGGGGCGCACCCGGTGCAACGGCGGCGGGTCGAAGCCCCGCGCGCAGGTTCCGTCGAGGCCCGCGTGCCCGGCGGTGCCACGTCCGGCGGCGGCGAGTCCCGCGCCCCGCCGTGACCGGTGGTCTCGCGGCGACCCGCACGCTTCCTGCGCCCAAAAAGAAGGGGGCGGTCGAGATGACCGCCCCCTTCGAGATCCGTGTCACCTGTTGGGGGATCAGGACTTCTTCTTGATCTCCTCGTCGATGATCGATTTGTAGAGTTCGAGGCTCCGGCCCGTGGGCTTCTTGCCGTTGATGTAGAAGGTCGGCGTCCCGCGCACGGCGGCGGCGGCGGCTTCCTTCATCTCCTCGGCAATCTGGGCCTGGACCTCGGGCGACTCCATGTCCTTGTTGAACTGCGCGACATCGAGACCGATCGTCTTGGCGAAGATGGCGTACGATTCCGGCGTCAGCTTGCTCGAATTCTTGAAGATCTCGTCGTGCATCGGCCAGAACTTGTTCTGCTTGCCGGCCGCGACCGCAGCCTTGGCCGCCGGCATCGCGTTCGGGTGGAACGAGAGCGGGAAGTTTTTATAGACGAAGCGGACGTCCTTGGGGTACGCCGCAGTGATCTGGTCGATCAGCTCGACCGAGCGGGCGCAGAAGGGGCACTGGAAGTCGGAGAACTCGATGATCGTCACCTTGGCATCGGCCGGTCCCCGGGTGGCCGAGTTGCCGACGGGGATGTCGTAGACCTTGTTCGGGTCTTCGGCGGCTGGTGCAGCCGGACGCGCCGGTGCGGCGGCCTTGGCGAGGATCTCCTTCTGGCCCTTGCCGAGGTCCTCGAGCTTCGAGAGGACGTCCTTCTGCTGGTCGGCGAGCTGCTCGACCTTGGCTTCGAGTCGCCCCACGTCCGCGCAGCCGCTGGCGAGCGCGACGCAGAAGCCGGCCAACAATACCGGCGTGATTGTCTTGATTCTCATGTCAGCAAACCTCCTCTGTGGAACATGGAACTATTCGAATGGGCTCCGGCCCAGACGCTGTTCATGATTCTCGAACTTTCTCGACCGGCCCTTTAGCTGTCAAGCCGCCCGAGGTTTCCGGCTCACGAAAACTCGGGCAGCACCTCGCGCCCGAGCAACTCGATCGACTTCATCACCTTGTCGTGCGGCAGGTTGTAGGGGTTGACCAGACAGAGCAACAGATCGCAGCCCGCCTTCTCGTAGCGCCGCGCCAGCTCGACGCAGCGCGTCGGCGAGCCGACCACGGCCGAACCGGTCTCGCGCAGGAAGTCGAGGCTCAGATGGTCCATGGCGCCGCTCTTGATCACCTGGTCGAGCTCGGCGGCGTAGGCGTACGAGCCGAGGTTCTTGCCGCCCATCCAGTCGTTCAGGCTCGCGATGTGGGCGACCGCCGTTCGCAGGTACCAGGGGAAAGCCACGTTCGCGTCGGCGAAGGCCGCGTCGTCGGTCTCGGCGCAATGGACCATGGTGAAGGTTGCGGCGCGGCTGTTGCGGAACTTGCCCACCGGCTGCACGCACTCGTCGAGACCCTTGCGGTACATTTCGAGGCGGGGCGCCAGATCCTCGGGGGGCACACCGACCGTGAACGAGCAGAGGCCGAGGCCGCGCCGGCCGATCTCGTAGTGGCCCTCGGTGCTGCTGGTCGCTCCCCAGAGGGGCGGGTGCGGTTTCTGGATCGGCTTGGGCAAGACGCGGCGCGGGCCGCCCATTTGCCAGTGCTTGCCTTTGGCTTGGTAGAGGTCCTCGGTCCAGGCTCCGACGATGTGCTCGAGAGCTTCGCTCCACTGTTCGCGCGTCTCGTGCGGATCGACGCCAAAGCCTTCGAGTTCGGCGCGGGTGGCCGAGCGACCGGTGCCGAACTCGACCCGTCCGTTCGAGATCAGATCGAGCACCGCCACCGACTCCGCCGTGCGGATGGGGTGGTTGTAGGGCTTGGGCAGGAGCCGCACGCCATAGCCGAGACGGATGCGCTCGGTCTTTGCCGCGATCGCGCCGTAGAGCACCTCGGGGTTCGAGCAGTGCGAGAACTCCTCGAGAAAATGGTGCTCGACAGTCCAGAAGCTGTCGAAACCGACCTGGTCGCCGAGTACGGCCTGCTCGATGGTCTGGTGGTAGGCGTCGAGCTCGCTGCGCTCGGTCCAGGGCCGTGGCACGGGCAGTTCGTAGAAGAGAGCGAACTTCATGCGGGTATCCTCCGGGCAGGTCGGAGCAAGGCGGGAGGCCTCGCTCGGTCGCGCTCTCTACCCGGGGCGCACCGCGAGATCCAGCCCGCACGGCGTTACGCGCGCATCGCGTCATGCATGTGGAGCACGGGCGGGGGGGCCTCTTCAGCCGCATGTTCCCGCGCCTCTCGTTGAGCGGGATCCACCGTATCCCCTGGTTCGAAAATCGGGGTCCACTTCAGCCCCCACCCGATCACCGCTCTCGCGACGAAACCCAAAGAACGCATTGACTGCCAACCCCAGCTCCGTGCGATCAATCGCTCGGCCCGGCGCCCTGGGTCATGCTCGGGGGTAATGGCGCGGGTCCGCGGTGAGGACGGTGCCGTTGACCGGCGCGCAGTCGGTGGGTATTTTTAGAGCATGCACTTCGGAGGGCTGTCGAACTTGCGCGCTGCGGCGGGGCACTCGTTACGCCTCGTATCCCGGCTCTTGTGTCGCCCCGCCCGCATCGAACTCGTGACGGCAGCGGTGGCGCTCGCGCTCGCCGGTGCCGCGTGTTCCAACGTCGCCGAAGATGCGCTCGGCGGCCGCCCGCGGGGCGGTAGCGACTGGGCCTATCCGCCGAAACCGGGCGGATTCCTCTTCGGCTGGTTCCGGGAGGGGACGGACCTCTCCAACGACGCGCGTTTTCAGGAAGGCCACGGCGAGTGGTGTCAGGCTGGCCTCGACGGTGGCTGCGCCCCCGGCGATGGCTTTGCAGGGGACCATGGCCCGAACTGTTGGCCCAACACATTCGATGGCGACGACACTTTCGGCTGCTGGCTCGGCGACATCCTGGATCCGGAGCACGAGACGGAGGCCTGGGCGGTCAGCTCGCTCGCCGGCAATCAGGCCGGCGCGATCCTGGGTGGCTTCGCCCTCAGCAAGAATTCGGGACAGGTCGCCGTGCGCGGCCCGGGAGCCGCAGCGGGGCGTATAATTGACGGTTTCCAGAGCGACGTCAATGCGGTGACGGCCCCCGACGGCAACGGCGACTTCTACGTCGGCCTCTCAAGCGGTCACATCGACATGTGCAACATCGACCGCAACTGCGACAACATGCCGATCTACGCCACGGGTGGCGACGTCTACGCGCTCGCGTATGACACCCACACGGGTGAGCTCTGGGGAGGCCTGAAGGACGGCAGTATCGTTTACTGCCCCGTCTTGAACTGGGTCCAGCGGGACTCCTGCCGGACGGTCGCCGACACCGGCGCGCCCGTGACCGACATCGCCCTCTCGCCCGCAGGCAACGCACTCGCCGTCACCCGCGCCGGCCGCGTTGTGAGCTGCAACGCGGCGCGTGGCGAGGCGGGCGGAGTCTGGTGCCGCGATCTCTTTGTTCCCGGCCTGCCGGCGAGCACGGGCCCGGTCGCCTTCAACGTCGAGACCATGACCGATCCGGTCTGGGGCGTGACCGTCGGTGTGACCGCGACTTCATACGGCAAGCTCAAGATCAGCGACCCGCCGATCCTCGGTCAGGCGGAGGGGACGCTTTACATGTTTCCTGAAGGCTCGCCGCGGGAAGTCATTGCGGCTGCCGCAGGACGGGTCGGGATGAACAACACGGGCTCCAATCTCGCCAGTGACGGCGAGCAGTTCTTCATCTACGTGCCTCTCCACCTGCCCGGAGATTCGCAAGACGCACAGATCTACCGCTGTGGTCCCCGGGTGTTGAACTACTGCCAGCAGTTGACGGCAGGCGACGCTGCGTACAAGTACGCATATGCCGAGGAGACTTGGCACACTTCGCAGCTCGCGAGCGTCGGCGGTACGCCGGGGACACCGCCCTCGCTCTCCTCCCCCTGAGCGGGGGCGTGGCTCGGATGGCACCCTTGTGGCGCCCGTTACTCGAGCCGTCGGAAGCAGCTGTGCCCGCGAGTCGACACGCGGCGGACGCGCGGGGTTCCAATCCGCGTGACACGAACGCCATGAGGTTCGCCCAGTCGCCATGCGGGCGATCCCGGGAGAGCGCCTGGGCCACGGGCGGGCTGCTTGCGATGCCACCGGACAGCGTCTGCGCGCCACCCCGGGGGGGAACCATGAGGTCGGATGCTCACGGGGCCATCTCGCCGTTGCGGGCACCGCCGTGTCGAGCAGGTCGTCTCCTCTGAGCGACATGTCCATGACCAAGAACATCGTTTCGGCCAGTGTCTTCAAGCAGGGCTGCTTGCGTCTGATCGACGAGGTGGCCGAGACCCGTCGTTAGATCGTCATCACCAAGCTGGGCAAACCGTCGGCGAAACTTGTCTCGATGATGCCCGAGCACGAGGCCGAAATCATCGCGGGTATCCGCGGCCGCTCGAAGATGCTCGTTGCCGAGCGGGAATTCTTGCAGCCGCTGACCTGGGCCGCAGGCTGAGATCTCGACGGCAATCATTGACGATGCTTGTACTCGACACGTATGTGCGCCTCTGGTGGGTCGGTGAGCACCGGCGCGTGGCCGCAAGGACGCGGCCGCCACCGAACACGCGCGGCCTCTCCTCCGCAGCCGCGGGCTTAGTTACTCGCAGGTGAGGGTCGAGGCCGAGCTGTTGAAGGCGCATTCGCTGTCGAGTGCCGCCCAGTCCGCCGTGCTGGAGCGGCCGGCCAGAGCCGAGGGATCGAGCCGCACCTCGGCCTGCAAGGGGAGGTCCTCTGCCTCGACCGCCAGCGACAGGTTCTTGCCCTTGAGGTCGAAGCTGCCCTGGCCGCTGGCATCGTCCCCCGCGAGCTTGACCTTGGTCACGCCGGAGATTCCAGTCTTGCGCTGCCACTGCGCACCGCCGTGTCAAGTAGATTCCAGCCCCTGGGAAGTCGGGCGATGGCGGCAAGCCCATGACCGAGAAGACCGTTCCGGGCAGTGTCCTCGAGTAGGGCTGCTTGCGCCTGATCGACGAAGTGGCCGAGACCCATCATGAGATCGCCATCACCAAGCGGGGCAAGCCGCTGCCAAAGCGGGTTCCGGTAATGCCGGGTGGGAGGACCGTCTCGACATTCCTGCGGATGCCGGGTCTGCGACTCATCGAGACGATGGGGTAGGCCCGCCGTACCCTCCAGGCTTGGTCCGCGAGCTTCCGGGTGCGGCGCGGGCCGATTTGCCCGCGCCGTACGGTCCTGCTGTGCTGCGCTCGGAGTGCAAACGACGGATGCTCGAAGCAGGAGGAGAAGAGGTCTCGCCAGAGCGCGCGGCGCGGCCCTGATTACCGCAGGACTCTGCCTCTGCGTCGCGCGGCTGGCGGCGGCCGACTCCCCGGCGGTGTCTCCCGCGCCCGCGGAGGAGCCTGTCTCGCTGGGCGTTGTTGCTGGCGATGGCGCCGTGGATGCGCTGCCGATCGCCGCGCCAGAGAGTGTCCCCAGCGCGGACCGAGGTGGCGCACCGCGACGGGCGAAACCCGTCGAGACGAAGACCGACATGCAGGCCGACACGGCTGCGGACCGGGGCAGCAAGCCGCAAGAGGCGGAGCGGCTCTCGGTCATCGCGAGCCGGTCGCCCGTAGCGCTGCTGGACGTACCCGGAGCGGTCGACGTGATCGACCGCGCGACGCTGGCGGCGCAGCACTTCGACGGCGTCGTCGAGGCTTTGCGTCACCTCGAGGGGATCTACGTCGAGCAGCCCGCGGCTCGCGGCAGTCGCGCCGACATCTTCATGCGCGGGCTCGACCCGAATCACACGCTGGTGATGATCGACGGCATTGCGGTCAACGATCCGACCAACGCCCGCGGTGGCTCGTTCGATCTCTCGACGCTCGGCACCGACGGCATCGAACGCATCGAGGTCGTGCGCGGCCCGCTCTCGGCTGTGCATGGCTCCGACGCGCTGGCCGGCGCAATCAACTTCGTCACGCGGCGGGCCGGCGACACGCCGCGCTCGAAGGTCGGCATCGCCGGCGGACGCTGGGGTTACGCCCAGGTCAGCGGCGAGGCGAGCGGTCCGGTGGGTCCGGGCGGTGTCTCGGTCGTCGGATCCTGGCTCGACGATGGCGTCCCGTCGGACCTCGGCAGCTACCGCGGTGGCGAGATCTTCACCACCGGACAGATGCCGCTGGGCAGAGGTGCGGACGCGCCCGAGTTGCGTGGCACGCTGCGCTTTGCCGGCACGCACAGCGCAGCCTATCCAGAATTCAGTGGCGGGCCACGCTATGCGACCCTCAACGGCCAGTTCGAGAAGCGAGAGATCGAGGAACTCGACCTGGGTTTCGCCGGGGAGGGAGAGATCGCCGATGCGCTCGATGGTGCCGTGTGGCTGACCTCGACCCAGCGCTGGGAGGATCGCTCCTCGCCCGGCGTGCCGCCCACCGTGCCCGCCGAGCCGGGCACCTTCGATCGCTACCAGAGCTACACCCTCTCGGGACAGACCACGGCGCGGCCGTGGAATGTGATTGACGTGACCGGCGGGGTCGATGCCGACTACGAACGCGGCACCAGTGCCGGCGACCTCGTCTTCGGCGGCGTGACCATCCCCGGCGCTGCGGATTACCAGCTCGATCGCATCGTCGGCGGGCCCTTTCTCGAGGGCCTCTGGCGGCCGGGCGCCGGCGTCACGCTACAGGGGGGCGTGCGGGCCGATGTGCCCGAGGGCTTCCCCACCGAGGTGACGCCGCGCTTTGTCGGCAGTTGGCAGGCGTCAAGTACTGGCCTCAGCTTCACGGCGAGCTGGGGCGAGGGCTTCAAGTTGCCGAGCTTCTACGCGCTCGCCAACCCGCTCGTCGGCAACCGCGAGCTGGTGCCGGAGCACGGCAGGGGCTGGGACGCCGGTCTGGAGTGGAGTCTCGCCGCTGGGCGAGCCGAACTCTCGGCAACGTATTTTGATCTCGATGTGCGCGATCTGATCGACTTCAATCTCGCCACCTTCCGGCTCGAAAACCTCCGCCAGGTGGAGTCGCGTGGCGTCGAGCTGGGCGCGCGCGGCCGCCCGATCGCCGCACTCGAACTCGCGGCCTTCACCACCTGGAACCACGTCGAGAACGTCGATTCGTCGGTGCCGCTCCTCAATCGCCCGGCCTGGGTCGGTGGCGTGGCCGCAAGCTGGCAGCCGCTGCCGGCCGTGACGGCTCGCCTCCAGGCGCTCGTCGTGTCGACCACGCTCGACGCTTCGATCCCGACCGGCGACGAACCGGTGCGGCTCGCCGGCTACGAGCAGCTCGACCTGGCACTCTCCTGGCAGGCGCTCGAGTGGCTCGAGGTCTATCTTGCGATCGACAACCTGACCGATTCGCGGGCCCAGCAGGCGGTCGGCCTACCCGCGCCCGGCATCCGCCCACGCGCGGGCCTGATCGCGACGCTCTACTGACCGGACGCCACGGCGGGCGGGATCCGGGGTTGGGATCGGAGCCGGTGGCAGAGCCCGAACCGGTAGAGGGCCGAGTTTCTGATCGAGTCAGATCCCGGGCCGTGGTCAGGCAGTCGTCTCGGTCGAGCGCCGCGTAGAGGGCCGAGTCTCCGCCGGAGCCTGTGCAGGTCGGCCCGCATCGAGCAGCCAACAGAAGACGGCTCCGGGCCGCGCCGGACTAGGCTATCTCTCCTCGTACCGGTCGGCGCCGATCGAGCAGCCACCAGAAGGGCAGGGCTGTTGCGGTGACGGCGAGCGCGATCAGGCATTCGAGGGGCCGCCCGGCGAGCATCCCGAGCGCGATTCCGGCATTTGCCAGCAGGTAGAGTGCCGGTACCCACGGGTAGCCCCAGGCGCGGTAGGGCCGCTCGAGGTCGGGCTGGCGCCAGCGCAGGACGTAGAGTGCTGCGGTGTCGGCCGTGGTCGCGAGCACGATGGCGAAGGTGGTGTAGTCGAGCACGCTCGGGAAGCGTTGCAGCAGGAGGAGCAACGAGATCGAGACACCGGCCTGCAACCAGAGCGCGACATGCGGCGTTCGATATTTGGGATGTATGCGCTCGACACCCGCGATGAAGTGGCCGTCGAGCGCCATGGCATAGGCGATCCGCGGACCGACCAGGACCGTGGCACTGAGGCAGCCTGCGACCGAGACCAGGATCAAGCCACTGATCAGCCGGCCGCCGAGCGGGCCGAAGAGGACGGTCGCGGCAGCACTGCCGGCCGCCGGCACGCCCGCGAGCTGGCCTCCGGGCAGAGCGTGCAGGTAGAGCGCATTGAGCAGCAGATAGAGCGCGGTACAGAGGCCCAGGCCGATGAAGAGAGCGCGCGGCAGAATGCGGTCGGGCGCGCGAATTTCGCTCGCGACATAGACCGGGGCGTTCCAACCGAGGTAGCTGAAGAGGATCGGCGAGAGCCCCAGCGCGAAGCCCGAGACCGTGGCCGGCGCGACCGCGGGCAATGCTGCCGCGACGGGCAGCGCTTCGGGCGTGACCAGCCATCCAGCCAGGGCCAGCGTCGCCAGTGCTCCGACCTTGACCCAACCGGTCAGGTCGTTGAGACGAGCGGCAAGCCGGACGCCGCGCACGTTGAGCAGCGTCGCGCCGATGATCGCCGCAACCGCCACGCCGAGTTGGGCCGGTGCTGCGAGCGGGATGAAGTGGCCCAGGCTCTCGGCGAAGCCGGCGGCGAGGGTTGCGACCGTGCCCGCGTAGATCACGAAAAATGTGAGCCAACCGACGAGAAAGCCCGCCAGCGGGTGGAAGGCGACGCGCAGCCAGACGTAGTCGCCGCCGGCGCGCGGGAAGATTGCTCCCATCTCGGCGTTGGCGAGCGCGCCGGCCAGCGAGAGGCCGCCGCCTACGACCCAGGCGAGCAGGAAGAGGCGCGGTTCCGGCACCAGTGTGGCCACCGCGCCTGGCGTCAAGAATATGCCGACGCCGATCACGCTGGAGACGGCGAGCATGATCGTGTCGCCAAGGCCGAGCGTGCGTTCGAGGTGGTCGCGCGGGTCGGAAAGAGAGGTTGGCGGTGGTGGCTCGGCCGTATCCACCGTGGTCGCGGGCGCGCCGCTGCGCGTTGCACCGCCTGCGGGCGGCGGCGGCGGCCGGGAGGCCGAGCCGGGCGCGCTCATCCGGCTCTCCGTCCGCTCGTCACCCCGCCGGCGCGCGGGCCAACGAGGTCCCGCGTCTCGCCGATGCGCAGCACGAAGGCGTCGTCGGGTGAGAAACCTTCCTTGCGGGCGGCGGCGACGAAGCGCTCGGGCGGCTCGGCGGGCGGTTCGTCGCTCAGATCAAAGGTGGCGAAATGCATCCCGACCATGCGCCGAGCCGCCAGTAAACGCCCTGCGTGTGCGGCTTCTTCCGGGTTCATGTGGAAAGCCCGCATCATCGCCCGCGGCGAGTAGGCGCCGATCGGCAGTGCGGCCAGATCGAAGGGGCCGTAGTGCGTCCCGATCGCCCGGAAGACGCCCGTCGTGCCGGTGTCGCCACCAAAATAAAAATTGCGGTCCCCGTCGCTCACGGCCCATGAGGCCCACAGATCCTCGTTGCGGTCCCCGGTCCAGCGCTGGCTCCAGTGCTGGACCGGGAGTGCGGTCAGGGTGAGCCCGTGATGGATCGTCCGGTCGCCCCAGCCGAGTTCGCGGATGCGATCCGGAGCGACACCGGCCCGGACCAGCAGCGGCGCGTTGCCCAGCGGCACGGCGAAGATGGCCTGCGGGTTGCGCCGGGCGATGGCCCCGAGGGTCGCCTCATCGAGGTGGTCGTAATGGTTGTGCGACACGATCACGGCGTCGATCGCTGGCAGATCGGCGAGCGGGACGCCGGGCGCCTGCCTCCGGCGCGGGCCCACGGCGGAGAAAGGGCTCGCGCGCTCGGCCCAGATCGGATCGGTGAGCACGTTGCCGGCCGGCAGCTGCACGAGGAAAGTGGAGTGGCCGATCCACGTGATGCGCAGCGTGCCGGGGCCGGGCGCTGCCGCGAGACGGGTGCGATCGGGCGTGACCGGGGAGGCCCAGGCCGCACGGCCGGTGGCCGAGCTCGCAAGCCGCCGCAGGAAGAAGGGCAGGGTCACGCCGAGCCCGGCACGTTCAGCATCAGGCTCAAGGTTCAGAAAGCGGCCCTCGGTGTCGCGTGGTTGCGAGAAGGGGGAGCCGTTACGGGTGTCCGCGGGTGTTGTGGCGTGCGGGACGGGGTGACTCGCGGCCCCGCTGTCCAACCCGGCGCGGGCAATCCCGCCGAGCATCAGGCTCGCGACGAGTGCTGCGGTGCTGATCGATCCCGCCTGGGGGTGACGCCGCCGGCGGGTCATCGCCTGCGGCCTTGTCCCACGGCCGTCATCAATCATTAGTCTGGGTGCGGCCGCGCGCCTGAACCTCGCTCCGGCGAGCCTCGATCGACGCGGCGGTGACGCCGCGGGCGAATTCCGCACTGCGCCGGCGCTCGAGCCGCTGGCCCTCGCCGAGGGGCAAGGCGAAGCCGTCGTCGATGATTCTCTTGTAGTTGCGCAGCAGCACCGGATCGCACGACAACATGTCGGCCGCGATCGCGCGCGCCTCGGGCAGAAGCTGCTCGGGTGCCACCACTCGACTGACGAGACCCCATTCCAGCGCGCGTGTCGCGTCCAGATAGTTGCCGGTGAGGGAGAGTTCCTTGGCGCGATAGATGCCGATGGCGCGCGACAGCCGCTGGCTGAGTCCCCAGCCCGGCATGATGCCGATGCGCGCATGGGTGTCGGCGAACCTGGCCTCCGTCGATGCGATCAGGATGTCGCAGGCCAGCGCGAGCTCGAAGCCGCCGGTGATCGCGAATCCGTTGATGGCGCCGATCACGGGTTGCGGCAGGCGGGCGAGCGCGCGCACGGGATCCTCGGTCTCCACCGCATCTTCTGCCGTAGCGCCACCCGTGCCGAGTTCCTTGAGATCGAGGCCGGCGGTGAAGGCACGGCCCGCGCCGGTCAGGATCACGACGCGCGTCGCGTCGTCGCTTGCCAGTTCGACGAAAGCCTCGGCCAGGCGGGCTCTGAGTTCGCGCGAGAGGGCGTTGAGACTGCGCGGTCGGTTCAGGGTCAAGGTGGCGATCGCGCCCACCCGTTCGAGCTGCAGCACGGGTTCCTCTGCCATGGTGGGGGCCGGGTACCGCAACGCCCGATCGCCGTCCATGCGGACGCGGACTCGGCAGCGGTCGCCGGGTTCACGGCCCGCCGACGGAGGAGCCCCGTCCGCGCCGCACCGGTGGTCGTCTGAATCGCCCCGCGGCCGTAGGAGGAGACCTGCGGACGAAAAAGTTCTCGTGCGGCGCTCGGCCGCTAATCCACTGCCCGTCACGGGCCGATCAAGAGGGCGTGACCCAATCTCCCGCCGCATTCACGCCGTTCCATTCTCGCCGAGCCCGTCCGGGCTGGCGACGGCGGGGAGTCTCCCAAACAGGGACGTTCGCGCGGTCTCTCCCCCGCGGCGGAGTCCCTCTCTAGTTTCCTCCTCCTGGCGTCCGGGGAGCCGACTACGGCGACGGCTCTCCGGCCCGGGGGACGAATGATTTCGGGCCGGCTGCGTCCGCGTCTTGCTCCCGCCAGGCTTCCGGCCGGCGGCAACAGAGCAGCGGATTCGTGTGTCGCGCTGCGCAACGTGTCGTCAGAACCCGCCGGGGTGGCGACAGGACTTGGCGTCGCCCCAAGGACCGGACGCCCGACCGCGGGTGGGAACTCCGGCGCGCCGGCGTGGACGCTCCGTCGGGGGCGTGCGGCCAGCTGCTTGACCGGATGGCTCCCGTCCTGCGACGGTGAGCCGTGGATCTCACCGAACTCACCCCCGATGTCTTCGCGTGCCTGCAACCCGACCTGGGCCTCGGCTGCAGCAATTCGGGCTTCGTGCGTGCCGGCGGCGGCGCTGTGATCGACACCTTCTGGGATCTGGCGCACACCCGGCGCATGCAGGAACTTTATGCTGGCGTGGCGCGCGGCCCTGTGCAGCGCGTGGTCAATACGCATCGCAACGGCGACCACTGCTGGGGCAACCAGCTTTTTCCGGGGGCCGAGATCATCGCGCACCGAACCTGCGCCGAACTCTTCGGTCTCGAGCGGCCCGAGGCGATGCAGATGCTGTGCGAAGGCGGCGATTCGCCCGATCCCACCGCCCGGGAGATGTCGCGCCGGCTCGCGCGTTTCGATTTTCGCGGCATCGTTCCACTGCCCCCGACGCGGCTGGTCGAGGACCGTCTCGAACTCGATCTTGATGGCTTGGCGGTGCACCTGATCCATGTCGGTCCGGCGCATACCGCCGGCGATCTGCTGGTCCACCTGCCCGCGCAGCGGATTGTTTTTGCGGGCGACGTGCTCTTTCGTCTGTGTACGCCGATCGGCTGGGAGGGCACGACCGCCGCCTGGCTGGCCGCGCTCGACACCCTTGTTGCGCTCGATCCGCAGGTGATCGTGCCCGGCCATGGCCCGCTCTGCGGCCTCGAGGGACCACGCGAGCTTCGTGCCTACCTCGAATACGTGGAGCGCGAGGCGCGGAGCTTCTTCGCGCAGGGCGTCGACGAAACAACGGCGGCGCGCCGGATCGATCCCGGCCCCTACGCCGGCTGGACCGAGCCCGAGCGCATTGTCTTCAACGTCGCGCGTGTGTACCGCGAGCTGCGCGGCGAGCCCTTCGATGCGCCGATCGCGATCGGGCCGCTCTTTGCCGCGATGGTCGAACTCGGCCGCCGTCGCACGGCTCATCCGGGCCACGCCTAGGAGAGAACCGTCGGCCAGAACTCAGGCTGCGCCCAGAAGCTGCTCGCACGGGCCTCTGGGCAGCAGAGTCGCGGCCGCCGACGGGGGCCTACTCCCGGCCCCTGTCTTCCCTTAAGGAAGCGCCTCCGGAACCGGCCCGTGCCCGCGGTTCCGGAGTTCAGCAAGGAGTCGTCGCGATGCGAGAGAAGCCCCAGATTCAGGCCGCCTTCGATCTCGGTTCCCAGATCGAGGCGCGCGGCCGGCACCCCGAGGTGGCGGGTTGGCCCCTGCTTCGGACCGACGACCGCATCTGGACCTATGGCGAGTATCGCGACGAGTGCGTGCGCCTCGCGCATTTTCTGCGCCGGCGGCTCGGCGGTCCGGGCGGCCACGTCGCGATGCTGCTCGAGAACCACGCCGAGCTGCTGACGCTCCTTGGCGCCTGCGGCTACAACGGCTCGACTCTCTTCGGCATCAATACCGGACTTCGCGGGGAGACCCTCTCGGGCGTCATCAATCAGAGCCGCGCGACGGTGCTGGTGGTGGACGAGCGCCTGCAAGAGCAGGTCGAGCGGGTGCGTGATCAGCTCGACCACATCGCCCCCGAAAACGTGCTGGTCGTGCGCACCAGCGGGGCCGGGGGCGAGTTGATCGGGCCCGAACTCGGTGCTGCCGTGACCGCCGAGATCGGCGCGTCGGGCGTGGCGCTGGAGCGCCCCGAGGGTGCGGTCGCGCCCGAGCAGCCGCTCATGGTGATCTACACCTCGGGTACGACCGGGCTGCCCAAGGGCATCCTCAACAACCACGCCAAGCTGCTCCTCATCGGCATGGCGGTCTCGGGCAACATGGAACTCACGCCCGAGGATGTCGGCTATGCCTGCATGCCGCTCTTTCACTCCAACGCCATCTTCCTCGGTTTCATGCCGACCTTCACGGTGGGTGGCAGCCTCGCCCTGCGCGAGCGCTTCTCGGCCTCGCGCTTCGTGCCCGACGTTCTCCACCACGGCGTCACCTACTGGAATTACGTGGGTGAGCCGGTGCACTACGTGCTCGGCGCGCTGGAGAAGGAGTTCGGGTCGACCGAACGGCTCCGCGCCGAGGTGACGACCCATCCGCGCAACCGGATGCGCTTTGCGCTCGGCAATGGTGCTGCGCCGCCGGACATCGAGCGCTTCATCGACTGGCTCGGGCTCGACGATATGTTCGAACTCTATGGCTCGACCGAGGCCGCGATCTCGACGTTTCGGCGCAAGACCGATCCGCGTGGCTCGGTCGGCGAGATCACCGATCTGGCGGTCAAGATCATCAGCGAGCGCGGCGCCGAGTGCCCGTCCGCCCGGCTCGACGCCGAGGGCAAGATTGCCAACTACGCCGAGGCGGTTGGTGAGATCTGCCGCGTGGCTCCCGACACGAGCCTCTTCCAGGGCTACTTCGAGAACCAGAAGGCCAACACCGAGAAGTATCGCGACGGCGTCTATCACTCGGGCGATCTCGGGCACATCCTCGACCGTGACGGCAAGCGCTTTCTATTTTTTGACGGCCGTACCGACGACTGGATCCGCAAGGACGGCGAGAACTTCTCGGCCTTGCAGGTGGCGCGCGTCATCCAGGAGCATCCCGACATCGTGCTGGCGGCGGCCTATGGCGTGCCGTGTGCGGTTTCGGACGAGTTGGTGATGGTGGCGCTCAAGCTGCGCGCGGGGGCAAGCTTCGACCCGGCGGCGTTCTTCGGCTGGTGCGAGAATCAGGTGAACGGGGCGGGCATGGACCGCAAATGGTTCCCTGACTTCGTGCGGATCGTGCCGGAGTTCGAGTACACGCAGACCGAGAAGATCCTCGTCCGCAATCTGAAGAAGGTTCATTTCGACCCGCGTCGCACCGGTTCGGACCCGGTCCTCTTCCGCCAGCGCGGCGATCGAGCCTACGCCCCGCTGGACGAGGGGGCGTGGCAGGCGCTGCGCGAGCGCTACGCGGCGGCCGAGAAGCTCGACCTGCTCGACCGCTGAGCCGGGGCCCTTCCGCTCTCGCCCGCGAGACTTCGGGCGAGCCACTCCGGGAGCGCGACTTCGACCATCCACTCTCGGCCAGCGAGGGTTCGCGCCGCGGCGTGGGGCTGTGCGCTCGGGCCATTCCTCGGGGCGCGCCCGATCCGTCCCGGGCGGGGCCTCAAGCTGTGGCCACAGGTGCTGGAGGCCGTCGGCGCAAACGCCAACGCCCGCGCCGCTTCCGGCAGACCTCAAGCTGCGGCCACGGACCGTCGAGTCTGTCCGTGGAGTGGTGGAGAGCGGCCGCTGCATCGGCGGCAGGCGTGGAGGTCGGAGATGGTCGAGAAATCGTTGCGGAGAGGGCTGGCAGCTCTCGTTGTTGGGTGGGCGCTCCTCGGAGCGGGCGTCAGCTTGGGCTTCGCCGCGGACGAAGGCTGCGGCGATACCTGCGGTGAGGCCCGTCGCGGCTGCGAGATGGCGGTGCGCGCTGCCTATACGGGCTGCAAGCAGGTCTGCCGCGAGAGCGATTCACGGCGTGAGTGCCGGCGTGTTTGCTCGGATACCTTCGAGACGGCGAAAGATGCGTGCGACGCGGCCCGCGAGGAATGCCGGCAGGTGTGCGGTGCCCCGGTCGATCCCGCGGCCCTGTCCGGTGCCGAACCTCTGCCGGGCGACCCGCCCGCTCCCGGCGAGGAGGCTTTGCCGGGCGACGCTCCTGCCGATCCCGGCACCTGCGTTGCGGGCTGCCGCGACGAGATCAAGAGCTGTGTCGAGGAAGTCGTGGCTCTTGGTCGCGAGTGTGTCGGGGCTTGTCTCGACGGACAGCGCGCGGCCGGCCTCGAGTGCCTCGAGACCGATCGGCCGGGGCGCTGCCTTGCGGCGATCGCCGGCGAAGCCGGCCATTGTCTGGGGGATTGCGCCGACCTCTGGCACGCGGCGGGTGAGGGCTGCCGCGAGGTGCTGCACGTCTGCCGCGAATCGTGCGGCTCGCCGGTCGATCTGCCCGATGCAGACGACGACAGTGACGACGACTCGGGTGACGACCACGGGGACGACGACGGCGACGACGACTCGGGTGACGACCACGGGGACGATGACGGCGACGACGACTCGGGTGACGACCACGGGGACGACGACAGTGACGACGACTCGGGTGACGACCACGGGGACGACGACGGCGACGACGACTCGGGTGACGACCACGGGGACGACGACGGCGATGACGACAGCGATGACGACGCGGACGACGACCACGGGGGCAGCTACGGCTCCGCTCGCCGTGCCTTCCTGCAAGGTGTCAAGAGCCTTCTGGACTGAGTTTCCGTAGAAGGCGGTGCGAGCCTGGACGGGCTCGCGCCGCCGGCCTCTCTCCGGGAGGAGGGAGAGCAGCGCCCCGGTTCGGTCGACGCGCGAATTCGCTCGTTGCTACCGGGGCGCTCGTGTTTGGCGGCGCGTGACCAGCGTGAACCGGGCCGATGTCGCCGTAGTGCGTCGATCGACCCGACCGAAGCGCGACCGGGGTCGGCCGCCCGCGCCACCGCCGACCGCGATTCAGAGATCGACGCGGATGCGCAGCTCGACGAAGCGGCCGTCGGGAATCTGGAGGCTGTCCACGAGTGAGCTGGCGTTGCGCAGCAGCACCCCGAAGAAGCGCGTCCGCCAGCGCGGCAGCGCGCGGTCCGCTCCGGGGAGCACGGCAAGACGCGAGACGAGGTACCAGCTCTCGTCGGGCCGGAGCGGCAGCCCGCGCATCGCGCAAGCCGCGACCAGGTCGTCAAGTCGGAGATTCTCGGTGAATCCGACATGCACCGCGCCGCGCACGAAGCCGCAGCGCAGCGCTTCGACCTCCACCCGCTCGTCCGCGCTCACTCGGGGTCGATCGACTGTGGCCATCGAGAGCAACACGACGCGCTCATGCAGCGCCCCCCGGACGAGCAGATCGCTCAGCAGGGCGAGCGGCGGCGTGCGCAGATTGCTCGTGAGGTACACGGCCGTACCCGGCAGCCGGATGGCGGGGTGCCTCTCAAGCCCGTCGAGCACGGCATCGAGGCTGGGATGCAGCGTGCTCAAGCGGCGCTCGAGTGCGCGCCAGCCGCGCTGCCAGGTGTCCATGGTGACGAAGATCGTCGTTGCGATCCCGAGCGGTACCCAGCCTCCGGAATCGAGCTTGTCGAGGTTGGCGACAAAGAAGGGGAGGTCGATCGCCAGCAGCAGCGAGGTGACGAGTCCCACGATCATACGTGGCCAACCGAAGCGTGCGCGAGCGGCATGCGCGAAGAGCAGGCTGGTGACGACCATCGTGCCGGTGACGGCGATGCCGTAGGCCGCGGCGAGCGCATTCGAGGTGCGAAAGCCGATGACGATCCCGATCGAGAGCGCAGCGAGAGTCCAGTTGACGGCCGGCAGGTAGATGCGCCCGCGCGTGAAGCGCGAAGTGTGGATCACCCCGAGGCGCGGTAGCAGGCGGAGATGGACGGCTTGCTGAGTGAGCGAGAATGCGCCGGTGATGAGGGCCTGCGACGCGATCACCGTGGCGAGCGTCGCCAGCACCACCAGCGGCAGCCGGAGGACGGAGGGGGCCAGGTCGTAGAAAGGGTGATCGCCGGGGGTCTGCGCTTGCAGCAACAATGCGCCTTGACCGAGATAGTTGAGGAGCAGGCCGGGCAGCACGACAGCATACCAGCCACGCTGGATGGGACGGCGCCCGAAGTGGCCCAGATCGGCGTAAAGAGCCTCGGCGCCCGTCACCGCGAGCACCACGCCGGTGAGCGTGGTCAGAGCACCACTGGCATGCTCGGCCATGAAGCGGACGGCCCAGCGCGGGTCGAGTGCGGCGAGCACGCCCGGCTCCCGGACGATGGTGGCTGCCCCGAGCGCGCCGATCACGATGAACCAGAGGGCCATCGCGGGTCCGAAGAGACGCGAAATCCGGCCCGTGCCTCGGCTCTGGAGGCCGAAGAGGCCGGCCAGCAGGAGAACCGTGATGGGCAGGACCCACGGATCGAGGCGGTCGGTCACGATGCCGAGGCCCTCGACCGCAGACAGCACTGAAATTGCAGGCGTGATTGCGCCGTCGCCATAGAGCAGCGCAGCGCCGGTCATTCCCAGCGCGAGCAGCAGGCCGCGCCGGGGTCCTCCTACGCGCTGGCCGTGCCCGCCGAGGGCGAGAGCCGCCAGCGCGAGCACGCCCCCTTCCCCCTGATTGTCGGCACGCACGACCAGGGCGAGGTACTTGACGGAGACCACGAGCACGAGTGCCCAGACGATCAGCGAGAGGATGCCCAGCACCTCCGCCGGCGTCGGCGTGCCGTCGGTGGTGAGGCGGATGCACGCGCGGAAGGCGTAGAGGGGGGAGGTCCCGATGTCGCCGAAGACCACCCCGAGAGCGCCCAGCGTCAGCGCGCTCGCTCCCGGCGCGCTGGGCTCGGTCGGTGTTCTCCCGGTTCTGCCTTGCGCGTGCGCCTCGGGTGAGAGGGGTGCGGACACGGCGCCGTCGTATACCGCCACCAGGGGCGGACAAAACGCCCGGCGCTACCCGCGTGCTGCGCCGAACCAGCGGGCCGGGTTCTCGTCGGTCATCTTGATGATCGCCGCGGCGGAGACGCCGAGTTCGCGCAGGCGCGGGATCACGCGCGTGAAGAGGTGCAGCGGGCTCCAGTTCGGTAGCAAGAGCGCGATCTGCGACGGGTCGATCGGCGTCTCGGGCGCGAAGATCGGGCGGCCAAGCCAGGCGCCGATACAGGCGTCGTGCGAGAGGCAGATGCGGTCGCCGTGGCCGTCGCTGACCAGGCTCGCGATGTTCCTGAGACGGATCTCGTCGGGCAGGATGACCTCGATTCCGAGGCGATCGAAACCGATGAAAGCTCCGGCGGCCACGATGCGCCGGTGGTAGGCGGGATCGTCGATGCCGTCGGAGTGTCCGACCAGAATCCTGCCGGCCGGCACGCCCGCCGCCGTGAGGATCGCGATCTGTTCGAGCCCGCAGGTGCCCTCCTGCGTGTGGGTGATGATCGGCACGCTGCAGCGCACCGAGGCCCGGGCCGCTGCGGTAAGCAGCTTGCGCTCGTAGTCGCTCACGCGATGCGAGCCGGTCGCGACCTTGATGGCCCCGGCCCGGATCTCCGTTTCACCCACGCCGGTGGTGATCTCCTTTTCGTAGATCGCGGCGATGTCGTCGAGGGGCAAATTGCGAAAGGTATAGGTGAGACCCTGTTCCTCGAAATAGGCGCCGGTGGTGCAGATGATCTGCAGCCCGGAAGCCTGTGAGACCTCGGCCATGAACTCAACGTCGCGGCCAAGATCCATCGGGCAGGGGTCGAGCAGGGTACGGAGACCGTGCTGCTCCCGTACCTGGACCAGCATGTCGACGGCGCGACGGTAAGCCTCGCGCCGGTCGAAGCGGGGCGCGAGCGCATCCATCTGCCAGCCCGGGTATCCCACCAGCAGGTGCTCGTGCACGAGCGTCCGGCCGAGATCCTCCAGCGCGCAGGTTCCGGTGACGGTCTGGACAGAGGCCATGGCCCCCTCATAGCGGATCGCAGCCCGCACTCGGAACGGATTCGTGTGCGGGTCAGTAGACGATCTCGCCCTCGAGGAAGGCGCCACTGGGCGATCCCGAGATGAGGAGACGGTCGGCGAGCGCGAACACGACGCTGTTGTCGCGTTTGAGCACGATGTCGCGCCCGGCGAAGATTGCCCCGGTGAGCGTGGTCCCCTGGCCGAAGATGACATCGCCGCCGGTCGCCCAGATGGTGCCGATCCACTGGCCACCACTCCCGAAGAGCACGCGCGGGCCCTGTACCTCGAGGAAGATGCCGGTGGCGTCGTCGCCAGTCACCTCGACCGTCAGGTCATGTCCGAAGATGGCGTTGCCGAGCACGAAAATCGCGATCTCGCCCCCGCTCAGATCGAGTTCCAGAGCGAGCCCTTCGCCGGCCTGGATCGATTCGAAGAAGTACTCGCCCGACGACAGGCTGAGACCGTTGCGCGCACCGAGGGAGAGCGTCCCGTAGACGCCCGGGGCCAGCGTGGTCGAGATGCCGCGCGACCGATCGATATCGGGACGACCGGGTACTGCGGCCAGCGCGCCGGCCACGTCGGTCGCTGGTCCGATCACCGCCTCGAGGTCGAGCGAGGAATGGAAAGCCGTTTCCGCCGAGTTCTCGAAGATGCAGGGCGGCGTGCCGCAGGTCACCGTGGCCCCGGCCTGCTGTAGAACGTCGCCTGCCGAGTTCACGACGCCCTCGATGGAACTCTCGGGACCGAGAACGATGCGGCCGTGGGTCGTGCCGCCATCGACCGAGCCCAGCACGTGCGAACCCCGCCGGACGTAGACTCTTCGGTTGCCGATCTGTGAGCCATGGATCTCGGCGTCGAGCCCGGTGAAGAGCTTGCCGCCGGCGCGTACCGAGCCGGTTTGTCCGCCCCGTTTGACCTTGATGTCGTGATTGGCCCCGACCGGAGCTGCGAAATCGACCACGACGTCGCGACCCACGACGACATCGTCCTCGGCATACAAAGCCAGGTCGATGCGCGGGAAGACGGCGTCCGGCCCCGAGAAGCGGTCGGCTGCGTCGTAATCGAGCAGCGCGCCCTGTCGGAGCTCGACTTGCACGCCGTACCCGGCACCCCAGACGTGCGTCGAGGTGCCAAAGACGACCTCGTCGAAGGGCGCGACGGCGGTCCCGACCCACTGGCCGTTTTGCTGCAAGAGGAAGCGCCCGTGCGTCTCGAGGTAGACCCGCGGCGCGGTCTCCTTGCGCCGCGCGTCCTGGTCGCCGGTGCCGTCGCCGATGCGGATCGAGAGCGCGTTGCCGATGTCGACGTCGCCCGCCACGAGGATCGCGATCTCCTGGCCCGCGCCGACGTTGAGCACGAGCGTGGAGTTCTGGCCGATGTCAATGCTCGAGAAATGGTATTCGCCGGCCGAGAGCGAAACCTGGCTCGACGCGCCGACGTGGAGCGTACTCCAGGCTCCCGGAACCGGCGCGACCGTTTGCCCGGAAGTGCCGTTGCCCACCGCCGTGACGCCGGGGGTGATGGTGCTGACGGCCGGCAGTGCGATGTTGGGGACGCTGGCCGGGGTCGAGAAGGGAGCGAGCGTGCCCCCGACGACGGCCGTCGGATCGACGGTGATTCCGGCGCCCGCAGTGACGTCACCTGTCACGTGGCCGTTCTGGCCCACCAGGACCGTCGAGCCGCCGTCGACGTCCCCCTGAACCGTGGCCCCCTGCACGATCTCGATGTCGGCGTTGCCGATCGTATCGCCGCGGATGAGGGCGAATCCCGCGCCTGCGCCCTTGCCGAGGTGGAGGCTATTGCCCGCCCGCACCCCGCCGACGATCGCACCGAGCCGCACGTCCACGTTGCCCATCCCGCCGACGAGGAGCGACGCGATATCGCCGGGCGCCGCACTGTCCGTCACTTCGGCCTGGTAGCCGATGAGGCACGAGGCCGAACCGAAGGCGGCGAAGTCGGCGACCGTAGTCGCGCCAGCGGCGGCCGGGACGAGACCGAGGGGAAGGCAGAGCCAGACCAGTCGCCACGACGCCTGCGCTGCTCGGGATCCACCTCTCGAGTTCTGAAATGCTTTCACCGCGCCCCCCCAGTGTGCGCCGGACGTCCGTCGCACGATCCTCTGCCTCCGTCGGGCTGACAGACCCACATCAGAGCAGGCTGTTCAGACCTTGGTCAACGGGGAATGTTGGTCGTCCTAGGTATTTTCCCGGAGGAAGACTTAGATCGTCCCAGAATGTGGGCGGATCAGCCTCTCCTGTCTCTGGCGGCAAGCCGGCGGCTGGGGCGCCCATGCTCGGGGCAACGGCGACGGCAGCGACGGCGTGGTGGCAAGCTGGCGCTTGGTGCGTTCGGGCTCGGCCGCTATGCGCCCGGCATGGATCTCGCCGGAAGGTGTGCGCTGGTCACCGGCGGCGGCACGGGGGTGGGGCGCGCGGTCGTGCTCGATCTGGCACGGGCTGGCGCGGCGGTCGCGGTCAATTACTCGCGCTCCGAACACGCGGCGCGAGCGACGGCGGACGAGGCGCGCCAGCTCGGCGTGCGTGCGCTCGCGGTCGCGGCCGACGTCGCCGACGCGGGTGCGGTGCGCGCCATGGTCGAGCGGGTCGTGGCCGACCTCGGCGGTCTCGATATGGTGGTGAACAGCGCCGGAATCACGGTGCAGGTGCCGCACGCCGATCTCGATGGCCTTGACGACGCCGCCTGGGATCGGGTTCTGGGCGTCAATCTCAAGGGCCCCTTCAACGTTATTCGTGCCGCAGCGCCATATCTGCGCCAGGCCCGCGGGGCCGTGGTCAACATCGGCAGCATTGCCGGCGTGCACGGCATCGGCAGCTCGCTGCCATACTGTGCCTCCAAGGCGGCGCTCAATAATTTGACAGTGACTCTCGCCCGCGTCCTGGCGCCCGAGGTCCGGATCAACACCGTCGCGCCGGGTTTCATCGACACCCGCTGGTGGCAGGAGCGGCCCGAGTACGCGCTGGTCCGGGAGTTCGCCGAGAAACGCGCGCTCCTGCACCGGATCTGCCAGCCCGAGGACGTTGCGCGCCTGGTGCTGGACCTCCTGCGCAACGACCTTGTCACCGGCGAGGTGGTCGTGATCGACGGCGGCATGGCCCGCGCTCTCTGATCGGCGCACACGGCCCGGTGCGGCGCGACCGGTGGCCGGCACGGTGGGCGGGACGGACTCGTCTGAGTCGTCTGCGCGGGTGCGGGTGGGGGGCCGGCACGGTGTGCCGGCCCGGCGGGGCGGACCGCACCGGGAGGATCCGAGCGCGGGCGCGACGAGGGCTCCACGCGGCCACGAGCGTCACGCGCCCAGCCGCTCGCGGCAAGGGGCTCCGCGAGGGACGGCATGCGCAGCGGGAGCGCGTGTGACGTTTGTGGTGGCGCCGAGCCGTGGTTGGCTTGCGGCCGGGCGTTGGCGGACCGATGCTGGCCTGCGGCCATGATGCACGTTCTCGAAAGTCTCCGCGCTGGGGAGCGCCTGCTTCTCGGCGGCGATCGTTGGGTCGAGGTCTCGCCCGAACTCGCCCGGGCTTTCCGGCCAGGCGATGCCGTCGTGGCCGTTGCGGCCGGCGGGGCCACAGCCGAGCTGCTCCACCTCCCTGCCGCGGAGCGGAGTGTGGCGCGGGGGGCTGTCGACCGGGCGCTGGGTGCGTTCCAGGGTATGGGGAGCGTGTCCGAGGCGGCGATCGCGGCTTTCTTCGGGGGCTTCGCGGCCCGCCTCGAGGACGAGCGGATCTGGACGGAGATCCGTCGCGTCAATGAAGAAGATATGGAATCGGCGCGGGTGCGCGGCCGATCGACGACGCGCCTTTTGGCCGACGGTGCGTTGCGCGACGCGATGGTGTCAGGTCTGCGCGGCTGGATCGACGCTCCGAGTCGGCGCGGGGCGATCCTGCGGACGGTCGAGCATCCGGGCTGGACGGTCGAGTTGGTGGGTGCAGCACTCGGTGTCGTCGGCTTTGTTTTCGAGGGGCGTCCTAATGTAGTGGCTGACGCGACCGGTGTCCTGCGCAGTGGCAACGCTGTCGTCTTCCGGATCGGCAGCGACGCGCTGGGCACGGCGCGCGCCCTCATGGCGCTGGCACTCGAGCCTGCGCGCGCCGAGTCGGGACTGCCGGCGGGCGCGGTTTCGCTGATCGACAGTCCCACGCACGCGGCTGGCCAGGCCCTTTTCTGCGATTCGAGACTGGCGCTCGCCGTGGCCCGCGGCTCGGGTCCGGCCGTCGCAACGCTCGGCGCACTCGCGCGTCAGGCCGGAGTTCCGGCGAGCCTGCACGGCACGGGCGGAGCCTGGCTGGTCGCGGGGGAGAGGGCCGAGGCCGAGATATTCGGGGCGGCGGTAGAGAACTCGCTCGATCGCAAGGTGTGCAACACGCTCAACGTTTGCGCCATCGTCCGCAGCCGGACCGCGGATCTGGTGCCGGTTTTTCTGGCGGCGGTGGGCAGGGCGGGTGAGCGCCGCGGTCAGGCCTTCCGCCTGCACGTGGTCCCGGGCAGCGAAGCGGCGTTGCCGGGGGAACTCTTCCAGCGCGAGGTCGGGGTGCGCCGGGCCTCAGGCTACGTGCGCGAGCCACAAGCGACCCTGCTCGGGGCCGATGAACTCGGCAGTGAATGGGAATGGGAGGAGACCCCCGAGTGCACGTTCGTCGTGGTCGATGATGTCGCCCACGCCGTCGATCTCTTCAACCGATACAGCCCGCAGTTCGTCGCGAGTCTTGCGAGCACCGATCCCGCGGAGCACGCCCGTTTCTTTGCGACCATCAACGCTCCGTTCGTGGGCAACGGCTTTACCCGCTGGGTCGATGGGCAGTATGCGCTTGATGAGCCCGAACTCGGACTCTCGAATTGGCAAGGTGGCCGGCTCTTCGCTCGCGGCGGGATTCTTTCGGGTGACGGCGTCTACACGGTGCGCGCCCGCGTCACCCAACGGGATCCCGGCCTGCGGCGCTGAGGGCCGAGGCCCTTCGTGTCCTGCCGGTGGGGCCGTGCATTCGTCCGGGTTGCAGCGACGGTCGTGCCCGCGCCGTCGAGGCTGGCGTGCCCTCCCGTGGCGGAGCTGCGCACGGCTGCGTCAATGCACCGGCGCGGTGCAGATCGTGAGGTGAACGGCGCAGCGGCCCGGACGAGGGCAAGGTGCCGCGTCAAGGCGTCGGCGCGAGGCAAGTCGCGAGGTGCACGGCGTAGCGGCCCGGACGAGGGCAAGGTGCTGTGCCAAGGCGCCGGCGCGAGGTGCACGGCGCAGCGGTCCCGGGCGAGGGCAGGATGCTGCGTCAAGATGCGGGGCAGGTTGCGACTTCGATGGGCATCGGCCCGCAATGCTCGATGCAGCGGCCGGCCTCGCACTGGAAGTAGTCGCCACACATCGGGCACATCATCGCGCAGGGCTCGTTGTCCCAGGTGATTGGCGGCACGTAGCAATCGCAGGCCTCGGTGCAGGCGCGCGCGCAGGGGCCGTCGTGATCGAGGGCAGCTCCCGCCATCTGCCGATCGCAGTCGTTGCCATAGGTCTGGCCATCGCAGCCGCACACCGGCAGCCAGACGTCGGGACAGGCCTGGGGCTGCGGCGTGCAGGTGCCGAAGAGGTCGGCCGAGCCGCAAGTGCCCGCCGGCGGATCGCAGAGCTCGCCCGCAGCACAAGGGAAGCCGGCGATGCCGCCGCAGGTCCGGCTCGTGCATTCGCCGAGGGAGGCGACACTCGTGCCCGCCGCGTTGGCCGCGCAGCGATTGCTCCAGGTCTTCCCGTCACAGCCACAAACCGGGTCGTAGACCGCGGTGCAGGTGACGTCGAAGCCGTTCCAGCGGCAGAAGCCCGGTTCGTCGCAGGCGCCGTCGGGACGCTCGCAGAAGGTCATGTCGGAGCAGGCACGGTTCGGGCCGCAGCTGCTCGGTGCGCAGCTCTCCTGGCAGCCGTCGCCGTCGGTATCGCTGGGGATTCCGCCCGGCAGGCAGTCGACGATCGGACAGGGCACGCAGGTTTCGGCGCAGCCGTCGTGGTCGAGGTCCTCGGGGTGCGCGGGCCGTGGACAGGCGAGCGGCGGGCACGCGCAGGGGCCCGCGTGGTCGAGTGCGATGCCGCGGCTCTGGCGCACGCAGTCGTTGGGCCAGGTGCGGCCGTCGCAACCGCAGACCGGATCGAGCTGGCGAGTGCAGATCCGCGGGCGCACCTCGCAGGTGCCGGCCGCGTCGGCACCTGCGCAGGCGCCGCTTTCGAGCGCGCAGAATTCACCGCGCGCGCACGGCGCAGCACCCGTGCAGGCCTGGGGGGCCGCGCAGCCTTGGGCACCGGTCGAGGTGCAGGTGGCGCTGCAACACGCCCGGTCGGCGTCGTCGCATTGTTCGTTCGGGTCGAGCAAGCCATCGCCGCACTCGGGTTGTCGCGTGGCGCGGAAGGCCCGTCGCAGGCCCGACGCGCGGGCGTGGAAAACGCCGCCGAGCACGCGGCAGGAATCGTCGGCCCGAGCGCGCAGGAAAGCGAGGCCGGGCACGTCATCGCCGCAGCCTCGCCGCCACACGGCGGTGGCGGAGAAGCCACCGCCGTGCCGTCGCAGTAGCGCGGGTACGGCGGCACAGCCGCTGGCGATGGCGACGCGGCCGTCCACGATGACGATGGCGTCGGCACCGGACCCACCGCCGGGGACGAGAGGTGCGCCCTCGACGACGAAGGTCCCGGCGCAGAGTGGAGGGTCACTCGCCGCCCTCGCTCCGGTCGCGAGAGCCAGGGTCGCGAGCAGGGCGCACGTCAGCCAGGAAATCGCATCGGGGCCGGCTCGACCCGCCGGCTCAAGGCGTCGCGCGCTCATCATGTTGCTCCGCCTCGGAGCATCTCCCCCGAGAGGCCCGTTAGTCAAGGCTGCGGCCGCCGGGGAGCGCCGCACGCCGTGCCCCGAAAATGCCTTGCGGGGATCGCCGTACCCCGCAAATCAAGGTTACGCCTGCTGGGGAGCGCTGTACGTCGTGCTGTGCAAAGGCCCTGCTGGGGATCGCCGCACACCGTGCTCTGCAAAGGACTTGCGGGGGAGCGCCGTCGCCGTGCTCCGCAAGGCCTGCCGGGGAGCGCCGGCGGTCACCGCGCTGCGTGCAGCCAGCGCAAGCATCCCGTGGTCTCGAGCAGGTGGTGGAGCACGGGATCGGTGTGCACGGCCTCGAACCGACTGCGGAGGTTCGCCAGCGAGCGGGCGTGATATTTCTGGGGCTTTTGGGTCCAGTTGCGGCCCGCGAGTTCGACCGTGAACTCCTCGTGACCGGCGGCCACGGCGCGGGCATTGGCATCGGACCAGGGCAGGAAGAGCCCTCCGACCTGCTCGGTGAGCAAGGCGAGCAGCGTCGGCTCGAGCTGCGCCCATGGCTCGAAGGGGCCGCTCGGGGTCGGCTCGAGCATGCGTTCGATCCAGGCGATGGTGTGGGGCGCTGCCCGCTCAATGATGCTGTGCGGGGTTGGATCGGTCCAGGCATTGTAGATCTGGCCCCACAGGCCGAAGTCGGCGAACGCCGGGCGGCCGCCGAAGAGGTAGGGGCGGGTCGCGAGATGGGCTTCGAGCAGGGTCAGTGCGTCGCTGAACGATTGCTCGATCCGCGGCGCGGTCTGCGGACTCGAACCGACGAACCAGACCCGGCCGACCATGCGCTCGCGAATGCCGGTGGCGATCTGCTCGCGCACTGGGGCATCGACATCGGGCATCATCGCCGCGGCGAGCCTGCTTGCGGCCGAGAGCTGGTCCGCCTCGCGCGCCCAGCGGTAGTGGACCATCCATTTGGTGCCCCACTCGTCGCCGAACTCCTCGAGCAGCTCCGACACGAACCGTGCGACCGGCTCCACGGGATGGATCGAGGGCTCGGGGAAGCGTTGCTCGATCGCCTCGATGATCGGCGTCGAATCCTGCAACACCGTGCCGTCGGGGCAGAGGACGAGCGGCACCAGGGGGAGCTTCGCGTGGCGACGAAACTCCTCTTCATTGCGCGAACTCCGCACCAACCACTCGTGCGGCAACTGCTTGTAGCGGAAGGCGGAGCGTACCTTGACGGAGTAGGGCGAGAGTTCTGCGCCAAAAATTTGATAGACGCCGTCTTGTGCTCTCATGATCGTTCCCTCTCGCGGGTTGCTCGGGCTCGGTTCGCCGACCTTGGCACCCGCATGATGCGAAACCAACCGTGCGGCGGCGGCCGCGGCGGCTGCTCGTGTCCGTGATGGCGACGCGGATGCTTGCGCGTGCGCGGATGTCTGAGTGGTCGGCGACTCGCCGATGGGGGTTGCCCGTGGTGTCGGGGCGGCGAGGATGACGACCACACTCGCTCTCGCCGCGTGATCGTGGGCGGCGGACGTGTCCGTGGTGGCGGGCTTGGGAATGGTGGAACCGGCCGTGTCTCCGAGGTCCTGCTTCGGGCGCGCGCTGGCCTCGGATAGAGAGCGACACCGTGAGGACGGACGTCGCCAAGGGACGAGACGGGCGGAGCGTGCGCCGCAGCGATTCCGCGCCGAGGATGCAGGCACCGGGGTGGCAGGTCGTGCTCGCCCTGAGCGCGATCACTCTCGTCGGTGCCTGGTTGCGCGCCCGCCACCTCGGCTGGGCCAGTCTGTGGTGGGATGAGGTCGTGCATCTGCAGACCGCGCGCTTGCCGCTGGGCGAGTTGCTGCGGCACGTCCGGGAGGGAATACCGCCTGGCGCGGGCAGTGCCGGGGCGATGCCCCTCGACTACGTTGTGTTGCACGCATGGCTGGCGCTGGCACCCGACCCGGCGCCGGTTGACCTGGTCGCGTGGGTCCGCCTGCCCGCTTTCTTTTGGAGCACGCTGGCCGTCCCGGTCATGTGGTGGGCATTGCGACGCGGGTTCGGCGATGGCGCCGCCCTGGCCGCAGCCCTGGCGCTCGCGCTCAGCGTACCGGGGGCGCTCTACGCGGCGGAAGTGCGCTTCTATGGCCTTCTGATTTTCACCTCGACGTGGTCGCTCGGCGCTGCCGCCCGTGCCAGTGCCGTTCCCGAGGACGGCCGGGCGTGGCTCGGTTGGATCGTCGCAGCACTCCTGCTGGCGGCCACGGCCGCTACCGGTCTCCTGCTGGCGGCGACTGAATTCGCAGTCCTGGTGGCGTTCGCCGCCCTCCCTTACGCGCGCCGCTTCCGGCGGGGCCGGCCGTTGGCGTGGAGTGCCGGCGCCGGTCTGGGACTGGCCGCTCTGGCGTGGCTCTGGTTGCGCGAGATCGATCCGTGGTGGTCCTACGGACGGCCGCAGGCGCAGGCCATTACGGTTGGCGCGGTGGTCGGGGAGACGTTCGATTTCTTCACGGGACGGGAGCTGGGGGCGATGGTGCTGTTGCTCGGCGGTTTGGCCGTCGTCGTTCATCGCGCGTGGCGTGGTGACGGCGCGGCGCGCGCCCTCGCCGTGACTCTGCTGGCGTCACTCCTCCTGTTGCCGGTGCTGGCCGCCTTGATCCGTGTCAAGGGATATTACTTTCATCCCCGCCATGCGCTTTTCCTGCTTCCGGTCGCTGCGGCCATGGTCGGCGCGGCGGCCGATGCAGCGGCCGATGTGGCGGCAAGGTTCGTCCGCAGCGCCGCGGCGCCGCTTGGCGCTGGCGCGGCCTGGAGTCAGCGCCCGCGCCGGGGACTCGCTCTCCCGCTCGCGCTCGCCGTCGTCGCTACAGTCGGGCTGCCGGCGGCACGTGCCTTCGTGGCCGAGCCGGCACCATTCCTCGCGCGGACCAAGCCCCTGCGCCAACTCGAGGGGTTGCACGCTCCGCTCGCGCAGGCCGTGGCCGCTCTGGCACCCGACGCCTGCCTCGTGCTGGTCGCCGACCGCGATTCTCCGGCCAATGCCGTCCTTGCCCTGCATCTACGCTGGTGGGGACTCGACGGGCGCGTGTTGCTGCGCTCGTCGACGCTCGCAGCGCCGGAGCTGTCCCGGCGACTCGAGCGCGGACCGACGTTGCCGCCGGCACTCTACATGCGCCCTGCGGTCGGTCTTTTCCCCGAATTCCGGCGCTTGCTCGGCTTCCCGCCAAGGCCCGAGAGTGCCATCTGTCCTGTGCCCGCGCTCGCCCTGCTCGCGTGGACGTCTGGTTTATCTGGGATAGATGCGCGGCACTGGCGCATCCAGCAGGGCGTTGGTTTCGCGCTGGGGATGGCCCGCGCAGCGGGCGGCGAGCCGGCCACGGCGCGGCCGCGAGCAAAGATCCCTCACGGTTCGAGGTAGCCCAAAGCTTCGAGGCGGGTCCGCAGGGCGGGGTCGAGGGGAGCGGTACTCTTCTGGCCAGGTTCGATCCGGTAGATCCGCAGATAGGGCTGGGCCGGGTGCCGAGACGCCAGGCCCACCCCCAGCAGGCATGTTGGCGCGGCTCCGGGCGGCAGGGTGGCCTCGGACCCGAGTTCGCCGAGATCCACGGCGGGGGCGTTCGTGATTTTATCGCTGGTGCCGACCGCGAAGCGCAGCGACCCAACCGCCGCTCGGATGCGACTCGTCACGGGCGGTCGGTTCTTGGTTGGTATGGTTGTCGCGAGGATGACCTCGTCTCGGTCGGGGAGGGGCAGCGGGACGATCCGTGAGGCGCCCTCGGGTCCGATGGCGCGCAATACGTCGGCGGGGGACAGATCCAGCAAAAGTTCGAGTCGGTGGACTCCGCTGCCCGCGTGGCGGCGCGCCCGGTCGCTGTCTTCGAGGTTGAGGATCGTCTGTGCCTCGGCGGGGGGATCTTCGACGATGAGTTCGAGCGCCGCGCCGCTCGTGCCGCCGCAGGCGAGGAGGTGCCAGCCGTGCTCGTCGTGCGCCAGGGCGGCGTCGAGGCGAGCCCGCATCGCATGAACCCGCTCGCCGTCGTGGTCCGAGAGATCCCTGGTCTCGTGCGGGTCGGCTTCGAGGTCGTAGAGCTCGTTGCGTCCCGTCGCCACGTTGGTGATGAGCTTCCAGTGGCCCTCGATGAGAGCTGCCTGATTTCGGTGCTGGTACTTGAGCCGGACGAGAGCGCTCCCTTCCCCCTCTGCTGCCGCCGGGAGAGGGGCGGAAGCGGGGCCTTCGTCCCGGACGTTTGTGGCGGCTTCGCGCGCAGTCGCCTCGGCCAGGGGCAGCAGGTCGCGCCCGTCGACCGGGCCTGTCGGTGCGAGTCCAAGCGCGTCGAGGAGGGTTGGCGCGACATCGGCCAGTCCGACCGCTGCGGCCACGCGGGTGCCGCCGAAGCGATTGCCCGGCAGCTTGAGCAAGAGCGGGATCCGCAGCAGTTCCTCGTAGAGCGTATGGCCATGACGCTGGCCGCCGTGATCGAGGAACTCCTCGCCATGGTCGGCCGTCACGACGACCAGTGCCCGATCGAGTTGGCCCGTGCGGCGCAGCCCCTGGACGATCCGGCCGATGGTCAGATCGGCGTCGACTACTTCCGCGAGGTAGCGCCGCCACTGCGCTGCCACTGTTGCGCGCGTGTTCGCGGACAAGCCGCCAGCGGCGAGGCTTGCCGCAGGGAGGCGGGGCACACCGCCCGTCCGGCGATCGAGCAACGCGAGATGGGGCTGCGCGGGCAGGTAGGGGCCGTGCGCGTCCATCAGGTGGAGGTAGACGAAGCGCCCCGCGGCGCCCGTCGGGCCGAGCGCGCGCTCGATGGCGCCAGCGACCGCGCGGCCGTCGGCCTTGCGAGTGGCCCACTCTTCGGCGCCGACGTCGAGAAAAAAATCGAAGCCACGGCCAAATCCCCAGGTCGGCAGGATATGGGGGTTGGTGCTGACGCCGAGCGTGATCCAGCCCGCCTCTTTGAGCCGCGTCGCCAACGTGTCGATCTCGCTCGGCAGGTGGTCGAGTTCGTCAAGAACCTTATGCGTGCCGGGGCGCAGTCCGGTGAGCAGGCTCGCCACCGCGGGGCGGGTCCACGACGAGACGGTCCGTGCCTGATCGAACACCACGCTCTCGGGCGCGAGCTTGCGCAGCATCGCTCCAGCGATGGCGGGCGGGTACGCGCCGAGGGCGTCGGCGCGTGTGGTGTCGGAGACGATCAGGACCACCGCCGGCAGGCGATCGGCGGGATCGGCAGCCTCGACGATCGGCTCGGACATGACCAGGCGCGCTCCGGCGGGCGCCACGGCGCCGACCACGAGGCGGACCGATCCGCCGCCCGGTGGCAGCTCGAGCACGCAGGTTTGCCAGGAGCGCGACGGCGCGCCATCGAAGTGTCGCCCGCAAGATACGGGCTGAGTCTCGGCGCCGTCCCGTGCGAGGCTCACGGTCACCCCGGCCGGACCGCCCCGCTGATCGAGGCGGGCCAGCCCGATTTCGAGGCGACCGCGATCGGGCCAATCGAACTCGATCGACCAGGGTTTGCCGCGGAGGTCGAGCCCGAGTCGCGTTTCCTGTCCAACGCTGATTTCGGTGACCGTGGCGTTGCGGTGCCGGGCGAAGCCGTGCCAGGCCGGGCGGCCGCGTAGCGTCGGCAGCTCGGGCGCTCCCCCCGGCCCGCACGCCGCAGCGAGCAGAACGAAGGTCGCCGCGACGAGCCCCGAAGCCGCACGGCCCGCGCGAGCGCTGCTCAGGTGCGCTCCGGGCGCGTTTCCCGGATGCCGCGAATCGACCATCAAGACAGATGTTCTCCGCTGGGGCGAGCGGTCGGGGGGAGGCGCTGGCTCGCGCGTCCCCCCGACCGCGGTCAGTAGCGGTAGTGGTCGGGCTTGTACGGGCCTTCGACCGGGACGCCGATGTAGTCGGCCTGCGTCTGCGAGAGTGTCGTGAGCCGTACACCGAGCTTGCCGAGGTGCAGCCGGGCGACCTCCTCGTCGAGCTTCTTGGGCAGCATGTAGACCGCCTTCTGGTAGTTCCCCTTGTTCTGCCAGAGTTCGAGCTGGGCCAGCACCTGGTTGGTGAACGAGGCGCTCATCACGAACGACGGGTGACCTGTGGCGCAGCCGAGATTGAGCAGCCGGCCCTCGGCCAGGATCAGCACCGCGTGGCCGTCGGGGAAGACCCACTCGTCGAACTGAGGCTTGATGTTGTTGCGGCGGATGCCCGGCACCTTCGCCAGTCCGGCCATGTCGATCTCGTT